>CAADIO010000027.1_pt1 | contig 346833 bp, 301 predicted proteins | sample 2381421 | NCBI WGS metagenome assembly CAADIO01 (sample SAMEA5147530, study PRJEB30075) | plant metagenome | biome: Evergreen rainforest; feature: Forest; material: Leaf | place: Madagascar | collected 2016-11
GCCGCCACGTTCGAGCCCAGCACGCTGGACGAGGAACGGTCGATGGTGGTCTGGCTTTTGCTGGAACCGAGGCTGATGTTGATGGACACGCCGCCGACACCGCCGTTCTGCGCAACGGCATCCACGGCATTGACCGCCGCCAGCGCGGTGGTCCCCAAAGCCAGCGCCTGCATGACCGGGTCGCCGCTGCGCGAGGCTGCATCCGCCATCTTGGCGCCCGTCTGTGCGGCGCTGACCACCGGATTGCTTGCGCTGACGGTAAGGCCGCTCTGCTTGACCTCGTGGAACTCGCGCTCCTGCGCCGTGTCGGTCACCGCCTCGATGCGGATGTCACGGCCCACCAATGAGACATCGCCCTGGCGGGCCAGGATGTTGCTGCCGGCGATCAGCCTAGACAGCTACGCAAACCTTTATTCGCCCACGCGCAATAACGAAACAATTAAGACTTGAAGCCCAAACGAATTGCCTCAGTCGGAAACAAAGGCTGCAACATCACACTTTCGTTAAAAATAAACATCCTAGGGGACAGAGCAGTAACATCATCGATATGGCGAACAATGGAGGCTAAAGTAGTCCTAAAAACTGGCACACCCTCATCATCAGAAAAAACATAAAAAACCCCGCTCACAACCAGCCCACTTTGCATCAATTCATATATGTTTTCATAATCAATGAACTTCACCTTAGACCAATTCATTCCAACAGAAAAAAAAGGATACCCATAAAGAATAGAAACAATATTCTTATAGTTTTCCTTTTCAACCAATTCGAAATCCCCACCCAATGCTTCCCTGCACTCTTCGAACAGACCCATGCTGTCACCTATTCAATTGCTTCAAAATAACTTCAAAATCCCTTTCATTTCCCTCGAACGGAATAACCTGCCTCACCCCCTTCCCCGCCCCTTTCCCCTGAGAGTAATCCCAGATATTAATATGCGTGCCTTTTTCCGGATCATAATCCACACGCCAACCTACCTTACCATCACTCGATTGCCTTCCAATCACCCTCCCGTTTCCTGCACTTTGCTCCAACCGTCCTACCACAGCTTTAGAATCAGCACCTAAGTTCCCGACAAGACTCAGCGCTTTATTTCTAGCACTTTCCCAATTTTTCTCCCCTCCAAGGGTCACCTCTATTTGACGCCCTGGCTGCCCCCCTTTTTGTATATTTTTTAGTGCACCAGGAATTGCCGACGCTATTGCCGCAAGCTGGATAGCGCGATCCTGTGTGATCCCAATGCGCTTCACCAACTGCTCAGCTATATCAACGTGAAGCGTCGCCGACACAGCCTCGCTGTTCTGATAAAGATAGACGGCCAGGTCCGTTTTGAAATCACCCGGCAAATCCATCCCCATCAGACGATCAAGTTCCTGGCGATATTCCGTTACTTGTTCAACATAATGGCCGTACTGTTCCCTGCATGTCTCTGGACTCAACGCACACACTGAGACCAGCGTCTCTTGATTTTTAATGCTTAACTTTTGAAAGCTATCTCGTACTTCATCGCATGTACCCAGCGCAGTACAAGCGGACGCTTCGGCGCCAAATTTCTTAAGCTCCGAAAGCGTCAATGCATTGTTCGACAACTCCGTCACCGCAGCAGTCACGCTAGTGCTCGCATCCAGCGACAAGGCGGACGACAGCCCTCCTACCAGCCCTGCGACCAGATTGCTCCACGTCTCCCTCTCCTCTGCGCCAAGATCGTCGGCCTCTCCTCTCACGATCAAGGCAGCCAATACAGAGCTGGCACCTGCCCCCAGCGCTCCCGCAGAACACGACGCGCCACTTGCTGCCGCGCCTGCGCACCCCACTACAGCATGCATCGCAGCACGTGCCGCGTCAGCTTCAGCGCCATCGCCTAAAGTGTCCGCAATCTGCTTAACCTGCGACGCGGCCAAGCCTTGTAGATAGTTCACCGACGCGGCTTGCACGAAATGCGTAGCACCGCCTGTCACATTCCCGCCAGCCCCTGCTGCCACCGCACCCAGTATCCGGCGATACGTTCCGTCTGGTCCCCACTGTTTCTTGAGCACCAATGCATCGGCACGCGCCTGATCTCGCTCGGTCTGGGTCAGGGACATGTCAGTGGCGCGTTTCTCCAGCGCATCCACCTCCTTCGCCCGATTCGTCAGAAACTGACCCATCTCCCCCGCGAACGCCGTCCCGATCTCGAACCCCGCCTCGATCTTCTCCTTGTCAAAGATCGGCTTGAGCGCGCCCAAGGTATCCGTCGTATCCCGGTTCAACGACGCAATCGTCTCCGCCGCGCTCTTGCCCGTCAGGGCCTGCTGGCCCGCTTCGTCGCGGATCTCGATCACCCCTTCGCTGATGCCGCTGCGCGTGGTCGAGCTGGCGCTGCCGCTGGCCGATAGCGCCACCGGCAAGCCCATCGACAGGCCCGACTTGTCCGACGGCACGCTGCTGGCGGGCTTGGCATTGCCGCCTGCAGCGACATTCCCGTGCTTGTCTTGACCGACCCCGCCCTGGCCGGCGCTTTCCCCGCCACCACCACCAAACGAGAAGCCACCGCCCACGCTCACCTGGCTGGCCGAGTACTCCGCATGGTTGCGGATGTGCTCGACACGCAGCGTGCCCGTGCTCAGATGGTTCAAGCCATCGGCCACCGCCTGTTGGCTGCTGGAGATCACGCTGCCGATCAGCGTGGTGTTGCCGCCCACGTCGATCAGGAAGCCGCCGTCACCCGCCTTCAGGCCTGTCTGCTGCGTGACCGACGCGTAGTCGCTGTTCATCTTGCCGCGACCCACACTACCCGCAACCGAGCCAGGCACCAGGCAAGACGGGCACACGCTGGCGTTAAAGCCAGAGTTGCTCTGCTTGGATTGATAGGTACTGGTGTCCTGCAGACTCTCCAGCAACAGGTTGCCGCCTACCGACGCAAGAATCTGGTCGGCCTGGCCCACCGCACCCCGCAACGAGGTGTCGCCGCCCGATTGCAAGGCCAGCACGTTGCCCGCCGTAACGGTGCTTTGTGTCCAGGTGCTGTCGCGGCCATCCGAGTTGCCTCGGCCGCTGGACACGCCTGCGTTGACCGACACGCCGCCGCCCTCGACCCCCAGCGTGATCCCCACGCCCACGCTCGCGCTGCTGCTCTTGTTCTTCGTCTGCTGCGACGCCAGGTTCTGCGCGGCCTGCAGCAGGATGTCGCCATCGGCCTTGAGCACCGCGTTGTTGCCCGCGGAGAGGTTCGAGCCCGTGACGGTGATGTCGGAAGCCGAACCGCCCCCACGCGCCACGAGAGTCAGGTCATTGCCCGCCGCCACGTTCGAGCCCAGCACGCTGGACGAGGAACGGTCGATGGTGGTCTGGCTTTTGCTGGAACCGAGGCTGATGTTGATGGACACGCCGCCGACACCGCCGTTCTGCGCAACGGCATCCACGGCATTGACCGCCGCCAGCGCGGTGGTCCCCAAAGCCAGCGCCTGCATGACCGGGTCGCCGCTGCGCGAGGCTGCATCCGCCATCTTGGCGCCCGTCTGCGCGGCGCTGACCACCGGATTGCTTGCGCTGACGGTAAGGCCGCTCTGCTTGACCTCGTGGAACTCGCGCTCCTGTGCCGTGTCGGTCACCGCCTCGATGCGGATGTCGCGACCCACCAATGAGACATCGCCCTGGCGGGCCAGGATGTTGCTGCCCGCGATCAGCATCGACTCGCCCGCGTTGATGAGCAGGTCACCCGTCACGCTGCCAACCGTGCTGCCGGTGTGGAAGACTTTTTCGCCGTCCAGCGAGTCCGTGGTCTGGCGCGACCCGTAGCTGATGCCGCCCAGGGCGCCGAAGCCGGACTTCTTGACGCGCTTGTAGTTGTATTCCTCGGAGAAGTTTTCCGCGGCGACGATGCTGACGTCGCGTTCGGCCGAGACAACCACGTCGCCCATGCCGCCGATGTTCGAGCCCTGCACGGTCACGTCTCGGCCGGCCATCATGACGACGGAGTCGCCGGTGAAGGTAGAGCCGATGGCCAGTGTCCTGTCGCTTTCATTGATGGTGTGCGTGGTCTTGGACGAGAAGGTGCCTCGCGTCTTGAAGCGCAGTTCGTCACGGGCATAGGCGCTTTCCTCTCCCGCCAGCAGGTTGATGTCCCTACCTGCGCCCACGGCCAGTTGCTGGTCGGCGGTCACATGCGCAGCACGCGCATTGACGTCCTGCCCGGCGATGAGGGTCAGGTCGCCCCCAGCGGCCAGCACCGAGCCGATGTCGCTGGCGCGCGACACCTCCGAGCTATTGCGGCTGTTCCAACGGATCGCCTCTTGGTGAGAGGTTTGCACTGTGCCCAGGTTGATGTCGCGGCTCGCCTGCAGACGCGCATCGTCGGTGGCGCTTACGGCGGCGGCAGTCAAATTCACATCTTGCCCAGCCCGGATATCCAGGCTGCCGGCATCGACGCGCGAAACACCGCTGATGTGCGTGCCTCGCGAATTGCCGTAGGCGTATGTGTCAGTGGTGGTGGTCAGGTTGACGTCACGCCCCGCCTCCAGGGCCACGGCCTCACCCTTGATGAGCGCGGCGATGTTGTCGATGTCCTGGCGCGCGTTCAGGTCCACGCGCCCGCCCTGGATCAGGCCGCCGGCCTGGTTGCGGATGTTGTCCGCGGTCATGACAGTGGCGTCGCGCGCACCGATGGCGCCGCTGTTGAGGATATCGCCGCCAATGTCGAGCGTGACATCGCGGCCCGCGATGAGCGTGCCGTCGCCCTTCAGGTCGCCCTCGCGCACGACCAGGTACACCTGCGGTACCAGGACGGTCTGCGTGCTGCCATCCGGCAGCGTGACAGTCTGTGCCACCATCCAGACCAGGTCGGTGGTCAGGTGGCGCATCTGCTCGTCGGTCAGCGCCGTGCCCAGCGTCAGGCCGTACTGGCCGGCGAACTCGGCGCCCGCCGTCAGCAAGGCCTTGTATTGCGCCTCGTTGTCGGAGTAATCGCCCACATAGCGCTGGCCCGTGCCGGCCATGATCTGGTCGGCCACCAATCGCTGTTCATAGAAGCCGTCGCCCAACCGCTTGAGCGTAGCCGCGCCGTCGAAGGGATCGGGCGCCTCCGGCTGGCCTGCGCCGGGCGCCGGCGCGTTGGCGGCGGCGCCTTGCGTGCGCAACTGCTGCAACAGGAAGTCGCTGGACAGCACGTCGCGCCCTCCCAGGAATCGGCTGTCGGTGGCCACCAGATAGGGTGCATCGGGCGCGGTCAGCGTCTGGTACAGGCTGCTGCGCGGGATCGTGGCGGGCGGCGTAACGGTGCGCACCAGGCCCGAGCCGGGCAGTGAAATGGAAACGATGGGCGGCGGAGCCGTCGGCGCGGAGATACCCGAGGCACCGGGACCAGCGTTGCCGGTAATGGGAATGGCCGCGCCACCACTGGCGCCTGCCACGGCGAGATTGATGGGCGTGACTTCAGCGACGTCCGCATAGGCGACAGGCGCGCGATATCCCCGATCATGATGATCCTTCACCCAGGTGTAGGTATAGGACCCTACGTGTTCGACACGGCGTTCGCCCACCGCCCCGATGTTCTGGATCTCCGGCCCCGACACGGACAGCGCGCCGCCGGCCAGGATCTGGCTCTTGTCGTTGACGACGGTGCCAGCCAGCGACATGTTGCCGCCCGACAGGATGCGGCCGGGGTCGGACGCCAGCGTACGGCTTTCGCTGATGGTTTCATCCACCTGGTAATAGGTGAAGTTGTCGACCATGCGGCCACGGAAATCGCTGTTGAAGGCGCGCAGCTTGGCTTCCAGGGCCTTGTAGCTACTCAACTTGCTGTCCAGTTCAGCTTCGTAGGCTTGCAACGATGCTCGATGGGCAACGTAGCACTCTTGAGTGGAAATGAAGAGGGAACAATCCTGTGGAGCAGGCGCCGCGGGCGTGGTGTTCTCGGGTTGAGGGACTTGGAATACTTCCCATATCTGCGGACTGCCGTCATAGTCGAACTTGGCGGGAACGACGGAGCAGCGTCCCGCGTCATCGCAGTCTTCGCGGGGAGGCGCATACCCGAAAGGGATCGGCGCACTCACCCACTCCTGCCCGCTACGAACCGGGCCGGTAAAGTAGTAGAAAGGTGGCCCATAGACCTCGAACGGATATGTCTCCGATGGCAAAACGAGCTTCATCCGCTCGCGCCCTTCCGTGTCGGGGTTGGTGCCTGGATTGCAGTAAGGCATCAACGAATCGCAGACCCACACCGTATCGCCGTCGATCATCTCCGCGCTGCCTTCCAGCCGGTAGTACACCTTCGGACGCTTCGCGGTTTCCACCACCTCACTGTCAAACCGCAGATTCTCATTGCGCAGCGACACCGCCCCGATGCTGGCATGCCGTCCCGCCTCGATCGTGGCCGACGCATTGGTCACGGACTGCGCCTGCCCCGTGGCACGTCCATTGCCGTCCAGCGAACCGCCAATCCGCAAATCCTGATCCGCATAGATCAGCGCGTGCTCGCGGTTGACCAGCGTGCCCACACCAAGATCCATGTCGCCGCGCGAGGCGATCACGCCCGCCACGCCGCCCGCCGCGTCGTTCACCAGACTGCCCGCCTGGATGGCGATGGCGTCGCCATAGATGCGGCCCACGTTGGTAACGCTGCCCGCGGTGATGCGCGTGAGCCCGCCGTCGATCAAGCCCGCGTTGTGCAACTGCTGCGAGACATTCAGCGTGGTGGTGCCATTGGCGACAATCTCGGCGCCTGCGCGGTTGGTCAGGCTCTGACTCCCGACGGTCAGGTCACGGCCCGCCGAAATGATGCCGGTGTTGTCCAGCCCCGCCCCCACGCTCAGCGTCAGGTCGCGGTTGGCAACCAGGCTACCCACATGCGTGTAGCCACCAGTCAGCGTCAATGCCAGGTCACCCTGGGATTGCAGCCGGCCGGCGCCCGTCAAGGCGTCGGACACCACGGCCAGGCGTTCCCCGGCTGCCAGCGTGCCCTGGGCGTTGCCCAGTTGGCCAGCGCGCAGTTCGGCCTGCGCCTGCGAGGACACGAGCCCTGCGGCGTTGTCCAGCGCGGCGGTGCGCAGATCCAGCGAGGCATCTGCGGCCAGTTGGCCGCTGGCGTTGTCGACACGGTCGGCCCGCACCGTCAGCGCACCGGCCAGCACGCCCAGCGGCTGCGTGGCGCCGCTCACACGCGTGTTGCGGTTGTCCAGCGCAGCGGCGCTCAGATCCAGCGCGGCGTCGGCCTGCAGCAGGCCGCCCAGGTTGGTGACCGTGCCCAGGGCCGTCACCGAAAGGTTCTTGGCGGCGATGACGCCGCCCTGGTTGTCCAGGGTGTTCGCCGACAAGGTGGCGGACTCGCCCGCCGCGATCGTGCCTAGTCGGGTGTCGAGCTTGCCTTGCAGCGTGGCGTCCAGCGTGGTCGCGGCGGTAAGCTTGCCGCCACCCAAGGCCAGGTCACGCGCGGCGATCTCGGCGGCATTGCCGTGCAACACGGCGTTGCCCGCATCGATGTCACCCGTGGCGGTCAATGCCAGGCGTTGGCCGGCGGACACGGTGCCCGAGGACAGGTTCAGCGTCCCGCCCGTCAGCGTGACATCCTTCCCTGCAGCGGCCAGGCCGCTGTTGCGCAACTGTGTGGCACCCAAGGTCAGGCTGCCCTCGCCGTCCAGTTCGCCCGCCACGCCCACGCCAGCCAGGATGCGGCCCGTGTTCGTCAGTTGGCCGTTGACGACCTTGGCGTCCAGGTTGCCGGTGGCAAGGACGGTGCCGGTGTTGTCCAGGCTGCTGCCTGCATTCAGCGTGGCAGTGCTGCCTGCCGACAGGATGCCCTCGTTCTTCAACGTGGCGCCGGCATCGGCCGTCACCTTGCCTCCAGCCTGTGCCCTGGCGGTGTTGGCCAGCGTCAAGCCCCGGTCCCCCTGCAGGAAGAGGTCACCGCTCAATGCGGCGGTGGTGCCCGCCAGCATGAGGTCGCGTTGCGCGCGCAGCGCCACGCTGCCATCGGCGGACAGGATGCCGTCGGCCGACAAGGTGCCGCCCGCCGTGGCACGCAGCGTGCCTGCAGCCTGGGTGCGGGACGCCTGCGTGGTGGTGATGTCGCCTTGCGCGCTGGCGGTCAGGTCACCGCCCAGCGCCACCGTGCGGCCCGCCAATTGCATGCCGCTGCCGGCCTGCAGTGCCGCATGGCGCCCGGCCAACGCCTGCCCCGCACTGCTCAGGCCGGCGCCCGCCGTGGCGGACAGGTCCCGGCCCGCCTCAAGCTCCGCGGTCGAGGCGAGGCTCAAGACGCCGTCACGCGCAGTCAGCGACACGTCGTTGGCCGCGCTGACCTCGCCTTGCACGGTCAATCCGCCCGTGCCCGACAGCGTCAGGCTGTTGCCCGCGGACAGCGTGCCGCCGAAGACCGCGTCGCCCCCCTGGGCGCGGGCCAGCAGGTTGCCTGCCGCCTGCGTGCGCGTGCCCGCCGCCGTGACAAGACCGCCTTGCGCGGTGATGGACAGGTCGCCGCCCAGCGCGACGGTTGCCCCGGTGAGCTGCAGCGGCGCGCCGGCCACCAGCGTCACGTGGCGGTCGCCCTGCGCCTGGCCCGCCAACGTCAGCCTCTGCCCCGACTGCAAAGCCAGGTCGCGCGATGCCCACAGGCCTCCCGCCTGCGCCACCGCCAACGCCCCGCCCGCGGTCAACGTCAGGTCCTGGCCTGCTTGCAGCGCACCCCGCACGCTGGCGTCGCGGCCGGCTTGCAAGGCCAGCGTGCCGCCTGCGGTCAGGCGGCCTTCGGCTGCCAGGTCTCGCGCGGCATTCACGCTGGCGGTCGTGCCCGCCTGCAACGCCGCCGTCGACGCAAAGCGCACGTCGCCGTTGGCGCTGACTTCCAGCGCACCCGTCAGCGCGGCCAGGTTGCCGCCCACGTTCACGCCCACGCCCGCTTCGGTGCCCACCAGGCGGATGCTGTTGGCGTACATGCCGCCCAGGGCCGCCAAGTCGATGGCGACGCCGGGCGCGGCGCCTTGCGCGGCCTGCGCCTGCACGGCGCCGGTGTTGTAGTCGACGATGTTGGCACCCGCCACGGCATCCACGCGCTCGGCCCAGATGGACGCGTTGATCGCCAGCGCGCGCGCCAGCAGGTCCACCTGCGACAGGCCCGCGCCATATAGGCCCAGGCCGTCCACGCTGATGCTGCCCTGGCCGATGTCGAAGCCCTGCACCGAGCCATCGGCGTTCAGGATCGGACGGCCCGTGGTCAGCGTGCCGCGATGCGTGTTGAGGAAGCCGCAGCCGTCGCAGGTGATGCCAGCCGGGTTGGCCACGATGACGTTGGCGCGATGGCCCGCCACTTCCAGCATGCCGCGCAATTGCGAGGGGTTGTTGGCCGTGACCTGGTTCAGGATGGTGGTGGCGCGCTGGTTGCCCAGCATGGGGTTGCCGGCAATGCCGCCCGCCAGCTGCGACTGGCTGCCCGCGCCGCTGTTGTTCAGCACCACGCCCGAGGGCCCCACGTTGAACTGCGTGTAGCGGTTGTTGGACACGCCCCCCGCGCTGGGCGGCGCGATGTTCACCACCGGCACGCCGTTGGCCCCCACCCCGACCACGGGCCGCTGCCCCGCCACGTTGCGGTCGACGGTGATCGGCAATGTCTGCGCCCAGGCGAGGGAGGGCACGACCTGGGTCAGCAGGACAAGGCTGGCGATGGCACGGCGCAGGAGGGTCATGGTGATGAGCAGGTCAGAAATCAAAGGTCAACGAGAACGCCACCGTGGTGCTGGCGGTTTCGAGCAGGTCGGGTTTCTTCAGGGGCCAACCCAGCGACAGGTCGTAATTGGCGTTCACCGGCCCCACCGCGGCGCGTCCGCGCAGGCCCAGCACCGCGCCGATCAAGGTGCGGCTGGGCAGATAGGCCGCCGCCTGGCCGCCCACGCGGCCCGCGTCGACGCCGCCGTACAGCTGGTGGCCGGTGTCGCCCAGGTTCATGGAGAGGTCGTTGCGCAGCATCCAGCCGCGCTCGCCGGCCAGCGTCATCTCGCCGTCGAAGCCGCGCACGGCGTAGCGATTGCCGATGGTGAAATAGTCCGCGGGCAGGACTGCCGTGTCGGCGTGCTGGATCTGCCAGTTCGCCTGGTAGCCCCAGCGCTGGCCCGCCAGCGCAAAGGGCAGGAAGACGCCCGCGCTGCCCAGCAGCACGCGGCTGCGGCCGTTCCAGTCGTCTTCGCCCAGCACGAAACCCGGTGCGTCGGACCAGCGCGGAATGGAGGCGCGCCACGACACGCCAGCGTCCAGCACGGCCTGCCCCAGGTATTGGCGATGGGAGTAACCCAGCTCCAGCCCCACCACGTCGCGGCGCTGCACCTCGATCTCGATGTCGTCCAGCGTGCTGGTGGCGCGCTTGCGATACAGCTTGGCGCTGAGGTTGCCCTTGTGGTTCGTGCCGCGATACGGCACGAGCGCCAGCCCCGCCTCGACCTGCTTGCTGGTGCCGCCATAGACGATGGGCGCGTCGAAACCCGGCACGGTCTGGCGGTAACGCGAGCGGCTGGCGCCCGCGAAGGCCGTCCAGTAGCCGAAGGGAATGCTGTAGTGCAGCGACGCGGCGCGCGAACCCGCCGCCGAATTGCCACGGTCGGCATTGCTGTTCCACGACGCCGACAACTGGTCGTAGAGGAACAGTGGCGAGTCCAGCGTCAATCCGGCGTTCATTTGCCAGTCTCCGGTGGAGGACATGCCACCGTTGTCGATCCCGGCATAGCCATGCAGGCGTTTGCCGGTGCCGGGCTTCAGCACGATGTCGGTGTCGCCCGGCTGCGCGCCGGGCACGAGATCGATGGCCGCGTCGGACTGGCCAGCCAGGCGGCGCACGTTTTCCAGGGCCTGGTCGAGGTCGCGCTGGTCCACGTCGCCATCTTCCCAGGCAGGCAGGGCCATGCGCCACCAGCCTGGGGCGCCATCGGCGCGCACCGCCGCGATGCGGCCTCGCACATAGCGCAAGGTCAGCACGCCTTGCGCCAGGGACTGCTCGGGCACCAGCACGCGCGCCGTCACCTTGCCGCGCGCGATCATCGTGGCCATGAGGTGCTGCTGCAACGCCTGCAAACCGCGTGCGCCCACGCAGCGAGACAGCACCGCGTCGGCCTCGCGCGCCGCCCAGGCGGGCGGCGCCTCGCCGTCCCAGCGGATCTCGTCGATGGCGAAGCAGGGGCTTTCGTCGGGCAGGACCAGGATGCCTTCACGCGGGGCCTCGGGCGCGGAGAAGACATCGGGACGTTCAGCGGCGCGGGCGCGCTGGGCTTCCAGTTCCTGTTCCTGGCGGCGCTGGATGTCCAGGCCGACATCGCCGGGCGCCGTTTGCGCATGAAGCGCGGGTGCGGCGAAACAGGCGACGAGGATAAGGGGAAGAAGACGTCGGGTTCTGCGTGTTTCCTGGAGCGATGGCGTCACTTCACCCACATTTTCCGTGTTTCAGAACCCCAAAAGTAACAAGAAACCTTTGGAAAAACTATGACACGAAAGGCGAGTGTTGCGGACTTTTCTGCCGGGAACCCCCCTGGCAAAACCCAACTGTTTGATTACATGGAATTAATTATCTTTGCGATGACCACAAACCAGTGTGCTTCTGAACAACACCTGAATACCGATCACAGTCCGCCACGCGCCAGCCACAGCAACAACGGCGCCACCAGCAGGAACGCGGCGGTCGACACCAGTACCGCCCCCGCCGACGTGTCGCCGCTGTCGGTGAACCGACGCGCATACATGTAGCTGACGACCGCGCAAGGCATGGACATCTGCAGGGCCAGCGCGCCGCCCACCGTGGCCGGCATGTCCAGCATCCAGACGGTGAGCATGCCCGCCAGCACGCCAGCCACCAGCCGCAGCGCGGCGAGGCCGCTGCCCACCTTCAAGCCCGACGAGGGAATCAGCGCCAGGGCATGGCCCAGGCTGAGCAGCATGAGCGGAACGGTCAGCGTCCCCAGCAGGTGGGCCGAATCCAGCACCGCTTGCGGCACCGGCACCTCCACCATCCGCACCGCAACCGCCAGCACGCAGGCGATCAGCACCGGATTGCGCAGCGCGGCCATGTTGCTGCCGCCCGACAGCAGGCGCACCCCGGCCGTGTGCTGGAAGAAGGACGACACCGCGAAGAACGCCACGGCCACGGGCAGCCCTTCGTCGCCGAAGGCCAGTTGCGAGATCGGCAGGCCGATGTTGCCGGCGTTGGGGAACCAGGCCGTGGGCAGCAGCGTCCTGACCGGCTTGCCCCAGAGCTTCAATGCCACCGCGCACAGGCCGCCGCAGATGAGCAGGGCCAGCACCGAGGCGCCGAAGATATCGGCCAGCACCCGGTTGTCCAGTTCCGTGGTGACCAGGGTATGGAAGACCAGCGCGGGCGTGGTGACGGAGGTGACGAGAATGGTGAGGAACGGGCCGGAATACGGCAGGTCCCGCTTGGCCCAGACCGCGCCGACCACGGCGCAGGCCATGAGCGGCGTCATCATCAGGGCGGTGGTGATGTAGAACTGGATGACCGAGCCCATGGGCGGGAGTCTCTTCTTCTTTTATTGAGCGGGCGTGGCGGTGGCGCCGAGCAGGCGCGGCGACGTCATGAAGGTCTTGGCAGGTTCCTCGGGGAACTCGCCGGCGGGGCCGGTCACCATCCACTCGACGATGGCGCCCTGGTGGACGACGGCCTTGCCCACGAAACGCATGGCGACACCACGGGCGCTGGAGGAAATGTCCACGGTCTCGCCCAGCGGCGGCAAGGGATCGGGCACGGGCACGCCGACGTTGGTGTACCACGATGCCAGCAGGGCCTTCACCACCTCCTGCTGGGCCTTGGGATCGGGCGGCGTGCCGTCGCCGGGCGGCAGCACGATATGGCCCACGGCAAAGACCGTGTTGCCGCGGCGCGCGGCCTCCAACGTGAAGGGAATTTCGTGGCCGGCAAGCGTGACGCGGCGCGTGTCGTCGATGACCTTGGCGGGAAACGCCGCGCGCACGCGGCCACCCGCCGCATCCAGTTCACGCCAGTCGTATTCCGGCGAGCAGCCCGCCAGCGCCAGCAGCACCAACAGACCCGCCATGCCCGCGCCCAGCCGGCGCGTCATCCATCCCTGGTTCACTTCCCACCACCCTACGAGATCATTCGGTTTCCTGACAGGCTGGGCCAGACGCGCAATGTGGGAGCACAATGCACCTGACGCCCGCGTCAAGCCGGCACGGCCGGCGCGACACGCCCAAGGAGACTGGATTGTCGCCGATTTCCATGACCGACACCCCGGACGGCATGCAGCTGGCCTGCTACCGCTGGGAACCCGACCCCGCCGTTGCGCACGGGCGAGGCATCTACATGCTGCACGGATTGGGCGAACACGCCGGCCGGCACGACAGGCTGGCATGCTGGCTGGCAGACCGTGGCTGGCAGGTGGCCGCGCACGACCATCGCGGCCACGGCCGCTCCACCGGCCACCGGGCCACGCTGCGCCACCCCGATGACCTGGTCGAGGACGCGGTGCGCCAACTGCGCGCCTGGTCGGCCGAACTTGCCCAGCCGCCCGTGCTGCTGGGCCACAGCCTGGGCGGCCTGCTGGCCGCGCGCATCGGCCTGCGCGGCGACCTGCCGCTGGATGGCCTGGTGCTGGCCAGCCCGCCGTTCCAGGTCACCCTGCCCGCCTGGAAGACCGAAGCGCTGAAGCTGCTGGCGAACTGGGCGCCGGACCTGCGGGTGGGCCACGGGCTGCGCACGCTGCAGATCTCGCATGACCCGATCGCCGTGCGCGCCTATTACGACGACCCGCTGGTGCATGACCGCATGACCGGCAAGCTGGCGCGCTTCATCCATGACGCGGGCGCCCAGGCCCTGGCGGACGCGCCCACGCTGCGCTGGCGCACCCTGCTGCTGGTGGCGGGGGCGGACGCCATCGTGGACCCTGCCGGCAGCCGGGCCTTCGCCGACCGCGCCCCGCCGGGCATGCTGGCCCTGCGCTGGTATGACCGCGCCTGGCACGAGCTTTTCAATGAAACGCCCGAGCTGGCGGCGCCGGTTTACGCTGATCTGGATCATTGGTTGGCGCAATTCCCCCAGGCCGCGCCTGTCATCCCGGCAACGCCCGCCGCCAACCCGTAAAATCCCGGCACATTCGATTTTCTCCAAGAGCCCCGCCTTGTCCGACGTCCTTTACCACCGCCTTACGCAACTCGAAGCCCTCCGGCCCCAGTTGGCCCGCACCCGCCGCGGCATCGAGAAGGAAGGCCTGCGGGTGGACCCGCAAGGCCGGCTGCGCCTGACCCCGCATCCGGCCAGCCTGGGCTCGGCGCTGACCCACGCGCGCGTGACCACGGACTATTCGGAATCGCTGCTGGAACTCATCACCGATGCGCACACCGACACGCATGCGCTGCTGGGCGAACTCGCCGACACGCATCGCTTCGTGGCGCAGGCCGCCCCCGAAGAGGTCCTGTGGAACCACTCCATGCCGGCCCTGCTGCCCGACGAGGCCGACATCCCCATCGCCTGGTACGGCACGTCGAACACCGGCATGCTCAAGCACGTATACCGCCGCGGCCTGGCCGAGCGTTACGGCAGGACGATGCAGTGCATCGCCGGCCTGCACTACAACTTCTCGCTGGACGAATCGCTGTGGGAAGCCATCGGCGTGCCGGGCGACACGCCCGCCGCCCGGGCATCGGCCGGCTACATCGCGCTGATCCGCAACTTCAACCGCACGAGCTGGCTGCTGATGTATTTGTTCGGCGCCTCGCCCGCGCTCAGCAGCAGCTTCCTGCGCGGCCAGCAGCACAGCCTGCAGTCGCTGGATGACGAAACGCTGTACCTGCCCCATGCCACCAGCCTGCGCATGAGCGACCTGGGCTACCAGAACAAGGCCCAGTCCAAGCTGAAGCTGGGCTACAACGACCTGGAAAGCTTCCTGGCCCGGCTCTATGAAGCCGTGACCGAGCCCTGGCCCGAATACGCCGCCATGGGCACCCATCGCGACGGCCAGTGGATCCAGCTCAACACCAACCTGTTGCAGATCGAGAACGAGTACTACTCGAGCATCCGTCCCAAGCGCAGCACGGCGCGCTGCGAGCGTCCCATCACCGCGCTGGCACAGCGCGGCATCCAGTATGTGGAAGTGCGCTGCCTGGACATCGATCCCTTCGAGCCCATCGGCATCTCGCACGACACGGTGCGTTTCATGGACGCCTACCTGCTGCACTGCGCCCTGCAGGACAGCCCCTGTATCGATCCGCCCGGCCACTGCCAGGACAGCCAGAACAACTTCGACAAGGTCGTGCGCGAAGGCCGCGACCCCGCGCTGCGCCTGTCGCGCCAGGGCGCGCCGGTCAGCGTGGCCGATTGGGGCCACGACCTGCTCGACCAGATCGGCGCCTGCGCGGCGCTGCTGGACTCTGCTTATGGCGGCGACGGCTACGCCCGCGCCGTGGCGGCCCAGCGCGGCAAGCTGGACGACCCGGCGCTCACGCCGTCGGCCCGCGTGCTGGCCCAATTGCGCCAGGACCACCAGTCCTTCCACGAATTTGCCCTGCAACGCAGCCTGGCTCATACTCAGTCCCTGCGCGAGCAGGTCCTGCCGGACGACACCCGCGCCGCCTATGACGCAATGACGCGCGACTCCGTGGCCGAGCAGGCCGCGCTGGAGGCGGCCGACACCGAGACCTTCGAGGAATACGTCGCCCGCTACCACGCCGCGCTCAAGCCGCCTGCCGCCATCACCGCCACGCAGGCCTGACCGCCGCGCAACGCGCGGCTTCACCCCTTCGAGGCCCGCCATGCTCCGCCGTCTTCTTCCCCTCCTCTTCCTTGCCTGCGTGGGTTGCGCGTCCACGCAGGACAGCACCGTCGCCACGGTGCCGCAGGTCGACCTCGACCGCTACACCGGCAAGTGGTACGAGATCGCCAGCTATCCCATGTATTTCCAGCGCAAGTGCCTGGGCGACACCACCGCCCAATACACCGCGCGGGAAGACGGCCGCATCGACGTGCTGAACCGTTGCCGCAGCGCCAAGGGTTTCGACGAGGCCGACGGCATCGCCACGGTGGTGCCCGACAGCGGCAATGCCCGCCTGCGGGTGTCCTTCTTCTGGCCCTTCAAGGGCGACTACTGGATCATCGGCCTGGACCCGCTCTATCGCTGGGCGGTGGTGGGGTCGCCTGACCGCAAATACCTGTGGATCCTGGCGCGCTCGCCGGAAATGTCCGCCATGCGCCTGGAAGAGGCCCTGGCCGCGGCGCGCGCGCAGGGTTACGACCTGAAGGAACTGCGCTACACGGAACAGAACGGCAAGACGTCCGCGCCCAGCGCGGCCAAGCGCTGACCCTTCCTCGCGTCGGCGGCATTCGCCTGCCGGCGCTTTTTCTCCCCCCGCCGTTCGTGCGGACCTTCCTCCTTCACTAAACCCCCAAGGGAAAACCCTGGGTTGCAGCGGTTTGCTGCAGCGCACACAATTTGCCAAATGCAACATTGGATACACGCATCCACGTATCCATAAGTGCAAATACCAAGGCGGCCCACCGCCAGACCCAAGGGATAGCAACCACCTGTTCGGTCAGAGGAGACCTGCCGTGCCCATGAAAAACGCCTACCCCCCGCCCCTCGCGGCAACGGCCGAAGCCGACGCCTACCTCCATATCCAGACCGCGATCCGGATGGGCACCTACGCGCCCGGCATGCGGCTGATCGCCGAGGACATCGCCACCGAGATCGGCAGCAGCCGCATGCCGGTGCGCGAAGCCTTCCGGCGGCTGGCCACGGAAGGCCTGGTCGTGATCCGCCCCAACCGTGGCGCCATCGTCAGCGGGCTGGGCCTGGAGGACATGCGCGAAGTCTTCGAGACGCGCGCCGTGCTGGAAGGCCTGGCCATCCGAACCGCGTTGCCGCGCATGACGCCGGCCACGATCGACACGCTGGAACGCATGCTGGACCGCATGGACGAGCGCATGGAGAACAGCGCCGACTGGACCAGCGCGCATCGCGACTTCCATGAATACCTGTGCAGCCTGAGCGGACGCCCCCGGCTGATGAAACTGATCGCCGACCTGCACTCGCAGATCGAGTCGACCATGCGGTTGTGGTTCAAGCACCTCGACCGCCCCCTGAGTGCCCGCGACGACCACATGGACCTGATCGCCGCGCTGCGCACGCGCGACCTCGACATCGCCGAAGCCGCCATGCGCGAACACGTGCAGGCCACCGTGCCTGAGCTCATGCAGTTCCTGGAAACACGCTCCCCTCCCTCATCCGCCCTGCCCTAGAGGACACATGCCATGACCATCGATCACAAGGCCCGTCTGGCCAGCACCCTGGCCGCCGACTTCGGCCGGCGTTCCTTCCTGAAGACTGCCGCGGCCGGCGCCGGCCTGCTGGCGGCCTCCACGGTCGGCATGCCGGCCTTCGCGCAGGGCGCGCCCAAGCGCGGCGGCACCCTCAAGCTCGCCTGGGTGGAAGCCATCGACACGCTGGACCCGCACTTCACCGCGTCGGCCGGATCGATCAAGGTCATCAACAATGTGTTCAACGGCCTGCTGAAGGTCGCCTATGACGGCAAGCGCGTGAGCTTCCTGCCCGACCTGGCCGCCAGCTGGGACATGCCCGACGACAAGACCCACGTCTTCAAGCTGCGTCCCGGCGTGAAGTTCCACAACGGCGATCCCTGCGACGCAGCAGCCGTGAAGTGGAGCCTGGAACGCGTGAAGGACCCGGCGGTGAAGTCGCCGCACGGCTGGAAGTTCGCGCTGCTGGACGGCGTGGATATCGTCGATGACCTGACGGTCCGCATGCGCTTCTCCAAGCCCTATGCCTTCCTGCCCGTGTCGCTGACGGGCAGCACCGGCCGCGCCGGCACCATCGTCTGCAAGCGCGCGGTGGAACAGGACCCCAAGGCCTATGGCCGCATGCCGGTCGGCACCGGCCCCTTCCGGCTCGTCAGCTGGAAGGAGAACAACGCCATCGAGCTGGCCCGCAACCCCGACTACTTCGAGGCCGGCAAACCTTACCTTGACAGCGTGCAGATCCTGCTCATCAAGGAGCCCAGCGCTGCCGTGGCCGCGATGATGTCGGGCCAGGTGGACGGCATGTCGGTCTGCCCCTTCCAGTTCATTCCGCAACTGCGGAAGAATCCCAACGTCGTCGTGCATGGCCAGGTGGAGGGCAACTATGCCTTCGTGGGCATGAACAATCGCCGCGCCCCCTTCGACGACCCGAACATGCGCCGCGCCGTGGCCTTCGCGATCGACCGCCAGGCCATCGTGCAGCAAAGCTATTTCGGCGAGGCCATCCCGGCCTACACCTGCATCTCGCCGCCCATGTCGGACTTCTATGATCCCGAGATCGCGAAGTCGGGCCGCGGCCAGTTCTTCGACCTGGCGCGCGCCAAGGAATACCGCGCCAAGGCGAAGGTGCAGGGCGAGGTGAATCCGGTGTTCATCGTGACCGACGGCTTCACCGGTTCGGGCGGCATGGGCACGCGCAACGCACAGCTCATCGCTCCCATGCTGGCGCAGATCGGCATCAAGCCCAAGATCGAACTGGTCGACCGCGCCGTGTGGACCAGCCGCCGCAATGCCGGCGACTTCGACATGTACGACGAAGCGTGGGTGGCCGACCTGGACCCGGACGAGACCATCTATCCGGAGTGGGCCACCGGCAAGCCCTGGAATTTCGTGGGCTACAGCAATCCCGCCTTCGACGAGGCCTGCGTGGCGGCCCAGACCATCCTGGATCCGGCCAAGCGCCGCGAGCTGTACGTGAAGGCCGAGGACGTGCTGATGAATGATGCGCCGCTGGCCGTGCTGGCGCACATGAAGGTCTTCAAGATCCTTGCCAAGAAGGTCCAGGGCTTCGAATACGTGCCCGCCGACCTGCTGGACCTGCACGGCGTCTGGCTGGCCTGACATGGGCAAGCAATTGCTGGCGGGCCTGGCGCAAACCGCGCTGGTGCTCCTGGTGGTCTCGGTGGTGAGCTTCGCGTTCCTGAAGCTCGCCCCGGGCGATCCGGTGGCGCTGATGCTGGGCTCGGACTTCTCGCGCGACGCCTACGACAAGCTGTATGCCGACCTCGGCCTGAACCAGCCGCTGCCTGCGCAGTACCTGGACTGGCTGTGGCGCTTCGTGCGCGGCGACTGGGGCATGTCGTATGTCAGCCACCAGGACATCTTCGAGCAGGCCGTGCTGCAGGCCCTGCCCGTGACGCTGGCGCTGGCCGGACTCTCCCTGTTGCTGGCCCTGGCGGTCGGCATTCCGCTGGGCGTGGTGGCGGCCGTGCGCCGCAACACCTGGGTCGACATGCTGGCCAGCACGCTGGCCATCGGCGGCAACGCATTCCCCAGCTTCTACCTGGGTGTGGTGCTGATCTGGATCTTCGGCGTCTCGCTGGGCTGGTTCCCCACCATGGGTTTCGTCGCGCCCTGGGATGACCTGGGCGCCGGGCTGTGGCACCTGGCCTTGCCGGCCGTGACCCTGGGCGCCTGGTATGTCGGGCTGATCGCCACCGTCACGCGTTCCAGCCTGCTGGAAGTCCTCGAGCAGCCCTACATGGCGGCGGCGCGCGCGCGCGGCGAGCCGGCTTGGCGGGTGATCTGGGTGCACGGCATGCGCAACGTGATGATGCCGCTCGTCACTGTGATCGGCCTGCAGCTGGGCGGCATGCTGCGCGGCGCCGTCATGACCGAAGTCGTCTTCACGCTGCCCGGGCTGGGCATGATGATCACCTCCGCCGTGCAAGGCCGCGAATACATCGTGGTGCAGGCCGGCATCATGATCACGGCCCTGCTCTTCATCGTCGTCAATTTCGCGGTCGACCAGACCTACGCGATCCTGGACCCGAGGCTCAGAAAACATGGCCGTTGACCTTGCCCCCGCCAAGGCGGCATCTGCCCCGCCGCCCAGCCGGCTGCGCCGCGCCTGTCGGCAGTTGGGCCGTCAGAACAAGGCGATGATCGGCCTGGTCATCGTGTCGGTCTTCGTGCTGGCCGCGCTCTTCGCGCCCTGGCTCGCCACGCACGCCCCCACCGACCAGGACTTCATGGCCGCCATGCAGCCGCCATCCGCCGCGCACTGGCTGGGCACCGACTCCTTCGGCCAGGACATGTACAGCCGGCTGCTCCATGGCGCGCGCTCGGCCCTGTGGATCGGCTTCGCCTCGGTGGCCCTGGGCCTGGTGGGCGGCGTCGCGCTGGGCCTGCTGGCCGGCCTGCGCGGCGGGCGCACCGAATGGTTCGTGATGCGCGTGGTCGACGGCCTGCTGGCGTTTCCCGAACTCATCATGGCCATGGCCTTCATGGCGATCTTCGGCCTGGGACTGTCCAATGTGGTCTATGCGCTGGGCCTGTCCTTCGTCGGGCCGTTCGCCCGCATGGTGCGCGCCGACGTGCTGCAGGTGAAGGGCCGGCCCTATGTGGAAGCCGCCAGGCTGATGGGCGTGCCCGGTCGCGACATCGTGCTGCGCCACGTGCTGCCCAACATCGCCTCGCCCATCCTCATCCAGGCCGGCATGCGCGTGTCCATCGCCATCCTGCTGGGCTCGGGCCTGTCGTTCCTGGGCCTGGGAGTGGTGCCGCCCACGCCCGACTGGGGCCTGATGATCTCGGAAGGCCGGGGGTTCATCACCATGGCGCCGTGGATCTCGGGCATCCCCGGCCTGGCGCTGGCCATCCTGCTGGTCGGCCTGAACCTTTTTGCCGAGGGCCTGCGCGATGCGCTGGACCCGCGCACCCGACAGGACTGAGGCGATGATGCTTGCCCCCTCCCCGCTGGCATTCGGCGTCGATACCGACATGCCGGACCCATCCGCCAATGGCACGCCTGGCGCGTCTCTGTTGTCGGTGGAACGCTTCACCCTGCGCCGCCGCGGCGTGGCCGTGCTCGACGACGTGACGCTGGACTTGCCACGCGGACAATCGCTCGCGCTCATCGGCGAATCCGGCGCCGGCAAATCCACGCTGGCATTCGCCGCCATGGGCCTGCTGCGCCCGCCCGAAGTCGAACTGGAAGGCGCGCTGCATGTCGGCGGCACCGACATCGCCGCCGCGCCCGAGAAACACCTGCGCACGCTGCGTGGTTCGCGCATGGGCCTGATCTTCCAGGACGCCACTGCCGCGCTGAATCCATGCTTCACCGTGCTGCAGCACCTGGCCGAACCGCTGCGGCGCCATCGCGGCCTGTCGCGCCCGGCCTGTCGCGAGCGTGCCCAGGCCTTGCTGGAAAGTGTCGGCATCGCCGACCCGGCACGGCGCCTGGATGCCTATCCCCACGAGCTATCGGGTGGCATGCAGCAACGCGTGATGATCGCGATCGCGCTGGCCTGCGAGCCCGAACTGCTGATCGCCGACGAGCCCACCAGCGCGCTGGACGTCACCATCCAGGCGCAGATCATGACGCTGATCCTTGAGCGCGTGCGCGCGCTGGGCGCCTCGGTGATCTTCGTGCTGCACGACCTGGCGCTGGCAACGCAGGTCGCGGATCGGGTGGCGGTGATGTATGCCGGCCAGATCGTCGAAACCGGCCCTGCGCACGATGTCCTGCAGTCGCCGCGCCATCCCTATACCCAGGGCCTGCGCGCCAGCGCCATCGAGTTCGGCGCGCGGCGCCTGCGCCCCATCGCCGGCGTGGTGCCGCCGCTGTCGGCCATGCCGCAAGGCTGCCGCTACGCGCCACGCTGCCCGCAAGCCACTGCGCAATGCAGCCAGCGCCCTGCCCTGTCGCCTCGTGGCGAGCGCCTCGTGGCCTGCTGGCACGCCTGAGTTCAACGCCACCATGATGACGACCATGCATGCATCCTCCACGCCCGACCTGCCGCTCTTCTCCCTCCAGGACGTGGAAAAGGCCTACCCCATCGACCAGGGCCGGCGCGCACTGAAGGCGCTGGATGGCGTGCGGCTGACCCTGCGCGCGGGCGAGTCGCTGGCCCTGGTGGGCGAAAGCGGCTCGGGCAAGTCCACGCTGGTCCGCGTGATGCTGGGCCTGGAGACCGCCACCAATGGCCGCGTGCGGGTGCGCGGCCACGAACTGGACCAGATGGACAGCGCGGCCCGCCGCCGCCACGCCCGCGAAGTGGCCTACATCTACCAGGATGCGCGTGGCTCGCTGGACCCGCGCATGACGGTCGCGGCCTTGCTGGCCGAGCCCATCCGCCTGCACCGGCTGCGCGATGAGCGCGAAATTCCCCGCCGCGTCGCCGAGTTGCTGGCCCAGGTCGGGCTGCCCGACGAAGTCGCGCGCCGCTATCCCTCCGAGTTGTCCGGTGGCCAGGTGCGCCGCGTCGCCGTGGCGCGCGCGCTGGCCTGCGAACCGCAGGTGATCGTGGCCGATGAGTCCGTGGCAGGCCTGGACGTGTCGGTGCAGGCGCAATTGCTGAACCTGCTGCGCGACCTGCAACGCGACAGCGGCATCGCGCTGGTTTTCGTCACCCACGACCTGGGCGTGGCCGCCTACCTGTGCGAGCGCGTGGCGGTCATGTACCTGGGCCGCATCGTCGAGTCCGGCCCCACCGCCAGCATCCTTGGCGCGCCCCGCCATCCGTACACCCAGGGCCTGATGGACGCCTTTCCGCGCTTCGATGCACCGCTGTCCTCGCCCTTGCGCGGCGAGATCCCCAGCCCCGCCAACCTGCCGCCCGGCTGCCGCTTCCAGTCACGCTGCCCGCAAGCCCGCGCCGACTGCCTGGCCACGGATCCGCCGCTGACCAGCCAGGCGGGGCGCGACGCCGCCTGTCTCTTTCCGCTGCAACCCACGGCCGGCGGCGCCACGGCCATCGCGCAAACCCGTTAGCATCCCCACACGCCTTTCTGCCACACAGGAATCTCGCCGTGCAGTCACCCAACAATCCCGCCCGCGGCACGCGCGGCATGGTCACCACCCCGAATGCCCTGGCTTCGCAAAGCGGCCTGGCTGTCCTGCGCGAAGGCGGCAGCGCCGTCGAGGCCATGATCGCCGCCGCCGCCACCATCGCAGTCGTCTATCCGCACATGAACAGCCTGGGCGGCGACGGCTTCTGGCTCATCAGCCGGCCGGGCCACGATCCGGTCGGCCTGGAGGCCTGCGGCGCCGCCGCGGCCGGCGCCACGCTGGAAGGCTATCGCGCGCAAGGGCTGGACCGCATTCCCTTTCGCGGCGGCCTGGCGGCCAACACCGTGGCCGGCACGGTCTCGGGCTGGCACGCCGCACACGAATGGGCTCGCGCCAACCTGGGCTCGGCGCTGCCCCTCTCAAGGCTGCTGGAGGACGCCATCCACTACGCCCGCCACGGCATTCCCGTCACCCGCAGCCTGGCGGCCTGCGTGGCCGCCAAGCGCGATGAACTGATCGACGTCCCCGGCTTCGCGCGCGCCTTCCTGCCCGACGGCAAGGCGCCCGTCGAAGGCGGCCGACACCTGCAGCCAGCCATGGCCGATACGCTCGCCCACCTGGCCCGCCACGGGCTGGACGATTTCTATCGCGGCGACCTGGCGCAACGCATCGCCGAGGATCTGCGTGCCGCGGGCAGCCCTATCGGCCTGGAAGACCTGCAGGCCCACCAGGCCGTCTGGAAAACGCCGCTGGCCATGCCACACACGCTGGGCACGCTCTACAACATGCCGCCGCCCACCCAAGGCCTGGTGTCGCTGCTCATCCTGGGCCAGCTGGACCGCATCCTGCCCGAACGCTTCGACCACCTGGGCGCGGACTACGTGCACGCCTGCGTGGAGGCCACCAAGCAGGCCTTCGCCATCCGCGACCAGCACATCACCGACCCGGCATTCATGACCGAGACGCCCAACGCCTTCCTGGCACCCGCGGCGCTGGACGCCATGGCCGAACACCTGCGGCCGTCGCAGGCCGCCAGCTGGGGGGGCGGGCAAGGCCCCGGCGACACGGTGTGGATGGGCGCCATCGACGCCGATGGCGTCGCGGTCAGCTTCATCCAGAGTATCTATCACGAGTTCGGCAGCGGCGTCGTCTTGCCACAATCCGGCTTGAACTGGCAGAACCGCGGCTGCAGCTTCTCGCTGGACCCGGCAGCGCGCAATCCGCTAGCCCCGCGCCGCAAGCCCTTCCATACGCTGAATCCTGCGCTGGCCAGGCTCTCGGATGGCCGCACGATCGTCTACGGCAACATGGGCGGCGACGGCCAGCCGCAGTCGCAAAGCGCCGTCTTCACCCGCATCACCCGGCTGGGCATGAATCCCCAGGCCGCCATCGACGCGCCGCGCTGGCTGCTTGGCCGCACCTGGGGCAATGCCAATGAGTCGCTGAAACTGGAGTCGCGCTTCCCGTCTGCCACGGTGGACACCCTGCGCGCGCGTGGGCATGCAGTGGAAGTGCTGTCGGCCTACGACGAAATCATGGGTCATGCCGGCGCGATCGTGCGCACGGCAGACGGCGTGCTGGAGGGTGGCTCGGATCCGCGCAGCGACGGGGCTGCGGCGGGCTGGTAATCCCCGGGGCAGGCGCCGCCAGAAGGGTCGGACGGGCATGACCGCGCCCACCTTCTTGCAAAGCCGCCGCCTATACTCATGCCCCAATTGCCCCCAACCCTACTTACCGGGATGTTTCCATGAGCGCGCTGCCCCCCTGCCCAACCTGCCAATCCGCACTGACCTACCAGGACGGCGCTTTGCTGATCTGTCCGGAATGCGCGCATGAATGGTCGGAGGCCGAGTCGACCGCCCCGTCAGCGGAAGGCCGGGTCTACCGGGACTCGGCCGGCAACGTGCTCCAGGACGGGGACACCGTCACCGTCATCAAGGACCTGAAGCTCAAGGGCTCGGGCGGCGTGATCAAGATCGGCACCAAGGTCCGGAACATCCGGCTGGTGGATGGCGATCACGATATCGATTGCAAGATCGACGGCTTCGGTGCGATGAGCCTGAAAACGGAATTCGTGCGCAAGGCGTGATCGCGCGGGCCTGTGCCGCGGGCGCGTCAGTCGTCTTCCCGCACGGTGTGCGCCCTTCCCGGCGCCAGCATGGACAGGATCGCATGCAGCGACGCCGCTTCGATCGACACGCGATCGAGGACGAGGTTGTCGCCCAGGGGAAAGTACGCTTCCTCGCCAGGTTCGTATTCCGGCTGCACGCCAACCGGCAGGAAGGCACGCATGCCGGACAGCCGGAGGATATGGTCTTCGGTGTCCGCGTCCGGCATATGCGGTGCGGCATCCTGCACCAGCAACCGCCGCGCGTGCCGCAGCGGTCCGGGCGCCGCGCCAAGATGGAAGGGATCGAAAGCGCCTGAAGATGTCACGCCCGCCACCGACAGCGACACCTCGGCCACCTCTTCCTCGAAGTTCGTCCCGCCATAGGCTTCCAGGGCGGTTTTCATGTCGCCGTCCAGCGCATTGAGCAGCATCTGGAAATCCGCCGGGTCGTTGTCGTTGGCGCTGATCACGAGCCGCAAGGCGATCACGAGCAAGTCATGGGGCAGCGGCTCCGCGGCAAGCCTCACCTCCAGCAGGTCGCCTGCGGGCGCCGCAACGGTGGCCACAAGGCCTTGCATGCCAAGAAACCCCCTGTCGGCAAGCGCGACCAGGCTGTCGAAGGTGTCCTGCAGATCGTCCACCCCTTCCTGCGCGTGCACCTTTGCCGCCCTGCCCGCGCTGTAGCGCAGGACGATCCGTGCCTCATCCTGCCTGGCAGGCGCGGACGCCCAGGACAGCTTGTCGATGTACTTCTGCAGGGTCATCCGAGTGCTCCATCCGCCAGAAACCGCAACGTCGTCGATGCAGCATGGTAACGGCAAGGCGGGCGCGGGCGGCGCAGCGCAGCCTGCGCCGCCCGGACGCCGGCGAAGGCCCGCCCCTTAGCGACGGCACTCGCGCCGGTCAGGATCGCGATCACAACGTTCCTTGCGCGCGCGATCCGCCATGATCTGCGAATCTCGTGCGATGTCGGTCGTCATGCGGGTGCGCTCGAGCGAATCCCGATGCTTGAAATCGCGCCGTTGCTGCTGCTCCAGCATGCAAGCCGTGTAGGCAGGGGTGCCATACGACGCCCCATAGCTTTCGCAGGTACTGGCGTCTGCCTGCAGGTTCACCTGTCGCCGTTCGGCGCCAGACATGCACCCCGACAGGGTGACGCCAAGCAAGGCCGCCGAGACCAGGGACACCGCGGCGCGGTGGTGTTTGACGGAAAGACGTTGCAGCATTCTGTTCTCCTTTCTGAATTGGGCAACGGCAGTTCATGGGCGGCGAGCGCGGGCGGTGCCTCGCAAGGCCGCCATCAACAACCTGCGGCCAGTACATCAGCCAAGAATTGCGTCAACATTGTCTGGACCGGAAAAAGGGCATGGCAGACATGCCTGCCTACTGCATCGGCGCGAAGCCCAAGGCCGACGCGACGCTATTGGCGCCGTTGTAGACGCAGTGCAGGACGACACAGGGCCAGACGGACTCCGTTGCGCGGAAAAGCAGCGCAGTCAGCACGCCGACCATGATCGCCACGGGCAAGATCACGCTGACGCCATGCGCGAGCCCGAAGATGACCGCGCTGACCACGACGCCCGCAAAGGCGCCATGGCGATTGAGGGCGTTCGCAATGACGCCCCGGAACAGGATCTCCTCGCCGAAAGGCGTGAAGAGGGCACCGCCCACGAGCGACGCAATGAAGGGGAACGCGCCGCCCCGGGCGGCTGCATGCAGGATGTTCTGGGGGTCTTCGCCGCCGAACCACGCCATGTAGGCGTACTGGATGAGCAGGTTCAACCCGTAGCCGACGATGCCCATGCCAGCGGCGATCAGCAGCCACCGGCCCGAGACGCGGATGAACCCGAAGGGGCGCAGCGCGCGTATGCGCAGGCTGCACACGATGGCGAAGGCGCCCACGCCGACGAAACCTCCTGCTGTCGAGCCGACGATGCCCAGGCGCACCGGATCATTGCCAGGCAGGAAACCCATCAGCACGCCGAACAGGACCAGCAATACGGCGTAGGCCGCCAAGCCGACCAGCACCTCGGGCCAGCCAGGCTTCTTCCAGCGATTTGCATTGATCATGACCACCTCTCGAATGACGGAGGGCGGTTGCCGGCCACGGCGTCCGGCGTCGCCCGATCCCGGCAGCGTCGCAGGACAACATTGCGCCAACATGGGCTGGGCCATGCTTACTGCACGGCAGGGAACTCCAGGCGCAATATCGCCCCCCCGCCAGCCGCCGTGGCGATGGCAATGCGGCCATGATGGTGATCGACGACCTGCTTGACCAGGCTCAGCCCCAGGCCCGTGCCGGACGCGCGTGGCCGGAGCCGGTGGAAAGGTTCGAACACCCGCTCGCGTTCTTCTTGTGGAATGCCGGACCCGTTGTCCTCGACCTCCAGCCAAGCCCCTCGCACGCGCAGGATCACCTGGTCGCCGCCATGCTCCACCGCGTTCTGCACGAGGTTGGTCAGCGCACGCGTCAGTGCGCCGGCATTGCCTGCGATCACGCCGGGTTGCGCCACGACCACTTCGATGGACTTGCCTGCCGCGATCAGCATCGGCGCCAGGTCGGCAGCCACGCTGCGCGCCAGTATCGCCAGGTCGATGCGCTCCGTCGGCGACCCGTTGTCCAGCCGATGCAGATCGAGCAACTGCTCGGACAGATTGGCCAGGCGTGACACGTCCGGCAGCAGTGAACGCACGCCCGGATCGTCCGCGCCTTCGATCTTCATCTTCAAGACGGCGATTGGCGTGCGCAGTTCGTGGGCAGCCGACGCGATGAAGCGCTGCTGCCGTTCATAGCCCTCATCGAGGCGGCCGAGCGCCGCATTGAAGGCACTTACCAACGGACCGATCTCGCGCGGCACCTTGTCTTCGGACAGACGAAGGCCCCGGCGCTGCGCGTCGATCCGCGCCGTCTCGTTCGCCGTCTTCACGATGCCGGCCAGCGCGCGCTTGACGATCCATGGCGTCGCCAGGACGGACATCACCGCCAGGGCAAGAAAGAGGGAAATGGCAACGATGTTCGACGCCATGGTGATCAGCGCCGTGAAAGGCTGGACGCGGCCATGCGCGATGATGTTCATGTCGCCCGCCGGACCGGACGCCTGCCGCAGCACGGCGGAAAGCGTGTAGGGCGCAGATTTCCCGCGCAGGTCCGCGGAAGAGAGTTTGTCGAGGTGAGGAACGAGGGCGGCCAGCTCGGGCGGCACCTGGCCGAAGGACGCCACGCTGCCGTCGCCCAGCCGCGCCGCGAACCAGAGATCCGGCGCTTCCTCGCGCAGCGCCGCCAGGTCGGGCGTCAGCGTCACGACGGCGGCCCCGGCCTCCTCGCGGACGATCGCGTTCGCCGCGATCGCCACGACCGACTCATCGGCATACATGCCGTCCAGCGTCGAGTTGACGAAAAAGAAGACGAAGCCGACGGCAGCGGCGGCAATCGCAACGAACTGGAGGATAAGCTGCCTGACGATGAGACGCGCCTTCAGCGAGGGCTGAGCGCGCTTGGGAGAGCGGCGCGTCACGCCGAGGCTCTCAGCAGATAGCCCACGCCCCTGACGGTGTGGATCTCGACACCGGCCCCTGCAACGCTCAGCTTGCGGCGCAGGCGTGAGATGTGGGAGTCGAGCGTGTTCGACTGGATCGTGTCATCGAAGCCATAGACCGCCTCTTCGAGCATCTCGCGCAGGACGGTGCGCCCGCGCCGGCGCAGCAGCGCGGTCAGCACGCTGACTTCCCGCCGCTGCAGGTCCATCGGCACGCCATGCACCCGCGCTTCGCCAAAAGACATGTCGAACACCAGATCGCCGACCACGATCTCGTCCGGCGCGACGGCATTGGGACGGCGCTGCACCGCACGCATGCGTGCCAGCATCTCCGCCAGGTCGAAAGGCTTGACCAGGTAGTCGTCGGCGCCATCGTCGAGTCCGGCGACACGATCGGCCAGCTCGCCCCGGGCGCTCAAGACGATGATCGGCACGCCGGGCATGTTCTTGCGCAACTGGGGAATCAGGCTCAGGCCATCGCCGTCCGGCAGCGTGCGATCCAGCAGGACGAGTTCATGCACGCCCGGCCTGGACGCCACGGCGCCCAGTGCAATGCTCGGCACCCAGTCGACGACGTAGCGGTCGCGCTCGAGTGCACTGCGCAAGGCCTTGGCGAACTCCGCCTCGTCTTCAATCAGCAGGATTCGCATATGTGTCCCAAAAAGCCCCAGCGGGGGTGCCGCTGGCGTGGCGCCCCCGCCTTGCGGGTCGTCCGCATGACAGGCATGCCGCCGCTTCCCTCGCAGCGCCGACATCGCAAGGACCGATAATAACGGCTACGAGTGGGCACCTCATGCTTCCCAGCGTCGCCCTCGGCCCCCACTTCGAGTCCTTCGTCCGCGATCAGGCAAGCGCCGTTTCCCCACCCTCAGACTGGGCATAAGACTGCCGGAGGGCGCGCTGCCTGGGTGGATGCGCCTCCTGCATCGCGCTGACACAGCAATCGAGCGTCTGGCGCAGCACCGTATCGATACGGCCCAGGGAGAGGCCATAGGTCGCGGCGACCTGTGCGCGCGTGCGGCCTTCGACACGCAGGTCGAACAGCACGCATCGATGCCGAAACGGCAGGACTTGCAGGGCATGGTCCAGCCGCGCCAGCGTCGAGCGCGTCTCGGCCCTCTGCTCGGGGCCGGGCCGCGGATCAGGCAGTGCGATCTCGCTGTCCAGCTCGGAGAGCGCCTTAATGTGGCGCTCTCCCCGCAGCCGGTCCAGCGCCGCGTTGCGTGCCACCTGGTAGACGTAGGCGTCCAGGTTGTCCACGCAAGACGGCAATGTCATATCGCCCAGGCGCAGCCAGGCATCGTGCAGGCATTCAGTGGCCAAATCCGCAGCTCCCAGGTACGCGGTCAAGCGGCGCAGCAGAGTGCCGTAATGCGCCTCCAGATGGCGGCGAAGTGCTGCAAGCGGCTCGCCATCCTTGACCACGCCGGTGGAGAATCCGGCCTCTGCGGCGAGTTCGATATGGAACGGAACGCTCATATCCATGAGATGCACCTTCGTCTCTATCCAAATTCGACGAAATCCATCCCTGCCTGTCCCCATGGGGAACAGACGGGAAGGGTCGAAAGGGCTCGCTTACCGGGGTTGCTGCAAATCGCGCCACTGGTCGCCGGTGACGAAACTTGCTTGCTGGGGATAGACCTGCCTGCGTTCGCCCACGACTTGCAACACGCTGGAGGCGTCATAGGGCGCGCGGCTCCGCGGCCCTGGGCTGGCCGCTTCGCCAGCCGGAGCCGATTCATCGCCAAAGCCCAGGATCTGCACGCTGATGATCGAAGGCAGATTCTGGCGGGCGGCGGCGCGCGACCGAGCCACCGACTCCTGGGCGGCATCGGCGGCCGACGACGCCGCCGCGCTTGCGCTGGTCAGCGCCCCCACGTTCACCGCCGCCACCACCGGAATGCCCACCGCGTCGCCCTTGACCTGGATGTTGGCCGCGTTCACCACTTGCAAGGCAGCGATGTTCACGTTGCCCGACACCCGGATACCCGCCTCGCCCGCATCGATGGTGCCCAGCGGCGCGATCAGGTCCACGTCCCCGGCCGGCACCTCGGGGATCGGCGCCAGGGTGGCGATGCCCGCGCCGGTGCTGGGCACTTGCGGCGAGAGCCGCACGTTCCCAAAGGCGTCGTAGACCCGCCGCGGCGGCGTGTAGACCAGCGTGCTCTTGCTGCCTCGGCCCGCGTTGATGTCGCCCCGCACGGACCAAGCGAAGATGTCCCCGCCGAAGGTCGTCATGATGCGGCTCTGGCCCAGTAGGATGCTGCCCAGCGAGTACATCCGGATGTGACCCGCGCCCTGGGTCAGCAGGCCCGCCGGCTCGACCTTGGCCCCCTCGGCCGGCTGCACGCCCGCCACACCGTAGGTTTGCGCCCCGCGCGGGGTCAGCGCCTGGATGTCGCCGCCGTCGAGCGTGCGGATCGAGCCGTTGCGCGTCGCGCCCTGGTACAGGATCACGTCGCCGCGGGCCGTCTCGTCGTCCGGGAACAGCGCCGCGATGGCGTTGCGCCCGCGCAGGTAGTTGCCCGCACGCGGGCTCTGGACGTTGTTGTACTCGCGCCCGGCCGCGCGCAGTTCCGCGAAGTACACCTCGCGGGCGTAGATGCGGCGCTGTTCGGCCGGCAGCCCGGCCAGATAGGCCCTGGCGTCCATCGTGGCCGCGTCGAAGACCTGCGCCGTGCCGGACAGCTGGCCCGTGGCCGGATCGCGCAGGCGCCAGCCCGCCGTGTCCGCGCCGTAGCGGCGCGTCAGCCAGTTGACCAGATAGGCGTCGCTGGCGGCCTCCTTTTCGTATATCTCGCGCAACCGGGTCCCTGAGTCCGGATTGGCCGCGCTGTAGCGCGCCTGAAGGCCGGCCAGATACGCTTCGGGATCGCCGTCGATCGCCTCGCCGCGATAGCCGTACTCGCTGCGCAGCCAATCCTCCAGGCTGAGCGCGTCGTAGGTGCGCGGCACCCTGCCCGGCTGGTCGGCCAGTTTCCCGCCCACCGCCGCCAGGTTGGCGCGGTCCAGGTAGGCGTCCAGGAAGCCGCTCCAGTCGGTGTTGCCCGCGTTCATACCGGCCTGCACGACGATGCTTGCGCCCGGCCGCGCGCCACCGGCGAGCACGTCGCCCAGCGAAACCAGATCGGCGCGGTTCTCCATCAGGATGTTGCGTCCCGCAGTCAACTCCAGCAGGCCGGGGCCGAGGATGTCGAAGCTGGAATACAGGATGTCGCGCCCGGCCTGGATGATCGAGACGTCGGTGTCGCGGGTGTGGACGATGAGGTTGCCGGTAGCCTGGTAGGAAGGCAGGCCCGAGGCGCCGGAGGGCGCTCCGTAGTACTCGCCGACCTGGGTGCCGCTGTTGACGATGTCGCGCCCGGCCTTCATCCAGACCGCGCCGCCGGCCTGGTAGAAGGTGCGGCCGGTGTAAGCGCTTATCACGCCGAACTCGCTGAGCACTTCGCCCGTGCGCAGGCCCACGATATCGCCAGCCAAGGCGTAGAAGCGCGCCGGCGCCAGGTCGTAGCCGCCCGAGGCCGTGTCCGGGCCGAAGGCGAACAGGTTGTTGGGCAGCGGGAAAGCCAACGCATCCAGATTGCCCGGCGTTGCCGGATCGAACGGCGTGGGCATGACGCTCGTATCCGCGCTGGAACGGTTGATACTGCTGCCGCCGGCGTAGATGGACTGGCCGGCCAGCAGCTCCAGTTCACCGTAAGGCGAAGGCGCCAATACCGTCGAGTCCATGGGAATGACGTCCACATAGACGCCACCTGCGCCCCCTGGCCCGGTTATCTCACGAACCGCGGCGCGGCCGAAATAGATGCTGCCGGCGGGGGCCGCCGCCCGCAGAATGGCCGGATAGACGATGCGCCCGGCGGTCGCGCCAAAAGCCGCTATGTTATAGCCGCTTCTGTCCGCCGCCTGCGTGCCGGGCGTCAGGTTGCCGCCGGCGGCAAACAAGTCGATGGCCGTGGTGGGCTGCCACAGGCTGAACCAGGATTCCTGCGCGTTGGAGTCGATGGCGGAAATCCGCCCGCCATCCCACACGCCGCCCAGCGCCAGGTCATCGCGCGCGGCAAGCGTGAACGTGGCATCTCCCGGCATCAGCATCAGTCCGCCACTGGCCTGTGACCACGTCGAGGTGAAGACATCTGCGGCACGCACGTCCTTGGGGTCGCGGAACGCCGAGAAGGAGCTGTAGATCTGCTCGATCGAACCCTGGCTGGCCGCGGTGATGGCAGCATGGCCGCGCAGATTGGCCGCGATACCGTTCAGGTCGAGGTTCTGCCGGATGGTGTTGAGGCCGTAAGGCGCGGTCAGCGCATCGCGGTTGGGGTTGAGCGCGCCGCCGATGCGCACGCTCAGGTCGCCCCCGCCGGTCAATCGCAATTGGCCATCGGCACCGACCCGGCCCGTGGAAGCCACCGCCAGCACCAGGCCCTGGCTGCGCGGGAAATAGCCGCCACGGTTGCCGGGCCCGATCGCCTCGATCGCCCCCGCGTCGCCGCCCACGTCCAGGTTCAGGTTGCCGCCGCCCAGCGTGCCGTAGCCCGTGAAACCGACGAGGTAAGGCATCACGTCGCTGGCATCGGAGGCATACGCTTGGGGCGCTGCGACATAGGTCCCGAAATTGATCCACCAGGCGGCGCCGTTCTCGCTGCCCGCCGCGTCGCCCTGGCGCCACAGCCAGTTGGCCGAGTTGGCGCTGGATAGCTGCGTAATGCGGTTGCCGGTATCGACATTGCCGTCAGGCATCAGGCTGATGCCCTTGGTCCAGGCGTCGCCGGTCAGGTTGCCGCCCGCCTTGAGCGACAGGTTGCCGCCCTGCTCGGGATACCAGGCCTGGTAAAGGCTGCTTCCCCCGGTCACCAGTGTCTCGTAGGCGGCCAGCGCATCCTCGTAGCCCTTCAGACTATCGGTGAAATTGCTGTCGTTGCGGCCCAGCGCGGCCGTCGTGCCGCTGGCGGTAGCGCGCGGCTGATCGAAGACCGAGGAGACGTCGGCTGCCTGGGTCCCTGCCGTATAGACGCCATAGGACGAGCGCATCCCGATGTCGCCGCCGGCAACTAGGTCCAGGTCGCCCGTGCCTGTGCGGATCACACTGAACATCGGTGAAAGAGGCAGGCGTTCGATAATGTCGCCGACGACGGTCTGATCGGGTGTGCCGGGAATCGGCTCACGCGCCGGGATGCAGACTTCACTCGGACACCAGCCAAGATTTTCCCCAAGTATGGGGGTGCCGGGAAGGTAAGAGGGATCGAAAAGCGGCCCGAGTTCGCTCCACAAGTATTCGACCTTCTCGCACCAGCCGGGCATGTCGGCACACAGGCCATTGGGGTTCCAGTCTGGTGAGATTTCCGTCCCGGCCTCCATCCCCCAATCGGCGGCGCCCTGCTCGGACCAGTACCAGGCCCAACCCGGCTGTGCCGGCGTGCCGGGAATCGTGGTGATCTCGTGCCGGTCAAACACCGAGTAATGTGTGTCGGCCAGCATGAGATTGCCCTTGCCGTCGGCCCGCGTGAGCCGCGAGTCGGCAGCCTGCAGGTCAGCGCCGGCCACCAGCCGCAACGACCAGCTCTGCGTGCCGGCCGGCAGCATGCCGGCCACCGCCCAGTTCGTGCCCTGGCGGCCGTTGGCGTCGGCCGGGCGCAGGTCCACGTACAGCGTGTCGCCCGGCAGTTTCAGGTTGGCCTGCGACGGAATCAGCCCGCCCATGGGCAGCGTCAGATCGCCGTCGAGCGTGGCCACCGCCGGCAGCGCCACGCCCTTGGGCCAGAGCAAGGCGTCGATCGCGGCCCCGGCCGAGGGCGCCACGAAACCCGCGCCCACCTGCGTGCCGGGCTCCAGCGTCAGCGCTTGCGCCAGGCGCTTGCCCGCCACGAGCGGCTCGCCATCCGCGTCGCGCAGCAGCGCGCCTTGGGCGTCGCGCAGCGCGCCGGCCAGGATGGTGTTGGCCGGCAGGAACAGTTCGGCCGTCAGCACCGCGTCCACCGGCAACTGCGTGCCGCCCGGCACGGTCATCGCCTTGACCGGCACGTCGTAGTTCAGCGCCCGGCCCAAGGGGTACGTGGTGCCGTCGGCCAGCGTCACGCCGGTGCGCGGCACGATCACGTCCGCGCCGTAGGACACGTAGCCCGGGCGCAGCATCCAGCCGTCGTCGTCGGGCGTCTCGCCCGGCGGCGCGAAGCCGTCGGTGATGCTGCCGTGGATCGTCAGGTCGCCCGCGGCGCGCAGGGTCAGCCATCCGGCCTCGCCCGAGCCGTAGCCGGCCGTGCCCGGCTGTGCCCCCGCCACGTAGCGCGCGGCCACCGCCGGGTTGATGCTGGCGTAGCGATGGCCCGAGAGGTCCAGGTCGCCGCTGACCACGACGTCGCGGGCGCTGGCGATCTCCACGCCGGGGCGCAGGTGCAGCACGCCGGCGTAATCCGACAGGCCCGCCAACCGTGCCTGCAAGGCCGCGTTGAGCGCGCTGCCGCCTGCCTGGCCGATCACCGCCTTGGCCATGAAGGCCGTGCTCTGCGTGTGTTTGTCTTCCAGATAATCCTGGTCCACCAGACGATAGGGCAGGCCGCTGGCGGTGTCCGTGCCGTCGCGCAGCACGGCATCGGGATCGCTGTCGTCGTAGCGCTGCATGGCGTACAGGGTGAGCGCCTGGGCTCCCTCGATGACCGGCCTGCCCGGCGCCTGGATCGCCACATCGCCGTAGGCGATCGCCTCGGGGGTGTCGGCGTTGCCGGCCGCATCGACGCGCGGCGCGTACAGCGCCACCGTGCCCAGCGGCCCGCGCGCCTGCGCCCGCGCCAACAGCGCCGGGTTTGCCGCATAGCGCGCATCGTCCACGCCATGGCGCACGTCGATGCGCGCGCCCTCGGCCAGGCGCAATGTGCCCGTGCCCGCGTTCAGCTCGACGATGGCGCGGTTCGGGCTGTCGATGATCTGGCCGTTGTTGTCCACGCGCAGCCGCGCGCCGTGCGCGTCCAGCCGCGCCCCGCTCTCGAGCGCCAGGCCCTGCGCGGCCGACAGGCGGATGCTGCCGACCTGCTGGCTGCTGGCATCGATGAGACCCGCCAGCGTGAGCGCGCCGCCGTCGATCGAGACCTCGATTTGATTGGCCTTGAGCACGTTGGCTTCGCGCGCGGCCGCATCACCCACGGCGCCGATCGTCAGGCTGCCCTGCTTGATCTGGAAACTGCGCAGGCCGTATACCTCACCGGCGTTCAGCCGCCCGTTCAGCGCGGCGAAAAGCCCATCCAGGCCGCCCTCGCCCAGGCGCTGGGCGCGCACGGTGATACCGCCCGACTGATAGGGCATCCAGGTGCCCCCGGCGTCGTACTCGCCGCTGGCCGCGCCCAGGATGACGCCTTGCAGGTCCACGATGCCCGCATCGGCATCCGCACCGGGCGCGTCGGCCAGCGCGATGGCCGTGAACCGGCCGGCGTGGTTGTTGGCCGCCGACAGGTCGATGACCGAATCCGCGGCCTGGCGGATGCCGCCGGCCTCGCTGCGCAGTCCGATCTCGCCGCCCCAGCTGTATTTGAGGACGTCGTCGAAGGCCACCGCGCGCCCGGCCACGTCGAGCCGGGCGGCGCCGGTCAGTTCGATGTCGCCGGTCGTGGCGGTCACCGCCAGCTTGCCGCTGGGCAGCGCCACGGCCGTGTCCAGCGTCACGCTCGCCCCCGTCAGCGACAGGCTCGCGCCCAGGCCTTCGGCGTCGGCCAGGGCGGCGGCCTGTCTGGCCAGCGCGCCTTGCGGCGCGCTGGCGCGGATCACCCCGCCCGCGGTGATGGCATTGGACGAACCCGCCTCGCCGGTCACGAGCGGCGTCGTCAGGAACAGGTCGCCGCCGGTGTAGGCATAGCCCTGGCCCGGCGCATACGCGCTCTGGCTGCGATAGAACGCCACGCTGCCCTCGTGGTTGGCCGTCATGCGCTCGGCGGCCGTCAGGCGATAGGTGGAGAAACCCAGCGCCAGGCGCCCGGCCTCGTCCAGCCCGCTGACCTGCGCGCTGGGCCCGTAGCCGAAGCTGATGGACTGCGCGTCGATGGCCAGCGTGCCCTCGCCCGTGCCCGCCCCGCCGGTGATGACCGCGCCCGGCGCATGCGTGGTGCCGGCCCATACCAGACTCTCGGTACGGATCGTGGCCAGGTCATCGGCGCTTCCGAAGCCATAGATCGCCGGCGTGCCGAAGACCAGTGTGTCGATGCGCGATTGGCCCGCGGCATCATAGGTATCCAGCGTGGCCGTGCCGAAGAAGTTGACCGCGCTGCTGGCGTTCAGGATCAGCGCCTCGAGCGCCGGCGCGCCGGTCGAGGTGTCGCCGTTGAGCAGGCGGTCGAGCACGCCCTGGTTGAGCATCAGTCCCGAAGGCAGCACCCCGGCCGCGCGGGCCGCCTCCAGCGCCGCGCTCGTGCCCACGTTGACCGCGCCCACGCCCAGCGACAGGTTGCGCGTGCCGAAACGCACGTTCTCGCCCAGCTCGAAGGTGTTGTTGGTCGCGAAGGCGATGGTGCCTTCCGAATACAGCGTGCTGGTGGCGTCGCAGCGCCCGCTCGCGCCGCACTGGCCCAGCAGGATCGCGCCTTGGGTAGGGATGTCCGCCGCCGCGGGCAGCACGTCCAGCCAGCCGTTGGAGACGGCCAGCATCGCCGCGCCGCTGCCCAGCTCGCCGAACTGGGGAGCGGGCAGCGAGTTCTGCAGCACGTAGACGAAGCCGTCTCGCGAATCGAAGGGCGTTTCTCCCCTGCCCAGCGTGTCGATGCCCGCGCCCGCCTCGACGATGATGGCACCGTTCTCTCCGGCCAAACTGCGGTAGCCCGAGAGCAGCAGCACCTCGGCCGCGCGCAGCACCGCGCCTTCGCGCAGGATGATGTCGCGCGACTTGTAGCTATCGCCGAAGGTCAGGTAATTGCCCTGGGACCCATAGGTCACCGAGGGAGTGGCGCCGATCGACAGGCGCGCCGCGCCCAAGGCGTTCAGGTCTTCCGCATACAGCGACACCCCTGCAAACCCCTCGGTCGGCGCCGCCCCTGCGGCCAGGATCTCGATGCGCCCGCTGACGGTATCGAGCACCACCGCCGTGCCCGCGTAGCCGTCCTGGCCCGCGCGAAAATCCGCCAGGCCCGCGAAACGCATGGCCTGCGCGCCCGCGCCGGCCTGGAAGTTCAGGTACAGGTTCTGGCCATCGGCCGGCAGGCTCGGGCGCGGCGCGCCCAGCAGCGCCGCATCGGCGCGCGCGAACTCGGCGTAGGAGGTCTCGTTGTACTGGGACAGGGTTCGCACCGTCGCCGCTGGCGTGACGATCACCCGGCGCGCCAAGCTCTCCCGGATGTCCGTATGCGCGTAACCGAGCCGGCCCGTGCTCACCCGCGAACCGCCGGGCAAGGCGGCCGTCACGGCCGCGCCCGGGGTCTGGGTTGCGCCGATCTCGACCCGGAAGGCGCCGGGCAGCAGCGCATAGGCAGACGGCAACAGCGTGTAGGTGCGCATTCCCGGCGCCAGCCCCAGCGCGCTGCCGTCGAGCGTGATCTGGCGGCCCGCCAGCGGCGCGCCCGCCCCGGTCTCGGCCGTCACCGGCGCATAGTCGCCCGCATAGCCCGGCACGATGGCGTAGACGGCGTTGCCGGCATCGCTGTAGGCGTGGCTGGGGTTGGCGGCCACGAGCGGCTGGGCCAGCACGTTCACCGAACCGCCGCGTCCCGACACGAAGCCCGCGCCGGCCAGTTCGCCCCCGCCCGAGAGATCGATAAGCGCGCCCGCCTGGACATCGACGGACGCGGCATCGATGCGCACGCCGCGATCGTTGGTGATGGCGCCCTTGAGCACGATGGCCGCCTCGCCGTAATACCAGTCGATGCCGTCGACCGTTCCGCCATAGGGCATCGACAGGCCTTGCGAACTGGTGGACGTGATGCTGCCCGGCAACAGCGTCACCGCGCTGCGGGTGCCGGAAGCGTCGCTGCCCAGCGTGATCAGGCCCTGCGGGGCGCGCAGCACCCCACCCTGCTCGACGGTGGCCGCCGCCAGGGCGAGTTTGCCGAAGACCGCATGCGGCACATCGGGCAGGATATCGGTGGTGCGCGCCAGCGCCAGCGTGCGCGCCGGGTCGTAGGCGGCGCTGTTGCCGCGCCAGCCCGCGTGGATCCTCGCGCCGCCTTCCGTCGGCGAAGCCGGCGTGGTCGGGTAGATCTGCGCGGCGGCCAACGTCAGGTCGCCCGGCAGATAGACCTGCCCGGGCCCCACGCGCAGATCGCCGCCGCTGACCAGCTCCACCGCGTCGAAACCGCGCCGGTCCACGACCTGCCCGGCCTGATTCGGAAGCGCGAGCGTGATCCGCCCGCCGCTGCCGATGCCCGCCTGGCCGGCCAGATCCAGCAGGCCGCCGGCCTCCACCCGCAGGCGGCCGGCCAGCGGCTGCGCCGAGACGGCCAATTGCGTGTCGCCATAGTGCATGCCCAGCCAGCGCCGCGCACTGTCGATGCCGCCCAGGCCGTTGGTGCCCGACAGCCGTACGTAGGGCGCAGCCAGCCTCACCCGGGAATCTTGCGGCGCGCCTTCGGCCAGCCCCAGTGAGCCCGCGTACAGCCGCAGCTCGCGCCTCAGCGACAGATCCACGTCCCCGTCAAAGGCGAGCATGCCGGCGCTGTAGAGCGTCAGGCTGTCGAAGCCGCCGTCGGCCACCTGCGCGGCGGCCAGCCTGGCGTGGCCGTAGACCAGCGCCGGGGCGGCGCTGGCCGGGTCCAGGCCATCGGCCAGCGCGCTGGCCGCCTGCTGCTGTCCCAACACCAGCTCGTAGAGCCGCAACTGGCGATCGGGCGTATCGGCGTAGGCCGCACCAATGCCGCTGCCCACCAGCAGGCTGCCTCCGCCCGTGCCGGCGCCGCCGCTGTGCGCGCGCAAGTCGCCCTCCAGATACAGGCCGTTGGCGGACACCAGCGAGATCGTGCCGCCCTGGCCGGCGAGGACCGTGGGCGCGGCCGCCGAGCCCAGCCCGGCGACCGCGAGATCGACCGTGACGGCGGGCGCGCCCGACGCGTCCAGCAAGGCCCCGGGGCGCACGACCACGAAACGATCCGTGCCGGTAAACGCGCCGCTCTCGGCATCGAGCTGCCCGCCGATGACGATGCGCCCGCCGTCGGGCGCCAGCCCGTAGCGGCGGCCCTGCAGGTCGCGCAGCGGGCGGCCCTGGGCGTCCTGCGCCACCGCGCGCCCGGCCACGTCCAGCACGGCCCGCTCGCCGATCCAGATCGACAGGTCGGTCACGACGGGACGGCTCACCGCGCCCGCCAGCGCGATGCTGCCCAGCTCGATCTGGCCGCCCCAGGCGTTGAGCCGCCCCTGCACGTCCAGCGAACCGACGCCGCGCACCGTGATGGCCTGGCCCGGGTCGACCGTGACCACCGCGCCTGCGCCGATGCGCCCGGTCACCTCCTTGACATTGACCGTGGCCGAGGCCGTGCCGGCCTGCAGCGTGAGGCTTGCGCCGCCGCGCTGCGTGAGCGCACCACGGCGCGGGTCTTCCTGGTAGAGCGGCGGCGTCCACACTTCCAGCGCCGCCGCGGGGTCGGTGCCGGTGGCTGTGACATAGGCATCGGCCCCCAGCCGATAGACCGGCATGAGCACGTCGACCACCGCGCCGTCGGCCACCGTCAGGCCCTGCGTGCCCGTCACGGCATACTTGGAAAAACCCTGGGCGAAGACATCCTGGGGCAGCCAGAGCGTATCCGCCCGCGCACCCTCGACACCTGGCAGCGGCGCGCCGCCGATGACAACGGCCGCGCCAGTTTGCAGACCCAACGCGCCGCCGCCCTCGACGCCGTGACCACGCAATTCACCGCCCAAGGTCAGCGCACCCGTGGACTGATCGAAACCCGCCTGCAACGTCAGGCTGCCGCCCCGTCCGCCCGCCAGGCTGCCGTTGCTGCCCAGCACGGCGCCCGAGGACACGTCCACCACGCTGCCCTCGCCCAGCACGACCGACCCCGTCTGGCGGATCGACACGCTGCCCCCGTTCAAATAAGGCAGACCGGCCGCGTCGGACGGCGCCAGCCGCTGGTTGCTCCACACTCCGCGCGCATCCAGCGTCACGCCCGGCGCCACGATCGCTTCAGTCTGGCCGCCAGCAGGCGCCGCAAGCTTGATGTCCTGCAAGGTATAAGGCGCCGCTGCCCCGCCAACCTGCCGGCTCACGTTGCCCACGCTGATCGCCCCACTGCGCGCCGTCAGGTCCGCCTTGATCTCGATGCGGGGCGCGAACAGCCTGATCTCGCCGCCCAGGCCCACCGCCAGCGCGTCCTCGACCACGATCCCATTGCGCGCGGCAATCCCGACGCTGCCCAACTCGAAACCGTTGAGCCAGCCTGTGTCCAGATACAGCGTGCCTTCCCGATCTTGTGGCAACTCGCCCTCCAGGCCCAGGCCGTCGGCGACCGCTACGGCGGCCGTGCCCAGCACCACGTCCCGAATCGTGTCGGCAGCGGCCGTCAATGCATAACTCAGCGCGCCGCTCTCCTTGACGTAGTACGGCGTGTAGCTGCCGACGATCAGCCGGCCGCGGCGGGCCGCGGCGCTTTGCACCTGGCTGTAGCCGTCCAGCCCAGCCTCGGGCGCCTGCGTTTGGCGCGGCCCCTGGTAGGCCTCGCTGACGATCTCGCCCTCGATCACCGCATTGCGCGTGCCGACCACCAGCGCGCCCGCGTCTCGGCCCACCGTGTAGCCTTGCTCCCAGCGCCGCGTCGGCGCGATCAACGGGCTGTAGAAGCGACGCGTATGCCCCCAACGCTCGCTGGTCAGTTCGTAGCCGTTGTACAGGCCGGCATACAGGATGTCGCCCGGCGCCTTGGAAACTTCGTAGAGGCGGCCGTCAGTCCCCCGCAGCCAGCTCTGGCGCATGAAACCTTCCTGCACGTCCAGCGTGCCGCCCGACAGGTTGATCTGCGAGCCCGACTGGGTGATCACGTCGTTGCCGGTGAAGCTCACCGTGCCGCCCTGCGCCAGCCACTCGCCGGCCGTGCGGCCCTGCGTGCCCAGGTAGCCGCCGACCTCCAGCAGGCCGCCCTGGGTGTACCAGCGATCCGTCTTGTAGCCGTCCGGGTTCGTGGCCGCATCGTAGTCCGCCTCGACCCGCAACAGGTCGCGCACGTCGACCCACACGTCAGTGCTGTTGAGCGCACCGCTCTCGCGGTTGAGCGGCGCGTCGCGCTGCTCGTTGCCCTGGATGTTGACCTTGACGCTGTTGGCCTCCATCGCCACCGTCACGCCCACCGCGCCCGCCACGTCGATGACCGCGCCTTCGCGCAGCAGCGCGCGCTGGTCCGCCTTGACCGCCACCTGTCCGCCCGTGGCCAGCGTGAGCGATCCGCCTTCGAAATCCACCGTGCCGCTGCTGTCGATCCTCACCAGCGACTGGTCGCGGCGATAGGCATCAGCCACCACGATGGGCGTGTCCGTGCCGTCGAGCGTCGGCGCCATCAAGGCATCGCGCTGGCTGTCGAGCGCCGTGCCCTCGGCCGCATCGACCAGGATGGCCGACACGCCACCCGCGGCCAGGCTGACCCGGCCCTGCGCGCCCGCCGTGCTCAGGTGGATCGTGCCGCGATGATTCACCGACGTGCTCGAGAGCAGCACACCCGCCTGTTCGACGCCATTGGCCGTCAAGGTGATGTCGCCCTCCGGCGACTGGATCAGGCCGGTATTGCGCGCCAGGCCCGAGCCGGTGGCCGTCACCTCGTTGCCGCGCGTGGTCGAGGATTGATTGCCGTCGGTGCCCTGGCCCTTGCTGATGACAAAACTGTCGCCCGCGGCCAGCAGCGCCTGGCCGCGCGGCGTGTGGATCGCGCCGGCGTTTTCCACCTCCTTGCCCACCAGCAGCACGTAGCCGCCGCTCTCGGTCGAAGAAAGCTGACCCAATGGGCGAGTGGCGATGCGCGCGCCAGCCTCGACCAGCACCTTGCCCGCCGCCGCCTTGAACGTCTCGACGTTGTTGGCCCCGTACAGGCCGCTCTCGAACTGGGCGTCGGTGATGTTGGCCGCGGCGGCCGCCAGGTTGCGCACATTGACCTGGCTCGTCCCGGTGAACACTACCCCGTTCTGATTGACGATCATCACCGTCCCGTTGGCCTGGATCGATCCCTGGATCTGGCTGGGACGGGCATCGCCCAGGACCTTGTTGAGCACGGCGTCCGACGAACCCTGCACAAACGTGACGTCCGTATTGCGGCCCACGTGGAAACTGTTCCACTCCAGGATCGCACGAGACCGGTTCTGCGCGATCGTGACAGCATGGCGGCCATCGGCGCCCACACCCGCCTCGATCTCGGCGGCGTCCCAGCGTCCAGCAGCCAGGCGGTCCAGGCCGTTGGCGCCGACCCCATCACGCACCCAGTCCGCATTGGACGCATTGGCGCGCGCCGCCTCCTGCGCCGCCTGCTGCGCGGCGATGGCATTGGCCGTTCGGCTCAGGTTGGCAATCGAGCGCGACAGTTGCTGACGGGACTGCGCCTGCTGGCGCGCCGCCGACGGCAGCCCCGCCGCGCCTGGCATCGGCGCACGCTGGCCCACCCGGCCGGCCGTGCTCGCCCCCGCGGCTGCGAACCATGCCGCCCCGCCGGGCGAGGCAGCATGCACATCAACGGCGTATCCGCCCGCTGCAAGCGCCAATGCCACGGCACCGGCCACCGGCGCCATCTTGAAACGGCCCGTCTTGCCCTTGGCCCTGGGAGAAACCTGCCCCTGTGTGCTCATCACTGTCCTTTCCCTCGTCGCGCTCGTCCGAGCCGCCCCCCCGGACGGCCATATCCCATGCCCGAGACGTCAGGCGCGAGCGATCGAAAAGCCGCGCGGAACATCGTCGGTATAGATACACGTCCCAGCGCGGAAAGTTGTGCAGCTTTTTTTCAGGTTTTTTTGGGAACGGCTTATTTGCCTGGCCTCAGCTCAGCACCAGGACATTGCCCAAGGCATGCGCGCGAAGATTGAACATATATTGCAGTTGCGCGATGGCCTGCTCGGGCGCGCCCGTCTGGAAATTGCCGCTGACCAGTTCGTCGCGCAGCGCGTCGTTGGCCAGCACCACGCGCCCAGGGCGGTAGCGGTTGATTTCGGCGATGGCTTCGCCCAGCCGCATCCGATCCACGATCAACACGCCTCGGCGCCAGGCCGAGACCTTCTGAGCATCGACCTGCGTCACGGCACTGATGGTGCGCGTGTCGTAAAGGGTCTGCTGACCAGCAGACAATTGCCGCCTGTCGGCCGGATGCGAGACAAGGACCGAACCTTCGATGCAGGTCACGCACACCCGCTGTTGCAGGTAGCGCACCTCCAGCCGCCCGGCCTCGGCCATGCTGGTGCCCGCACCGGCGCGTATCGACAAACGGTGGCCGGCCGCCAGGTCGATGGCGGTTTCACCCGCCAGCAGGTCCAAGCCCACCAGGCGCCCATCCTCCGTTTCCCGGCGCACGCTGGTGCGCGTGTTCAGCACCACCGCGACCCCGTCACCCAAGGCAAGCGTGCGCTGCTCGCCCGCCGCGGTACGATAATCAGCGCCCCACTCGGCAGCAGCCGGCCACAAACCCAGAGGGGGGTGCAGCACCGCGACGCCCGCACCCAGGGCCGACACGGCGCCCAGGCCGAGCACAGCGCGGCGGGTGCGCAGTTGCCGCTGCCGCGCCCGTTCATACTCGGCGACGATGCCCGGATGGGCATTCGCCACCTTGCCGGTCGAGGTCTTGAGCGCATCCCACAATACCTTCGCCTGCCGGTAAGCATCATGGTGAGCAGGGCTCGCACGCACCCAGGCCTCGAACTCGCGTAATTCGGCCGCGGTCGTTTCACTGGACGTCAGCCGGCGCAGCCAAGCCAATGCCTGCCGCTCCAGCACCTCGGCTGGCACGGCACCTTGTTTGTCGGAAGGCAAAGGCGTCGTCATGGACATGCCCCGCATGCGGTGCGATCAGGAGCCATATCTATACACGTCCGAGCGGCCGGTGTTATGCAGGTTATTTTTTGTATTCAAGAAAAAACTCGGCCAGGCGCTCGTGGGCGCGCCCCAATTCCGTCTCCAGGGTGCGTTTGGAGATACCCAGGCGCTTGGCCACTTCCTCGCGGGGAATATCCTCCCAGTGAACCATGACCATGATGGCCCGGCGCCGCGCGGGCATACGCTCGACGCATTGCGCCAGGATATCCATATCGACGCGCGCCTGGGCGGTGCGCGCCGGCCCCGGATCGGCGTCAGCCAAGCGATCGAGCAAGGCCTGAACCTCGTCGCCGGAGACCGTGTGGCTGTCCTTGCGTTGCATGTCCAGCGCGATATTGGTCGCCACCCGCATCAAGTAGGCGCCCGGCCGTTCGCGTTCGGGCAGCGCGGGCATGTCCTGCAAGCGCACATAGGTGTCGTGCAGAGCGTCACTGGCGAGGTCAGGATTGCCCAGGCGGCGGGTCAGCAGTGTTTTGAGGTTGGCATACCGCTGGGTCAAGTAATCGAGGACCGTAGGCGGCAGGCCTGTCATGGCGCACCTCCGGCCACAGCCCGGCAAGGGGCGGCGGCGCCCGCCGCGGCAGGCCGCAGCGTGAACAGGTACGGCACATGCCGGGAGGCGGCAGGCGGCACGGCTGCTCGCGTCTGCCGCAGGGCCGCCAGCAACGCCGCATCACGGCCCGCATCGCCCGAAGAACTCAGCAGTTCAGCACTCGCCGCGCGTCCCGACTCGTCGATCGCCACTTCGAACAGGGTCCGGTAATGTCCGGGCGCGGTGCGGGGATCTTGACACAGCGCGTGCATGACGGCGGCCTGCAGCAGAGGCAGGTAGCCTCCCGGCGCGATCCCGCTCGCGAGGCCAGCGGAGGCGGGCGCGGCAGCCGGCGCGCGGGCCAGGCGGAACACGTCACCATCAGGCGTGGAGGCCTTGGCCAGCGCCAGGCCTGTGCCTTGCAGCAGCAGGCGCAAAGCATCCTCGCGCGTGTAGCGGCCATGTACGGGTGCGGACCACAGGCCTGTTGCAAGCCGGCTCGGATACAGCGCAGCCAACCGGGCGGTCTCGCCATAACGGTTCAAGGCTTCACCCAAGGGCTGGGCAGGGATATCAAAGTCGAGCAATTGGCCTGCGGGGGGCGGCTCGGCGGCGCTCACCACGCCTGCCCATATCGCCAGCACCCCAGCCCACCGCCGTGCCGCCCGGCCACGAGGATTCAGGCGGCTCAACGAATACGCCACGGATTGCATCCTTGCCCAGGCCGTGCGATCCGGTCTCGCACGCTCTCGTCGGCGCGAACGGCGACGTCGCGCGTGGACAACAATGGCTTGCTGGGGTGAAAAGCGGTGGTCGCCACGACACAGGCACCAAAACGGGAGCGTGTATGGTGACGGGAGTCGGTGACACTTGAATTACAGAGGGCAGGGAGCCCCATGCACGAGAAGAGGAAGCTACGCGCCCTCTTCCACAACCGGAACTCGCGCGCGGACAATCTCCGGGCATCGCGGTTGTGGTCGCGCTCGGTCTGAGCACCGAGGCCATACTGATTTCCGAAGCATCAAAGGCCTGGAGCACTTCTGAGCTTTCTGGAGGCCGCCACGGAAAGTGACGGTGGCGCGCCCGACAGGAATCGAACCTGTATCAAGAGCTTCGGAAACTCTCATTCTATCCATTGAACTACGGGCACCGCAGGGCAACATTGTACATTGCCTCCAGGAAAGCTGCTCGTCAAGCTCCCTGCGCGATGCCCCGGGCCGCCGGTTCCGGCGCGGCCATCCTAGGGGAAACGCGCCCCTCCGACAGGGGTCCGCCAGGGCGGTTCCCGTTATAATCTGGCGTTTGCACGCCAAGCTGGCCCCATTTGCGTGACGCTTGGTAGAAGTAGATCAATAAAAGTCGTCGAGGCAGACAGCAAGCATCGCTGCCACCCAGCAAAATAACCGGGCATCCCCTAGACCCGACTTGCATGGATTTGGTCATGAGCAACGAGCAACAACACGCAGAAGAACACGGTTCTCTCATCAAGACCCCAAAGCAGTTGGTCGTCACGGTAGTCCTCGCATTCATCATCCCCATCGCCATCATCATCCTGCTGGTCCACTTCGTGACCTCGGGCGTGAAGGTCGGCGCCGGCTCCGACGCCCTGGGCGAGGAAGCCACCAGCAAGCGCATCGCCCCCGTGGCCAGGCTCGAACTGGTCGACGCGAGCGCGCCGCGTGAATTGAAGACGGGCGAACAGGTCTACACCACCACCTGTGCGGCCTGTCATAACGCCGGCACCGCCGGCGCGCCCAAGCTGGGCGACAACTCGGCCTGGGCCAAGTACATCAAGGAAGGCTACGAGACCATGCTGAAGGTCGCCATCACCGGCAAGGGCGCCATGCCCGCCAAGGGTGGCAACCCGGCGCTGGACGACGTCGAAGTCGCCCGCGCCGTGGTCTACATGGCGAACAAGTCGGGGGCCTCCTTCGAGGAACCGGCAGCGCCCGAACCTGCCGCGGAAGGCGAAAAGAAGCCCGACGCGCCCGCCGCAGCGGCGGCAGCGCCAGCCCCCGCCCCCGCTGCGGCTACGCCTGCCGCCCCCGCCGAAGCGCCCAAGCCTGCCGCGCAGGCCGACGCCAAGCCCGCCGCTGACGCGCAAGTCGTCAACCCCGCCGGCGAAAAGCTCTACAAGAGCACCTGTTTCGCCTGTCACGGCACGGGTGTCGCCGGCGCACCCAAGTTCGGCGACAAGGCCGCCTGGGCCAAGTACATCGCCACCGGCGAGGACGCCATGATGGAGGTGGTCATCAAGGGCAAGGGCGCCATGCCGCCCAAGGGTGGCGCCGCCAACGCCAGCGACGAAGACCTGCTGGCCGCCGTGCGCTACATGGTGAACGCCGCCAAGTAAGCCTCTCCCCTGGCATTTCCCGAACCCCGGCCTTGTGCCGGGGTTTGTACTTTGGGCCGTCAAAACAACCTTTTTTCCTATTTCACCCGGCTTAAATACCATCCAAAAGGACGTTTTTTGCGTTCTTGCCACACGACCTAGGGTTTTCCCTAGAATTCTCCTTGCCTACCCCTAGGGATTACCCTATACTCGTTTTCACTTAGTCGTAAAACGCAGTTCTCAAGCAAGGAAACCACCATGGCACACGCACTCAACTCGAACGTTCGGCTGACCGACACGCTGGAACGCGACATGCTGCGTAACGCCCTCTCCGATCGCCCGCTGATTCTGTCCGCGATCGCTGCTGGCGCCGCGCGTCGCACCTGGAAGGCCATCACCGCTACCGCTGACTTCTTCGCCGAAGTGAACGACAGCATGGTCCGCGCCCGCCAGCAAAGCGCCCGCTACTCCGGTTCCGACTGGTAATGTGAAGAAGGCTCCCCCGGGGAGCCTTTTTTATTGGGCCAGGATGCCTGTCATCCTGGTTCGATGGCCGGCATCCGCCCGACTTCCCCCCGGGCGCTTCCCTTTGCCGGCGCAAGGCCGTTGCGCCGATGCCGTATCGGCAGGCCTTGCCATCGTGTACTGTCCGCGACACTGCGGAAAGGCCCACTATCACCGTGGGCCGGAGTACGCTATAAAACACATTACAAAATGTACAAGCGGCGGCCAACGAGGGCTTGACCGCAACGCCTGGGGGAAGGGCATGGAGGTCCGGAATGGATCCCTTGCCGGCTGTCTGACGCATGAAGCGCAATGTCTTTTTCCGGCTGCTCGCGCGGCTGAGGGTCGGCCGCAAGCTGCTGCTGATCTATCTGCTTGACCTCACCGCCGTCGTCTACATCAGCGGCATCCTCATCCACGAAAAAACCCTGTCCATCGACTTCTCCGACAAGGAGATCCTGGGCAGCGCCTATATCACTGCCGTGCGCGACACGCTGGTCGACGTCGCGCTGGCCGGCGCCGGGCAACCCTCCGCGCCCGACGCCCTGGGCAAGGCCCACACGGCGCTGGCCAATGCCGAAACCCGGTACGGCGCCAACATGCAAAGCGCCGAATTGAACGCGCGCCTGCGCGCGCAACTGGAGCGGTTGTCGCGCTCGCCTGCCCCCGACTACGACGCGCTGGCCGAAGCGCTGGATGCCTGCCGGGCGCTGATCACACGCGTGGGCAACCAGTCCAACCTGATCCTGGATCCGGACCTGGACAGCTACTACGCCATGTCGCTGTCCATCCTGCGCTACCCCGCGCTGTTGCACGCGGTCAACAGCATCGGCCACCTGCTGAACAACTCCAATCCCGCCATGCAATCGGACGAAGCCGTGCGGGCCCGCTATCTGCTGCTGGAAGGCCAGCTCGATGCGGTCCTGCAGGGGCTCCGCTCGGACTATGCCGAGGCCGGCGCGGTCAATCGCCAGCTGGGCGCTGCGCTGACGCCCTCCATCCAGCACCTGCTCGCCACGGTCGATGCCTATCGCCGCACGGTGCATGACGTGCTGAACCACGAAGCGGGCGTGCGCGACGAAGCGGTACTGCTGGCGGCAGGCGCCGCGCAGCAGGCCGTGGTCCACGCCGCGGACGCGGCATGGATCGTCACGGCCGACCGGCTGGACGAGCTGCTCCACACCCGCGTCAGCGGTTTGTACTCAAGGATGTGGCTGCATCTGGGCACCGCCCTGTTCCTGCTGATCAGCATTCTCTTCATGGTGTATTTTGTCGCCCAGCAGATCTCCTGGCCGCTGCGGCAACTGGCGCGTGTCATGGACACGGTGCGCCGCACCGGCGACCACACGCAACGGGCGTCGTGGAACAGCCAGGACGAGATCGGCCAGCTGGTGCGCGGCTTCAACGAGATGCTGGAGCAACTGGACCGCGAACGCGACGCCCAGAAGGAACTGGCCGCCACGGCCCGCGCCTCGGCCGCGCAGCATTCGCTGGTGGAAGCCACGCCGGTGCCCATGATGGTGACCTCGGTGCCGGGCCATGAAGTGCTGCACGCCAATCAGCCCGCCTTGTCATGGCTGGGCGGACGCACGACGGACCCGTGGATGCACGGGCTGGATTCATCGGTGCGCGCACGATTCTTCCAGCAGCTGTCCGACCATGATGCCGTCGATGAATTCGAGGTGCTGTGGCGCGCCGGCGCCGAGCCCACCTGGGCCATGCTGTCGGCACGGCGCCTGCATTTCCAGGGGCGCGACGCGATCCTGACGGCGTTCACGCCCATCAACCAGATCAAGCTGATGGAGCAACGGCTGGAGCTTTGGGCCAAGGTCTTCGAGGCCTCGTCCGAGGCCATCCTGATCCTCGACCACGAGCGCAAGCTGCTGAGCGCCAACGCGTCCTTCTATCGGTCCACGGGTTTCAGCACCGCGGACGTGCTGGGAAAGGTGCCGGGCTTCATCGCCGCGGCGTCGCGCAACGGCTCCGTCATGGAAAACCTCGTCGCGCATGTCGAGCCTTCCAGCACGTGGAGCGGCGAAGCCCAGATCCGCCGGCGCCAGGGCGGCGACTATCCGGCCTGGCTGATGATCAGCGCCGTGCGCGACAAGCAGGCCGACGTGTCGCACTACATCTGCACCGTCATCGACATCACCGACCGCAAGAAAAGCGAGGCGCGCATCCGCTTCCTGGCCGAGCACGACGTGCTGACGCAGCTGCCCAACCGGGCGCTGTTCACGAAGCAGCTGGCCGCGTCACTGGAAAGCGGCGAGCAGACAGGCAGGCGCTGCGCCGTGCTGTTCATCGACCTGGATCGCTTCAAGGACATCAACGACTCCCTCGGCCACCATGTCGGCGACAGCTTGCTGAAATCCATTTCGCGCCGACTGCTGCAGGCCGTGCGCAGCGGCGACACCGTCAGCCGACTGGGGGGCGACGAGTTCACCATCATCCTGAATGGGGTCACCAACCAGGCCGACGTCGAGCACCTGATCGGCGAGCGCCTGATCCCGCTCGTGCGGGAACCGCACGAGATCGGCGGCGTCACGCTGCAGGTCTCGTGCAGCGTCGGTGTGGCGATGTATCCGGACGACGGCCTGGACATCGATACGCTCATGCAGAACGCCGATGCCGCCATGTACCAGGCCAAGGCGGCGGGCCGCAATCTCGTGAAATTCTTCTCTGCCGAGATGGCCGAGCGCGCCCGGCTGCGGCTGGCGATGGAGGCCGGCCTCAGGACCTGCGTGGCCCAGCGCGAACTGGCACTGGCGTTCCAGCCCTGCGTCGATGCCGCCAACGGCGCAATCGTCGGCGTGGAGGGGCTGCTGCGCTGGACTTCGCCCACGCTGGGCGCCATCTCGCCCGGCCAGTTCATCCCCATCGCGGAAGATACCCGCCTCATCATTCCCATCGGCGCCTGGGTCATCGACGAGGCCTGCCGGCAGATGGCCGTGTGGCGCGGCCAGGGGCTGCCTGCGCTGCGCACCTCGATCAACCTTTCCGCCATCCAGCTGCGCGACCCCGGCCTCATCGATACATTGCGCGCCAGCCTGGACGCGCATGGGATTGCGCCCGAACTGCTGGAGCTGGAGATCACCGAAACCGTGCTCATGAGCAATGCGGAGAACTACCTGGACGTGATCCGGGACATCCGCAAGCTGGGCGTGAAGCTGTCGCTGGACGACTTCGGCACGGGGTATTCCAGCCTCAGCTACCTGAACCGCTTCCCGCTCGACCGCCTGAAGATCGACCAGGCGTTCGTGCGCGGCATGCTGGATTCCGCCACCGACCTGGCCGTGGTGAAGGCCATCATCGAACTGGGCCACGAGCTGGGCCTGCGCGTGGTGGCCGAAGGCGTCGAACGCGAGGAAGAGGCGCAGGCGCTGTGCAGCATCGGCTGCGACGAACTGCAAGGCTATCTGTATGGCCGCCCGATGCCCGGCGCGCAACTGCCGCAATGGTGCGAGGACGCGGGACGCCTGGCGGCGGAAACCTGAGCGCGGCTTCGAACGGCGAGGCCGCCGGCGTTCAGCCGCGCTTGTTCAGCAAGGCCTTGAGCATGCCCAGCCGTTCTTTCGGACTGAGATGGCTGGCCGGGTCCGCCCCTTGCGGCGCGCTGCCCAGGCCCATTTCCTCGATGAAGCGGGAAGGCTCGCGCACCACGTCCTCGCGGGCGCGCCGGCGCTTCTTGCACCAGCTGAGGTTCAGGCTGCGCTGCGCGCGGGTGATGCCCACGTACATCAGCCGGCGCTCTTCCTCGATGCGCGCGGCCAGCGATTCCGCGGCCCGCGCCGGGTCGCCCTCTTCGTCGTCCTTGCCCATGTGCGGCAGGAGCCCTTCTTCCACGCCCGCCAGATAGACGTGCGGATACTCCAGGCCCTTGGACGCATGCAGCGTCGACATCTTCACCGCGTCGGGCTCTTCCTCGTCATTCTGGCGCTCCAGCATCGTGATGAGCGCCACGTGCTGCACCAGTTCGAAGAGCGTGTGGCCATCTTCCTCGGCCTTGCGCTTCAGCCAGCCCACCAGTTCCAGCACGTTGTGCCAGCGTGACTGCGCCGGGCGCTCTTCCATGGTGTCGTACAGGAAGCGCTCGTAGTCGATGGCGCCCAGCAGGTCGTCCAGCAGCGGCCCCGCCGGCTCGGCCTTGGGGGGCGGGCGGCCTTCGACACCGCGGCCCGCTCGCCATTGCATGCGCTGGATGAACTCCGCGAACACGCGCAGCGGCTCGATCTGGCGCGGCTGCAGGCGGGTTTCCAGGCCTTGCTCGAAGACGGCCTCGAACAGCGACACTTCCCGCTCGGCAGCATAGGTGCCCAGGGCCTGCAAGGTGGCCTGCCCGATCCCGCGGCGCGGGGTCGTGGCCGCCCGGATGAAGGCGGGGTCGTCCGCGTCGTTGGCGATCAGGCGCAGATAGGACAGGACGTCGCGCACCTCGGCCTTGTCGAAGAAACTCTGGCCGCCCGCGATCGTGTACGGGATCTTCAGGTCGCGCAGCGCCTGCTCGATGATGCGGGCCTGGTGGTTGCCGCGGTACAGGATGGCGAAATCCTTCCAGCTGGCCTGGCGCTCGAAGCGCGAGGCCGAGATCTTCATGGCGATGCTCTGGGCCTCGGTCTCCTCGTCGTTCATCGGCGAGATCACGATGGGCTCGCCCACGCCCAGGTCCGACCACAGCTTCTTCTCGAAGAGCTTGGGATTGCGCTCGATGACGCTGTTGGCCGCGGCCAGGATCCGCTGCACCGAACGGTAGTTCTGCTCCAGCTTGATGACCTTCAGCTGCGGATAGTCCGTCGTGAGCTTGGCCAGGTTCTCGATGGTGGCGCCGCGCCAGGCATAGATGGCCTGGTCGTCGTCGCCCACCGCGGTGAACATGGCGCGCGGGCCGGTCAGCAGGCGCACCAGCTGGTACTGGCACACGTTGGTGTCCTGGTACTCGTCCACCAGCAGATAGCGCACACGGTTCTGCCAGCGCTCGCGCACCGTGTCGTTGCTGGCCAGCAGTTGCGCGGGAATGCGGATCAGGTCGTCGAAGTCCACGGACTGATAGGCCGCCAGCGTCGCGTTGTAGCTGCGATAGACCCGGGCGGCCTCGGCTTCGCCGGCGGTGGCAGCCGTACGTTCGGCCTCGTCCGGATCCACCAGGCCGTTCTTCCACAGCGAGATGGCCGACTGCACCGCACGCAGCCGGCCCTTGTCCGTGGTGGCCAGCATTTCCTGGATGATGGCCATGGCGTCATCCGCGTCCAGGATGGAGAACTGCGGCTTCAGCCCGGCATGGCGGGCCTCTTCCCGCAACAGGCGCACGCCCAGCGAATGGAAGGTGCTGATGATGAGGCCCTTGGCCATCTTCGGGTCGACCAGGGTCTTCACGCGCTCGTCCATCTCGCGCGCGGCCTTGTTCGTGAAGGTCAGCGCCACGATGTTGCGGGCCATGTAGCCGCAATCGCGCAGCAGGTAGGCCATCTTCTGCGTGATGACGCGCGTCTTGCCGGAACCCGCGCCCGCCAGCACGAGGCTGGGGCCATCCAGGTAAAGCACGGCTTCGCGCTGCGCCGGGTTCAGCCCGGCGGGCACGGAATTGGGGGTGGTCATTCTTTCAGATCTCCAGCGGATCCACTTCAAGCAGCCAGCGTGCGCGGCCGTCGACAGCCAGTGCGGGCAGCACGCCCACCCAGCGGCGCAGGAACGCCAGCAAGGCGGGTCGGCTTGCGCTTTCCAGCAGCAATTGGGCCCGCTCGACATTGGCCACGCGGACGACGCGCAGCGGCACTGGATCATATAGCGTCACGCCGCCCGGCAGGCCCGCCTCGGCAAGGACATTTTCAGCCTCGTCGCGCGCACGCTGCAGGAAATCGATTGCCTGCGCCAGTTCGCGGGCTTCCGCGGACAGCAGCGCTTGAAAGGCATAAGGCGGCAGGCCGACACTCTCGCGCTCTGCCAGCGCATGCCGGGCGAAGCCTTCGTAGTCGTGACGCAGCAGGGATTGATAGACGGATTGTTCCGGATAGCCCGTCTGGATCAGGACTTCACCCTGGCCACCGTGGCGCCCGGCTCGTCCCGACACCTGCATGAGCTGGGCGAACAGGCGTTCCGGGGCCCGGAAGTCCTGCGAGAACAGCATGGAGTCGGCATTGAGCACGCCCACCAGCGTCAGGTTGGCGAAATCGTGGCCCTTGGCCACCATCTGGGTGCCGACCAGGATGTCGACCTCCCCGGCATGCACCTGGGCGAACAAGGCCTGCGCGCTGCCCTTGCGGCGGGTGCTGTCGGCATCGATGCGGGAAATGCGGGCAGCGGGGAATTTCTCTGCCAGGTATTCCTCGACCCGTTGCGTGCCCCGTCCCATGGGTTTCAAGTCCTGGTCGCCGCAGTCGGGGCAGGCGCGCGGCACGCGCGCCTGGTAGCCGCAATGGTGGCATTGCAGCCGGTGCATGCCGTGCGAGCCGCGATGCAGCACCGTGAATGCCGTGCAGCGCGTGCATTGGCTGACCCAGCCGCAGGACGCGCAATGCAGGGCGGGCGAATAGCCTCGCCGGTTCAGGAACACCAGCGATTGCTCGCCGCGCGCCAGGCGGTCGGCAATGCCATCCAGCAGTTGCGGCGACATGCCGTTTTCCATCGGCAGCCGGCGCGTATCCACCAGCCTGACCGCCGGCAGGCTGGCGGCGCGCGCGCGCGTCGGCAGGCTGAGCCGCGTGTAGTGGCCGCGCGTGGCGTGATACCAGGTCTCCAGCGCGGGCGTGGCCGAGCCCAGCACGACGGCGGCAGCGGCATCGCGGCCGCGCCAGACGGCCAGGTCGCGCGCGGAATAGCGCAGGCCGTCCTGCTGCTTGTACGAGGTGTCGTGCTCTTCGTCCACGACGATGAGCCCCAGGTCTTCCAGCGGCGCAAACACAGCCAGGCGCGTGCCCAGCACGATGCGCGCACGCCCATCGACCGCCCGCGTCCACGCCTGCAGGCGCTCGCCCTCAGACAGGCCGCTGTGCAGGACGGCCAGCCCGTCCGCTCCCGCGACCCGTTCCAGGCGTGCCCGCAAGGCAGCCTCGAACTGCGGCGTCAGGTTGATTTCCGGCACCAGCATCAGCACTTGCCGGCCGCGCGCCAGCACTTGTTCGGCGGCGCGCAGGTAGACCTCGGTCTTGCCGCTGCCGGTGACGCCGTGCAGCAGGAAGGCATGGAAGGCCGGCGCGCCGACGATGGCGTCCACCGCCGCCTGCTGCGCCTCGTTCAGCGTGGGCGGCTGGTCAGCCGCGGCATCGTCACGCGCCGTGCGCTTGCGCTTGGCCTGGCGCGCCACCGGCCCGCCCGAGGCCCGCTTGCCCTGATAGGCCGAGACCTTGCGCAGCGGCCCCGGCAAGGCCGGCAGCATGACCTCGCCCAGCGGGCGCTGGTAGTAATCCGCCGCGAATCGCGCCATGCGCATCCAGCGCTCGGACAACGGCGGCAGGTCGTCCAGCACCTGCTCCACCTCCTTGATCTGGCTGGGCTCGTATCCCGGCTCCGCCGGATTGTCCACCACCACGCCGATCAGTTTGCGCCGCCCGAAAGGCACGATCACCCGCGTTCCCGGCTCGACCGGCGCCACATGGCGGTAATCGAACGGTCCCGGCAAGGGCACGTCCAGCACCACGCGCACCCATGCCGCAGGCGGCACCATGGCGGTACCTGCAGCATCGATCAGGGGAGCGGTCTGGGACATCGGCGGGACGAAAACGGGAACGATCCGAGTCACGACTTAAAGTGGATTCTCGGAGTTGGTCCTAAGAGATTGTTAGATCGGGACTAGCAAAAACTTTTCCCGCAAACCTGTGGATAACTTTGGGGAAAAGGCATTGAACAAGTGCTGAAGGGGAATAACACAGCTTCTGCGGCAGGTCAAAAACACTTTCTGAATATAGACTTAATCATTTCACATCAATGACTTACGGCTGCATTCAGATCTCCGCTCTCTTCTGTGTGGGGTATTCCCTGAATTGCAATTTCCTGTGCACAAGTGCGCAAGAGTGCAGCCCGCCGGGGCAGCATTTCCGGCGGGAGCGACCACTTACCTCAGGCATGAAGCCCGGCGCTGTAGTGGTGGACCTCGTCCACCAGCGCGGCGACCGCCTCGGGCGGTGTGTACTGGGAAATGCCATGGCCCAGGTTGAAGACGTGACCGCCCTGACCCACCGGACCGAAAGCGTCCAGCACGCGTCGGGCTTCGGCGCGCACAGCGGCTTCGCCGCCGAACAATGCCATGGGGTCCAGGTTGCCCTGCAGCGCCACCCGGTCCTGTACCCGGCGGCGCGCTGCGCCCAGGTCCACCGTCCAGTCCAGGCCGACGGCATCGCAGCCGATGGCGGCGATCTGTTCCAGCCAGATGCCCCCGCCCTTCGTGAACACGATGACGGGCACGCGGCGCCCTTCGCGCTCGCGGATCAGCTTGTCGACCACGCGCTGGGTGTAGGCCAGCGAGAACTGCTGGAACAGGCCATCGGCCAGCACGCCTCCCCAGCTGTCGAAGATCATGGCAGCCTGGGCGCCGGCTTCGATCTGCGCGTTCAGGTAGCGCGCCGTGGTTTCGGCGTTGATTTCCAGCATGCGGTGCAGCAGGTCGGGCCTGGCGTACAGCATGGTCTTGATCTGGCGGTAGTCGTCGCTGCCCTTGCCTTCGACCATGTAGCAGGCGATGGTCCAGGGACTCCCGGCAAAGCCGATCAGGGGCACCTTGCCGCCGAGTTCACGGCGGATGAGGCTGACGGCGTCGAAGACGTATTGCAGGCTGTCCAGCTCGGGCACGGCCAGCTTGGCCACGTCGGCTTCATTGCGCACGGGATGGGCGAAACGAGGGCCCTCGCCTGCCACGAAATCCAGGCCGAGGCCCATGGCATCGGGCACCGTCAGGATGTCCGAGAACAGGATGGCGGCGTCGAGGTCGTAGCGTGCCAGGGGCTGCAGCGTGACCTCACAGGCGTAGTCCGGGTTCTTGGCCAGTCCCAGGAAAGAGCCGGCGCGCGCGCGCGTGGCGTTGTACTCGGGGAGATAGCGTCCTGCCTGGCGCATGAGCCAGAGCGGGGTGTAGGGCACCGGCGCGCGCGACAGCGCGCGCAGGAAGACGTCATTCTTCAGGTCGGGAGCGGACACGGGCATCCTTCTGCGGGCGAAACGTCGATTTTACCCGCCGCGGCCCGTCCTGCCCTGATGCATCGCAAGCCCTCAGCCAAGCTCGTCCTCATCCCCCGTTGCGCCCTCGGTCCTGAAGGCCGCGGCATCGATCCGATGCTTGCGCATCAGGCCCCAGAACGCCCGCCGGTGCTTGCTGGCCTGACGCGCCGCCATCGCGATGTTGCCACCCGAGCGGCGCAAGGCCCGGCTCAGGTAATCGTGCTCGAAAGCAGCGACCACGCGGCTTTTGGCGGCACGAAACGACAGGGTTTCTTCGGTGGACGGCAGGCTTGCCCTGGATGCCAGCGCGTAGGGCATGTCGGGTTCGGCCAGCCCCGGCGCCCCGCCCGGGGGAGACTTCCCTGGTGCTTCGTTGCCGAGCGGTGACCGGGCAGCTGCGGGGCGCACGGCACCGCCACCTCCGGCAAGACCGCCTGGCGCCAAGGCTTCCTTGCGCCGCGCCACACAGGCCAGCCGCAAGCCGAGGTCGTCTCCCTCCAGCTCGACCCTGACGAAATCGTTCAGCCCCAGGCCCAGCAGGTCCTGGATGGCCGCGGCACGCAAGCCGTGGGCCAACCCCAGCAAGGGCACCGGAAGCATGCCATCCGCCGCCGAAAGCGCCATGCGGCTCCAGGCGAGCTGTTCGGGCGCCACCGGCAGGATGGCCAGGTCATACCTGCGCAACACCTGCTGCAGCCGCCAGAGGGCGTCTGGCGCCGGTCCATTCGGTGCCTGGGCAGCCAGCGGCAGGGACAGCAGCCTTGCCCTGGGCAAGGCGTGCTCGCGGCGCGCCATCCATTCCTTCACCCAGCCCTCCTGCCCGGGCGCCCATAGCACCGCGCAATCGATCACCTGCCGCATCTTCGCTCCCTTGATGTTGCGTGCCCATGCAGGCTACCGCCGCCCCAAGGGCGCGGCCATGCGGGAAAGACGCGACACGGGAAACACGGATGGCTGCCTGCAGGGCAAGGACACATGCAGCAAACAGAAAACAGAAAACCCACCGCGAGGGTGGGTTTTCTGTTTTCTGTGCCGGCGCGCGAACGCGCCGGTACCGCCCGGCAAGACTCAGTGGTGCGAGCGGCCGGATTCGGAGGCCTTGCGGGCCGCCAGGGTTTGCGCAGCCAGCATGGCCAGCTCGGCCTCGACAGCGGCGATGGTCGCCTTGTCGGTGGCCTTGCTCAAGGCTTCCTGGGCGCGCTCGCGCGCGGCCACAGCCTTGGCTTCGTCCAGGTCAGCCGCGCGGATGGCGGTGTCGGACAACACCGTCACGCTGCCCGGCTGCACTTCCAGGATGCCGCCGGCGACGAAGACGCTTTCTTCCTGGCCGTTGTCGGCCCGGACGATCTTCACCGTGCCAGGACGGATCCGCGAGATCAGCGGCGTGTGGCCGGGCAGGATGCCCAGTTCACCCGCTTCACCCGGCAGTGCCACGAACGTGGCTTCGCCAGCGAAGATGGACTCTTCGGCGCTGACGACATCGACATGCAGGGTAGCCATGATGGGGAATCCTTATTGCAGTTTCTTGGCCTTCTCGAAGGCCTCGTCGATCGAACCGACCATGTAGAAGGCCTGTTCGGGCAGCGCGTCGCACTCGCCTTCCACGATCATCTTGAAGCCACGAATGGTTTCAGCCAGCGGCACGTACTTGCCGGGGGCGCCGGTGAACACTTCGGCGACGTGGAAGGGCTGCGACAGGAAGCGCTGGATCTTGCGCGCGCGGGCCACGGCCTGCTTGTCTTCCGGCGACAGTTCGTCCATGCCCAGGATCGCGATGATGTCGCGCAGTTCCTTGTAGCGCTGCAGCGTCTGCTGCACGCCACGGGCCACGGCGTAGTGCTCTTCACCCACGACTTGCGGGTCGAGCTGGCGGCTGGTCGAATCCAGCGGATCCACGGCGGGGTAGATACCCAGCGCGGCGATGTCACGCGACAGCACGACGGTCGAGTCCAAATGCTGGAAGGTCGTGGCAGGCGACGGGTCGGTCAAGTCATCCGCCGGGACGTACACGGCCTGGATCGAGGTGATCGAGCCGGTCTTGGTCGACGTGATGCGCTCTTGCAGGCGGCCCATTTCCTCGGCCAGGGTGGGCTGGTAGCCCACGGCGGAAGGCATGCGGCCCAGCAGTGCCGACACTTCGGTGCCGGCCAGCGTGTAGCGGTAGATGTTGTCGACGAAGAACAGGATGTCACGGCCTTCGTCACGGAACTTCTCGGCCATCGTCAGGCCCGACAGCGCGACGCGCAGGCGGTTGCCGGGGGGCTCGTTCATCTGGCCGAAGACCATCGCCACCTTCGACTCGGACAGGTTGTCCAGCTTGATGACGCCGGCTTCCGACATTTCGTGATAGAAGTCGTTGCCTTCGCGGGTACGCTCACCCACGCCAGCGAACACGGACAGACCGCTGTGTTCCTTGGCGATGTTGTTGATCAGTTCCAGCATGTTCACGGTCTTGCCCACGCCGGCGCCGCCGAACAGGCCGACCTTGCCGCCCTTCGCGAAGGGGCAGACCAGGTCGATCACCTTGATGCCGGTTTCGAGCAGTTCGACCGAGGGCGACAGCTCGTCGAAGGCGGGGGCGTCCTGGTGGATCGCGCGGCGCTCTTCGGTGGCGATGGGACCGGCTTCGTCGATCGGGCGACCCAGCACGTCCATGATGCGGCCCAGGGTGGCCGTGCCGACGGGCACCGAGATCGGCGCGCCGGTGTTGGTGACAGCCATGCCGCGGCGCAGGCCGTCGGACGAGCCCATGGCGATGGTACGCACCACGCCATCGCCCAGCTGTTGCTGCACTTCAAACGTCAGGCCCTTCTCGGCCACGGCCGAGGTGTCATCTGCCAGCGTCAGCGCGGCGTAGATCTTGGGCATCTGATCGCGGGGAAACTGAATGTCCACCACGGCGCCGATGCACTGAACGATGGTTCCCTTGCTCATGTCGATTCCTTGCTTGATAACTGTCTGACGGAATGCTGCGGCTGCTGATGTCCAGGGACATCAAACGGCTGCGGCGCCCCCCACGATTTCGGAGATTTCTTTCGTAATGGCTGCCTGGCGGGTCTTGTTGTAGACCAGCTGGAGGTCGCCGATGACTTTCTTGGCATTGTCGGAAGCGGCCTTCATGGCCACCATCCGCGCGGACTGTTCGGACGCCATGTTCTCGGCGACCGCCTGGAACACCAGGCCCTCGACGTAGCGCTGCAGCAGCTCGTCGATGACGGTCTTGGCATCGGGCTCGTAGATGTAGTCCCAGCTGTAGCTGGCCTTCACTTCCTCGCCCTCGGCCTCTGCCTTCTTCAGGCCGCTCTGGAACGGATCTTCCAGGCCGTCCGGCAGGGGCAGCAGACGCAGGAACACGGGCTCCTGGCGCATGGTGTTCACGAAGCGCGTCGTCGCGATGTACAGCGCGTCGATGCGGCCTTCCAGGAAAGCGTCGAGCTGCACCTTCAGCGCGCCCAGCAGGCGCTCGAGGTTGGGCTTGTCGCCCAGGCCCACTTCCTGCGAGACCAGGTTGCTGCCCAGGCGGGTCAGCAGGCTCATGCCCTTGTTGCCAAAGGCCGTGGTCTGGACCTCGATGCCGCGCTCTTGGAATTCCTTCAGCTTGTTCAGCAGCACGCGCGAGACGTTGGTGTTCAGGCCGCCGCACAGACCCTTGTCGGTCGTGACCACGACCACACCCACCGCCTTGGGCTGGTCGGCATGCGCCGCCAGGTAGGGATGGCTGTACTCGGGATTGGCCTGCATCAGGTGAGCCGCGATCTCGCGCACCTTGGTGGCGTAAGGACGGCTGGCCCGCATCCGATCCTGCGCCTTGCGCATTTTGGATGCAGCCACCATTTCCATCGCCTTGGTGATCTTGCGCGTGTTTTGCACGCTCTTGATCTTGGTTCGGATTTCCTTGATTCCGGGCATTGCGCTTCCTGTTGAGACGGCCGGGCGGGCCAGGGCCGAGGCGGGCCCGCTGGGCGGGACGGCGCGTCAAGCGCCCCATCCCGCCAGACCAGTCAAAATGCCTTAAAAAGCACCGTGCTTCTTGAATTCCTGGATCGTGCTCGCCAGCTCGACGTCGTCATCCTTGGACAGTTCCTTCGTGTCCTCGATGCGCTGGATCAGAGCAGCGTGCTTGGCCTTCAGGTGATCCTTCAGCGCCTTCTCGAAGCCCAGGATCTGCGAAACCTCGATGTCGTCCAGGTAGCCGTTGTTGACGGCATACAGGGTGACAGCCAGTTCCCAGACTTGCAGCGGCTGGTACTGGGGCTGCTTCAGCAGCTCCACCACGCGCTTGCCGCGCTCGAGCTGGCGACGGGTCGATTCGTCGAGGTCCGAGGCGAACTGGGCGAAAGCCGCCAGTTCACGGTACTGGGCCAGGTCGGTACGGATACCGCCGGACAGCTTCTTGACGACCTTGGTTTGGGCGGCGCCACCGACGCGCGACACCGAGATACCGGCGTTGATGGCGGGACGCACACCCGCGTTGAACAGGTCCGATTCCAGGAAGATCTGGCCGTCGGTGATCGAGATCACGTTGGTGGCCACGAAGGCCGACACGTCACCAGCTTGCGTTTCGATGATCGGCAGGGCCGTCAGCGAACCGGTCTTGCCCTTGACGGCGCCGTTCGTGAACTTCTCGACGTACTCTTCGTTGACGCGAGCGGCACGCTCGAGCAGACGCGAATGCAGGTAGAACACGTCGCCGGGGTAGGCTTCGCGGCCGGGCGGGCGGCGCAGCAGCAGCGACACCTGGCGGTAGGCCCAGGCTTGCTTGGTCAGGTCGTCATAGATGATCAGGGCGTCTTCGCCGCGATCGCGGAAGTATTCGCCCATGGTGCAGCCGGAGTAGGCCGACAGGTACTGCATGGCGGCGGGGTCCGACGCCGAGGCAGCCACGATGATCGTGTATTCCATGGCGCCGTGCTCTTCGAGCTTGCGCACCACGTTGTTGATCGTCGACGCCTTCTGGCCGATGGCGACGTACACGCAGGTGACGTTCTTGCCCTTCTGGCTGATGATGGTGTCGACGGCGACGGCGGTCTTGCCGGTCTGGCGGTCGCCAATGATCAGCTCGCGCTGGCCACGGCCGATAGGCACCATGGCGTCGATGGCCTTGATACCGGTCTGCAGGGGCTGCGACACCGATTGACGGGCGATCACGCCCGGGGCGACCTTCTCGATCACGTCGGTCTGGGTCGCGTTCAGCGGGCCCTTGCCGTCGATGGGGGTGCCCAGCGCGTTCAGCACGCGGCCGCGCAGTTCGGGACCCACGGGCACTTCCAGGATGCGGCCGGTCGTCTTGACGGCGTCGCCTTCCGAAATGCCGGTGTAGTCACCCAGGATCACGGCGCCGACGGAGTCGCGCTCGAGGTTCAGGGCCAGGCCGAAGATGTTGTTGGGGAATTCAAGCATTTCGCCCTGCATCACGTCGGACAGGCCGTGGATGCGGGTGATGCCGTCGGTCACGGAAACGACCGTGCCTTGGGTGCGGATATCGGTCGAAGCGCCGATGCCTTCGATGCGGCTTTTCAGCAGTTCGCTGATCTCGGACGGATTGAGTTGCATGTTCAGACTCCTGGAATCCTGTTATCTGGCCTTACGCCGCCAGCGTGTCGCGCATGCGCGCCAATTGGGCCTGCACGGAAGTATCGAGCACCTGATCACCCACGGTGACCCGCACGCCGCCGATGAGCGACGCGTCGAGACTGACCTCGGGCTTCAACTTGCGGCCGAACTTCTTCTCGAGCCCGGCCACCAATTCAGCGACCTGCTCGTCCGACAGCGCGAACGCGCTGGCGATCTCGGCCACGGCGACGCCTTCGTGCCGGTTCTTCAGCGCGTCGAACTGGCTGGCGATCTCGGGCAGGAGCAGCAGGCGGTCGTTCTGCACCAGCAGTTCGACGAAGTTACGGGCAGCCTGGGGCAACGTCGCCTTGATCAGGCTGAGGAAGAGGTCGACCCGCTGGGCCTGGTCCAGGCGCGGGTCGGACAGGACGGCGCCCACCTCGGGATTGGCCGCGACCTGGGCCAGATCGGCCAGCAGGGAGCTCCAGCCGGCCAGGCTGGTGGCCTGGTCGTTGCGCGCGGCGCCGAACAGCGCTTCGGCGTACGGGCGGGCAACAGTCGAAAGTTCAGCCATGACGTTTCCGATTAGAGCTGGGCCTTGAGCTGGCTGAGCAGCTCGGCGTGGGCGCGGGCGTCGACCTCGCGCTTGAGGATCTGCTCGGCGCCCTTGACGGCCAGTGCAGCCACGTCTTCGCGCAGTTGATCGCGCACGCGCTGCACTTCCTGTTCGGCGTCCTGGCGCGCTTGCGCCTGGATGCGAGCACGCTCGGCTTCGGCTTCGCGGCGGGCGGCATCGATCAGTTGAGCGGCCTGCTTTTCAGCGTCGGCGATACGCGTGTGCGTCTCGGACTTGGCGGATGCCTCAATCAGGCTGATGCGCGCCTGCGCCTGAGCCAGGTCGGCCTTGCCCTTTTCGGAGGCGGCCAGCCCGTCGGCGATTTTCTGGCGGCGCTCATCCATCGCCTTCGTCAGCGGCGGCCACACGAATTTCATCGTGAACCAACCCAGGACGAAGAACACGAGCATCTGAAAGAAGATTGTCGCGTTCAGATTCACGGTCGTATTCCTTTAAACCCTGCAGCCCGCGGCGCGATACACACCGCGTGGCACCAATATTTTTCCGGATGGCACGGACCCGCCGGGGGTCCGCCATCCGGCTTCAAGTCCCGCCACGACTTGGCGGGCAACGCGCAATCAGACGAAAGGATTGGCGAAGGCGAACAGCATGGCGATACCCACGCCGATCAGGAAGGCGGCGTCGATCAGGCCAGCCAGCAGGAACATCTTGGTTTGCAGCGCGTTCATCAGCTCAGGCTGGCGGGCCGAAGCCTCCAGGTACTTGCCGCCCATGATGGCGATACCGATGCAAGCGCCGATGGCGCCCAGGCCGATGATGAAAGCGCAAGCGAGAGCAACGAAAGCAACGTTGGTCATGACAACTCCTTGGTTAAGAATCTGAATATCAGAAAAGAAAGTGAAGAGGGGTGCGCCGGGGGACCGGCGCGGGTATTCAGTGTCCTTCGTGCGCTTGGCCGATGTACACCAGCGTCAGCATCATGAAGATGAACGCTTGCAGCAGGACGATCATGATGTGGAAGATCGCCCAAATGGAGCCGGCCAGGATATGGCCGATACCAAGACCCACGCTCATGCCGTTCATGCCCGTCCATGCGCCGCCCAGCAGGGCGATCAGCATGAAGACGAGTTCGCCTGCGAACATGTTGCCGAACAGCCGCATGCCGAGGGAGACGGATTTGGCCGCGTATTCGACCAGGTTGAGCATGAAGTTCGCGGGAGCCAGCAGGACGGCGGTGAAGCCATGCGCGTGGAACGGCGCGGTAAAGAGTTCCTTGACGAAGCCGCCCGGGCTCTTGATCTTGATGCCGTAGTAGAACATCAGGAGCAGCACGCCCAGCGACATGCCCATCGGAACGTTCAGGTCGGCGGTCGGGAGAATGCGGTGGTAATAGAAGGGATCGCCGTGCTCGGCGCCCAGGCCGGTCCAGGAGAAGATGCGCGGCATCAGGTCGACAGGCACCAGGTCCAGGGCGTTCATCAGAACGATCCACAGGAACACGGTCAGCGCCAGGGGCGCGACGAAGCGACGGGTCGCCTCGCTGGGAACAATACTGCGGGCTTGCGTGTCTACCATCTCGACGAGGGTTTCGACGAACGCCTGGAAACGGCCCGGCACGCCGGCGGTTGCGCTGCGGGCAGCACGCCAGAGCACGAACACGACGATGAAACCCATCGCCAACGACCAGAAGATGGAGTCGTAGTTGATGACCTCGAACTGGGCGATGGAGCCTTGCTTCTCGCCGATATTGTTCAAGTGCACCAAATGGTGCTGAATGTAATAGGACTGAGGCGATACGTCGCTTGCAGCAGCCATTGATTCCCTACCCCGAGACTTTGCTGGTCACCGGGGCGCGCGGCGCGTCCCGGTCATGTTGCTTGGATATTCTGCCGCCAGCCTATGACAGCTTGCGGAACATCAGTAATAGTACGTAGCCCTTCAGTGCGCAGAGCAGCCCCACGAGCAGGGCTGGCCACACGATGTGGTCGCCGCCCACGCGGACTATCGCCCAGAGCAGCAACACCGTCAGACCGAGTTTGAGGACTTCGCCGAACAAGAACGTAAAAGGATTTGCACCACCCGGCCGGTAGATATCCAGCAACAGGCGCAGGCCGAAACAGGCATTGGGGATGAAATACGCCCCCGCACCCGCCAGTGCCGACACACCTGCCGCCGGTCCCGCCACCCCCCAGGCCACCAGTGCCGCGACGAGCGCCATGAGACCTTGGGCGAAGATGGTGCGAAGCAGATCCCGCCTAGCCCTGGCTGCCACGGCTGCGCGCTCGCCCGCGCTCAGGACCACGCCTGGCTTGCCATGACCGTTACCGGCGCCGGCTGCCTGACCTGAGGTCCCGACCACATTGACTTGATTAGCGCGCATGCCGCCCAGCCCTGCTTCCGGCATCGCGCCAGGACCTTGTCCAGGCATTGCCACGTTCTTTTCCCGCAAGCGACAAACCAAATAAGTATAGCGTGAATGTTTTTTGACAGGCAAATCGCCCAATCCCAACAGGGGCGCGCCCTGGCGCGACACCGCGCCCTGCCTGGGTACGCCGCGGCAAAGCCGAAAAGGGACGGATCCATGCGGGCTTACCCTGACGCATTTTCCAGGTGCGGAACGCAAAAAACGGCGCCCGAAGGCGCCGTTGGAAAGCCCGGGCCCGCAACCGCGGGGCCGGGCGGTCTCTGCTCGGAGATCAGTCGCGGCGCACCACGGGCGGCACCCACTTGCCATCCACGGCCTCGGCGCGCGGCCAGTAAAGGCGCAGGTTCAGCGAGAACGCACCCTCCTTGGGCGAGGGCAGCCAGTTGTCACGGCGCTCGCCACGCGGCGCGTCATCGCTGACGTAGATCGTCAGCGAGCCATCCTGGTTGTAGCGCAGCGCATCGCGGCTGCCGATGGAGTGGCGATTGGCCTCGTTGCGGGTGTAGCCGTTCTCCGCGTTGTACAGGTTCAGCGACCAGAAGGCGTTGACCGGCGGGAGCTCATCCTTCTTGAAATGCAGGACGTAGTCCTCGCCGCCACGCAGCATCTCGCCGTCCGAATCGACGTGCGCGACGGGATAGAGCGCGTCGTCGACCGTATTGGCGCCCAGGCCGGCATAGGCAATGGCCGCACGCTGGGTGTAGTCGGTGCCATAGGTGCCGATACCGTGCAGCACGGTGCGCCAGCCGTTCGTGTTCACGCCGGCACGGCTCACGGCCGTGTGGATGCGCTCACCTGCCAGCGGGGCCGACAGCGCCAGCGACTCCTGCACCTGGGGATTCAGGTTCGCGAACGGCACGGTGCCATGCGGATCCAGGCCGATGCGGCGCAGGCGCTCCAGCATCGGATAGTCATTGGCGTGCGGCGGATTGATGCGCGCCGCTTCGGCGAAGATGGTGAAGAAGGTGTTGGCATCCATGCGCGCAACCTGCTCGGCGGCGGGCGTCTTGGTGTCCCAGACGGGTTGCGGCTGCTGCGCGGGCGGCAAGGGCGTGGGCGTCCAGGCCGCGCCACCGTGGCCCTGCACGGCATTGGGCGGCAGGCGTCGGCCCTGCGCATCGAAGCCCGGCGCGGCTTGCGGCTGCGCGCCTGCCCATTGGCTGTAGGGCGTGGCGGTCAGCGAGGACTGCAGCTGGTTGACCGCGGCGATGTCGTCGCGGGCGTTGGCCTGGATGCGCACGCTCAACCAACCCACATTGGTGGGGCTGCGCAAGACGTTCACGTTGGCGGGCGCGTGGCCTTGCCATTGCGGACCGACGATCAGCACCTGCTGCTCGCCGCCACCCGTGGTGCGCGGGCCCAGCGAGGCGAACTGGTCAGTCCACGCATCGAAGATGGGCGCGAAGTAATAGCGCCCGCCGGTGTCGGGAATGCGAACGAAAATAGGCTCGCGCGACACGTCGAACCACAGGTTCGAGTACAAGAGGTCGAAGTTGGGCCAGGCGGCATGCGGCGTGTCGGCCGACGGGAACGCGATCTTGTGGCCGAACTGGTTGACTGGCGCGCGGCCGTCACCAGTGGCGCTGCCGCTGGTGGCAATGCGGCGCGTCACTTCCTGCAGGACCAGCGGATAGGCGTAGACGTAGGCGTCGATGGAGATTTCACGCAGTTCCTGCGCGGACATCGGAGCCACGGGCGCGATCTGCGGCTGGGCGCTGGGAGCCGGGGTCTCGGACACCAGGCGCATGCTCGGCGTCGGTTGCTGGCCGTGCACGGCGGTGATGGCGCTCAGGCTGAAGGCACCGGCAAGCACAGCTGCGGCCCAGGTCCGCGAAAAGATGGATTCACGCATGTAAGGCTCCTAGTGTTTGTCATTGCGCGGACATATGACGTTCTCCTGCCATGCTCATGACATGGCCCCCGTCATCGCCCTCGATTGCCAATCCAGAATATTCAAAGAGCCTGCAACAAGGTATAGCGCAAACGTATCAAGCTGAAAGCCCCGTGCAGCAGGCTGCACGGGGCTTTCGGCGCCATATTGCGGATAGGTTCAGCGGTGCTTGAAGTCGGGCTTGCGCTTCTCGACGAAGGCGGTGGTGCCCTCGGTCTTGTCCTCGGTGGCGAAGAGCGAATGGAACACGCGGCGCTCGAACAGCACGCCCTCGGCAAGCGACGACTCATAGGCGCGGTTGACGCTTTCCTTGGCCATCAACACCGACGGCAAGGACATGCTGGCAATGATCTCGGCGGCTTCCAGCGCTTCGTCCAGCAACTTGTCGGCAGCCACCACGCGCGACACCAGGCCCGAGCGCTCGGCCTCGGCGGCGTCCATCGTGCGCGCCGTCAGGACCAGGTCCATGGCCTTCGCCTTGCCCACCGCCCGCGGCAGGCGCTGCGTGCCGCCCGAGCCGGGGATGAGGCCCAGCTTGATCTCCGGCTGGCCGAATTTGGCGGTGTCGGCGGCGATCACGATGTCACACATCATCGCCAATTCGCACCCGCCACCCAGGGCATAGCCGGCCACGGCGGCAATGACGGGCTTGCGCACGCGCCGCAGGGTTTCCCAGTTGCGGGTGATGAAATCGCTGCGATAGACATCCATATAGGACCAGTCCTTCATCGCGGTGATGTCCGCGCCCGCCGCGAAGGCCTTCTCGCTGCCGGTGATGACGATGACGCCCACCGAGTCGTCGGCGTCGTATTTCAGCAGGGCGTCCCCCAGCTCGTTCATCAATGCATCGTTGAGCGCGTTCAGCGCCTTGGGGCGGTTCAGGGTCAGCAGGGCGACGCGGCCGCGGGTTTCGGCCAGCACCAGGGACTCGGACATGGATGTCTCCTCTTGGGGGGAATGGTCGGGATGGAGCGAGTGCGGAACAGGAAGGACTTGGCTTAAGGCTTAAGATTAGGCCATGAAACCGACACCCGCACTACTGTATCGCCTGCAGCCCGCCGATCCGGCGGGCCACCGCTATCGCATCACCCTCACGGTAGACGCGCCCGACCCCGCCGGGCAGCGCTTCACGCTGCCCGCGTGGATACCCGGCAGCTACCTGATCCGCGACTTCTCCCGCCAGATCGAGACGATCTCGGCGCGCGCCGGCACCCGCGCCGTGGCGTTGACGAAAACCGGCGACCACGGCTGGACGGCGGCGCCCTGCCGCGGGCCGCTCACCCTGGCCTACACCGTCTATGCCTGGGACCTGTCCGTGCGCGGCGCGCACCTGGACGACACCCACGGCTTCTTCAATGGCACCAGCGTCTTCCTGCGCGTGGAAGGCCAGGCCGACCGGCCCTGCCTGCTGGACATCGCCGAGCCCGCGGGCATCCAGGGCTGGAAGGTCTACACCAGCCTGCCCGAAGCGCGGGGCATCGCCGGCGCGGCGCGGCGGCATGGCTTCGGCCTGTACGCCGCGCCCGACTACGATGCGCTCATCGACCACCCCGTGGAAATGGGCACGCCGCAAGTCGTGCGCTTCACCGCGCACGGCGCCGAACATGAGATGGTCTTCACCGGCGAGATCCCCAACCTGGACCTGGCCCGCATCGCCGAAGACACCCGGCGCATCTGCGAAGCGCAGATCGCCTTCTTCGAACCTCGCACGAAGCGCGCGCCCTTCCTGGACAGCGCCACGCGCTACGTGTTCATGACGCAGGTCACGGGCGACGCCTATGGCGGACTGGAGCACCGCGCCTCGACCGCGCTGATGGCGTCGCGCAAGGACCTGCCGGCACGCGGACAGGCCGGACAGAGCGAGGGGTATCGCACCTTCCTGGGACTGGTCAGCCACGAGTACTTCCACACCTGGCACGTCAAGCGCATCAAGCCCGCCGCGTTCGCGCCCTACGACCTGTCCGCCCCCGCCCACACGCGCCTGCTGTGGGTGTTCGAGGGCTTCACCTCGTATTACGACGACCTCATGCTGCTGCGCGCGGGCGTCATCGACCGCGCGAACTATCTGGGCCTCGTCGGCAAGACGATCGGCGGCGTGGCGCGCGCGCCGGGCCGCCACAAGCAGTCGGTGGCGCAGAGCTCGCACGACGCCTGGACGCGCTATTACAAGCAGGACGAGAACTCGCCCAATGCGCTGGTGAGCTACTACACCAAGGGCTCGCTGGTGGCGCTGGGCCTGGACCTGACGATCCGCCAGGCCACCGGCGACCGGCAGTCGCTCGATGACGTGATGCGCCTGATGTGGCGCAGGCATGGGCGGGACTTCTATCGCACCGCGGACGGCCGCGGCGGCGCGCAACTGGGCGTGCCCGAGGATGGCATGGCCGCATTGGTGCACGACGCCACCGGCGTGGACGTGTCGGACTTCCTGCGCCGCTACGTCGAAGGCGTGGCGGACGTGCCGCTGGATACGCTGCTGCCGGCGCAGGGCGTGCCGGTCAGATGGAAGGCCGCCTCCACGCTGCCTGGACTGGACGCGCGCACCCGCAAGCAGGGCGACACGCTGGCGCTGGCAACCGTCTATGAGAACGGCGCGGCGCATCGCGCCGGGCTGTCCGCCGGCGACGTGCTGGTGGCCATCGGCGGCCTGAAGGTCGACGCCGGCAACCTGGACACCGTCCTGCAGCGCTACCAGCCGGGCCAGACGGTGACCATCCACGCCTTCCGCCGCGATGAGCTGCGCACGGTGGCGCTGCGGCTGGCCGCGCCCGGGAAGCTGGACTGCGTGCTGGGCTGACGCCCGGCAGGCCCCGCCCTGATGGACCGCAGGATCAATCGATCTTGTAGTCCATCCAGGTCGCCACCATGTCGCGCAGGCCCGAGCCTTCCGCGAAGGCCTGGCGGTCGCCCTCGGCCTTGTTGCGGCCGAGCTCCAGGATGTACAGATAGTCCGAGATCTCGGCGCAGCGGCGCACGTTCTGGTCCACCAGCACCACGGTCATGCCCTCGTCGGCCAGGCCGCGCACGAAGGTGTAGATCTCCTTCGAGATCTTGGGCGCCAGCATGGCCGTGGGTTCATCCAGCAGAATGACCGAGGGCTCGATGAGCAGCGCGCGGCCGAACTCCACGAAACGCTGCTGGCCCCCGCTCATGCTGGAGACCGGATCGCGGCGCTTTTCCGCCAGGATGGGAAAGCGCGTGTAGATCGAATCGATCTGGCGGCGCACGCGCGCGCGGTCGCCGCGGAACGGCCAGCAGCCCAGCAGCAGGTTGTCTTCCACCGACAGGTCGGCGAAGAGGCTGCGGCTTTGCGGGACATAGGCCACGCCCTGCCCCGCCCGGCGATTGGCGGGGTCGCGGCTGATGTCCTGGCCGTTCAGCACGATATTGCCGTGGCGCAGCGGCAGGAAGCCGAACATGGTCTTCAGCACGGTGGATTTCCCCGCGCCGTTGGGGCCGATGATGCCGGTCACGCAGCCCTTGCGCGCCGACACGTTGACGCGGTTCAGGATGGTGATGTCGCCGTGGTAGGCAACGGTCACTTCGTTCAGGGTCAGGACGGCGTCCATATGACTACGCTCCGAGATAGGCTTCGATGACCGCTGGATCGGACCGCACCGCGTCGGCGTTGCCCTGGGTCAGGATGGCCCCTTCGTTCATGACGATGATGTGGTGCGAGAGCTGGTAGATCGAGGTCAGGTCGTGCGAGACCAGCACCACCGAGCAGCCATGCTCGACGGGGATCTCGGCAATGAGGCCGATCAGCATCTTGGCCAGCTCGGGGTTCACGCCCGCGAAGGGCTCGTCCAGCAGGATCAGCTTGGGCTTGGCCACCATGATGCGGGCCAGCTCCACCAGCTTCTGCTGGCCGCCCGACAACTCCTCCGCGTAGTTGTGGCGCAGCCGCAGCAGGCCAACCTTGTCCAGCCAATAGGCGGACAGGTCGTCGCGTTCGGCTTCGCTGGCCCTGGCGCCCACCTGCGCGACATCCATGTTCTCCATCAGCGTCATGCGCTGGAAGACTCTCGGCACCTGGAAGGTGCGTCCTATTCCCAGCGCCGCCACCTGGTGCACCTCGCGCCCGATGAGCGGTTCCCCCGCCAGCTGGATGGAGCCTGAATCGGCGCGGTAGATGCCGTTGATGCAATTGAGCATCGTGGTCTTGCCCGAACCGTTCATGCCTATCACGCCCAGGATCGTGCGTTCGGGCACGTCCAGGTCTATGCCTCGCAGGGCCTGCAGCCCGCCGAAGCGTTTCTTGAGATCACGTACCGCCAGCATGTCGCTCTCCTTTTCAGCTCAGCTGACGCTGGCCCAGCAGCCCCGAGGGACGGATGAAGATCATGGCGACCATCAGCAGGAAACCCAGCGCCGTGGCCATGGACGGATTCATGTAGACCACCGCCACCTGCTCGGTGATGCCATACAGCAGCGCGCCGACCAGGGCGCCGATGGGATGCCCGAGGCCGCCCAGCACGATCACCACGAAGCCGATCAGCGTGTAGTCATTGCCCATGAAGGGGCTGAACGAGGGGAAGACCATGCCGATGATGACACCTGTGGCCGCGGCCAGGCCGATGCCCAGGCCGAAGGCCACCGCCGACAGGCGCTTGGCGTTGATGCCCACAATGCTCACCGCGTCGCGGTTCATGATGATGGCGCGCAGCGCCTTGCCCACCTGGGTGCGGTACAGGAAGAAGGTGAGCGCGGCCACCAGCAGCAGCGCGATGCCCAGCGCGATCAGGCGGATGGTCGGCAGGATGATCTCGCCGAAGGACAGGAATACCGGCTCGACGGCCACGTCCAGCGTGCGGGCATCCGCCTCGAAGAACAGCAGCATGGCCGCGCCCAGCGAGATCGACACGCCGAACATCAGCAGCAGGGAGCTGGTCTCGGGATCGTCCGACTTGGCCATGCGCGGCACCAGCAGGAAGTACAACCCATAGCCCAGGATGAAGAAACTGATGAAGGCCAGCGGCAGCGCGACAAAGGGATTGATGCCGAAGACCGACAGCAGCACCCACGCGAAGTAGGCGCCCAGCACCAGGAACTCCCCGTGCGCGAAGTTCACGACGCGCAGCACGCCGTAGATGATGTTCAGGCCCAGGCCGACCAGGCCATAGAGCGCGCCCAGGATGAGGCCGTTGAGCAGCCCCTGTATCAACAATGCATTCATGGCGTTTCCCTCAGGCGATGTAGCGGCGCAGTTGCGGCTTGTGCTTGAGCAGGCTGCCCACCACGCCGCGCGGCAGGAAGAGCATCAGGCCGATGATGACCAGGCCCAGCAGCAGCAGGTTCAGGAGAGGGAAGCGCTCCCAGATGAAGTGGTCGACGCCGTACAGCGCGATGGTGCCCACGACCGGCCCGAGGATCGTGCCGAATCCGCCCGCCATGCCGTAGATGATGCTCTTGGCCGTGACCAGCACATGGAAGGAGTATTCCGGGTCGACCACGTTGGTGTACCAGGCCTCCACGCCGCCCACGAGCGCGGGAATCAGCGCGGCCAGCAGCCAAGCCTTCAGGCGCACGCGCGGCACGTCGATGCCCACGCAGGCCGCCGCCCCCGCGTCGTCCTTGATGGCGCGCAGCTGCCGCCCCAATTTCGAGCGCGACAGCCACAGCACGAGCGCCAGCGCACCCGCCATGATGGCCAGCATGGCGTAGAAGCTGTGCAGGGGATTGTTGGCGCTGGCCAGGATCAGGCCCATGCTGCCGCCCGTGTAGTGATCGGGCAGGTTGGCGATGAGCAGGCGCACGATGGTGGCCAGGCCCAGGCTGACGATGCCGAAGTACACACCCTTCAAGCGCAGCGTGGGCGCCATCAGCAGTGCGATCAGCGCCCCGGCCGCGCCCGCCGCCAGCAGCGACGGGAAGATGGGCAGTTCCAGCACCCGGTAACAAATGCCGGTCGCATAGGCGCCGACGCCGTAGAACACCACGTAGCCGAAGGGCAGGTAGCCCGTGAAGCCCACGCAGATGTTCATGCCCGTGGCCATGGCGATCCACAGCATCAGGTAGAACGCGAAACTGGCGTTGTTCGAGACCATGGGCACCAGGGCCATGGCGACAACCAGTCCCACAAACAGACCTGCCGCGATGCGATATCGCAGCCGGTCCACCCCTTGGTCTTGCTGACGCTGGCTGGCGTACGCCGCCGCGTCCAAGGCTTGCCTTTGCATCTGTCTCACTCCAGATCGGACCGTTGGCGGTCACTTGTATGGGTAGCGGCAGTATGCGCTCGGCAAACCTATAATTTCAAGTTAACGATTACTGGTAAAAACCCTAGAAGCCTGAAATTTCAATCGTTGCGGTACAGGCCACGCAACACCTGCGCGAAGCGCTTGGCCACCTCGGAGAGCGGCCGATCGGCCGCGTGCACCAGCAGCATGCGCAAAGGCAGCGGCTCGTCGATGGGCACGACCCTCAGGTGCGGCCAGATGTTTTCCGCCACGGAGAACTCGTCGACGATGGCGTAGCCCATGCCGGTGTTCGCCAGGGCGCAGGCCAGGTGCGAGGTCGGCACATCGGCCATCACCTTCGGCGCCAGGCCGGCGCGCGCGAAGGCGTTGGCCGCCACCATGCCGAAATGCAGGCGTTCGCCCACCACGATCTGCGGGAAACCCACCAGGTCGGCCAGCGAAACGTGGCGCCTGCGCGACACCTCATAGGCCGCGGGGATGACCGCCACCAGCCGCCCCTCGCACAGGGTCTGGCTGGTCAGGAAAGGATGTTCCGCCGGTATCGTGAGCACCGCCGCATCGACCTCTCCGCTCAGCAGCTTCTCGGCCACCTCCTGGATGGTCGTCTCGGTCTGGAAGCGCAGGAAGGTGCCCGGATAGCGCTCCCGGAACGCCGCCAGCGCGCGGGGCATCACGTGCGTGCTGAGGCTGGGGTTGGACGCCACCTTGAGCACGCCGCCCCGGGAGTCGGCCAGCGCGCGGGTCATGTCGTTGACGCGCTGCAGCGCCTTCTGGGCGCGGTCGATCTCGGGCAGCAGGTCGTTCAGCGCCTTGGCCGGCCGCAGCCGCCCCCGTATCCGCTCGAAAAGCGCGACCCCCACCTGGGCCTCGGTCTGCGCCAGCATCCGGCTGATGGCAGGCTGGGTCACGTCGAGCTGCTTGGCGGCGGCGCTGATCGAACCGGAGGTCACGACCGTCCAGAGCATCTCGATCTGCTTGAAATTCAGTTTTGGCGTCATGCTCAACCTATAAATATTTGGTATATGCTATTCGACAGGCGGACCCAGATCACGCCGTAATAGTAGCGGCACCCCGCCTTGCCAATACCAACCACCACCCATCGATGGGGGAGACAACCATGCTTTTGCACGGACTGACATTCAAGAAACTTGGCATCACCCTGGCAACGCTCGCACTGGGCGCCGGCGCCCTGGCGCCCGCCACGGCGCAGGAGGCCCCGCCCCTGCGCATCGGCATGACGGTATCGTCCACCGGCACCTTCGCCCTGGCGTCGCAATCCGGCGTGCGCGGCGTCGAAGTCTGGGTGGATGACGTGAACAGCCGCGGCGGCATCGAGATCGACGGCAAGAAGCGCCGCGTCGAACTGGTCAAGCGCGATGACCGCAGCGACAAGCAGATGGTCACCCGGGTCTATGAAGGCCTGGTCAGCAACGAAAAGGTGGACATGGTCTTCGCCCCCTTCGGCTCGACCCTGACGGCCGCCGCCGCCACGGTCACCGAGCGCCTGGGCAAGTTCCTGATGATCTGGTCCGCCTCCAGCGACCCGCTCTATGACCAGGGCTTCAAGTACGTGGTGTCGGGCACGCAGATGCCGGCCTCGCTGCAACTGCGCCTGCCCATGCAGCATGCCAAGCAGGTGGGCGGCAAGAAGGTCGCCATCATCTATTCTGACGAGCCCTTCCCCACTGCGCTGGCCACCGGCGGCAAGGACCAGGCCGAGAAGAGCGGCCTGGAGGTCGTGCTGTTCGAGCGCTACCCCAAGGGCCAGAAGGATTTCAGCACGCTGCTGCAGAAGGTCCGCGCGGCCGGGGCGGACGTGTTCTTCCCCACCTCGTATGAAGGCGACCTGATCAGCATCGCCCGCCAGATGAAGCAGCTGAACATCAACTTCCCCTACACCTTCATGTTCTACGCCTCGACGCCGCAATTCCAGGCCATCGGCAAGGACGGGGACTACATCTTCAGCAACACCAACTACGACCCCGCCATCAACTGGAAGGTCAACGCCGGGCTGGACCGCGCGCAGTTCGCCAAGGCCTACGAGCGCCTCTTCCCCAAGGCCGAATTCGCGCCCGACTTCCAGACGGCGCTGGCCTACGGCGCGGGCGTGGTCACCGAAGCCATCATCCAGAAGGCCCAGTCCACCGACCCCGCCAAGATGAAGCAGGCCGCGCTGGACCTGTCCGGCAAGCTGACGGTGATGGCAGGCCCCTACGAGATCGACGAGCACGGCAAGCAATTGCAGATGCCTTTCCCGGTTGTGCAGCTGCAACCCGGCAAGGGCATGGTGCCGCTGTATCCGGCGGATGTGGCCACCGGCAAGCCGATCTATCCGATCCCGGCCTGGAACCAACGTTGAAGCGAGCCACGAGAACAGCATGAACGACGTCGTATTCCACCCCATCGAACAGCTCTCCGGCCTGCTCGCGCAGGGCAAGCTGAGCGCGCGGGCGCTGACCCGCGCCTACCTGGACCGCATCGAGCGTCACAACGACACGTTGAACGCCTACGTCGCGGTCTATTCCGAGGACGCCCTGCGCCAGGCCGAGGCCGCCGACACCCGTCGCGGCATGGGCCTGGCCCTGGGCCCGCTGGACGGCATCCCGCTGGCGGTGAAGGACCTGTGCGGACTGGCCGGCAGGCCGCTGACCGCTGGGTCCCGCACACTGGCGGGCCAGACCGCGGCCACCACGGCCACGGCCATGGAGAAGCTGCTCAGGGCGGGCGCCGTGATCCTGGGGCACGCCCAGATGGTGGAATACGCGTTCGGCGCCTGGGGAGTGAACCCCGTGCTGGGCACCCCCCGCAACCCCTGGGACGCCGCCGTGCACCGCGTGCCCGGCGGCTCGTCCAGCGGGTCGGGGGTGGCCGTGGCCGCGGGGCTGGCCGCCGCGGCCATCGGCTCCGACACGGGCGGGTCCATCCGCACGCCGTCCATGCTCAACGGCATCACCGGCCTGAAGCTCAGCGCCGGCCGCGTCAGCCTGGCCGGCTGCGTGGACCTGTGCCATACGCTGGACACGCTGGGCCCCATGGCCCGGTCGGCCTGGGACGCGGCGCTGCTGGCCGGCGTCATGGCGGGCGCCGACCCGAAGGACCCCCGCACGCTGCACAAGCCCCAGCCGCCCATCGTGGCGCGCCGTGCGCCCGGATTGCCGCGCCCGCTGTCGGGCAAGGTGGTCACCACGATTGCCCTGGGCAGCCTGCCCCACGCCCTGACGCCCGCCTTCGCGCAGGCCTATGCGGAAACGGCCGCGCGCCTGCGCGAGCTGGGCGCGGCCGTGCATGAGCGTCCCCTGCCCTTCGACCTGCGCCACATGATGGACTGCGTCGGCCAGATCATTTCCTGCGAAGGCTATTCGCTGTACGACACCGTGGTGCGCGATGCGTCCACGCCCATGGGCAATGCCGTGCGGCAACGCATGCTGGCCGCGGAATCGGCCAGCGCGCGCGACTACCTGCGCCTGCAGATCGCGCACCGCCATGCCTGCGACACCTGGCAGGACTGGATGCGCGACACCGATGCGCTGCTGATGCCCGGCCTGCCCATCACGGCGGCGCCGCTGGAAGGGCTGGATGAATCGTCCACGGCGCTGTCCATCTATACGCGGCCCGCGAACTTCCTGGGCGCCTGCGCCCTGGCGCTGCCCGCCGGCTTCGCGGACGGCCTGCCGCTTGCCGTGCAGCTTTACGGCAAGCCCGCCGACGAATCGGCGGTGCTGGAGATCGGCGTGGCGCTGCAGGACGTAACGGACTGGCATCTGCGCCATCCGGCGCTGTAGCCGCCACACCAAGACCTGGGCCGGATCGCTTCCGGCTCAGGCACTTACCCGGGCCACCGCCACCCGCATCTGCTCCGCGATCTGCCGCTGGCGGCTGGCGGGAATGCGGTCGATCATCGTGCAGGTGCTGATGGCCAGCACCGGATAACCGCGCGCATCCAGCACCGGCACGCCCACGCCCAGCGCGCCCGGCACCGCCGAATTCCCCACCACCGACCAGCCGCGGTCGCGCGTGTTGTCCACCAGGCGATGCATCTGCGCGGCGGTCATGCCGCCGTAGGCGCGCAAGGCCTTGTCGTTCTGCGCGATCAGTTCGCTGGCCTCGTTCGGCGGCAAGGCTGCCAGCAGGGCCAGGCCCGCCGCGCCCACGCCCAGCGGCTGCCGGTGGCCGATGGTCACCGACAGCACCTGCAAGGCGTAGTTGCCCACCTCGCGGTGCAGGCAGAGCGAGTCGCTGCCCGCACGGCAGATCAGGAAGGTGGAGTCGCCGGTGACGTCGCTGATGTGCCGCAGCACCGGCTGCAGGCGCCGCACCGCGTGCCCGTGCGCATCGGGCTGCGGCGCCCAGTCCATGGCGATGCCGAAGCGCTTCGTGCGCGGATCGCGCTGCGCATAACCCTCTTCGACCAGGACATCCAGGTAGCGATACACCGTGGGCCGCTGCAGGCCCGTGGCGTGGGCGACCTCGACCACGTGCAGGCCTTCCGGCCCGGCCTGGCGCAGGGCGCCCAGCACCTGCAGGCCGCGCCGTAGCGTGCGGGGGAGGCTGCCGGCGGTCTCGCCGGCGGACGGATCTCTTGTCGGCATGGCTGTCTCCAGGCTCTCCCGCCCCTTGTCCAAATGATGGACAACGGTGATTGGAGGCCTTGTCAGTGTTGTCCGATGATGTTCGCACAAGCAAAAATTTTGTCCAGAGAATGGACAAACACAAGGAGACAAACCATGAACCGACAGCCCCTGCGCCGCATGCGCACATTGGCCGCAGCCACCTGCCTTGTCCTGGCGCCCGCCTGGGCGGCCCAGGCCGCCTATCCCGACCGGCCCATCACCTTCGTCGTGGGCTATGCCGCCGGCGGCGCCACCGACATCCTGGCCCGCCTGGTGGCCAAAGGGGTCAGCGAAGAGCTGCGCCAGCCCGTGGTGGTGGAGAACCGCACCGGCGCCAACAGCAATATCGGCGCCGAGGTCGTGGCGCGCGCCCAGCCCGACGGCTACACGATCTACGTAGGCTCGATCGCCAACACGATCAACCGCACGCTCTACAGCAAGCTGAACTACGACCTGCGCGAGTTCGCGCCGGTGGCGCTGCTGGCCACGGTGCCGAACATCCTGGTGGTGAACCCCAAGGTGCCGGTCAAGACCGTGCAGGAATACATCGCGCACGCCAAGGCCAACCCGGGCAAGTTCAACTGCGCCTCGTCGGGCACGGGCTCGTCCATCAACATGTCCTGCGAACTCTTCAAGATGGAGACCAAGACCAACATCCTGCACGTGCCCTATCGCGGCAGCGGCCCCGCCGTGGTCGACCTGCTGGGCGGACAGGTGGACTCCATGTTCGACAACCTGCCCTCCTCCATCGGCCACGTGCAGGCCGGCAAGCTGCGCGCGCTGGCGGTCACCGGCGCCAAGCGCGCCCCGCAGGCGCCCGACGTGCCGACCATGCTGGAAACCGGCATCCCCGAACTGAAGGACTTCAACGTGGTCTCGTGGTTCGGCCTGACCGCGCCGCCGGGCACGCCGCCCGAGGTGGTGAAGACGCTGCACGACGCCACGCTGCGCGCACTGAATCGGCCCGAGATCGTGCAGGCCTACGAAAAGAACGGCTTCGACGCGCCCCCCTCGCCCAACACGCCCCAGACCTTCGCCAAGTGGATCAATGACGAGACCGAGCGCTGGGGCGCAGTGGTCCGCGCCGCGGGCCTGAAGGCGGAGTAAGCCCCGCCGGCCGCACAGGAAGTCCGCCTGCCGCGCGCCGCGTGCGGGGCAGGCGGCAGCCGCCCCTCGATCCGCCCGGCCAAGCGCGGATTGCAACAGGAGTCACCGTGTTTCCCATCGATTTCTTCTACCGCGCCGCGCAGCGCCATCCGGCGCGCATTGCGCTGGACAGCCCGCGCGAGCAGGACACCTATACCTATGCGCGGCTGCTGCATGACGTGCAGGCCCTTGCCCACGCCCTGCAGGCCCTGGACCCCACGCCGCAGACGCGGGTGGGCATTTGCGCAGGCAACAGCGCCGCGCACATCCTGGGCCTGCTGGCGGTGCTGGCGGCCGGCAAGGTGTGGGTGCCGCTGAACGCGCGCAGCACTGCCAGCGAGATCGCGCGCATCATCGACACCACCGAGCCCAGCATCGTCATGGTGGACAGTTATGGCGGCCCGCTGGTGGCCGCGCCGCAAGCGCAACGTGTCGTGCTGGACGATGCCGCCGCGCCGCTGTCGCTGGCCACGCTGGTGCAAGACCACGCAGGCAAGACGCCGTTGCGGCATCCGCTGTCGCGCGACGACACCCAGGCCATCAAGTTCACCGGCGGCACCACCGGGCTGCCCAAGGGCGTGATGCAGCCCTATCGCGCCTGGAACACCGGCATCATCAACCAGATCCAGAGCTGGGGCCTGACAGAGGCCGACCGCTACGTCGTGGCCGCGCCGATCACGCACGGCACCAGCACCTACCTGCTGCCAGTCCTGGCGCAAGGCGGCGCCCATGTGCTGCTGGATGCAGTCAGCCCCGCGACCATCACCGAGGCCTTCCGCGCACGCGGCGGCACGCTGAGCTTCATGCCGCCCACGCTCATCTACATGATCATGGCGCAGCAGGGTGTCTCGGGCGCCGACTTCCCCGCCCTGCGCAACCTGATCTATGGCGGCGCGCCCATGCCCATGGACAAGGTCGACCAGGTCCGCGCCTTCTTCGGCCCCGTGCTGGGCACGACCTATGGCCAGACCGAAGCTCCGCAGATCGTGACCGCCATGCGGCCCGCCGACTTCGAGGACACGGCCAACCGCGGCGCCGTGGGCCGCGTGACGTGGCTGTCGGACCTGGCCATCCTGTCGCCCGACGGCAAGCCCCTGCCCGTCGGCGAGACCGGCGAAGTGGCCGTTGCCGGCGACCTTCTGATGACCGGCTATTGGCGCCTGCCCGAGAAAAGCGCCGAGACCCTGGTCGACGGCTGGCTGCGCACCGGCGACGTCGGCATGGTCGATGCGCGCGGCTACCTGTACCTGAAGGACCGCCTGCGCGACGTGGTGATCACCGGCGGCTTCAACGTCTACCCCGTCGACGTCGAGAACGCCTTGTCGCGCCACCCCGCCGTCTACGAAAGCTGCGTCTTCGGCGTGCCCGATGACAAATGGGGCGAGGCGGTGCATGCCGCCGTGCAGCTGCACCCAGGCACCGCGACGACGCCAGAGGCGCTGATGGCGCACGTGCGCGAACTGCTGGGCCCCGTGCAGACGCCCAAACGCATCCACCTGGACACCGAACTGGTCCGCTCGCCGGTCGGCAAGGTCCTGAAGAACGCCGTGCGCGACGCGGCCCTGAAGCAGATGAAGGAGACGACATGAGCCAGCACGCCCCGAAAGACGCCCCCACCACCCGCCTGTGCGCGCACAGCCTGACGGGCATGCATTACCGCGACGCCGACCTGGTGGAAGACCTGCTGGGCAAGAAGACCTTCACCGAAGTGATGTTCGCGCAGATCATGGGGCGCGACGCCCGGCCCGTGGACCTGCGCATCGTCGACGCGGTGCTGATCACGCTGATGGAGCACGGCCTGACGCCCAGCGCCATCGCCACGCGCCTGATCTACATGAGCGCGCCCGAGAACCTGCAAGGCGCCGTGGCCTCGGGGCTGATGGCGGTGGGCAGCCAGTTCGTCGGCACGATGGAGAACTGCGCAGGCCTGCTGGCGCGCATCGTCGAGGCCAAGGATCCGGCAGCCGAAGCCCGCGCCATTGCGCAGGCCCACCGGGCCGAGCGCCGCAGCCTGCCGGGTTTCGGCCATCACCTGCACAAACCGGACGATCCCCGCTCCATCAAGCTGCTGGCCCTGGCCGATGCCGAGCAGGACCTGGAAGGCAAGTGGACGGGCGCATTGCGCCTGTTCGGCCAGGCCATCGACGACACCTACGGCAAGCACATCACCATCAATGCCACGGGCGCCACGGCGGCGCTGCTGGGCGAGATCGGCGTGCCCACGCGGCTGATGCGCGGCTTCGCGGTGATCTCGCGGGCCGCGGGCCTGGTGTCGCACGTGGCCGAGGAACAGCAGGAGCCTTCCGGCCGCTACATCTGGGAAACCATCGACCACGCCATCCCGTATGTGGGCGCCGGCAAGCCGGCCACGCACGGCGAGGACTGAGCCATGCAGCCTCGTGTTCTTGTCACCGGCGCCAGCAGCGGCATCGGACTCGCGGTGGCCGAACGGCTGGTTGCCGATGGCTATGCGGTCACCAGCTTCGATGTCCAGGCGCCCGCGCGCGACGTGCCAGGCGTCACGCACGTACAGGTGGACCTGCGAGATGCCGCGCAGACCCGCGAGGCCGTGGCCGAGCTGGTCCGCTCGGGCGAGGTGCTGCGCCTGGTCAACAACGCCGGCATCGTCCAGCCCGCTTCCGTGGCGGACACCACCCCCGAATCCTTGCAGGCCGTGGCCGCGCTCAATGTGCAGGCGCCGCTCTTGCTCCTGCAGGGGCTGCTGCCCGACATGCAGGCGCGCGGCTTCGGACGCGTGGTGAACGTCTCCAGCCGCGCCGCGCTGGGCAAGCCCCTGCGCACGGCCTATGCCGCCAGCAAGGCGGGCCTGCTGGGCATGACGCGCAGCTGGGCGCTGGAGTTGGCCGCGCACGGCATCACGGTGAATGCCATCGGCCCGGGCCCCATCGCGACGGAGCTGTTCCAGCGCGTGAACCCGCCCGGCGCGCCGCAGACGCAACGCATCCTGGACACGATTCCGCTCGCCCGCATGGGCGAGCCGGCGGAGGTCGCCCATGCGATCGCCTCGTTGCTGGACGACCGAGCGGGCTTCATCACGGGACAGGTGCTGTATGTGTGCGGCGGGATGACGGTGGGATTGGGGAATGCGGCATGAGTGACACGACAGGCATGGCAAGCACCGGCCGCCTGGCCGGCAAGGTGGTGATGGTGGCGGGCGCGGGCGCCAGCGCAGCGGGCTGGAGCATCGGCAAGGCCAGCTGCGTGACGCTGGCCCGCCAGGGCGCGCGCATCGTGGCGCTGGACTTCAACGCCGAGGCCGCCGCGGACGCGGTGCGCGCGGTGCAAGAGGCTGGCGGCGAAGCCTGGGCCGTGCAGGCCGACGTGGCTGACGCGGATGCGATGCAGGCGGCCATCGAGGCGGCGGAGGCCCGTTTTGGGCGCATCGACGCGCTGCAGGCCAACGCCGGCATCGGCAAGGTGGGCGGCCCGGAAGACATCGACCTGGCCGACTGGCGCCGGATCCAGGCGGTGAACGTGGAAAGCCTGCTGATCGCGAGCCGCCTTCTGGCGCCGCGCTTTCGTGCGCAAGGCGGCGGCGCCATCGTGGCGGTGTCGTCGATCGCGGGCATCCGCTACACCGGCTATCCCCACCTGGCCTACAGCGTGACGAAGGCGGCGGTGATCCACTTCGCCCGCATGCTGGCGCAGCAATACGCAGCCGACGGCATTCGCGTGAACACGGTGATCCCGGGCCTGATCGACACGCCGCGCGTGCAGGCGAACGTGGCGAAGATGTATGCCAAGGAGGGGGATCTGGCTGCAGCGAAGGCGGCGCGGGACAGGCAGGTGCCGCTGGGGCGGATGGGGACGCCTTGGGAGGTGGCCAACGCCGTGGCGTTTCTGGCGTCGGATGAGGCTTCCTATATCACCGGGACGGAGCTGGTGGTGGACGGGGGGTTGACCGGGAAGTATGTGTAGTTTTTTTGGTTTTGGAGCGCTGGGTTGACGGCCGTCGAGGGGAGGGGGCGAGCGCCCCCATTCCGCTCAAAAATCGCAGTGCACGGACTGCGCGGGCATGATGCCGTAGAAGCCGGCGAAGACCTTCAGGGCCTCGCGCACCTGTGCCCGACAGGGCGCGTCGTCGAAGGGGCGGTGGTCCGCCGCGGTGATGGAGAACTTCGAGTAGGCGTAGGCCTGTCCGCCGCCCGTTGCCGGCCGGATGGTTTCCACCACGCGGACGTAGTACAGCACGTCGTACAGGCCGAACAGGAAATACAGGCGGGTGTTGTCGTCGCGGTCGCGGCCCGCGTAGATCAGGAAGGCGTGGGCGTCCTGGTTGGCGGTCCACATGGACAGGTCCAAGGCCTGGTGCCACAGCGGGCTCTTGTGGCCCGCCAGCTTGGCCTTGTACAGCGCCGGCACTTCCTCGTTGACGAAACCCATCTGCCTCTCCCCGGTCGCCGCTGCCCGTGGCGGGCAGCGGCACACATTATGCCGATACTTGACCGTTCATGGCGACGCATCGCCGGAAGATGGGTGATTATTACGAGACGCCCGCCTGGCCGCCGCCGCCTCGACCTGGGCCTGGATCGCCTTCGCGGCCACCACGCCATCGGCCAGGGCCGTCACCACGCAGGGATGCATGCGTTGGGCGGCCTCGCCGATCGCATAGACCCCCGGCAGGCTGGCTTCGGCGGTGGCGGGATCGGTGCGGATGAAGCCCCGTGCGTCGCGCGCCAGCGCCAGGCCGTCCGCGAAATCGGCCTGCGGCGCCCAGCCGTGGAAGACCAGAATGAGGTCGTAGGCCTGGCCATTCACCGTGCGCCCCGCGGGGTCGACCGTGTAGTCGCCGATACGCACGTCGCGCGCGTCGGCCCGCTCCACCCACTGGCGTTGCGCACGCACGCTGCGGGCATACAGGTGCACCGTGCGTGCGCCATGCGCGCGCACGTAGTCGTAGTTCTCGAAACCGTTGTCGCCGCCGCCCAGCACGGCGACCGACAGGCCCTGGTAGTCCTGGGCGACGATATGGCCGCCCGGCCCGACCAGCACGCCTGGCGAAGGCTGGGGCGGCCGGTCATCCAGGCCCCGGGCGCGCACGCCGGTGGCGATGACCAGCCGCGGCGCGCGCAACGTCCAGGCGCCTTGCGGGCCATCGCCTTCCAGCAGCAGGCCCGCGGGATCGGGACGGGCCATGCGCACGCGCTGGCCCAGCCTGGGCACGACCCCGGCCTGCGCCAGGCTGCGGGCGATGTTGTCCGCCACCTGGGCGCCCGTGACGTCGGGCAGCACGGCGATCCAGTTGTCGGGATGGGGGTTGTCGCGCTCGAGGCCGCCGGGCGCATTGCCAGCCTCGAGCAACAGCGGCGTGAGGCCCAGGCGCGCCAGCCAGAGCGCACACGAGGCGCCCGCCGGGCCGGCGCCCACGATCACGGCATCGACCCCGGCATCGGCCTCGGCCGGGCCGCGCCCGCCTTGCACTGCCTCGCTGTGCTGCAACATGTGCCCGATATCCCAGATTTCCTCAATGACTGGATTGTAGACAGGCAAGCAGGACTACAATTCCCAGCACTTCATTCCGGCTTTTCCCATGTCCACTCGTCGCATTTTCTTCTCCCGGCTGGCGCTCGACGCCCGCATCGGCATCCTCGAACACGAACGGCGCGCGATGCAGCCGCTGCACGTCGATGCCGAGATCGACCTGAGCATTCCCGGTCCGGTCGACGACCACGACATACACAGCGTGCTGGACTACCGGCACCTGCGCGAGGCCATCGTGCAGGAATGCACCCAGGCCCACGTGAACCTCATCGAGACCCTGTGCGAGCAGGTGGCGGCCCGCCTGCTCGCAGACTTCGCGGACATCCAGGCAGTGCGACTGCGCATCAGCAAGCCGATGGCTTTCTCGGATTGTGCGGCGGTCGGCGTGGAGGTCCATATCTGCCGCTAGCGGGCACGATGCGCGCGCGGCGCCGACCGGCCACAGAGCCCGGCGGAACATGACGGGAGACACCCCATGCGCGACCCGCAACTCGCGCTGCTTGCCTTCAAGGAGTCCCCTGCCCCGCAGGTGGTCTGCAGCGCGCGCCGTATCTCCGAGTGCAACCATGCCTTCGCCCATCTCTTCGGCTACACGCGCGAAGAACTGGTGGGCGAGTCCATCCTGAAGCTCTATCCGTCGCTCTCGGATTACCACGAGATCGGCGAGCGCTGCCTGGCGCACCTCGAGCGCAATTGCTACTACGAGGATGAGCGCTTCATGCAGCACCGCAGCCGCGAGATCTTCTGGGCACGGGCGCGCGGCATCACGCTCACGGTGCACAACCCCTTCGACCTGATGATCTGGAGTTTCGAGCGGATCGCCGACACGCCGCTGAAGACAGCCCACCTCACCCGCCGCGAACGGGAGATCTCCAGCTATGTGGTGAACGGCCTGAGCTGCAAGGAAATCGCCGCGCGGCTGAACATCTCGCACCGCACGGTGGAGGTGCACCGCGGGCGCATCATGCGCAAGCTGGATGCCAAGAACACCGCGGAACTCGTCTCGCGCATCGTCATGGTCCAGCACGGCTGAGCATGGCGGGGCCTGCCAGCCCCGCCTTCCGCCTCAACGCGAGACCGCCCCGGTTCGCGCCACGCCGCCCGCCAGGTAGCCGCCATCCACCGCCAGCGTCTGGCCGTTGACGTAGGCCGCGCCTTCCGAGGCCAGGAAGGCGATGGCCTCGGCGATTTCCTCGGGCGTGCCCAGCCTGCCCGCGGGAATCATCGCCTCGAAGGCCGCGCGGGTCTCGGGCGTGTATGAGGACTCGGTCATGGCCGTCACGACCGGCCCGGGCGCGATGGCATTGGCCGTGATGCCGTGGGGGCCCAGCTCCATGGCCAGCTGGCGCGTCAGGCCCATGACGGCGGCCTTCGAGGTGCCATAGGCGACCCGCCCGATGCCGGCGCGCACGCCGCTGATGGAGGCCAGGTTGACGATGCGGCCATAGCCGCGCTCGGCCATGCCGCGTCCGGCACGCTGCGCGCAGCGGAAGGTGCCCGTGACGTTGATGGCCATGACGCGCTCCCAGGTATCCAGCGGATAGTCCAGCAAAGGTGCCACGTTCAGGATGCCCGCGCTGTTGACCAGCACGTCCACCGGGCCCAGCTCGGCCTCCACGCGCCGGAACGCTGCTTCCACCGACGCCTCGTCGGTCACGTCGATGGCCACGCCCAGCGCCTGGCCGCCCGCACGCACCACCTCATCGGCGCAGGCCTGTGCGGCATCCTCGCGCAGATCCGCCACGGCCACGCGCATGCCGCGCCGCGAGAGTTCCAGCGCCGCCGCGCGGCCCAGCCCGGACGCGCCGCCCGTGATCAATGCGATGGATTGCCTTGCTGCTTGCATGCTTGTTCCTTTTTCCGTGGCGGGGCGTGGGGAGATGTCCACGCCGCAACGCCGCTACTTGCCCAGCATCGTCTCCGGCAGGATGGTGACGATGACAGGGAACGCGAACAGGATAACGGTTGCGACCACCTCCATGATGACGAACCACCAGGCGCCGTGGAAAATCCGCGTGAGCGGCGTGGTCCGGTCTATCCCCGCGATGACGAAGACATTCAGCCCCACGGGCGGCGTGATGAGCCCGATCTCGCACATCTTCACGGCCAGGATGCCGAACCAGATGGGGTCGAAACCCAGCGACACCACCGTCGGGAACATGATGGGCAGCGTGATGACCAGCATCGAGAAGGCATCGAGGAACATGCCCAGCGGGAAATAGGCCAGCAGGAAAAGCCCCACCACCAGTAGCGGCGACACATCCGAGGCCACGATGGCTTCGGCGATCTGCTGCGGGATCTGCACCAGGCTCAGGAAGAAACTGAAGATGCCCGCGCCCAGCATCGTGAAGAGCACCATCACGGTGGTGGTGATGGCATTGCGGAAGCTCTCGTACAGCCGCCCTTTCAGGTTGCCGCGCGCCTGCCGCGTGCACAGCAGCATGATCAGCGCGGCGAACGCGCCCACCGCGGCGGCCTCGGTGGCGGTGACCACCCCCAGGTAGATGCCGCCCAGCACGATGAGGAACAGCACCAGCACCTGCCAGCCGTCCTTCAGCGAGGACAGCCGCACGCCCCAGCCCTGCCGCGGCAGGGCCGGTGCCTCGATGCGGCCCGAGGCCGTGATGAACCAGATGCCGGCAATGAAGACCAGCGTGGACAGGATGCCGGGCAGCACGCCCGCCACCAGCATGGCGCCGGCGGACACTTCGGTGAGCGCGGCATAGAAGATGAGCAGCACGCTGGGCGGAATCAGCACGCCCAGCACGCCGCCCGCGGCGATGGCGCCGGCCGAGAGCCGGTCGTCGTAGCCGTTCTTCTTCATCTCCGGGATGGCCACCGAGCCGACGGTGGCGGCGGTGGCCACGCTGGAACCCGAGGTGGCCGCGAAGCCCGCGCAGGTCAGGACGCTGGCCATGGCGAGCCCGCCGCGGTGATGCCCGACCCATTTGCGCGCCACGTCGAAAAGCCGCGTGCCGATGCCCGCGTGGTGCGCGAAGGCGCCCATCAGGATGAAGAGCGGAATCACCGTCAGCAGATAGGAGGCCGACTGGGCATAGGAGAACGAACGCAGCCGGTTCAGGACGAAGAAGATGTCCTCGACCATCACGATGCCGATGATGCCCGCCAGGCCCAGCGCTGCGAAGACCGGCGTGCCCAGCAGCATGAAGACGAAGATGAGGCAAGTGGCGACCAGGGTCGCGACGATGGGATCCATGGTCGTCTCCTCAGTGCGTCAGCGCCGGCGGCACGGGGCTGTCCGGCGGCAAGGGGCGATACAGCGCCCAGGCGGCGCTGACCAGCATCTGCAGGGCGCCGAACCACAGGCCCACGGCCACCGCGACCTTGGTCCACCAGATCGGCACTTCGACATAGCCCCAGCGGAATTCGCGGATGGCCACCGACTCGACGGCGTCGCCCGTGGCCGGATAGGCCAGCAGCGCCAGCGCCACCGCGCCCAGCAGCCACGACAGCGACGCCAGCACGCGCGAGACGCGCGGCGGCACGCGCCCCTTCAGCAGCGTCACGCGGATGTGGGCATCATCGAGCTGGGTCCAGCCCAGGCCCATGAAGACGAGCATCACCATGCTCAGCTCCGACATCTCGAAGACGCCGGGCAAGGGTTGGCCGGCGATGGTGCGCACCAGCGCATCCAGGGTGGTGCCGACCATCATGAACAGCAGGAAAAGCAAGGCGATCGCGCCCATCGCGTCGGCGACGCGGCGCAGCAGCCTGGCAAGCAAGGTATCGGGAGTCATGGTGCTTCGGCGCAAGGCCGTCCACGGGTAGGCGGCCGATGCCGCGAGACAGGCCGGCGCGCACGCGCCGGCCCGGGTCTGCCTGCGGCCTCAGGCCTCGGCGGCCAGCTCGTCGAAACGCTTCAACGCGCCCTTGGGGTCGTACTTGGCAATGGCCGTGTCGATCAGCGACTGCATGGCGGCGCCATCGACACGCGCCGGCTTGGCCACGCGGTCCACCCACGACTGCACCTGGGCGGGCTGCACCAGCGCCTTGGCACGCGCCTTCTGCTCCGCCGGCAGGGAACTGAACTTCGCGCCTTCGGCGAGTGCCGTCTTCAGGTACTGGCGCGCGGCGGCATCGAAGATCTCGGTGTACTTGCCGCCATAGATTTCCGCGACGATCTCGTCGGCGACCTGCTTCACCGGGTCGGGGAAGGACTCCCAGGTACGCAGGTTGATGATGGTGGCGGACGGACCGTGCGGACCATCGCCGATGTCGGTGAAATGCGGCGCGATCTCGTGCAGCTTGTAGGCCACCGCCGTGATGAAGTCGAAACCATAGACGCCATCCAGCACGCCGCGCTCCAGCGCCGTGTAGACCTCGGGCGCGGCCATGGGCACGGCGGTGCCGCCCAGGCGCTGGATCACGTCGTTGGCGACGCCGTAGCCACGGATGCGCTTGCCGCGGATGTCCTCGATGGACCGGATGGGCTCACGCGTGACCAGCGGCGCGTAGTACCAGTTGGTCCAGTACATGACCTTGGACCGATAGCGCTGCTCCCACTCGGCGCGCAGCGGATCGAACTGCGCGTAGAGGTCGCGGCAGACCAGTTGCAGGGCATCCGCCCGCTGCATGCGGTAGTACCAGTCCAGGCCGCGCGTGACCGGCAGCTGGGCCTGGTAGTAGCCCGGGGAAATCAAGGACATCTCGGAGGTGCCGTCGCGCACGGCCGACAGGTGTTCGCCCACCTTGTTGAGCGACTGCGCCCAATAGCGGCGCACCTGCACCGCGCCGTTGCTGCGGCGCTCCAGCTCCTTCAGGAACCAGTCGTCCAGCCGCGAGGGGCCCGCGGTCTCGGAAATGTAGCTGTCGAACTTGATGCGCACCGGCTTGCTGGCGGCCCAGGCGCTGGCAGACCAGACCGTGGGGGCCGCCACGCCCGCCAGCAATCCTGCCGTCTTGATGAAATCACGTCTTTTCATTGTTGTGTCTCCTCGATGGGTGGGACCGGTGTTCCCCCGCCCGGCGCAAGCGCCGGGCTACCCTGCCTTGCCGGCCTGCAGGGCTTCGCGCAGCAAGGTCTTGGGGACCTTGCCGTAGCTGTTCTTGGGCAGCTCGTCGCGCAGGCAATAGCGCTTGGGCCGCTTGAAGGCCGCGATCTCGCCGCGGCACCATTGATCCAGGTCTGCGGGGTCCAGCGTGGCGCCCTCGCGCGCCACGACGAAGGCCACCACCTCCTCGCCCCAGGCCTCGCTGGGCGCCCCCACCACCGCCACCTCGCGCACGCCGGGGTGGCGCGCCAGCACCTCCTCGACCTCGCGGGGATAGATGTTCGAGCCGCCCGAAATGATCACGTCCTTGCTGCGATCGGTCAGCGTCAGGAAACCCTCTTCATCGAGGCGGCCGATGTCGCCGGTGCGCAACCAACCCTCCACCAGCGTGGCGCGCGTGGCGGACTCGTTGCCCCAATAGCCCGCCATGACGGCATCGCCGCGCGCGGCAACCTCGCCCTCCATTCCCACGGGCAGGGTATTCATGTCGGCATCCACGATGCGCACCGCCATGCAGCTTTGCGCGGGCCCCACCGACGCCATGCGCGCGCGCCAGCGCGGATGCAAGGTGTCGGCGATGCACTCGCGCGTGAGCGCGGTGATGGTCATGGGGCTCTCGCCCTGGCCATAGATCTGCGCGAACCGTGGCCCCAGCACCTGCAGGGCCTCGTCGATGTCGGCGAAATACATGGGCGCGCCGCCATAGATCACCGTATGCAGCCCGGTGCCGTCGCGGCCCGCCGCGCGCGCCGCCTCGACCAGGCGCTTGACCATGGTGGGCGCGGCGAACAGCGACAGCGAGCCGCCATCACGCGCATGATCCAGGATCTCGATGGGATCGAAGCCGCGGCTGGCCGGCACCACGTGCCGCGCCGCGCGGCGCACGTACATGAAGTGATAGAGGCCCGCGCCGTGCGAGATCGGCGCGGCATAGAGCATGCTGTCGGTGGACGACACCGTCTCGATGTCGGCCGCGTAGCACAGCGCCATCGCCACCAGGTTGCGATGCGACAGCATCACGCCCTTGGGCCTGCCCGTGGTGCCGGAGGTATAGAACAGCCATGCCAACGCATCGGGCGGCAACGCCCGGGGCGGCGGCAGGGGCGCGTCCAGGCCCGCCCGCGCGGCCCGCAGGAACGCATCGCCATCGACCGCCAGGTGCAGGCAGCCGTCAGGCATGGCTTCAGGCGGCAGGTCTTCGTGCGTGTCGGTCAGCACGGCATGCGCGCCCGCGTCGCGCAGGATCCAGCCCACCTCCTTGGGATGGAGCTTGGGGTTGACCGGCACGGCGACCGCGCCCAGCCACCAGCAGGCGTAGAAAAGCTCCAGGTATTCGACGCGATTCTTCATGAAGAGCGCGACACGTGCGCCCTCGGTCACGCCGTGCGCATCGCGCAGCCACCGCGCCAGCCCGGCCGCATGGCGCGCGAAGGCGTCATAGTCCGCATGCAGCTGCGTGCCGCGGTACAACGCCGGATTGCGCGGGTGCGACAGCGCGGCCGCATGCAGCCAATTGGCAATGTTCATGGCGCGCCCTTACGCCCGGGCAGCTTCGAGCACCGAGGCATAGCTGGCCACCGCCGCGCCGCCCATGTTGAAGACCAGGCCCAGGCTGGCGTCCTTGCGCTGCATGTCGCCCGCCTGCCCGGTCAGCTGGCGATAGGCCAGCGCGTGCATCGACACGCCCGTCGCGCCCACCGGATGGCCCTTGGCCTTCAGCCCGCCGGACAGATTCACCGGCAGGCGGCCATCGCGCAGCACGATGCCGTCGTCCAGCGCCTGCCGGCCGCGCCCGGCAGGCGTCAGCCCCATGGCTTCATAGATGAGCAGCTCGGCGATGGTGAAGCAATCGTGCACCTCGGCGAAATCCAGGTCGTTCACGTGGATGCCCGCTGCGGCATACGCCTGGCGCAGCGCGCGCGCCGGCCCCTCGAAGGCCAGCAGGTCGCGTCCGCCCAGCGGCAGGAAATCGCTGACGTGCTCGGCGGCGCGCAGGGTGGCCGCGCGCGGAAAGCGCGTGGCCGCGTCGCTACGCGTCATGACGATGGCCGCCGCGCCATCGGTGATGAGCGAGCAGTCGGTCAGCCGCAAGGGCGGCGCAATCAGCGGATTCTTGTCGGAGACGGTATTGCAGAAGGCCACGTCCACCGCGCGGTGCATCTGTGCCAGCGGGTTGTGCATGGCATTGCCGTGGTTCTTGGCGGCGATGGCCGCCATGGCGGGCAGCGGATCTTCGTAGCGCGCGGTGTACTCGCGCGCCGCCAACGCGAAGCACTGCGGAAAGCTCAGCGCGGCTTCTTCAGGATCGTTCTTGTAACCCGCACCCGCCAGTGCCGCGGTGACTTCCGGCGTGCTGCGCGAGGTCATTTTTTCCGCGCCGACGACCAGCACGGTCCGGGCTGCGCCTGCCTGCAGGGCGCGCAGGCCCGCGTGAATGGCCGCCGCGCCGGACGCACAGGCGTTCTCGCAGCGCACCGCGGGCTTGAAGCGCAAGGCGGGCGAAGCCTGCAGGATCAGCGAGGCCGCAAAGGCATCCGGCACCAGTCCGGCATTGAAGTTGCCCAGGAACACCGCATCGATGTCAGCGGGGTCCACCCCCGCGTCCTCGATGGCCTCTGTCGCGGCCATGACGATGAGCTGTTCCAGGTTCAAGGCGTCCAGGCGCCCGAAAGGGGTGTGCCCGCTGCCGACGATGGATACCGAGGTGCCTGACATGTCTTGTCTCTCCGCACTGGGTTGTCGTTCTTTTTTCCAGTGTGTGACTTGGCATGCCCGTACATCAATACGTGCAGCTACGTATGAAACTACGTATTAGGCTTTGGGGGTGAGAGGAGACCGCAGGGTTGACGGCCGCCGAGGGTGGTCGTGCCGTCGGCCGCCTGCCGCGGGGTGCGGCGCCCACAGCGCCCATTGGTGAGCATTCGGAAAAGCAAAAGGGCAGCTTTTGGGAGAGGGGGGAAGGGGAGTGGCAGCGCGCTTCGGGCGGGGGCCCCCGTCAGGCTGCGTTGTCTGCTTGGAGGCGTTGCTCCATTGTCGTGGCTGAATGGCGGGAGTCTTGCGCAGGCAGAGGCACCGAGACATTGACGAGCCTGCGGTTTCGGCCGCCCCATGCGGATGGTGGAGCAGTCGCCCCAAGCAGGTAATGCCGCGAAGCGGCGCCCGTAGCCCGAAGCGCGCTGCCTCCCCCCTCCAACCCCCGCCCCCACTCTCTCACTAGCTGCCCCATTGCTTTTCCGAATGCTGGCCGGTGGGCGCTGTGGGCGCCCTCCGGCCAGCGGCAAGCCGAGATCTTCGGGCGGGCAGTGAGCGCGGGCCAGAATGCGAGCAGGACCAAGGTGGCTGCCCAGGGTCCAGAACACAACATTGCAGGACGTCGAGGGTGGGCGGGACGGCGGGCGCCTTCTGCGGGGGGCGGGGCGCTGTGGGCGCCCCACCCCGCGGCGGGCGACCGACGGCACGACCACCCTCGACGGCCGTCAACCTGGCGGTCTACACAGGAGACTACGCAGCGACCTACGCAACCCCACCCACCCGACCCACCGGCCGCACAAAAGAAATCGCAGTCTCGCCAGCATGCGAAAACACCAGCGCATCCTGCTCATAAGCCGCCCGCCCGAACAGCGACTCCTCATCGATCGTCGCGAGATTCGACGCCAGTCCCTTGAAGTCGAACAGCGAGGTATCCGCCAGGTGCGACGGCACCACCTGCGTCAGCGCGCGGAACACGCTGTCGACGCGGCCCGGGGTCTCGCGTTCCCACGCGACCAGCATCTCCTTCACCTTCTGGCGCTGCAGGTTCTCCTGCGAGCCGCACAGGTTGCACGGGATGATGGGATACGCCATGTCGGCCGCGTAGCGGGCAATGTCGGACTCGCTGCAATAGGCCAGCGGGCGGATCACCACGTGCGCGCCATCATCGGTGGCGAGCTTGGGCGGCATGCCCTTCAGCTTGCCGCCGAAGAACATGTTCAGGAAGAAGGTTTCGACGATGTCGTCGCGGTGGTGGCCCAGCGCGATCTTGTTCGCGCCCAGCTCCTTGGCCGTGCGATAGATGATGCCGCGGCGCAGGCGCGAGCACAGCGAACAGGTCGTCTTGCCCTCGGGCACCTTCTCTTTCACGATGGAATAGGTGTCGGCCGTGACGATGCGATAGGCCACGCCCGTGCTTTCCAGATAGGCCGGCAGCACCTCTTCAGGGAAACCCGGCTGCTTCTGGTCCAGGTTCATCGCGATCAGCTCGAAATTCACCGGCGCGCGCTTTTGCAGAGCGCTCAGGACCGACAGCATGGTGTACGAGTCCTTGCCGCCGCTCATGCACACCAGGATGCGGTCGCCGTCCTCGATCATCTTGAAATCGGCGATGGCCTTGCCGGCCTGTGATTCCAGGCGGTTCTGCAGCCGGAAGAAATTGTTCGAGTCTTTCATCAGCTCGGTTCCGCGGACGGCGACAGCCCTGCCCAACGCGGGCCGCCGACATCGATATCGAAAAGATCCAGCACCCGCGCCACACTGTGGTCGACCATCTCTTCGATGGACTGGGGCCGGTGATAGAAGGCCGGCAAGGGCGGGAAGACGATGCCACCCATTTCCGTGACGGCCGTCATGTTGCGCAGGTGCGCCAGATTGAAGGGCGTCTCGCGCACCATCAGCACCAGCCGCCGGCGCTCTTTCAGCACCACGTCGGCCGCGCGGGTGATCAGGTTGTCCGCCAGGCCGTGGGCGATGGCGCCCAGCGTGCGCATGGAGCACGGCGCCACCACCATGCCGGTCGAGCGGAAGCTGCCGCTGGCCAGCGTGGCGCCGATGTCGCGCACGCTGTGGACCACGTCCGCCATGGCGTGGACCTCGTTGCGGGAAAGGTCGAGCTCGTGCTGCAGGTTGAGCGCGCCCGCCGCCGAGACGACCAGGTGTGTCTCGACGTCAGGCACGCGCCGGGCGGCCTGGAGCAGGCGCACGCCATAGAGCGCGCCCGTGGCGCCGGTGATGCCGACGACCAGCCGCCGGCGGTCGGGTGTCACTCGGTGGCCCCGGCGGCGTCGAGCAGCTTCTTCAGCTCGCCGCTTTCGTTCATCTCGGACATGATGTCCGAACCGCCCACGAACTCGCCCGAGACGTAGAGCTGGGGAATGGTCGGCCAGCTCGAGTAGCTCTTGATGCCGCTGCGCACTTCCTCGTCCTCGAGCACGTTGATCGTGATGAGCTTGCGCACGCCACAGCCTTTCAGGATCTGGATGGCGCGGCCGGAGAAGCCGCATTGCGGGAACTGGGCGGTACCCTTCATGAACAGCACCACGGGGTGCTGCGTGACGGTATCGCGGATGAAGGTTTGCACGTCGTCGCTCATGGTTGACTCGCAGATGCGCCGGCGCGTGGCCGGCCTAGGATTTTGCCTGGGGTAAATGGCCGGTATCGGGCAGGCAACCCCGACGTCCGGACCCGGGACTCCCCGGGATTATAGGTTTGCGCCGGAAATCCTCTCGATGCCGGCCAGATCGCGGCGGCTGGCCGCGTTCCGGAAGCCTGCATCGGCCAGCAACTGCCGCACGGCAGCGGCCTGGTCCCAGCCGTGTTCCAGCCAGAGACGGGCGCCTGGCGCCATCCAGGCCCGTGCGCCGGCCACGATGCGCGCCAGCGCCGACAACCCATCGGCTTCGTCGGTCAGCGCGCCGCGCGGCTCGTGGCGCAGGTCGCCCTGCTCAAGGTGGACGTCGCCGGCGGCGATATAGGGCGGGTTCGACACGATCAGGTCGAACGGCGCGTCGCCATCGGGCAGCGCGGCGTACCAGTCGCCTGCCAGGCAGCGCACCCGGGGCGCCCCCAGGCGCCGGGCGTTGGCGCCCGCCTGCGCCAGCGCCTGGGGGCTGGCGTCGGTGGCCGTGACGTGGGCATCGGGCCGGGCCAGGGCAATGGCCACGGCGATCGCGCCGCTGCCGGTGCCCAGGTCCAGCACGCGCGGCGCCTGCCGCCCTGCCAGGCATTCGAGCGCCGTCTCGACCAGCAGTTCCGTTTCCGGCCGCGGGATCAGCACGCCCGGCGCTACGGCATAGACATGGCCCATGAATTCGCGTTCCCCCAGCAGGTAGGCCATCGGCTCGCCGGCCAGGCGGCGGGCGCACAGGGCCTGGAAAGCCGCCACGGGGCCGGGCGCCAGCACATCGGTGTCATGCGCCAGCAGCCATGCACGGGGCTTGTCCAGCACGCGTTCCAGCAGCATGCGGGCCTCCAGGCGCGGCAGGCCGCAATCGGCCATCAGCCCGCGCACGGTGGTTGCGGCGGCGCCCACGACGCGCCTTACGCCTCTTCGCCCAGGGCGGCCAGTTGCGCGGCCTGGTGCTCGGCCAGCAGGGTGCCGGTCAGTTCCTGAAGATCGCCTTCCAGGATGGCCTGCAGCTTGTAGAGCGTCAGGTTGATGCGGTGATCGGTCAGGCGGCCTTGCGGGTAGTTGTAGGTGCGGATGCGCTCGGAACGGTCGCCCGAGCCTACCAGGCTCTTGCGCTGCGCGGCTTCCTTGCTCTGGCGCTCGCGCTGCTGCTGGTCTTTCAGGCGCGCCGCCAGCACCTGCATGGCCTTCTCGCGGTTGCGATGCTGCGAGCGGTCGTCCTGGCACTCCACCACCAGCCCCGTGGGCAAGTGGGTCAGGCGCACGGCCGAATCGGTCTTGTTGATGTGCTGGCCACCCGCGCCGCTGGCGCGGAAGGTGTCCACGCGCAGGTCGGACGGATTGATGACGATGTCGGTCGCGGCATCGGCCTCGGGCAGCACGGCCACCGTGCAGGCCGACGTGTGGATGCGGCCTTGCGCCTCGGTGGCGGGCACGCGCTGCACGCGGTGCGCGCCGGACTCGAACTTCAGCCGGCCATAGACGCCCTCGCCTTCGATGCGCGCCACCACTTCCTTGTAGCCGCCCAGCTCCGACGGGCTTTCGGACATCAGCTCCACGCGCCAGCCCTGCTGCTCGGCATAGCGGGAATACATGCGCAGCAGGTCGCCCGAGAACAGCGCGCTTTCATCGCCGCCCGTGCCCGCGCGGATTTCCAGGAACACGCTGCGGTTGTCATCGGGGTCGCGCGGCAGCAGCAGGATCTGCAGGTCGGCGCCCAATTGCTCGATGGCGGCCTTGGCCGTCTCGATCTCTTCCTGCGCCATCGCCTTCATTTCCGGATCCGACAACATCTGCTGCGCGGTGGCCAGGTCGTCCTCCGCGCGGGTATAGGCGGAAAACGCGTTGGCCACGGGCTCGACGTCGGCGCGCTCGCGCGACAGTTTGCGGAAACGCTCCATGTCCTGCGCGGCGTCAGGGTCGGCAAGCAGGGCATCGAGTTCGACAAGGCGGCGGGACAACTGCTCCAGCCGGGCACGCATGGTCGGTTTCATAAGGACGGGCTTGGGGAATTCGGGAAGGAACGCGGACGGCGCGCTGCAAGCGCGGCGGCGTCCGGGCGGGCGACAAGGACAGGGAGCGCCGCTACCGGCGCATGTCGCGCGAGGGGAAGAGGCGGGGCAGCATCTCGATGAGCTGCTCGCGGTCTGCGTCCTGGCTTTGATGCAGCGCGGCCAGGGGGCCGTGCAGGTACTTCTGCGTGAGCCCGTGGGCCAGTTGCTCCAGCACGGCCTCGGGCGACTCGCCGCGCGCCAGCAGGCGCCTGGCGCGTTCGAGTTCGGCGCCCTGCACGTCGGCCGCGGCCTGGTGCAGATCGCGGATGACGGGCACCACCGCACGGGTGGCCATCCAGCGCATGAAGTTGTCCACGCGCGTGTCGATGATGGCCTCGGCCTGCACCACGGCGGCACGGCGCGCGTCGGCGCCGCTTTGCACGAGCTTGCCCAGGTCATCGACCGAATACAGATAGACGTCGCCCAGGCGGGCAACCTCGGGTTCGATGTCGCGCGGCACGGCCAGGTCGACCATCACCATGGGGCGGTGACGGCGCTTGCGCGTGGCGCGCTCGACCAGGCCCAGGCCCAATATGGGCAGGGAACTGGCCGTACAGGACACCACCACGTCGAACTCGGCCAGCCGCTCGGGCAGGTCGGTCAGGCGCATGGTGGTGGCGGAGAACTTGCCCGCGAGCGTTTCGGCACGCTCGAGCGTGCGGTTGGCCACCACCATGCCGGCGGGCTTGCGCGCGGCGAAGTGGGTGGCACAGAGATCGATCATTTCGCCCGCGCCGATGAAGAGCGTGCGGGCCTGGCTCAGGTCGCCGAACACGCGCTCGGCCAGCCGCACGGCGGCGGCGGCCATGGACACCGAATTGGCGCCGATGGCGGTCTGCGAGCGGACTTCCTTCGCCACCGAGAAGGTGCGCTGGAACAGCTGGTGCAGCAGGGTGCCCAGCGAACCGGCCTCGCCGGCGGTGCGCACGGCGTCCTTCATCTGGCCCAGGATCTGCGGCTCGCCCAGCACCATGGAGTCCAGGCCACTGGCCACGCGGAAAGCGTGACGCACGGCGCCGTCGCGGTCATGGCGATAAAGGTGGGGGTCCAGGTCGCCGGCGGCCAGGCTGTGGAAGTCGGCCAGCCACTGCGGCAGCTGTTCCGAGACCGAGGGATCGGCCGCACAGTAGACCTCGGTGCGATTACAGGTGGACAGGATGGCCGCCTCGCTGACGCGCCCACCAAAGGCCGAACGCAAGCCGGCCAGCGCGGGCTTGAGCAATTCGATCGGCATGGACACGCGCTCGCGCACCGAGACCGGGGCGGAGGTGTGGTTCAAACCGAAGGTGAGAACATCGACGGACATCGTGGCAGGTGCGCGCGGCTTAACAGGCGCGATTTGTAACCGCTGACAACGGGGGATTATAGCGCCTGGGGGTGGTGTCGGCCCGCTTTGCCGTACCGGTACGTTGCAGGAACGCTGCATGCGTCCGGAATATGGTGTATAGTTTCGCCTCTCAGCGGCCTGGTAGCTCAGTTGGTAGAGCAGCGGATTGAAAATCCGCGTGTCGGTGGTTCGATTCCGCCCCAGGCCACCAAGATTCAAGTCGAGAAACCCAGCCTTTGCGCTGGGTTTTTTGCATTCCGGCCAAGGATTTCAAGCATTTACGGGATGAGTTGCCACAAAACAGCGGTCGTAAACAACGATGGCGCAGACAGCGGCGCCAGGATCAATCAACCCGCGGGTGCGCGCGCGAGCTTTTCCGCGGACGCCAGCATCCCCTGAGAGATCGTGCTGAACACATCCTCAGGAAAGTCTTTGGGCAAGCGCCCGGCAACTTCATCCAGTACTGGCCGTACCCGCGCCACCGTCGCGTCGATCACCGCTTCCATGTCGCCGCCAAGACCGCAGCGCCGGGCCGTCACGCCGAAATGCCTGCGCTGGATGTCCTTCAACCTGTAGTGCACGTTCTGCCCATGCAGCGCCATGGCCAACTTCAATTTGTGAGGGTCCATCAGGTTTGGCCCTTTGCCTGCCACCGGCCACGCCGACAGCACATCGTAGAGGGGCGTTAACCGGTAGCGCCCCCCCGGCAGCAGGAAGATCGAGAAGTTCTTGGCATGACCATCCGTGGCAGCCAGCATCCAAAAGAGCAACTGTGCCTGCATCAGTTGATGCAGATCATGCTGGGGGGCTTCCGACTGCTGAAGGATGCTGCCTATTTTCAGCACGCCCGGCCCGCCGTCCGCTTCATACTTTCGGCTGGATGGCAGTCCCGTGGCCTGGCAAAAGTCTTCTTGAGGCAAGCGCAACCAATGTCCCGCTGCTGCTCGCTTGCGGTCGAAACGCGTCACGACCAACGCTTTCTGGTCTTCGAAACGGGCGATCTGGCACTCTGCCATTGAGAGGCCAAATGCTGAAAGCAAAGTCGCACACAACCACTCGTTCTCGACGGATGTGCGCATGTCTGCACGGCGATTGCCCACGAGCCCCAGCGGCAATTTGAAAATATGCGTGGTGGGCGTTGCGCCCAAAGGCTTGCACCACTGGCCGTCATGCCACAACAAGGCTGTTTTTTCCTGCGCGCCAGCGATGGAAATCCGGAAATCATCCTCGTCACGTTGCCCCAGTATCCCTCCGCCCCCAACGGTGCCACGCAACAGTTGCGCAACCTCCTGCTCACTCAGGGGCTTTGCCTGAATATCATGGATACTGGATGGCACATCTCCAGCCGGCAGCAATTGCACTGCCCCTGCGCACTCTCGCCCGATTGCCTGCAACAGGTCGAAAGCACCCGTGCCATCCGTCCGGAACCGTGCCTGCAAGCGCTCACGGATCACATCACTGTCGGGCAGCAAGTTGTCGAAGAAATGCCGGACGACGTCGCCCTGTATGGGCGTATCGTCGAAGGGGATGGGAAGGGACAGCGACAACGGTCGCCCGGCTGGGCTCTCCGCCCAGGACCGGTCGTAGAAAAAAGCATCAGGCTTGTGCGGCGCGACAACCCAGCGCCCGACCTGCACGCCATTCGCCCAAACCCCCAGGGACTGATGATGCGGTAAACGTCCCATGCCGCCTTACCACTCGGAGCGCGCGGCAGGCGCAGAAGCTTTTTCTTGCAGGCACACCTCCAGGCCGAGCAGGCTGGCCAGGGCCAGGAAGCGCCCCAGCGTCAATTGGCCGGGCTCCATTTCCAATTCGGACAGGCGATTCTGGCTGATACCCAGCCGGGCAGCCACTTCAGCCTGTGACAGCTTGGCCGCTTTGCGGCGGGCGGCCAGGAGGCGGCCCGCTTGGTCAGGGGAGGAAAGTTTGGCCATGAGAGCATCGGAAATATCGATAAAAACAATTTATCGCTAATTCCGATAAAAAGCAATTATCGCCAATTCCGATAAATTTAAAATATCGATATTCCCGATATTCCTAGCGCCGCACCACCTTCACGCCTCGCCCCGCCAGTCGCTCGATCTCCGCCCACAACTCCGCCACCGTCACATGCCCGGGCAGCACCCGCTTGGGCAGCATCACCCCTTCCCTGCCCGACAGCACGAAGACGATCATGTGGCGCGTCTCGACGATGCGCTGCACGGCCGCCCAGCTGACGTTCACGTTCACGTCACGGGTGCCCCCCCACAGGCCTTCCTGGCTCAGGACCAAATTGACGTCCTTGCGCGCCAGGGCGTTGCGGGAAAAGATCGGCGCGCAAATGAGCCAGCCGAAGAGTTCCGTGCTGAACCAGAACGCCACCGCGCAGCCGAGGAAGGCGGCATAGATCCACCCGTTCAATCCGCCGGAGAACAGCAGGCCCAGCGCCGTGCCGCGCGGCCGGCCCGGGTCGGCCCAGTGCACCAGCCCCAGCACGAGCGCGATCCAGGCGGCTTGCAGCAGGATGCGCCGCGCGAGCGGCGGGCGCATCAGGGCGATGCAGCCGTGTACGAAGTCGGCGCGCTCGTAGCGGTAGGAGAATTGCATGTGGGGCATCCGTGGCAAGGTCGCCTGGATGGTACGCAGCCGGGCGGGGGCTTGTCCATCTTGCGGCCCGGCGTATTCATGCCATGCCCATCGCCTTCATCGCCCGGCCGATCGCCTGCGGCGCGTAGTCCGACCAGGGCGCATTCCCCACCTCGAGACGCTCCCCGATGTCAGCGATCGTCCACTGCGCGCTGCTTTCCAGGCTGTCGAGTTCATCCCAGCCGATGGGGACCGACACGCCCAGCCCCGGCCGCGCCCGCGCGGACCATGCGGCGACGGTGGTGGCGCCGAAGCCGTTGCGCAGGTAGTCGACGAAGATCTTTCCCTCTCGGTTGCGAGGGCCGCTCTTGGCGACGAAGCGTTGGGGAATGGTCCGGGCCAGGTGGCGCACGATCTCCGCCGAGAAATCCTTGACCGTGTCCCACGCGTATTGCCGCCGCAGCGGCACGACCACATGCAGTCCCTTGCCGCCGCTCGTCTTCAGCCAGGCCCGCAGCCCGATCTCCTCGAGCAGGGAGCGCAGCAGGGTCGCGCCTTCCTTCACCGCAAGCCACGCCACACCCTTGCCCGGGTCCAGGTCGAACAGCAGGCGGTCCGGTTTGCCGATGACCGTCTTGCTGGCGTTCCAGGTGTGGAACTCGACGACGTTCATCTGCACGGCAGACAGCAAGGCCTGGGGCGTGGCCACCTCCATCAGCGGCGCGTGGTCCGGATCCAGGCTGCGCGGCAGATCCCGCACACCGGGGATCCGGGCTTCCTTGTGCTTCTGGAAGAACTGTTCCTCGTGGATGCCCTGCGGCGCCCGCAGGAAAGACACGGGGCGGTTCTTCAGTTGCGGCAGGATCAGCGGCGCGGCCTGCGCATAGTAGCGGGCCAGGTCGAGCTTCGTCAGCCCGGTGGACGGATCGATGACGCGCTCGGGATGCGTCAGCTTGCCCAGCTTCCCATCGCCTTCCGGCGCCGTGCCGCGGATGCCGCGCTTGGCAGCCACGGGCTTCTTCGCAAGCGCTTTCGCACGCCTGGCTGTCATGGGTGCCTCCTTCGTGATCGACTGTGCGGGCTTGTCCTCGCGCACGCCGCGGAAGACCGCCTGGCGCACGTGCCCGGAGGACGTCCACTCGCCAAACGACACCTCGACGACGAGACGCGGCGCCACCCAGGTGATCCCGCCGCCCGCGCCTGTTGGCCCCTGAAGCGGCGGCGCCGTGGCACGCAAGGCATCCAGCTGCTGCTTCATGCGGGCAAGGCCCGCGGCATCGAAGCCCGAGCCGACCCGGCCCGCGTAGCGCAAGCCGCCCTGCGCATCGTGCACCGCCAGCAACAGCGCGCCGAAGCCGCTGCGCCCTCCCTTGGGCGCGGTGTACCCCACCACGACGAACTCCTGCCGCCTGGCGCACTTGATCTTCAGCCAGTCAGGGCTGCGGCGCGAAACGTAGCGCGACGACTGACGCTTGGCGATGATCCCCTCCAGGCCCATCTTGCAGGCCGTGGCGGCAAGCTGCGATGGCGCCGCGTCGAACGCCTCGCTGAAGCGCAGCTGGTCATCGCGGGACCGCGCCATCAGCTTTTCCAGCCAATGCCTGCGCACCGACAGCGGCTCGCCGCACAGGTCGCGCCCGCCCAGGTAAGGCAGGTCGAACGCATAGAAGACGATATCTGCGGTGCGCTCGCTGTCGAAGGCGTTCTGCAAGGCCTGGAAACTGGGGGCGCCGTTCTCGGCCAGGACCACGACTTCGCCATCGATCCACGCGGACCGCGCATCCAGCCGCGCCAAGGACCTGGCCAACCGCGGCATGCGCGCTGTCCAGTCGTGGCCGTTGCGGGTGTAGAGCCGGACGTCTTCTCCTTCCACCCTGGCCAGGATGCGGTAGCCGTCGAACTTGATCTCGTACAGCCACTCGCGCCGGGAGCCCGGCACGGCGTCGGCGAGGGTGGCGAGTTGCGGCGACAGCGCGCCGGGCAGGTCCGCCGCAACGCCGGGAAGTTCACCCGAGCCCGCGGCCTTGCGCAAGGGCACCACGCTGTCCGGGAAGGCCTCTACCACGTTGAAATCGTCCTCGGCACGCGCCAGCGCGTCCTTCTCCTTGATGAGCAGCCAGGGCGGCTGCTTCTCGTCCTTGCCCTTCATGCGCACCAGCGCCCAGCCGCCTTGCATCTTCCTGCCGTGCAGCGCGAACTTCAGGTGACCCTTGCGATAACCGGTACGGGGATCGCCCACGGGTGCCCACGTGCCTTCGTCCCAGATGATGACCTTGCCCGCGCCGTACTGGCCCTTGGGGATGTCGCCTTCGAACTGGTTATAGGCAATGGGATGGTCCTCGACCTGCACGGCCATGCGCTTGACCGCCGGATCATAGCTGGGGCCCTTGGGCACCGCCCAGCTCTTCATGGCGCCATCCAGTTCCAGGCGCAGGTCATAGTGCAGCCGGCTGGCCCAGTGTTTCTGGATGACGAAAGCCCGCGCATCGGGGTTCGCCTGGCCGCCGTCAGCGGGCTCGGCGGTCAACGTGAAATCACGTTTGGCGCGATAGGCCTTGAGCGTATCGGCCATGGCTTACGCCGCCTTGCGCGTCTTCTTCGCGGCGGGCTTCGTCGCGGTGGTCCTGGTGGCCTTCCTGCCGGCCCGTTTCGCGGGCTTCGCCGGCGCCTTCTCCGCTTTCTTGGCCGCAGCTGGCTTGCGCGTGCCGCCACGCCCCTTCAGGCTGCGTTGCAGCAGCTCGGTCAGGTCGATGACGTTGTCCGCATAGGCAGGGGCCTCTTCCTCGGGCTCGAACACGGTCTTGGCCTTGCCCGCCTTGGCCTTTTTCTCGACCAGCGACATCACCGCGTGCTTGAACTCGTCCCGGAACGCCTCGGGCTGCCACTCGCCCGTCATGTCCTCGACCAGCATCTTCGCCATCTTCAATTCATTGGCGCTTGGGGCATAGCGCTTGGCATCCTGCGCGGGCAGGTCCAGGTCGTCCATCGCCTTGACCTCGTCGCCCCAGCGCAGGAGGTTCAACACCAGGGCGTCGCCCGCCGGGATCAGCGCGGCCAGGTGCTGCTTGGTATTGATCACCACGCGTGCGATGCCGATCTTGCCGGACTTGGCGAGCGTGTCGCGCAACAGCGCATAGACCTTGTGGCCCTTGTTCAGCGGCGCAAGGTAATAGGGCCGCTCCAGGAACACGAACGGCACCGCGGCAGCATCGACGAAACGGTCGATCTCGATGGTCTGCGTGGTGCGCGGATAGGCCTGCTCGATCTCGTCGGCCGACAGCACGACATACTTGCCGTCCTGGTATTCGACGCCCTTGACGATGTTGTCGCGATCGATTTCCTTGCCAGTGCGCTTGTTGATGCGCTTGTAGCCCACCGGGTCCATGGTGCGCTTGTCCAGCCAGTCGAAATCCACGCCGGATTCGGTCGTGGCCGTGTGCAGGCCCACGGGCACGTGCACCAGCCCGAAGGAAATCGCGCCTTTCCAGATGGTTCGTGTCGCCATGATGCACCCCTTGGTATCCGCATCCGGCCACGTTAAGTGCAGGTCAGGCCCTTTGCAGTAACCGATGTATCGCGGCGCAACGGCGTGCTACCCGGCACGCGCGCCCGCTCCTGCTTGCGATGGGCGAGCGCGTAACGGGTGGACACGCGTGCGCGGGCGGCGGTTCAACTGCCGCCACGGGTGTGCGGTGCGTCGAAGAAGTAATCGCTGACCGAGACCGGCGCGTGGCGCAACGCGCCCACGCGATGCAGGAAGCGCCCGAGCGTCAGGGTGCGCTGGGGCGTGGTGAGGAACTCGATCTCGGGCTTGGCCAGCACGGCCAGCAGGACGTCGCGCGGCGTGCGCGCGCCAGACACCGACAGGTAGATGTCGGCGGCAGCTTCCCGATTGGACTGGATGAAACGCGCGGCCTCGTCCAGCGCCGCGACGAACGCGGCATAGGTCTTCGGGTTGTCCTCGCGAAAACGCGTGGTGGCGTACAGGGCCGTGGCGGTGGACGGACCGCCCAGCAGTTCGTAGGAATCCAGCAGGATGCGCGCCTGCGGATTGGCAGCCAGCACCTGTTCCTGGAAAGGAGGGTTGCCGAAATGCGCGGTGATCTCGGTGCCGCCCTTGATGAGCGCGGCCGCCGCGTCGGGGTGCGGCAGCGCCACCGTCCAGGCGTCCAGCCGGTCGTAGGCCGCGTCTCCCCACTGCCTGGCGGCCGCAAATTGCAACAGGCGCGCCTGGACGGAGACCCCCACCGCCGGCACGGCGATACGGTCCTTGGGCCCCAGGTCGGCAAGCGTGCGCACGTCCGGATTGGTGGTGACGAGGTAATAGGGGAAATTGCCCAGCGAGGCGACGCCCTTGACGTCCTGCTTGCCGCGCGTGCGGTCCCAGAGCGTGAACAGGGGCCCCAGGCCGGCCGAACCGATATCGATCTGCCCGGCCAGCAGCGCGTCGTTGATCGCCGCGCCGCCAGACAGGCGGATGTATTCCACCTGTATGTCGATGCCTGCGGCCTTGCCATGTTTCTGGATCAGGCCCCGCGCCTGGGCGACGTAGAGCGGAAGATAGGCGATGCCGAACTGGTCGGCGATGCGCAGGCGGCCCTCGGCGTGGGCGGCGTGGCCCAGGACGCTGAGCATCCCCAGCACGATGAGGCGGCGGGTACGCCGCAGAAGGTCGGGAGTCATGGCATATCCAGGAGAAAGGCGGCGGGCACGAAACGCCCGGCGGCTTGGCCAGCCGCCGGGCGACACCATCGGGCGGTATCAGTCGCTGCCGCCCAGCGGCCTGCCCTCGATGGCTTGCGAGGGCTCTCCACGCACGCTGCGCGGGACGTCGCCGCGCAGCGTGACGCGGAACAGCTGGCGCGGCACGCCCAGCGCCTGCACCTCGCGCGGGGCGGCATGTGCCGTGGCGCGGTTGTCCCAGAAGACCACGGTGCCCGGTTTCCAGCGCAGGCGGAAGGTGTATTCCGGGCGCACGAGGTGCTCGAAGAGCAAGGCCAGCACCTGCTCGCTTTCACGCGGGGACAGCCCCTCGATGCGGTCAACGAAGAGCGGGTTGACGAAGAGCGCGCGCTCGCCAGTCTCGGGATGCACGCGCACGACCGGATGACGACTGACCAGCGGACGCTGCCGGACCTGCGCCAGGAAAGCGGGCAAGGGACGCTGGCCTTCCGGCGGATGGAAGCTGTGCACTGCCCACAAGGTGTCCAGCAAGCCGCGCAAGGGCGCCGACAGCCCCGCATAGGCCGCCACCAGGTTGGTCCACTGCGTGTCGCCGCCATAGGGCGGCACGGTATCGGCGCGCAGGATCGAGGCCGAGGGCGGATCGACGGCCGGTGTCACATCGGTATGCCAGCCGCTCCAGGGCCGGATCAGCAGTTCGCCTTCGTAGCGGGCGTCGTAACGGTCGCGCTCGACCGAATAGACCTGGGGATGCCCTTCCACGTAGCCGAATACCGGATGGCCGACGGTGGGCTCGCCGAAGCGGCGGGCGAGCGCGACATGGCGGGCGTGGTCCAGCGACTGGTCCCGGAAGACCAGGACCTTCCATTGCAGCAGGGCCGCGCGCAAGGCGGCGACGGTCTCGTCATCCAGGGGCGCGGCAAGGTCGATGCCGTGGACGTCGGCGCCAAGATAGGCGGTGGCGGGACGCAGGTCCAGCAGGCCGGTGGCGGGCAGTGGCGCGTGGGCAAGAACGGTGGGCATGGCGTTTCCTGAAGGCAGGCGCGGCGCGGCGGCGCGCACGGACGCTGCCGGCGCGTGACGCGCGGGTCATGTTTCCTTGGGGGTGATGCCGGCCTGCAGGACCATGGTCACGATACCGGCGCTTGCCTCGCCGGCCAACGACCTTATGACGTGATGCAAATGAGGCCAGGTAAATTGCGCGCGTCGCATTGCCCCATGCGCCAGGCTCATGCGCCGCAGGCCTGCGGCAGGCGGGCCGCCGCTTCTATCCAGTCGGCCACCAGCAGCGCGGCGGGCCGGGGACGGTTGGACGCCAGCACCAGCCAATAGGCATGGTCGCTGGCCGGTGCCTGCGGCGCGCCGGCCAGCGCAAGCAGCCGGCCGCTGTCCAGGTGGGGCTGGACGAGCGCCAGGCGGCCCAGCGCCACGCCCTGCCCAGCCAGCGCGGCCTGCACCACCAGGTCGTACTGGTTGAAGCGCAGCAGGGGACTGGCCGGCGCCGGCCAGCGCACGGCCTGCAGCCAGTCTTCCCATTGCAGCCAGGGGTGCAAGGGATCCTCGAAATCCAGCAGGGGAACCCCTGCCAGCTCAGTCGGCGCGCGCAAGGAAGACAGGCCCAGCGCAGGATGCGCCACCGGCACCAGCACCTCGTCGAAGAGCCGCCGCGCGCGCGCCGGCAACATGGCGCGCGACGCATAGCGCACGACCAGTTCGGCCTGCTCGGGACGTGGCTCCGCCTGGCGCGTGGTGGCCAGCAGCCGCAGGGCGATATCGGGATGGCGCCCCCGCAGCGCGGGCAGGCGCGGCATCAGCCACAGGCTAGCGATGCCGACGCTTGCCGCCAAGGTCACGGGGTCGTCATGCGGCGCGCCGCGCGCGGCGAGCGTGGCGCCGTGCAGCTGCCGAAGGGCCTCCTCGGCCAGGTGGAAGAGTCTCTCGCCCGCTTCGGTGAAAGCGAGCCCCCGATAGGTCCGCACCAGCAGCTTCACGCCCAGCGCGGCCTCCAGGGCCTGGACCTGCCGGCTGACGGCCGACTGGCTGAGGCCCAACTCCCGCGCGGCGTGCGTGACGCTCTGGCGGCGGCCCACCGCCACGAAGCCGCGGACGAGCTCCAGCGGCGGCAATTCCGCCAGCCAGGAGGGCTGCGGCCCGGCCGTCGGGAGCCGCCCTGTCCGCGTCAATCCGCGTACACCCCCGCGGCCTTGATGACCGGGGTCCACTTGGCTATCTCGGACTGGACGAACTTCTTGTGCTCCGCCGGCTCGACGCGCGCATCGCTGATCAGGCGCGCACCCAGGTCCTCGGTCTTCTTGATGAAGGCAGGATCCTTCAGCGCGGTCTTCAGGGCTTCGTTCAGTTTCTTCGTGACGGCCGGCGGCGTGCCCTTGGGCGCATACAGGCCATGCCAGATGGTGATCTCGAAGTCCTTCAGGCCGACCTCCTGCAAGGTGGGCAGGTCCTTGAGCGCGGGCGTGTCCAGGCGCTTGGCCGTGGTGACGGCAAAGCCCTTTACTTTCTTGCCCTGGATCTGCGGCAAGGTGTTGATGCTCTGGTCGCACAGCAGGTCGATCTGGCCGCCGATCAGGTCCGAGATGGCCGGCGCCGTGCCCTTGTAGGGCACCGAGACCATCTCGGTCCGGGTGGCCGACTGGTACAGCAGGCCGCACAGGTGCGAGGCCGAGCCCACGCCCGCATTGCCGATGTTGACCTTGCCTTGCGCCTTGCCGATCCATTCGGACAGTTGCGCGTAATCATTGGCCTCCAGCGTCGGGCGGGAGATCAGCGTCATGGGAATGTCGTTGACCAGGCCCAGGTACTCGAAGTCGTCCGTCACGCTGAACGGCAGGTTGCGCAGCAACGCGGGCATGGTGGACATGCTGATGTGATTGAGCAGCAGCGTGTAGCCATCGGGCGCGGCGCGCGCCACCTTGGCCGAGCCGACGGAGCTCCCTGCACCCGAGGAGTTCTCGACGACGACCGTGGCGCCCAGCGGGCCGCGCAATGCCTCGGCCAGGTCGCGCGCGGTGCGGTCAGTGGGACCGCCCGCCGCGAAGGGGACGATCATGGTGATGGTTTTCCTGGGGAAGTCCTGCGCGTGCGCGGTGAAGGTCGTGGCGGCGGACAGGGCAAGCATGAGGGAAATGGCGCGTTTCACCGGTGTCTCCAGCTTTATTGTGGTTGGACTGCGTGGGCAGAGTCTTGTCCATCCACGTGAACGGTGGAAAGCTGGATGTTCCTGATGCTTGCTCAGGGTTGCCCTGAGCAAGCATCAGGGGGGCCGACGATCTCACCGCCTGCGCATTACGCCTGTTGCGCCGTGACCGCCAGCGCCTCATCCAGCGCCCCCACCAGCCAATCGATATCGCCCGCCTGGAACGCCAGCGGCGGCCGCAGCTTCAGCACATTGCCGTGCGGCCCTGCCACCGAGGTCAACACGCGGCGGGCGCGCAGCGCCTCGACCACATCCAGCGCCCGTTCGCGGTCCGGGGCGCGCGTCTGCCTGTCGGCCACCAGCTCGAACCCGATGAACAGGCCCGCGCCGCGGACATCCCCCACCGCCTCGTGCCGCGTGCCGAGCTCCTGCAAGGCCGCCAACAACCGCCCCCCCACGCTCAGGCTGTGCTGCTGCAGGCCCTCTTCCTGGATGACGCGCAGCACGGCCTGCGCCGCCGCGATCGAGACGGGGTTGCCGCCGAAGGTATTGAAGTAAGGCAGGCTGTCGCTGAACGCGGCCAGCACCGGCGCCCGGGCGAACAGGCCGGCCACCGGCACGCCGTTGCCCATGGGCTTGCCGGTGGTGACCACGTCGGGCGTCACGCCGTGGCGGGCAAATCCCCAGAATGCCTCGCCGCTGCGGCCAAAACCAGGCTGGACCTCGTCGGCGATGAAGACGCCGCCGTGCCGGTGCACGACATCCACCGCCTCGCGCAGATAGCCGGCGGGGCCGGGCAGGACGCCGTCGGAAGAGAAGAGCGAGTCCACCAGCAGCCCCGCGAACTTGATGCCGTGCGCCGCCATGTCGTCGATCTGCGCCTGGACCTGGGTGGCGAACCAGCGGCCGAGATCCGGCGCGTCGACGCGATAGCGGTCGGGTGCGGGAACCAGCCGCGTGGACGGCGCCAGGGGCTGGCCGCTGCCCAGCGCGGGCGACACGCCCGAGGTCAGCGCGCTGGTGCCGTGGTAGGCCTCGCGCGTGACGATGATGCCGGTGCCGCCGCTATAGGCCTGCGCCACGCGGATGGCGAGATCGTTCGCTTCCGATCCCGTGCACACATACATGGCCTTGTCGATGGCGGGGGGCAGCGTGGCCAGCAGCGCCTCGCTGTAGTCGACGATGCGGCCATGCAGATAGCGGGTGTGCGTATTGAGCTCGGCCATCTGCGCGGCCACGGCCTGGATCACGGCGGGGTGGCAGTGGCCGATGCTGGCGACGTTGTTATAGACATCCAGGTACTGGACGCCATCCGCATCCCAGAGATATTGGCCCTGGCCCCGCACCAGGTGCACGGGCTCCCGGTAGAAAAGGCGATAGGCGTCACCCAGCAGGCGCCCGCGCCGCGCGGCGAGTTCGCGGTCGCGCGCGCCGAGGCGGTCGGCATGTTCGGCGCGGAAGCTGTTGGTGTCCATGATGCTGGAGGGGGTAGGCATGCGGTATCTGTCCAAAGGAAAAAGGCCGGCGCGCGGACACAAATGAGAACTTTGCGTGACGCGGGCCGAAGGTCACAGGTCTGTCACAACCATAAGGCATATTGAGCATATGTGTGATTTCTTGCATTTGCATGAATCAGCCCAAATGCATGGCTTTGCACCCTCCCGGCCGCCTCTGACCGTGGCCTGATGTCCACGACCCGGCCACCCTCATTCGACTTGCCTCACTGATTGGAAGCACTATGACCCGCCGCCTGTTCTCCCAACTCCTGCCCCTGGGCGCCCTGGCCCTGGCCGCTGCGCACGCCGCCCACGCCGGCACGATCACCGTCTATACCTCGCTGGAAGAAGACGAGATCAAGGAATACGTCAGCGCCGCCAAGAAGGACATGCCCGACCTCGACATCAAGGTCCTGCGCCTGTCCACCGGCGACCTCGGCCCGCGCATGCTGGCCGAGTCGGCCAACCCGCAGCACGACGTGATCTGGGGCTGGGCCGTGACCAACATGCTCGATCCGCGCATCGGCGCGCTGCTCGAACCCTATGCGGCGAAGGGCGCCGACAAGCTGGAGTCGCGCTATCGCTCGGCCGACAGCAAGTGGTTCGCCACCACCGGCTACATGGCCGCGTTCTGCGTGAACACGGAAGTGCTGAAGGCCAAGAACCTGCCCGTGCCCACGAGCTGGAAGGACCTGGCCGATCCGCGCTACAAGGGCGAGGTGGTCATGCCCAACCCCGTTTCCTCGGGCACCGGCTATCTGCAGATCGCGGCGCTGCTGCAATCCAAGGGCGAGCAGGACGGCTGGGCATTCCTGAAGACGCTGGACGGCAACGTCGCGCAATACATCAAGTCGGGTTCGCGTCCGTGCAAGGCCGCCCGCGCGGGCGAGTTCGGCATCGGCACCTCGCTGGCCTTCGCCGCCATGCAATCGGTCGAGGAAGGCTATCCCGTCAAGATGGTGATCCCCACCGACGGCGCGGGCTACGAGCTCGAAGCCTCGGGCCTGATGGCCGCGTCGCGCAACAAGGCCGACGCCAAGCGCTTCCTGGACTGGACGCTGTCGCCCAGCGCCGCCTCGCTCTACACCAAGTACAAGGAAATCGTGACCATCCCGGGCGTGCCGCAATCGAAGGCCGCGCAAGCCGCCGGCCTGCCCGCGGACCTGTCGAAGGTGCTTTACCCCATGGATTTCGCCAAGTCCGCCAAGGACCGCGAAGCCATCCTGTCCACCTGGCAGAAGACCATCGGCCGCTGAACCGGCGGCCAAGGGAACGCACGCTCCCACGCGCCTGGGCGCTTCGCGTCGCAAGCGGCTCCCTCGGCGCCGCTTGCGCGAAGCGCGGGCCCGACGCCTCTTTTCGAGTTTTCGACACATGAATCCGACCTCCCGTTACCCGGGCGTGTTGGGCGGCGGCCTGCTGGCCGCTTGTCTTGCGCTGTCCGGCTGTGGCGGCGGCGACGACGGCCCCGACGCCGTCGCGACGCCCACGCCCACCCCCACTCCGCCGATTTCCGATGCAGCCGGCCGCAAGGCCCTGGTCATCGACCTGGACGGCCCCTCCTATGCCGCGCTGCAGGACGCCCTGGCACAAGGCCGTGCCACCGGCCTGGATGGCTTGCAGATCGCCCCCGCCTGGACGGGCGGACGCAGCGGCACGCTGACCGAGCAGCCCACCACCGGCCGCCCGAGCTGGGCCAGCCTGCTGACAGGACAGTGGTCCTGGCGCCACGGCGTGAATTGGGAGCAAGGCAGCGCCACGCTGCAGGCGCCCACGGTGTTTTCCGCCCTGCGACTAGCCGCTGCGGAGAGCCGCAGCGGCGCGGCCGGCACGCAAGCGCTGTATGTGGACCTGCTGCGTCCCGACGCGGATGCCGGCGTCCTGAATACCCTGGCCGATTGCTCGGCCGAGGCGCAGGCCATCGCCTGCGTGACCCGCCAGGCGGGCGACATGGTGGCCCAGGGCTACGACCTGACGGTTGCGCAACTGAGCGCGTCCGGCGCGCCAGCCCAGTCCATTGCCACGCTGGCCACGGCCGTCACGAGCCTGCGCGCGCAGCTCGATGCCCGCCAGGCCACGCACCCGAAAGAATCGTGGCTGGTGCTGGTGACCACCGGCTATGGCGCCGACCGCTATGGCTCGGCCACCGGCACGCAAGCGGTGGACAGCAAAACCACCTTCATCGCCAGCAACACGACGCTGGGCGCGCTGGGCACGGATGCCACCGCCCCGCAGACGCCTGACGCGCTGTACGCCCGCGCCGCGATCACGGACATCGTGCCGACCGTCCTGCGCCAACTGGAAGTGCCGGTGGACAGCAGCGCCTATGCCTTCGAAGGCCAGGCGCTGCAGGCACCGCTGGCGCTGCGCGCGGCAAGCGCCCAGGCCGGCGCCGACAAGGCCAGCCTGACACTCTCCTGGCAGATCGAAGGCACGTCCACCGAAGCGCTGCGACTGCTGCGCGACGGCCAGGAAATCGCCGTGCTGCCGCCCGAGACGCGCAGCTACCTGGACGACGCCCTGCCCGCCGCACAGGACGGCCGTCACGACTACCGCTACACCCTGGTGTCGGGCGACGCCGTCATCTCCTGGCCCGCCCGCATCGATTTCGTGACGCCGATGCCGCTGGCCGCCACGCTGACCAACGGCCTGCGCAGCTACTACAGCTTCGACGGCGCCACGCCTGTCGACGCCACCGGCCTGTCGACCCTCGTGCCCTGGGATGCCTCGGCGGACGGCGGCAGCGCCCTGACCTCCGACAACTTCCTGGGCCGCTGGACCAGCCCGGCCTGGCGCCTCGACACCAACGTCGTGGGCGCGGGCGGCGTGGCCGGCTATCGCCTGCGCCAGACCGCGGGCGACATCACCGACAACCCGCAGTTCACGGTGGGCTTCTGGTTCCGCAGCAACGGACTGTGCGCGCGCAGCCTGAGCAACGGCGTGCCGATCTTCTCGAACAAGAACTGGAACAGCGGCGCCAACGCGGGCATCACCATCGGCCTGTGGAACGGCTGCGAACTGCGCTTCAACCTGGGCGGTTCGGGCCGTATCGACAACCAGGGCCATGCGCTGACCGACAACCAATGGGCCTATCTGGCCTTGGTGGTCGACCGGACCGCACGCACGTTCACCAGCTATGTGTTCGACCCGGTGAAGGGCCAGCAGATCAAGAGCAACACCTTCACCGCGGCGCTGGGCAACTTCGTCCCGGGCCTGGGCACCGGCTTCTCGCTGGCCGAAGACGGCACGGGCTCGTACATCACCAAGGAAAACAACGCGGGCTCGCCGCGCGGCCAGATGGACTTCAACGAACTGGCGCTGTGGAACCGCGTGCTGACCGAGCAGGAGCTGGTCTCGATCCATCGCTCCGGCCGCCCCCTGCACACGCTGCAGCCATGAACCGTTCAAAGGAATCACACGCCATGACGCTCCTTTCCTCTTCCCGCCTGGCGGCCGCGCTGGCGCTGGCCTGCCTGCTGTCGGCCTGCGGCGGCAGCGACCACGACGAGCCGCCCGCCACCGACACGCCGACCCAGCCGGGCGAGCCCGGCACGCCGCCCCCCGCGCCGCAACTGCGCTGCGCCCCGTGACCGTCCGCCCACTCATCCTGGCAGAAGCATAGACATGATCGACGCATCCAAACGCAAGTTCCTGCGCAACACCGCGGGCACCGCGGCCTCGGCGGCCGCGCTCAACCTCTTTCCGCCCAGCATCCGGCGCGCGCTGGCCATTCCGGCCAACAACCGCAGCGGCACCATCCACGACGTGGAACACGTGGTGATCCTGATGCAGGAGAACCGCTCGTTCGACAACTACTTCGGCACGCTGGCCGGCGTGCGCGGCTTCGGCGACCGCCACACCATTCCGGTGCCCAACGGCCTGAACGTGCTGCAACAGCTCAATGGCAACGGCAAGCCCATCCTGCCCTATCACCTGGACCAGTCCAGCGGCAACGCCCAGCGCGTGTCCGGCACGCCGCACGCCTGGATCGATGCCCGCGACGCGTGGAACCAGGGCCGCATGTTCGAGTGGCCGCGCCACAAGCAGCAGCAATCGATGGGCTATTTCACCGAGCAGGAACTGCCCTTCCAGACCGCGCTGGCCAACGCCTTCACGCTGTGCGACGGCTATTTCTGCTCGCTGCACGGCGGCACGAACTCCAACCGCCTGTTCCACTGGACCGGCACCAACGGCGCGACTGTCAACGACGGCCGCGTGGTGGTGAACAACGTCTGGGACACCCTGAACAGCACCACCAACCTGGCGACCACGGGCTTCTCGTGGACGACCTATCCCGAGCGCCTGGAAGCCGCCGGCGTGAGCTGGATGGTCTACCAGAACATGCCCGACAACTTCACGGACAACCCGCTGCTGGGCTTCAAGCAGTACCGCCAGGCCAACCTGGACTCGGGCAAGCCGGTCTACCACGACCGCAGCAACGCCAACAATCCGGCCTACGACCCGGCCAGCGACAACACCGGCAACCCGCTGTACAAGGGCATCGCCAACACGATGCCGGACAACGGCTTCCTGGGCACCTTCAAGGACGACATCCTGGCGGGCAAGCTGGCCCAGGTGACCTGGGTGATCGCGCCGTCGGCCTATTCCGAGCACCCCAGCAACTCCAGCCCGGTACAGGGCGGCTGGTACATCCAGGAAGTGCTGGATGCGCTCACGGCGAACCCCGACGTCTGGAGCAAGACCGTGCTGCTCATCAACTTCGACGAGAACGACGGCTACTTCGACCACTACCCGCCCCCCTGCGCACCCTCGCTCAAGGCCTTCGACCCGGCCGACGCGCACGGCAAGACGACGCTGCCCGCCGAACAGATGGCGTCCGAGTACTACATCGCGCAGCCCATCGCCGGCACCTCGATGCCCACGCCCGACGCCGACTGCTACGGTCCGGGGCCACGCGTGCCGATGTATGTGGTGTCGCCGTGGAGCCGCGGCGGCTGGGTGAACTCGCAGCACTTCGACCACACCTCGGTGCTGCGCTTCCTGGAGGCCCGCTTCGGCGTGCAGGAGACCAATATCAGCCCGTACCGGCGCGCGGTCTTCGGCGACCTGACCACGGCCTTCAACTTCGCCACGCCCAACGACGCGCCGCTGGAAACGCTGGGCGGGCGCAAATCGAAGTCGGACGCCGACGCCCTGCGCAACGCGCAGGGCGCGCTGGCACAGGTGACCCTGCCCTCGCCCCAGTCGCTGCCGCGCCAGGATACGGGCACGCGGCCCTCGCGCGCCCTGCCCTATGAGCTGCACACCAGCGCGCGGACCGATCTCGTCAACGGCACGGTGCGCCTCATCTTCTCGAACACGGGAACGCAGGCGGCGGTCTTCCATGTGTACGACAAGCTGAACCTGGACCGCGCGCCGCGCCGCTACATGGTGGAGGCCGGCAAGCAGCTGGACGACAGCTGGGCCGCCACCGCCGACAACGGCGGGCGCTACGACCTGTGGGTGCTGGGCCCCAACGGCTTTCACCGCGGCTTCACCGGCGACCTGTCCCTGCAACGCAATACGCAGGCGCCGGACCCCGAGGTGCGCGTGTGCTACGAGATCAGCCAGGGCAACCTGGAGGTCACGCTGATGAATGCCGCCACGGCCGGCGCACGCCTGCACGTGCAGGCCAAGGCCTACCGCTACGACGGCCCCTGGAACGCCACGGTTGCCGCGGGCGGCAGCGAGACGCTGGCCTGGGACCTTTCCGGCAGCGACCGCTGGTACGACTTCGTCGTCACCTGCCCCGACCTGCCCGGTTACTCGCGCCGCTTCGCCGGCCGCGTGGAAACGGGCAAGGACGGCATCAGCGATCCGGCGATGGGCCAGGACGGCTTCTAATCCCTGGCGCTGATCGCGTCCGCACCGGGGACGGGCATGGCCCGTCCCCTTCCCATTTCTTCCCAGCCCTTGCCAGGCCAAACGCCAGACCAGAACCGAATGTCCCTTTCCATCCAGAACCTCAACAAGCGCTTCGGCACCCAGCACGCCCTCGCGGATATCTCCCTCACGCTGGGCACGTCGGAGTTCGTCTGCCTGCTCGGGCCCAGCGGCTGCGGCAAGACCACGCTGCTGCGCATCATCGCCGGCCTGATGCAGGCCGACAGCGGCACGGTCGCCCTGGACGGCCGCGACCTGGCCGCGCTGCCCGCGCGCGACCGCGGCTTCGGCATCGTGTTCCAGTCCTATTCGCTGTTCCCGCACATGACCGCCGCGCAGAACATCGCCTACGGCCTGAAGATCCGCAAGACCGCCCCCGCCGCCCAGGCCGAGGCCGTGGCCCGGCTGCTGGCGCTGGTCCGCCTGGAGGGCCTGGGCGACCGCTATCCCGCGCAACTCTCGGGCGGCCAGCAGCAGCGCGTGGCGATTGCCCGCGCGCTGGCCGTCGAGCCCTCCCTGCTGCTGCTGGACGAACCGCTCTCCGCGCTGGATGCACGCGTGCGGGCCGGACTGCGCCACGAGCTGCGCGAGATGCAGCAGCGCCTGGGCATCCCCACGCTGATGGTCACGCACGACCAGGAAGAGGCCATGGAACTGGCCGACACCATCGTGTGCATGAACAATGGCCGCATCGAGCAGGCCGGCCCGCCGCGGGATCTCTATCTGCGGCCCCGCACCCGCTTCGTGGCGGAATTCATGGGCCACGGCAACCTGCTGCCCGCCATCGAGGCCGCCCTGCTGCTCGCCACGGCGCCGGACGCGGCCAACGCCCAGGCAGCCCTGCCGCGCGACGGCCTGCTGTGCGTGCGGCCCGAACACCTGCGGCTGCTGCCGCGGCAAGGCGGGGCCGGGCGCATCCGCGCCGTGGTGTTCCTGGGCGCGCGCCAGCACGTGCGCCTCGCCTGGCGCGGCCGGGAGCTGCTGGCCGAGACCGATGGAAGCTTCGCGTGGGAGGCCGGCCAGACGGTGGACGTCGCGCTGGCCCAGGCCGAGCACGCCTGGGTGCCCGAGACGCGGGGGCACGCATGAGCGCGCCGGGCCGCCCCAAGGGCGAAGACCGAAGTGCGCAGCACGAAGGTGGTCCAGTGAGCGCGCCGCTTCCCACCGCCGTGCCCGAGCGCGGCCTGGCACGCTGGCTGCCGCGCCTGTGCCTGTGGGTGCCCCTGCTCGTGCTGGCGATCTTCTTCGCGCTGCCCATGCTGGGCATCGCCTGGCGCAGCCTCATCGAGGACGGCAGCGGCCAGCCCGGCCTGGGCAACTACCTGGCGCTGGCCGACATGCCCGGAATCTGGCGCGCGGCGCGCAACAGCATGCTGCTGGGCGCCGCTGTCACCGCGGTCACCGTCACGCTGGGCTTCATCGTGGCCTACGGCCTGGAGCGCTGCGCGATGCCGGGCAAGCGCATCATCGCCACCCTGCTGCAACTGCCGGTCATCGCGCCCTCGCTGGTGCTGGGCCTGGGCCTCATCTTCCTGCTGGGCCGCAACGGACTGGTGGGCAAGATGCTGGGCATCCGACCCGACATCTATGGCTTCTGGGGGCTGATGCTGGCCGACATCCTCTATGCCTTGCCGCAGGCCATCCTGATCATCCGCGTCGCGTTGCGCCAGAGCGATGCGCGGCAGTACGAAGCCGCCGAGGTGCTGGGCGCAGGCGGCTGGCGGCAATTCCTGGACATCACGCTGCCCGGCGCGCGCTACGGACTGCTCAGCGCGGCATTCGTCGTGTTCACCGTCACCATCACGGATTTCGGCAACGCCGTGGTCATCGGCGGCGACTTTTCCGTGCTGGCCACCGAGATCTACAACCAGGTCAGCGGCCAGATGAAGTTCGGCATGGGCGCGGTGGTGGGCATCCTGCTCCTGCTGCCCGCGGCGCTGGCCGTGTGGATCGAGCGCGGCACGGCCAAGCGCCAGGCCCGCATGGGCGGCGAGTCGGCGATTCCGCCGGCGGCAACCTGGCTGCCCGCGCGCGACGTGCCGGTCTTCGCGATCAGCGCGCTGGCCGCGGCCTGCGTGGCCCTGGTGGTGGGCATCGTGGTGTTCTCCAGTTTCATGCGCCTGTGGCCCTATCGCATGACCTTCACGTTGCGCCACTACGCGCTGGACATGACGGGCGCCTATGAATCGCTGTGGACCTCGGTGTGGATCTCGGCTGCCGCGGCTGGGTTGGGCGTGGCGCTGCTGTTCATGCTGACCTTCGCGATCCGCCGACGGCCAGGTCCGCTGGCCAGCCTGGCGGCGCTGCTGTCGGCGATGCCCGTGGCGGTGCCCGGCCTGGTGCTGGGCCTGTCCTATGCGCTGGCGTTCAACTCGGCGACCATGCCCTGGGGCGCGCTTTATGGCACGGCCGTGCCCATCATCCTGTGCAACCTCATCCACTTTCACACGCAAGGCTATGCCGCCATGATGACCGGCATGCGCAAGGTGCCCGGATCGCTGGAAGACGCCGTGGCGGTGCTGGGCGGCGGCACGCTGCGCGTCCTGCGCGACGTCTACCTGCCGTGGCTGCGCGCCACGCTGGTGTCGGTCGGCCTCTTCCTGTTCATGAGCGCCATGGTGACCCTGTCGGCCGTCATATTTCTTGTCACACCGTCGCTGCCGCTGGCCGCCGTCACGGTCATGCGCCTCGATGAGGCCGGCTTGACCTCACAGGCCGCCGCGTTTTCCACCTGCATCATGGCCATCGTTGCTACCATCGCGCTGCTGACCCGCATGCTCGCGCGGCCGGACAGCCGAATGGCCTGATAGTCACCAACAAGAATCGACCATGCTTCAAGAAACCCGACTGCACCGCATCCGCAGCCTGCTTTCCTCGTTCAACCAGGTCAGCACCGATCGCATCGTCCAGGACCTCGGCGTCTCGCGCGAGACCGTGCGCCGCGACATCCTGGAACTGGAAGCGGAAGGCGTGCTGCGCCGCGTGCACGGCGGCATCATCGCCACCAACGACGAACCCGAACCGCCGCTGGCCGTGCGCCAGACCGTGCGCGCAAAGGAAAAGCGCGCCATCGCACGGGCCGCGGCCAGGCTGGTGCAACCCGGCCAGACGCTCTTCGTGGATGCAGGCAGCACCACTGCGCTGCTGGCGGAAGCGCTGTCCGCCATGCCCGGCATCACGCTGATCACCAACGGCCTGCTGGTCGCGCAGCAGATGGCGGCAGGCCAGGCCGCCCAGCCGGCCAATCACGTGATCCTGCTTGGCGGCCAGGTCAACACCTCGCTGGCGGCGACCTGCGGCGACGTGACGGTGTCGGAGATCCACCGCTATCGCGCGGACATCGCCCTGCTGTCGCCCGTGGGCGTCAGCGCCGACCACGGCGCGACCAGCTTCGAGCACGCGGAAGCCGCCATCGCGCGGGCCATGGTCGTGCAGGCCAAGCGCCTGGTGATCCTGGCGGATCACAGCAAGGTGGGACATGCCAGCCGCGTGGCCTATGCCCACGCGCAGGACATCGACGCGGTCGTCACCAACCGGCACAAGGACAATGCCGAAGGCTGGGACGCGCTGCGCCGCGCGCACGTGGAAGTCGTGCTGGCCTGACGCCGGCGGCGACCAGCACAATGGCTGCGGCGCTTGCCCGCTTCAGCAGTCCGGATCGGAGGATGCGACCTCCGCGCCGGCCCCGCCCGTCAGGTGCAGCACGAACATCTTCGACAAGGTCCGCTGCGGCCGCAGCGTGCTCCAGAGCAGGTGGCTCTGCACCTGGATGTCCGGCACCAGCGGCCGGCGCACCAGTCCCGGGATTGGCAGCGCGCGCAACAGGCTGGACTCGACCAGCGCGACGCCCGCGCCGTGGAAGGCCAGCACGATGCCGGTCATCGACGTCGAGACTTCCAGCTGGATGTTCAAGGGGCGTTGCAGGAACTCGCCCAGGCGATGCCGCAACAGCGCCTGCGGCACATAGGTGATGACCGGATAGGGCAGCAGGTCGTCGATGGTGATGGCGGGCAGGGCCGCCAGCGGATGGGTGCCGGGCAGGATACAGCCCAGCACCGCGTCGGCGATGCGCAGCGACGCGATGCCCTGGTGCTCGCCCGGCGCGAACGCCACGCCCAGGTCGACCTGCTCATTCAGCAGCCGCTCCGCGATCAGGTTGGAATCCATCGACTGCAGCGAGACCCGTACGTTGGGACGGGTCTTCACGAACTCGGCGACCGATTTCGCCAGCCAGGCATTGGCAATGGGCGAGCTGGCGGCAATCGACAGCGAGCCCTGGATACCCTCGGCGAGATCCTGGCTGAAGCGCTCCAGCCCGGAGATGCGCCCGAAGATGTCCTGCACCTCGGGCAGCAGGGCCCGCGCCTCGGGCGAAGGCTCCAGGCGGCCGCCCTGGCGGCGGAACAGCGTGAAACCCAGGCGTTGCTCGAAATGCTTGATCGTGGCGCTCACTGCGGGTTGCGTGACGTTCAGCAGCCCCGCCGCCCCCGTGATCGACCCGGACAGCATCACGGCATGGAAGGCTTCCAGGTGGCGCAGCTGTATGCGGGAATGCATGGCCATGTCTCCATAAGCGGGCTTTATGACCGCCGTGTTTTTTGTGATTGGCAGCCATGTTAGGCCACTCCCTAGAATCCCTGCTCGTGTCGCCCCGGCGCAGCCGCCGGGAGCCTTACTACAGGAGTGATCCATGCAGGCTACGCAGGAAACCGTCTACCGGCCCAAGCAGGAGAACCTTTATTTCCCTGCCTATCCCAAGTTCGACTCCATCGAGGCCGAACGCTGGCACCGCCGCCAGCGCCTGGCCGCCGTCTGTCGCGTGTTCGCCAAGTTCCGCTATGAATATGGCTTCGCGGGCCACGTGACGGTGCGCGATCCCGAGCATCCCAACCTGTACTGGACGAATCCCTTCGCGATGGATTTCGGCCGCGTCCGCGCCAGCGACATGCTGCTGGTCGACCACGCCGGCACCGTGCTGGAAGGCAGCTGGGCCGTGAATCGCGCCGGTTTCGTGCTGCACTCGGCCATCCATGAGGCCAACCCCGACGTGATGGCCTCCTGCCATGCGCACACCACCAACGGCATGGCCTGGGCCGCGCTGGGCCGCCAGCTCGACCCGATCACGCAGACGGCTTGCGGGTTCTACGAGGACCAGGCCCTGATCACGGAAGAGGCCGGCGCGGTGGTGGTCGATGACAAGAAGGGCCACGCGGTGGCCCAGGCCTTCGGCCGGGCCAAGATCGCCATACACCAGAACCACGGCCTGTTCTCGGCCGGCCGCGAATCGATCGAAGAGGCCGCGTGGTGGTTCATCGCCGCCGAACGCGCCTGCGAGATCCAGCTGAAGGCGGAAGCCACGGGTTCGCCGCTGAAGATGATCGACCCCGCCGCCGCGCTGCATTCGAAGAAGCACCTGGCCACGCCATTCATGGCCTGGCTGCATTTCCAACCCATCTACGACGCCATCGTGCGCGAGCAGCCCGACTGCCTGCTGTAGATTCCGGCCCCCGCGGCCACCGTCCGACCAAAACAAAACAAGTCCGAGGAGACACCATGATCCGCCCTCTTCACCGCGGCGCTGCATCCGCCGCCCTCCTGCTCAGCCTCTGTTCACCGGCGCTGGCCGCCTGGCCCGATGACAAGCCCATCGAACTCGTCGTCGGCTTCGCCGCGGGCGGCGAAACCGACATCCTGGCCCGCGTGCTGGCGCCCTATCTGCAAAAGCACCTGTCGCCCAAGGCCAACATCATCGTGGTGAACAAGCCCGGCGCGTCCGGCGCCATCGCCAACACCTATGTCCAGCGCGCCGCGAAGGATGGCTACACGGTGGCCATGGTCAACACGCCGCCCATGAACTTCATGCCGCTGGTGCAATCCACGCCCTATGACCCCGACCAGTTCGCGCTGATCGGCCGCGTGGTCAGCGACCCGACCCTGCTGGTGGCGCGCGACGACAGCCCCTATGCCTCGCTGAAGGACCTGGTGGCGGCGGTCAAGTCGGGTAAGGCGAATGCCACCATCGGCCAGAACGGCCTGGGCAGCAACGGCGGGGTGGCGCTGAACCTGCTGATGCAGGAAAGCGGCGCCGCGCTCACGGAAGTGCCCTTCACCGGCACGGGCCAATCGAAGATCGCGCTGATCGGCGGCCACGTCGACATGATCTTCGCCAGCCACACGGCGGTGCCCAAGCCTGAGTCGGAATCGGTGAAATTGCGCATCCTGGCGCAGTTCATGGACAAGCGCGCGCCCATGCTGCCGAACGTGCCCACCGCCAAGGAAGAAGGCTTCGACGTCGTCGTGCCGTCAGACCGGGGGCTGGCCATCCACAAGGACGTGCAGGCGGACATCCGCGGCACGCTGCAGGCGGCGCTGGAGGCCTCGCTGAAGGACCCCGAGTTCCTGAAGGCGGCCAACGCGTTCGCGGAGATCCTGGCCTACAAGTCGGGCACCGAGTGGCAGAAGGACATCGAAGCCGCCAAGGCGCCGCTGGAACAACTGGCCGCCAGCCTGAAGCAGCGCGGCGCCGCCCGCTGAGCATGCGCGTGTGTGTCCCTGGCGGGACACGCACCGCTTGATCGACTCAATCGGGATAGGCCAGCAGGTGCAGCTTGTCCGGCACGCCGCGCCAGGCGGCGTGATCGGGCAGCGGTTCCTTCACCTTGCTGATCCGCGTCCAGCGCGGATCCTGCGACAGTTCGGCATTCAAGGCCACGATGGCCTGCTGCGCATCGGTGGCCTCGGCCACGTTGATGATCGCGCCCACCGGGCACTCCGGCACGCAGACCGAGCAATCGATGCACTCAACAGGATTGATGACGAGGAAGTTCGGTCCCTCGAAGAAGCAGTCCATGGGGCAGACGGCGACGCAATCGGTGTACTTGCACTGGATGCAGGCTTCGGTAACGGCAAAAGGCATGGCGGAAAGCAAAGGCGGGAACGGGCAACCCCGTCACCTTAGCCCGCGCGCCGTGACAGCGGCATGGCTATCGGCCCTTTTTTGCCGCCGGGCCCTCCCAAGGCAAAAGCGGCCCCCTCGGGGGGCAGCAAGCCGAAGGCGCGGCGTGGGGGCCCTTTTCTGCCGCAATGCACCGTTCCCGTTTCGGCAACAACAGCAGGCCCTTGCTGCCTTTTCAACCCTTTTCAACCTTGAGTCATTTGCATAGGCGCACAAGCATATGCGTATTTGATCGCACCGGCGCGGCGCGATTTCCGTAGACTTCCCATCAGTGCAACACGCATGCCCCGGCGGGCCCATGCGGGTTGCGCTTCCCCTTGAAACGCGGCGGCTAGCCGCGCTTCAGCGCGGCGCACCGTCCCGGACATCCGGGCGGGCGCCGCGTTTTTTTTTATGCTTCCCGAGACCACTGCGCGCTGCCCCTTTCAAGGGGCAGCGCCGACGGCACGCCGCGGCAGTGGACCTTGTGGTTTGCTTATATCGCCAGGCTTCATATAAGCCAAGCAGTCATATAGATATGACCATTCAATTGACCGGCAGGCCTGGGCCGGTGATAACCTGTCCATCTAAGAAACCCATTCTTTAGTTCCTATTGATTATTTTAGATTTGGAACATTCCATGCGCTCCTTCAAGCTTCTCACGCACGCCGCCCTGGCCGCCACGCTGGCGCTGCCCTTCGCCACGCCGGCCGCCGCCCAGTCGGGCGATCCGCTCAAGATCGGCCTTTTCGCCCCGCTGACCGGCAACGTCGCGGCCAACGGCACGCGCTTCCGCGACGGCGTGCAACTGGCCGTGGAACAGGCCAACGCCGCAGGCGGCGTGAGCGGCCGCAAGTTGGAACTGCTGGTCGAAGACGACCGCAACCTGCCCAAGGAAGCCGCCACCATCGGCCAGAAGTACGCGTCCACGCCGGGCGTCGTGCTGGCCATCGGCACCTTCTCGACCACCGCCTCGGTGGCCGCGGCCCCGGCCCTGTCGGAAGCCCACATCCCGCAGATCAGCCCCAGCTCCTCGCACCCTGACTACACCAAGGCCAGCGAGTACACCTTCCGCAACGTGTACCGCATGGACCAGGTCGCCAAGGTGCATGCCGACATCATCCTGAAGGAACTCAAGGCCAAGACGGTCGTGATCCCCTACTTCCAGGACGACTGGGGCCAGTTCGTCGCCAAGACCACCAAGGAAGCGGTCGAACAGGCCGGCGGCAAGGTCCTGCTGCTCGAACCCGTGGCGCCCAACGCGCGCGATTTCCGCCCGCTGGTCAGCAAGATCAAGTCGCTGAACCCCGATGCCGTGTTCCTGGCCGTGCACTACCAGGAAGGCGGCGTGCTGACGCAGCAGTTGCGCCAGGCCGGCCTGAAGACGCCCATCGGCTCGCCCGACACGCTGAGCAACCCGCGCTACCTGGAACTGGCGGGTGAGTCGGCCGAAGGCCTGATCCTGTACACCGAGTTCTTCGCCGGCGACCCCAAGAACAAGGCATTCGTCGATGCCTACACCGCCAAGTTCGGCTCGGCGCCCGACCAGTGGTCGGCCCGCGCCTACGACGCCGCCAACGTCGGCATCGCCGCCATCCGCCGCGTGGCCGAGTCGGGCAAGCCCGTCACGCCGCAAGCGGTGCGCGACTCACTGCTGAACGGCCCCGCCTATCAAGGCGTGACCGGCGAGACGAAGTACGATGCCCAGCGCGAAATCAACAAGATTCCGACGCTGCTGCAGGTGCGCAACGGCAAGTACGAACTCTACAAGCCGAACTGACCGCCTCACCCTGATTGCTGCAGTCCCCAGCGGGCCCTTCGCACTGAAGGGCCCGCGCCATTGCCGGGAACACACGGATGGAACTCTTCTTCAGCCAGGTCCTGAACGGCCTGGCCATCGGCCAGGTCTACGCCCTGATCGCGATCGGCTTTTCGCTGGTGTTCGGCGTCGCCAACATCATCAACTTCGCGCAAGGCGCGCTGTTCATGCTGGGCGCCTTCATCGCCTATTCGGCGCTTGCCTGGTTCCAGCTGCCGCTGATCGCCGCCGCCGCCGTGTCGGTCGCCATCGTGGCGTTGCTGGGCGTGTTGCTGGAACGCCTGGCGCTGCGCCCGCTGGCCAACGCCGCCTACATCGCGCCCTTCCTGTCGACGCTGGCCATCAGCACCATCATCGACCAGTTGGCCGAGATCATCTGGTCGCCCGATGCCCTGCCCTTTCCGGCGCAGCTGGGCGACACCACCTATTTCATCGGCCGCGCCTACGTCACCAGCACCGACCTGACGATCTTCTTCGTCGGCCTGGCCGTGACCGTGCTGCTCACGGTGTTCCTGGCGCGCAGCTGGCTGGGCCGCGCCTTGCGCGCCACCGCCCAGGACCGCGACGCCGCGGCCCAGATGGGCATCCGCACCACCACCATGGGCCAGTTCGCGTTCGGCCTGGCCGGCGCGCTGGGCGCGCTCAGCGGCATCCTGGTGGCGCTGTACTTCCAGAGTGTCTTCCCGCAGATGGGCCTGCCCTTCGGGCTGAAGGGCTTCGCCGCCGCGTTGATCGGCGGCCTGGCCAGCATCCCCGGCGCCGTCGTGGGCGGCCTGACGCTGGGCATCGCCGAAACGCTGGCCAGCGCCTATGTCGGCGACAGCTACCGCGATGCCATCGCCTTCAGCCTGCTGCTGCTGATCCTGCTGGTCCGCCCGCAAGGCCTGCTGGGCAAGCGCACGCTGGCCGGGCTGGGCGGCGCGGGCGCGGCCTCGGGCGCCATGCCTTCCACCAGCCTGCTCGCCTCGGCCTCCAGCCAGCGCGGCGCCAATCGCGTCTGGTCGCTGCCGCCCTGGGGCCTGGTGGCCGCCGCGGCGGTCATGGCGTTGCTGCCGGTGATCGTGCCGCAGGCCTACGTCATCCAGGCGTCGCTGTACGGCCTGGTCTTTGCGCTGCTGGCCGCCAGCGTCACCATCGCATCGGGCACCGCTGGCGTGCTGTCCATCGGACACGCCGCCTTCTTCGGCGTGGGTGCCTACGCGGTGGGCCTGATCGCCCGCCCGCTGGGCTGGCCCATGGAAGCCACGCTGCTGGCCTCGGCCGCATCCGCCAGCCTGGTCGCCACCGTGGCCGCCATTCCGCTGCTGCGCCTGTCGGGCCACACCGTGGCGCTGGGCACGCTGGCCATCGGCCAGATCGGCGGCCTCATCTTCCTCAACTGGATCTCGGTCACGCGTGGCCCCATGGGGATCTTCAACATTCCTCGCCCCGAGGTCTGGCTGCTGGGCGGCTGGGCGCCCGGCGATGCCAGCCAGCGCTACTGGCTGACGCTGGCCATCGTCACGGGCTGCCTGGTGCTGGCCGAACGCGTGGTGTCCTCGCCCATCGGCCGCGCCTGGCGTGCCATCCGCGAAGACCGCCTGGCCGCGCACACCGCCGGCCTGCCGGTGAAGCGCTATCTGCTGCTGGCCTTCGCGCTGAGCGGCGCGCTGGCCGGCATCGCGGGTGGCCTGCTGGCGTATGCGCAAACCGTGGTGAGCCCCGAGAGCTTCTACGTCGATACCTCGATCCTGGCCCTGACCATGGCGGTGCTGGGCGGACTGGGGAACATCACGGGCGCGGTGCTGGCCGGCTTCGTGCTGGCGATCCTGCCCGAACTGCTGCGCGGTTTCAGTGAATACCGCTTGATTGCCTATGGCATTGTCCTGCTGCTGGTCCTGCGCCTGCGGCCCCAAGGCCTGCTGGGAGCACGATGATGGAAAAAGGCCTGATACTGGACAAGGTCGTGCGCGACTTCGGCGGCGTGCGCGCCGTCGATAACGTCAGCCTGAGCCTGCGACCCGGCGAAACCCTGGCCGTGGTCGGTCCCAACGGCGCGGGCAAGTCCACGCTGGTGCAGTTGATCAGCGGCGTGGACCGCCCGAGCAGCGGCAGCATCACGCTGGACGGCCGCCGCATCGACCGCCTGCCGCCCGAGCGCATCGCGCGCCTGGGCCTGGGCCGCAGCTTCCAGACCTCGCGCGTGTTCCCCGCCATGACGGTGTGGGACAGCGTGCTGGTCGGCACGCACATGCAATTGCTGTCGAATGGCAGGGGCGGCCTGCTCGATCCGGTACGCGAAGCGGCCGGCGCGGTGCTGTCATTGCCCTTCTGGCGCCGCCGCCGCGCGGAACAGGAAGCGGCGGCGGCGGACGTGCTCAAGCTCTTCGGCGACCGCCTGTGGCCGCGCCGCGACCAGCCCGCCTTCAGCCTCTCGTACGCCAACCGGCGCCGGCTGGAGATCGCGCGGGTGCTGGCCTCGCGTCCGGCCTACCTGCTGCTGGACGAGCCCACGGCGGGCATGAACCCCACCGAGACGGGCGAAATGACGGAACTGCTGGAGCAACTGCCCAAGCTGTTCCCGCAGATCGGCCTCTTGGTCATCGAACACAAGCTCTCGCTGGTGCGGCGCATCGCCGACCGTGTGATCGTACTCAACCAGGGCAAGGTGCTGGTGGAAGACACCCCCGATCACGCCCTGGATCACCCCGAGGTGGTCGAAGCCTACATCGGCCACCCTCGCGAAGGAAGGAAGCGCTCCAATGCCCACCTTGGATGATGTCGTGAACCCCGCTGCCGGCGCGCCGGTGCGCGTGTCGGTGGACCGCATCGATTGCCACTATGGCGCGGTGCAGGCCCTGTTCGAAGTCAGCGTCGACGTGCGCCAGGGCGAGACCGTGGCCGTGCTGGGCGGCAACGCCTCGGGCAAGTCGACCACCGTGAAGTCGGTGCTGGGCCTGGTCAAGCCCACGCGCGGCACCGTCACGCTGGACGGCCAGCGCATCGATGGCCTGTCGCCCGCCGACATCATCGAGCGCGGCGTGGCCAGCGTGCCCGAAGGCCGCCGGGTCTTCCCCGAAATGTCGGTCTATGAAAACCTGCTGCTGGGCGCCTGGCCGCGACGCAAGGAAAAGGCGGCCATCCAGGCCTCGCTGGCGCGCGCGTACGAAGCCTTCCCCAGGCTGGCCGAGCGCCGCAACCAGGCCGCCGGCACGCTCTCGGGCGGCGAGCAGCAGATGCTGGCGCTGGCGCGCGCCTGGGTGCGCAACCCCACGCTGGTCTGCATCGACGAACCGTCCATGGGCCTGTCGCCCAAGTTCGTGGACCTGGTCTACGACGTGCTGTTCGGCTGGAAGGACCAGGGCATCACCATCCTGATCGTGGAGCAGAACGCGCGCCTGGCGCTGGAGCTGGCCGACCGGGCCTATGTGCTGCAGCACGGGAAGGTGGTGCTGTCGGGCAAGGCCGACGACCTGGCCGCCGACCCCTCGGTGCAGAAGGCCTATCTGGGCGCCGCCTGAAGCCGCAACCGGCATTCGACGGCAAGGCGCTCGCTCAACCCTTTCCGCCCAGGTACGCCTCCGCCAGGCTTTCGTCGGCGGCGATCTGGGCGGCCGTCCCCTCCGCGACGACGCTGCCGTTCTCCAGCACATAGGCGCGATCCGCCAAAGCCAGCGCCAGTCCGGCCATCTGGTCCACCAGCAGGATCGTGATCGCTTCGGCCCGCAACGCATCGAGCGACGCGAACAGCTCGGCGATGATCTTGGGCGCCAGACCCAGCGAGGGTTCGTCCAGCAGCAGCACGCGCGGCTTGGCCATCAGGCCGCGCGCCACCGCCAGCATCTGCTGCTCCCCGCCTGACAACAGCCCCGCGCGCTGATGCTGCCGCTCACGCAGGCGCGGGTAGCGGTCCAGCATCTGCTGCACCCGCGCCTCGCGATCTTCGGGGTGCAGGAATCCGCCCAGGCGGATGTTGTCCAGGACCGACAGCTCGGGAAACACCTGCCTCCCCTCCGGCACCAGCACCAGCCCCAGGCCCACCACCTCTTCGGCGGAATGCCGCTCCAGCACATGGCCGTCCAGGTGCATGCTGCCCGACTGGCTGGCATGCAGGCCCGCCAGGCATCGCATCAAGGTCGACTTGCCCGCGCCATTCGCGCCCAGCAACGCCACCATTTCGCCGCTGCGCACCTGCAGGTTCACGCCGTGCAGGACCGGGTCGGCGCCGTAGCCGGCCACCAGGTCGGCCACCGCGAGCAGCTCGGGCGCGGGCTGTGCGCCTGCCGGCCTGGGCGGGCGCGGGGCAGGCGCCATGGACTCGCCCAGGTAGGCCTGGCGCACCGCGGGATCAGCCTGCACGGCTTGTGGCGTGCCCCAGGCAATGCGGCGGCCGGCGTCCAGCACCAGCACATGGTCAGACACGCCCATGACCAGCGCCATGTCATGCTCGACGAGGGCCACGCCCACGCCGGCGTCACGGATACGGGACAGCAGGCCCGACAGCACTTCCTTGTCTTCTCGCGACAGGCCCGCGGCCGGCTCATCCAGCAGCAGCAGGTCGGGATCAGTGGCCAGCGCGCGCGCGATCTCGACCAGCCGCCGGTCCACGTGCGCCAGCCCCGAGGCCTGCGCGGTCGCGACGCCACGGTAGCCGCAGAATGCCAGCAGTGCGCGAGCCCGGGCACGCGCCGCCGGATCGGCGTGGCGGGCAGCGCTGAACAAACCGCCCAGCTTGCCGCGGCCCATGGCCAGCACGACGTTGTCTTCCACGCTCAGGCTGCCGAACAGCTGCGAGGTCTGGTAGGTGCGCGCCACGCCCGCGCGGGCAATGCGGAATGCCGGCAGGCCCGCCAGCGGCTTGCTGCCGCTGGCGCCAAGCAGGTCGAAGCCGCCGGCGCTGGGCCGGTAGAAACCGCTGAGCATGTTCAGGGCGGTGGTCTTGCCCGCGCCGTTGGGACCGATGAGGGCAGTCACCGCGCCGCTTGCAACCTGCATGTCCAGTTCCGCGACCGCGCGCACGCCGCCGAACGCCATGCCCAGGCCCTTCGCCACGAGTCGCGCGCGCGGCCGCCGGGCCAGCGCCGCGCCTTCCGGGACAGTCTCGGGCGCCATGACCACGGCCTGCCCCTGCCGGCGCCACACCTGACGCACCATGCCGACGATCCCTTCCCGCGCCACCCACAACACCACGAGCAACATCGCGCCAAAGAACAGCAGCCGATAGGCTTCCAGCGAGGCAAGCAGCTCCGGCAACGCACCGACCACCAGCGCGCCCACGATGGGGCCCGCCACCGAACCCACGCCGCCCAGCAAGACCACCAGCACGAACAGGATGGATTGCATGAAGCTGAAGGTCTCGGGTACGACGAAGCCCGACAGCGGCGCGAAGAGGCCGCCGGCCAGGCCTGCTGCCGCGGCCGACAACGTGAAGGCCACGGTCTTGATCACCAGGGGGTTCAGGCCGATGGAGGCCGACGCGCTTTCACTGTCCTTGACCGCACGCATTGCCGCGCCCCAGGCGCCGCGTGACAGGCGGGCATACGCCAATGTCAGCAGCGCGGCCAGCAGGATGCCCAGCACCGCGATGGTCTGCTCCGGCCCCAGCCCCGGCCACAGGACGGGCGGCTGCAACCCCATGATGCCGCTTTGCCCGCCGGTCAGGCCGCTGAGCTCGACCGCGGCATGCTGGACGATGAAACTGAAGGCGATGGTGATCATCGCCAGATAGGGCCCCTTGACCCGCAGCGCCGGCAGCGCCAGCAGCGTCCCCAGGCCGCCGGCCAGCACCATGCCGGCCAGCCAGGCGGGCCAGAAGCCCCAGCCCGCCTTGGTCGTCAGGATCGCCACGGTATAGGCGCCTATCGCATGGAAACCCACGTGCCCGAACGACACCTGGCCGGTAAGCCCCTGCAGGACGTTCAAGCCGATCCCGACCACCGCGATCAGCGCGATGTTGGCCAGCACGAAGGCATAGTAGGTGTTGAGCGTGAGGCTCAGCGCGATGCCCACGGCGGCGATCACGCCCGTCGCGACCAGCAGCCGGGCCTGGCCGGCGGACTTGCTCCGATGCAATGCGGTCGTCATACCTTCTTCACCTCGGCACGTCCGAAGAGGCCATTTGGCTTGCAGGCCAGGGCCACGATCACCAGCGAAAAGGTGATGATCTGCGTGTGGCTCGATCCCAGGGTGACGGTCACCAGACCCTCGGCCACGCCGAACAGCAGGCCGGCCAGCATCACGCCCCAGGCACTGCCGATGCCGCCCAGGATGGCGACCGCGAAAGCCTTCAGGCCGAACAGCGTTCCCATGTCCGCGTTGACGTTGAACAACGGGGCAATCAGGACGCCCGCCACCCCGGCCAGCAGCGTTGACAGGGCGAAGGCGGCCGCGATGGCGCGCTTGATGGGAATGCCCATCAGGCGCGCCGCGTCCCGGTTCTGCACGACCGCGAGCAGCGCCGTGCCCCAACGGGTGCGGCGCGCCACCACGTGCAGGGCGGCGGCCAGCGCCAGCCCCAGCACGGGAATCAACAATTGCAAGGGATAGATGCCCAGGCCCAGCCCGCCCAGCGCCACCGGCGCGTCGGCCAGCGGCGACGGCAGGCTGCGCGGCTCCCTGCCGAAGGTGTGCATGACGACGTTGTCCAGCACGATGCCCAGGGCCACCGTGGACATCAGCCAGGCATTCGAATCACGGCTGGCGAAGGGCCGCACCGCGATGACTTCCACCAGCACGCCATAGACGGCGCACAACAGCAGGGCCAGCAGGATGGCCAGGGGCATGGGCCAGCCCAGGGTCTGGGCAAAGGTGAAGCACAGCACCGCGCCCAGCATCATCGAACTGCCCTGCGCGAAGTTGACGGTCCCCGACACCGAGTAGGTGATGTGAAAGCCCAGCGCCATGAGACCGTACATGCTGCCCAGTCCCAGCCCGCTGATGAGCGCAGCCAGCAGTTCCATCGAAGCCCTCCCCTTTTCTTCGCCGGCTTACTGCGCCATGCCCACGGGCAGGATGCGGTTGTCGATGAACTGCGCCCAGACGTAGTCGTCCTTGCTCAGGGCGTCATGGACCGTCGCCGTGAAGGGCTGCCTGTAGGTCTTGATCAGGCCGTCGTAGGTGCCGATCTTGTAGAACCCCTGACGGATCGCGTCGCCGTCGGTGGAGCCGGCCTGTTCGATGGCCAGCGCCGTCAATTGCATGGCATCGTAGGCATTGGCCACGCCCACGGCGGGCGTGATGTTCTCGGGGCCCTTGATGTCCGGATACTTGGCCTTGAGCGCCGCCACGACCTTCTCGCCCACGGGCGACTGCTTGCCGAAGAAGCTGTAGGTCTGCACGAAATGCACGTCCCGGGCGCCCGGCCCCGCCAGCTCGGTGAAGCGTCCGCCGGCCGGCCCCCAATGCGACACCACGGGCACCTTCCAGCCCATGCGCGCCAGCGACTTGACCACCTGCGCCGACGGGCCCACGTTACCGACCAGGAACAGGGTATCGGCGCCGGCCGAGCGCAGGCGGCTGAGCTGGGGCACCACGTCGACGTCGCTGCCCTCGAACTTCTCGCTGCCGACGGGCTTCATGCCCTTTTCCGACAGCGCCGCCACCAGGCCGCGCTGGTTGGACTCGCCCCAGGGATTGTTGACCATGATCAAGCCGAACTTGCTGGTGCCGAAGGTCTTCTGGGCGTAATCGACCATGGCCTGGTCGACGATCTCGTCGACCGCCGAGACGCGGAACACATAGTTGGGCTCCGCGCCGTTCCTGGTGATCGGCGTGCCCGCCGCCCAGGCGCCCATGAACGGCATCTTGGCCTGGTTGACCAGCGGCACGACGGCCATGGACACCGGGGTATCCAGGCCGCCGAAGATGACGGCCACCTTTTCCTTGTAGATCAGCTCGCGGGCCGCCACCACGCCCTTGGCGGGATTGGCCTCGTCGTCGCGGCGCACCAGTTGCACGGGGCGGCCGCCCAGCAGGCCGCCTTTCGCATTGATCTCGTCTATCGCCACCTGGATGCCACGCGTCAGGGACTCTCCGGCCAGGGCCGACTGGCCTGACAAGGCCGTGATCAGGCCGATCTTGATGGGCTCGGCGGCTTGGGCGCCCGCGGTCAGGCTCGGGCCCAGCACGGCGAAGGCAAGCGACAGGAAAGTGCGGCGGGTGAAGCTGGACATGGAGTTCTCCCCAGGAGATCGATGGACGAGCAGGCGGATGCGCCGCCAGGCCCACGAACCCAAGCAAATGGCGTGCCAATTTTTTTCGCAGATGCATTGGGCACATGGATCTTGTTTTTTTGAACCCAATCAATCACTATTATTGTCGACAATAAATAGTATTTTTTGTCGACGAAAATTTTTCATCCAAGCGCGCCGCCGTTCGCAAGCCCAGCCGCGAGCCGCCCGCAGCGACGCACCACGACAAGGCAAACAAGGGAAGAAATGATGCATGACGCACCAATATCGAGCGACGCCGCCGATGCCGCGGATGCGGCGCGCAAGATCGTCGACACCTACTTGACCGTCCTCATGAAACCCGACCCCGAAGGCGCGCGTCGCTACGTGGCGGCCGACCTGCGCATCCGCTTCACCGGCGGCCGGGCCATGGACGATCCCGCGCAGTGCACCGCCTTCAATGCCTCGCGCTACCGCTGGGTGAAGAAGCGCTTCGAATCCACCGATGTCGTGGTCGGCGCCACGCCGCGATCCGCCGTGGTCTACAACCGCGGCACGCTGTATGGGGAATGGCTGGACGGCACGCCCTTCGAAGGCAACCGCTACGTCGATCGGTACGTGCTGCGCGAGGGGCTGATCGTCGAAATGGATGTGTGGAACGACAGCGCGGAATGGATGCTGTCGCGCGCGCAAGGAGCGCAGCCATGAGCCCCTCCGATCCGGCGGGCCGCAACCACGGCCCGCTGCGCCACCATGACCGCTACGACTACACGCCCATCACCTGCAGGCCGCACTACGCCTGGCCGGAAGACTGCAAGCTGGCGGTCTACCTGGGTTTCAACATCGAGCACTTCGCCTGGGGCGAAGGCATGGGCGCCAAGCTGGGCGCCAGCATCGGCGAACCCGACGTGCTGAACTACAGCTGGCGCGAGTATGGCAACCGGGTGGGCGCGTGGCGCTGCCTGGAACTGTTCGACGCGCTTGCGCTGCCTGCCGGCATCATCGCCAACACCGCCATCCTGGACCACTGCCCCGAACTGCTGGAAGCGTGCGTTGCCCGTGGCGACGAACTGATCGGCCACGGACACACCAACGCCGAGCACCAGGGCAGCATGGCGGAGGACGACGAACGCGCACTGCTGCGCCACTGCCAGGCCCGCCTGCACCAGGCTGGCGGCCAGCCGGTGCAGGGCTGGCTGTCGCCCTGGATCGCCGAGTCGCCGCGCACCTCGGACCTGCTGGCCGAGACCGGCTATGGCTATACCCTGAACTGGTGCCACGACGACCAGCCCGTGCGCGTGCGGACACGCCAGGGCACGCTGTGGTCGCTGCCCTATCCGCAAGAGGTCAACGACATTCCGATGATCGTGGCCCGCCAGATGGATGGCAAGGATTTCGCCCAGCTCATCATCGACAACTTCGATGAAATGCTGATGCAGGCGCAACGCCAGCCCCTGGTCATGGGCATTGCACTGCACCCCTATCTGGTCGGCCAGCCCTATCGCCTGCGCCACCTGCGGCGGGCGCTCTCCCACATCGCCGCGCACCGCGCGCCCGGACAGGTGTGGTTCACCACGCCGGGAGAGATCCACCGCCACGTCGACACCCTTTTTCCGTTGTAAGGACTGCCCCATCATGAGCGCCACGCCTCCCCTGCCGCCCGAAGACGCCGTCGGCGCCTGGGTCCCGCACGGCCGCTTCCAGCTCGATCCGTCGGCCAGCGGCGTCCTGGACGGCCTGCGCTTTGCCGCGAAGGACCTCTTCGACGTGGCCGACCATGTCACCGGCGCGGGGAACCCCGCCTGGCTGGCCTCCCACGCGCCCGCCCGGGCGCACAGCCCTGCCGTGGCAGCCATGCTGGACGCGGGCGCCACGCTGGTGGGCAAGACGGTGACCGACGAGCTGGCCTACAGCATCCACGGCGACAACCTGCACTACGGCGCCCCGCACAACACGCGCGCGCCAGACCGCGTCACGGGCGGCTCCTCCAGCGGGTCCGCGGCGGCGGTCGCAGCCGGCCTGTGCGACGTCGCGCTGGGGACCGACACCGGCGGCTCCACGCGCGTGCCGGCCAGCTATTGCGGGCTCTGGGGCCTGCGCACCACGCACGGCCGAATTCCGGCGCAGGGACTGGTGCCGCTGTCGCCCATGTTCGACACCGCCACCTGGCTGGCGCGGGACGCGGACGTGTTCGCGCGCGTGGCGCCCGTCCTGCTGGGCGCGGAACCCGAACGCAACTGGGAGGGCGCGCTGCTCCTGGCCGACACGCAGGAGGAGGCCGATGCCGCGTTCCTTCCCCTGATCGACGGCGTTGCCGCGGCGGTTGCGGCCTTGGGCATTCCCGTGCAAGGCGCGCGAGCGCCCGAGTCATCGCTGGAAACCTGGCGCCAGACCTACATCACCGTGTCCGCTTGGGATGCCTGGCGCACGCACGGCGACTGGATCACCCGTCAGCGGCCGGCATTCGCGCCCGCCGTCGAAAGCCGCTGGCGCGCGGCGGCGGCCATCGGCGCCGATGTGGCCGCGCAGGCGGATGCCTTGCGAGAACGCCTGCGCGCGGCGCTGCGTGCCCAGCTCGGCGAGACGCGCCTTGCCATCCTGCCGTCGGCCTCGAGCGCCGCGCTGCGCCGCGACGCGCAGCCCGACACGGTGGACCAGGCCCGCATGCGCACGTTCCGCATGACCTCGCTGGCGGGAATCGCCGGCCTGCCCCAGGTCAGCATCCCCTTTCTCGGCGCGGACGGCCTGCCCTATGGCGTGTCGATCATGGGCCCGGCGGGCAGCGACCAGGCGCTGATCCGCCTGGCCTGCGAACTGGGCCGGCGCCTTGGCGCCCTGGGCACAGCCGCGCCCACGAACCGAAACGAAGCGATGGCACAATAGCGAGCCTGCCCACCCCTCATGGTTTCATGAAGAAAGCCTCCTCGCCGTCGCCAGCGTCCGCGCCTGCCAGCAAGCGCAAGACCGACGCCGCGCCAACGCCGCCAGCGGCGCAAGCCAAGGCTGGCCGCACGCAGCCAGCCGCGCCACGCGGCCGGCCGAAGCTGCGGCCCGTGGCATTGACTGGCGACGCGGCGGCAACGGCGGCCTCGGGTGACGAGATCGAACGCCGCATCTATGATGCCGTGGTCAGCAGCGTCATGAGCCAGCGGCTCAAGCCCGGCACCAAACTGCCGGAAGCGGCGCTCTCCGAACTGTTCGGCGTGGGGCGCTCGGTGGTGCAGAAAGTGCTGCAACGTCTGGCGCACGACCATGTCATCGAACTGCGGCCCAACCGCGGCGCCATGGTGGCCATGCCCAGCCAGGAAGAGGTGGGACAGCTTTTCGAAGCGCGCCGCCAGCTCGAGGCGGCCATCCTGCCGCTGGTGGCCCAATACGCCACGCGCGCCGACTTCGCCTCGCTGCGGCGCCAGTTGCGAGCGGAACACCGCGCCATGCACGACTCTCCCCAGACGGAATGGGCGCGGCTGGCCAGCGCCTTCCATCAGCGCCTGGGAGAGCTTTCACGCAATCCCATCCTGCAGCGCTACCTGAACGAAGTCATCTCGCGTTGCTCGCTGGTGGTGGCGATTTTCCAGCCGCCCGGCAACGCCACCTGCGAGCACGACGAGCACGCCCGGGTCGTCAGCTATCTGGAGCAAGGCAAGGTGGCGCAGGCCGTGGCCGAGATGGACGCCCACCTGCGCGCGCTGGAGCAGCACATCCGGCTCGTCCGCCCGCCCGCGTCGATCGGGCTGGCGGACATGCTGGGCCTGGAACCGCGCCCCTGACCAGCCACCTCAGTTGGCGACGATGCCCGCCGACGTGATCACCCTCGACCAGTACGCCGTATCGGTCTCGACCGTCCTGCCCAGTTCCTCGGGCGACTGGTAGCGCACCTGCACGCCCGCGCCCGCGGCCTTCTGCACGGTGGCGTCCTTGTCCAGGCCTGACTTCAAGGCCGCGCTCAGCTTGCGGATCGCGGCATCAGGCGTGCCGGCGGGCGCAAAGAGCGACACCCAGGCATCCAGCTCGAATCCCTCGAACCCCTGTTCCGCCGAGGTCGGCACGTCCGGGATCATGGGATGGCGCTCGCGCCCCGCGACCGCGATGGCGCGCAGCTTGCCTTGCTGCACATGGCCCATGACCGACGGCGGCGTGGTGATGAAGAGCTGCACGCGGCCGGACAGCACATCCTGGATGGCCGGCCCCGAGCCCTTGTAGGGCACGTGGGTCATCTCGGTCTTGGTGAGCTGCTTGAAAAGTTCGGTGCCCACGTGCGGCACCGAACCACTGCCCTGCGAGGCATAGTTCAATTCGCCCGGATTGGCCTGCGCATACTCGGCCAGCTCCTTCAGGTTGTGCACCGGCAGCGACGGGTGCACGACGACGACGTGCGGCGCCACCGCCACCATGCCGACCGGCGTGAAGGATTCCTTCTTCCAGCGCAGCTCCGAGAACATGGACGGATTGCCCACGTGATACATCGAATACGAAGCCAGCAGCGTATAGCCATCGGGCTGGGCATGGGCCACCATGCCGTAGGCGATGTTGCCGCTGGCGCCCGTGCGATTGTCGATGACCACCGGCTGGCCCAGCGCCGTGGTCAACGGCTCGCTGGCCAGCCGCGCGGCCATGTCTACGATGCCGCCCGGCGGCACCGGCACGACGATGGTGATCGGATGCGTGGGATAGCTGTCCTGTGCCGGTGCGGCCACGGAGAAAGCCAAGCCGGCCAGGGCGCCGGCTGCAAGCGTTGCGAAGCTGCGCATCATTGTCTCCTTGGTCTCCTCAGGCCTGCGCGCCAAGCTCGGCGCGCACCAGCCTCGCCCCGTCGACCATCGCCTTCATCTTGCCGAAAGCCACCTCGCGCGGCAGGTACTTGAAGCCGCAGTCGGGCGCGATGATGAGATTCTCGGCCGGCACGTGCGGCAGCGCGCGACGGATGCGCGCGGCCACGTCGTCTGGCGTCTCGATCTCGTTGGTCGACAGGTCCAGCACGCCCAGCATGATCTGCTTGTTGGGCAGTTTCTCCAGCACCGAGCAATCCAGCCTGGACTGCGCGGTTTCAATCGAAATCTGGCAGGCCTTGCACTCGCACAGCTCGGGCAGGAAGGAATAGCCCGAGGGACGCGCGTGGATCACGGCGGCATAGCCGAAACAGATGTGCACGGCCGTGGGGCCGGTGACCCCCTCCAGCGCGCGATTGAGCACGCGGATGCCGTACTCGCGGGCGGCTTCGGGGCGCGCCTGCATATAGGGCTCGTCGATCTGCACGACATCCGCGCCCGCGGCGAACATGTCCTGGATCTCGGCATTGACGGCCGCGGCGTAGTCCATCGCCATCTCTTCCAGCGAGCCGTAGAAGTCGTTCTGCGCCTGCTGCGCCATGGTGAACGGACCCGGCACGGTGATCTTGATCTGGCGGTCGGTGTTGGCGCGCAGGAACTGCACATCGCGGACCTGCACCGCATGCTTGCGGCGGATCTTGCCCACCACGCGCGGCACCGGGTTGGGATGGCCGCTGCGGTCCAGCGCCGTGCCGGGGTTGTCCAGGTCCACGCCTTCCAGCGCGGTGGCAAAACGGTTGGAGTAACTCTCGCGGCGGACCTCGCCATCGGTCACGATGTCCAGGCCGGCCGCCTCCTGGTCGCGGATCGCCAGCAGGGTGGCGTCGTCCTGTGCCTGTTCCAGCCACTCCGGCGCCACGCGCCACAGTTCCCGGGCCCGCACGCGCGGCGGAAAGCGCTCGCCGAGGCGCTTGCGATCGATCAGCCAGTCGGGCTGGGCATAAGACCCCACGATGGTGGTGGGCAGAAGCAGGGACATCGGGGACTCCACGAGGGAAAGATGGGAACCCGTCTTTATAGGGAAAATAGCCGGAAAATAATTTGAGGTTTCATTGAGTTTTTTTTGTATTGGCTGGCTGGCCCCGTCGTGCAAGGTGCTGCACCTAAGAAGCTTATCGCGGAAAAATCGTTTGCCCAACCCCCGCCGGGGCATAGCGTAGGGGTTCATTCTTCGTATTGGATTTCCGCATGTCCGCAGCCATTTCCGTCGTGCCCGCCGTGGGCCTCCTCGACACGCCCCGCCACATCGTCCTGTCCGGCTTCACGCCGGGCGAACACGTCAGCCTGACCGCGCGCTCGCGCCAGGCCGACGGCAGCGCGTGGCGCAGCGTCAACACCTATGTGGCCGACGCGCGCGGCGCCATCGACCTGGACCGCCAGGCGCCCGTCTCGGGCAGCTATGCGGGCGTGGATGGCCAGGGTCCGCTGTGGTCGCAGGCCTGGCTGCCCCAGCCGGGCGAAGACTCCCTGGCTGTGCCCGCGCCCGAGGGCCTGGCCGGCGCCATCACCGTCGTGCTGCAGGCCCAGGGCGAGCACGGCGCCCGTGCCAGCGCGAACCTGGTGCAGCGCCATGCTGCCGAGGGCGTCGTGCGCACGCCCTTGTCGCAGGACGGCCTGGTGGGCGCGCTGTTCACGCCTGCCACACCTGGCCCGCATCCGGCCATCGTCTTCCTGAACGGCTCGGGCGGCGGCGTGAACGAGGCGCGCGCGGCACTGTTCGCCTCGCACGGCTATGCCGCCCTGGCGCTGGGCTACTTCGGCGCGCCGGGCCTGCCGGACCACCTGTCGGCCATCCCGCTGGAATATTTCGAACGCGCGCTGGCCTGGCTGCGCGCTACCGTGCGCCCCGCCTGGGATTTCGTCGCGGTGAGCGGCATCTCGCGCGGCGGCGAACTGTCGCTGCTGCTGGGCAGCGAGTATCCGCAAGCCGTGTCGGCCGTGGTGGCCTATGTCCCCAGCTCCGTGGTGCATGGCGTGCTGAACGCCGGCAAACCCGAGGAAGGACGTTTCGCCACGGCCTGGACACGTGGCGGCGAACCCGTGGCGCATGTATGGGAACAGAATGCCGCACAGGATTGGTCGGCCATCGACAGCCTGCCCGAGCCGCGCCGCCAGGCCCAGGCCTTCGTCGATGCGCAACGCGATGTCGCGGCGGTCGCACGCGCGCGCATTCCTGTCGAGCGTATCGCCGGACCGGTGCTGCTGCTCTCGGCGGGCGACGATGGCTATTGGCCTTCCTCCCGCTACGCGGAAGACGTCGCGCGCACGCTGACCCGCGCCAAGCATCCGCATGCCGTCACGCACCTGGACTACCCCGAGGCCGGCCACGCGCTGCAGGCGCCGGGCGTGCCCACCACGCGCATCGCCAAGCCGCACCCGGTGTCGGGCATCGTGCTGACGGGCGGCGGCACGCCGCTGGCGAACCACCGGGCCAACCAGGCGTCGTGGGCGGGCGTGCTGGACTTCCTGAAGGATGCCGTGGCGGCGCGGGCGCGCCAGGCGGCTTGATCACTGAAACGGGTTCGCGCTGCGGTTCTCCCACCTGGCGCGTGAAGGCCGATCGATTCGTCGATCGGCCTTTTTTTGGCTTCTTTTACTTCACTTGCAGCGCCTTCTCATACGGCGCCGGATCCAGCGCCCCGGCCGGCAGATCGCTCTTCAGCGTGCCGTTGGCCTTGAAGATCTCGAACTCGCGCAGCAGCGTCTTCTGGTCGGGCTCGGCCAGCGACACGCGGTAGTTCTCGTCCCACAGGTCCGCAAAGACCTTGGCATCGGCTTCCGGCAGGTTGGCGGCCTTCTGCACCGTCTTCACGACCTCTGCCGGGTTGGCGCGGCCATACTCCAGGCCCTTGCGCAGCGCGACGATGGCACGCACGACGGCGTCCGGATTTTTCTGCAGGTATTCCGCACGGACCACGCCCACGGCGTTGTAGGGCGCGGCGTCGCTCTTGGTCAGCGTGCGCCATTCATCGGCGAAGGTCGAGAGCGTGCGCACCTTCAGGTCCTTGATCTGCGCCACGGTCACGTTGCGCAGCGCGGCCGCGTCCACTTCCTTCTGGGCCAGGAACTGCACCAGGCGCGCCTCGTTGCCGGGCACCAGCGAGAAATCCTTTTCCTGGATGCCGTGGTTGCCCGCCAGCACGGCGCTGGCGATGGTGGCGGTGGAGCTGCCTGCCGGCGACATGCCGACCTTCTTGCCCTTCAGATCGGCCAGCGACTTGATGGGCGAATCCTCCGGCACCACGAAGGCGACGTTGGCCGGCTGCGTGGCCAGGATGATCTTCACCGGCACGCCATCGGTTGCCAGCGCGAAGGCGCCGGCGGCGGGCGAACCGAAAGCCAGGTCGATGGCATTGGCGGCGATGGCGCGGGTGGGGCCGTTCACATCCGAGAAATGCACGTACTCGACATCCAGGCCCTGGTCCTTGAAGAAGCTGCCGGCTTCCAGCACCGAACCGTAGCCGAGCGTGAGGCCGCTGGGCCAATAGCCGACACGGATCTTCTGGGCGTGCGCGGGCACGGCGGCAGCCGCCAGGCCCAGCACCAGCGCGGCGGCAGCCGCGCGCTTGAGGGAGGAAAGGAAACTCATGATGACTCCACGGGGGAAAGGGAAGGAATGGGCTTGGCGGACCGGTTAAGGGGAAGGGCCGCCGCGGCGCGGCCCCGATAGGAAGGATCGTGACGGTCCAGGTCGCGCAGCAGCGCGGCCCAGGCAAGCTTGCCGGCGCGGCCGTCCGGGCGCTCGAACACCTCCGCGGCGCGCGCCAGCGCATCGGGATCGGGTGCTGCCACGGGTTGTCCGGTGGCCTGGATGCGCAACTGCGCCTGGCAGGCGAACTCCAGGAAGTACATGCGCTCGAACGCCTGCCCCACCGACTGCCCGCAAGTCAGCAAGCCGTGGTTGCGCAGCACCAGCGCGTGGTGCGGCCCAAGGTCGCGCACCAGCCGCGCGCGCTCGTCCAGGTCCACGGCCACGCCTTCATAGTCGTGGTAGCCCAGGCGGCGATGGAAACGCGCGGCGTGCTGGGTGTAGGGCTGCAGCCCGTCGCGCAAGGCCGACACCGACACGCCGGCCAGCGTGTGCGTGTGCATGACGCAGGCAATGTCCTCGCGCGCCTGGTGCAGCGCCGAATGGATGACGAAGCCGGCGCGATTGATGCCCAGGCCCGTGGGGTCGTCCAGTACCGTGCCGTCGGGCGCCACGGTGGCCAGGTTGTCCGCGTCGACCTCCTCGAACAGCAGGCCGAAGGGATTGATGTAGAACTGCTCCGGCTCGCCCGGCACGCGCACCGAGATGTGCGTGTAGATGAGATCGGTCATGCCATGCCGCGCGGCCAGGCGATGGCAGGCGGCGAGGTCGCGGCGCGCCTGGGCGCGGGCATCGGCCAAAGACGGCTCAGCTGTCGGCGCGGGTGTCGGCGGCACGGCCTGCCTCCCAGAAGACGACGCGCCGGTGCAGCCAGCGCACGAGTTGCGAGCCGGTGATGCCGAAGGCCGCCAGCAGGATGACGCCGGCGAACATGGTGCTCACGTTCAGATTCACCGCGGCCGAGCCGATGAGATAGCCCAGGCCCGCCTCGGAGGACACCAGCTCGCCCACCACGGTGCCGATGAGCGACAGCGCCACGCCGATCTGCAGGCCGGCGAAGATGTCGCTGGCCGCGCCCGGCAGCTTCACGTGGCGGAACACGTACCAGCGTGAGGCCTTGAAGGCGCGGCAGGCATCGATGAGATCGGGGTCCACGCGGCGGATGCCGACGATGGTGTTGATGAAGAGCGGGAAGAAGCAGATCAGCACCACCAGCACCACCTTGGAGGCGATGCCGAAGCCGAACCATACCAGGATGAGCGGCGCGAGCGCGACCTTGGGCGTGGCCTGGATGGCGATCAACAGCGGATAGACGAATTTCTCGAAGGTGCGGGACTCGGCCAGCAGCGCCCCCAGCACCAGCGCCAGCGTGCTGCCGATGACGTAGCCGATCAGCGTGGCGCTGACGGTATAGCCGATATGGCGCCAGATGCTGCCGTCCACAAAATAGGACCACAGCGTGCGCAGCACCGCGCCCGGCGTGGTCAGGATGTAGTCGGGCACCTGCAGCAGCACGACGCTGAAGTGCCAGACGAGCAGCACGACGGCCAGGGTGATGAGCGGATAGAGAATGGAGGTCAGGCGTTGCATGGCGGTCTCACAGCGTGGCGCGTGCCGGCTCATCGGACGGCGCCTGCGCGGCGGGCGCGGAGAAATGCCGGCGCAGGTGCTGCGTGGCAGCGACGAAAGCCGGGTCCGAGAGCGTGTCCAGCGTGCGCGGGCGCGGCAGGTCGACGCGATAGTCCTCCACCACCCTGCCCGGCCGCGTGGACATGACCAGCACGCGGTCCGACAGCAGCACGGCTTCGGGAATGCTGTGCGTGATGAAGAGCACCGACTTGCGGTCGCGCATCCAGATGCGCTGCAGCTCCAGCGTCAGCGCCTCGCGCGTCATGGCGTCCAGGGCGGCAAAGGGCTCGTCCATCAGCAACAGGCGCGGGTCGCGCTGCAGCATCCGGGCCAGGCCCACCCGCTGCTGCATGCCGCCCGACAGTTCGTTGGGATAGTTTTCGGTGAAATCGCGCAGCCCCACCAGCGCCAGCAGGTCCAGCGCCCGTGCCCGGCTGGCGGGGGTCTTGTCGCCCACCGTGTGCGTGGGCAGCAGCACGTTGTCCAGCACCGTGCGCCAGGGCAGCAGCGTGGGCTTCTGGAAGGCCACGCCGATGTCGGCGCCCGGTCCGCGCACCGGCGCGCCGGCCACCTCGATACTGCCCGAGGTGGGCGCAATGAGGCCCGCCGCCAGCTTCAGCAGCGTGGACTTGCCGCAACCGGACGGCCCCAGGATGGTGACGAACTCGCCGTCCGCCACCGCCAGGTTCACGTCGCGCAAGGCCTCGATGGCGCCGCGCCGCGTGCGGTAGCTGAGCGACAGCGACCGGGTGCGCAGCATCGGCGCGCCTGTTGCGGGAACGGACGAACTCATTGCACCGCCTGGGCCTGGGCCTGGGCCTGCTTGCGCACGGCCTGGGCATCGAAGCGCGAATACTGCTGCACCAGAGAATTGTCGAAGATGCGCTCGACCGGGATGTCGGCGGTGTTGAACTCGCCAGCTGCGTTCATGGCCTTCACGAACTCGCGGATCACCGGCAGGTCGAACTCGCCCGCCACGCGGTCGCGGCCATCAGGCGTGCGCAGCGTGCTGTTCATGCGCTTCTTGACCAGCACGACGGCCTCTTCCAGCGCCTTCTTCGGGTCGGTGTCCTTGGGGCGTGCCTCGGGCTGGTATTTCCAGAAGGTCTCGGCGCACAGGGCCGGGTTGGCGTCGCAGGCGATCACGGCCTTGGTGTAGGCGCGGCCGAAACGGGCCAACAGCTCGGGGTTGTCGCGCAGCGTGTCCTCGTGCGTGACGAAGCCATTGCTGTTGATCTTCTGGAAGATGGGCGGATACGGCAGGCGGTGCACCTTGGTGCCCGTCAGTTCCAGCAGCGCGGTCCACGTGCTGTTGTAGTTCAGCGCATCGACGCGGCCTTCCTTCAGGGCCAGGAAGCCCGACCCCAGCACGCCCACGGCGACGATGTCCACGTCCTTGCCGGGCGTCAGGCCTTCCTCGCGCAGCAGCGCGCGCGTGGACGGGATGGTGCCCCAGGTCAGTGCGCCCACGCCGATCTTCCTGCCCTTCAGGTCGGCGATGGTCTTGATCGGGCCGTCCGCCAGCACCGCCAGCTCCAGCTCGTTCGACGGAATGGCGTTGTAGAAGTAGCGCACGGGCAAGGGCGTCTTGCCGGTCTCGTAGCTGGCCAGCACCGGCTCGGGCAGCGGCAGGCCGATGGTCACCTTCTTGGACGCCACTTGCGGCAGCAATGCGCCCGCGCCCTGGAAGACGATGGTCTTGACCTCGATGTTCTCTTCGTCGAAATAGCCGAGGTCCTTGCCCAGGCCATAGACGCCGCCGCTGGCCACGGTCAGCGGAATGCCCAGCGCGATGGTGACGGTGTCCCTGGCGTGCGCCGCGGCGGCGCAGGACAAGGCCAGCGCGGCCACGCCGGCGCGCGCAAGAGGATGAAAGAACGGGTTCTGCATGATGGGGCTAGGTCCTGGGAAGAATGCGGCGGGCGCGACACCCGCCGCCGCGCTATTTCGCCGCCCGGGCTCGGGCGGCCAGCGCGTCGCGATCGAAATCGCTGAAGGCGGGCACGAAATCGTTGGTGAAGATCTGGTCCAGCGGCACGTTGGCGTGCGGATACTCGCCCGCGTCGGCCATCGCCTGGATGCCGCGCTGGATGGCGTCGAGCCTGTATTCGCCGGGCACGCGGCGCTGGCCGTCAGGCGTGTACAGCACGCGCTTCAAGCGGCGGCTGAGCAGTTCCACGGCATCGGCCAGGGCCTTGGCCTCGTCACCGTCCGGCTTGGTGGAAGGGTTCTGCTGCCAGAAGGCGCGCACGCAGAAGGCAGGATTGGTTTCGCAGACCACCTGCGCCTGGGTATAGGCGCGGCCGAAGCGGCGGATCAGGTCGGGCTGCTCCTTCAGCGTGTCGACGTGCGCAATGAAGCCATTGCCCGCCGTTTCCTGGAAGACCTGCGGATAGGCGATGCGGCGGATCTTGGTGCCGCTGAATTCCAGCTGGTCATGCCAGCTGCTGTTGAAGTTCAACGCGTCCACGGTGCCGTTGCGCAGCGCCTGGAAGCCCGCGCCCAGCGCGCCCACGGCCACGAAGCTCACGTCCTGCCCCGGCGTGAGGCCTGCCGTGCGCAGGGCGGCGCGGCCGCCCGGGATCGTGCCCCAGGTCAAGGCGCCCACGCCGATCTTCCTGCCTTTCAGGTCGGCCAGCGTCTTGATGGGCGAATCCGCCAACACCGCGAATTCCATCGTGGTGGCCGGCACGCCGTTGTAGACGTACTTCAAGGGCAGCGCATCCTTGCCCTGGATATAGGTGGAAATGACAGGCTCGGAGGTGGGATAGCCGAAGGTCACGCGCTTGCCCGCCACTTGCGGCAGCAGCGGGCCCGCGCCCTGGAAGACCACGGTCTTCACGTTCAGGCCTGCCTCCTTGAAGAGGCCCAGCGCCTCGGCCGCCGCATAAGGGGCGCCGTCGTGCACGGCGGCCGGAATGGCCAGGGCCACGGTGACGTCGTCCAGCGCATGGCTGGGCGCGGCGGCCAGGATGCCGGCGGCGAACAGCAGCGCGGACAGGGTATTGCGCAGGCGCAGGGGAAGCATGGGAAGTCCTTGGATCAGTCGGAAATTCGGTGGCCGCGTGGCATCAGGCGTGCGCCGCCTGCCCCACCGCCTCGGTCGCCTGGCGCAGCAGCAGCTTGCGGTCGACCTTGTTGGTGGTGGCCAGGGGCAAGGCATCCAGCACCCACACGCGGCGCGGGTGCTGGAAAGCCGGCATGTGCGCCAGCGCATAACGCTTGATGTCCTCTTCCTCCAATTGCACGCCGGGCGCGGCCACGACGTAGGCCACCGGCTTGTGGCCCTTGATGTCGTCGGGCACGGGCACCACGCAGGCCTGCTGGATGCCAGGATGGGTTTCCAGCACCTTCTCGACCTCGCCGGGGAAGATGTTCTCGCCGCCGCACACGAACATGTCGTCGTCACGGCCCACGAAGTAATAGAAGCCCTCGGCATCGCGCCGCAGCACGTCGCCCGTGACGTAGTAGCCGTCTGCGGTGATCGCGCCACGGATGTCGGGCCGGTTGTGGTAGCCGTTCATGATGGCCGGGCTCTTCAACTGCAGCACGCCCTGCTCGGCCTCGCGGCCTTCGGCATCGACCAGGCGCACGCCCACCTGGGGATGCGCATAGCCCACCGACATGCGCGGCTGCGGCAGGCCATCGGGATGCGGACCGAAGGTGACCGGGCCACCCTCGCTGGTGCCATAGGAATTGATGATGCGCGCCTGCGGCAAGGCGCGCTGGATGGCGGCGAACAAGGCTTCGCTGACCGGCGCCGAGCCCATGCGCACCACCTGCACCGAAGACAGGTCGGCTTGCGCCAGGGCATCCGTCTCGCGCAGGGCCATTGCCATCATCGGCGGCACCGAGGTCAGCCAGGTCGGACGATAGCGATGGATGGCCTCGATGTAGGGACGCGCCTTGAACTGCGACATCAGCACGATGCTGGACTCGCCCGCCAGCGCCAGTTGCGACAGGGCCAGCGCATTCATGTGATACATCGGCGCGGCGATCAGGTAGCGCTGTTCACGGTGGCGCTGGCCGCCCAGGCGCGTCTTCACGACCCACAGGTGGCTCTGGTGCGACAGCACCACGCCCTTGGGCTTGCCGGTCGAACCCGAGGTGTACATGAAGAACGCCGGTTCGCCGGGTTCGGGCTCGACCGGCGTGAACGGGCCTGGATCCAGGAAGGCATCGAAGGACTCGTCGCCCGTGCCGTCGAACACCACGGCGGGCAGGCCCGCGGGCGCCTGGCCGCGCCGCGCCGCATCGGTGAACACCAGCACGGCGCCGCTGTCGGCGATGACGAAATCGGAAAGCGCTTGCGGGAAGCGGTAGTTCACCGGCACCAGCACGAGGCCGGCACGCTGCGTGCCCAGCAGGGTCGCCAGGAACTCGGCATTGTTGGCCGACAGCACGGCCACGCGGTCGCCGCGTTGCAGGCCGCGGCGCAACAGGCCGCGCGCCACGGCGTTGGCCAGGTCGTCCAACTGGCCGAAGGTGAACTCACGGGCAACCAGCGCATCGTCCAGCGCGATCAGCGCCACCGCGTCACGATCGGCGCCGGGCGGGATCAGGTCGCCCTGGTTGCGGGGAAAGGCATCAGGCTGGCTGCTCATACTCGAAATCCAGGAGGGTGTTGTAGGCCGTGAGACTCACGGCCAGGCCGCCATCGCGCGCCACGCTGCGCACCTGCGTGCCCAGCGCCGCCACGTGCGCCCGCAGCGCGGCCGGGTCGCCCGCGCGCAGGGTGATGGCGCCGAAGAAGCTGCCTCGGCCGTAGCCCTGGCAGGCCAGCTCGCCGTAACGGGCCAGATAGGCGGCGGGTGTCACGATGTCCAGCGAGAACGCCGGACCTTGCACGCGCCAGGCGTCATCGCCCAGCGGCTGGGCTTCGCCAAAGGACGCCTCCGCATGGCGTTGCGCATCCCAGGCGGGCTGGCCGGACACGACGGTCAGGCGCGAGAGGCCGCGCACGCCGTTGGCGTGGCCTTGCCATTCGGGCCGCCACACCAGTTCCGGCGTCAGGTGCTGGCAGTAATAGACGCGTCCCGCGGCGAAGGTCTCGGCCGCGAAACGCACGGTGCGGAACGACGCCTCGTAGCGCTTGCCATCGAGCTCCAGGGGCCGCGTGAAGGCATGCAGGGGCAGCACCGGAAAGCCCCGCTGGACCAGCCCCGCGTGGACGGCATCGGCGGACTCGGGCTTGTAGACCAGGCCGTCGATGCCGCCCGGCTGCGCCAGGATCTCCTGGCGCAATGCGCCGCCGTCGGTGGGCAGGCCGATGAGCTCCAGGTAGTCATGATCGAAGACGATCAGGTGATTGACCGACCCCATCGCATGACGGCCCTGGGGCGTCAGCGTGAAACCCAGCCGCGCGAACAGCGCGGCGGCCGCATCCGTGTCGAAGCGGGTGTTGACGACCAGGTGGTCCAGCGGCAGCGCTTGCGTCATGGCATCAGGCCTTGGCGGGGGCCGGCGCCGTGGCATACACGCCGCGGCCGCTGGCCAGCAGGCGGCCTTCGGCGTCGTGCACGCGCGCCTCGGACACCGAGAACTGCTTGCCTGCCTTGATGACCTTGCCGTGCACGGTCAGGTCGCCCGGCATGGCCGGTCGGTGATAGTCCACCCGCAGGTCGATGGTGGGCACGCCGCGGCCCGTGGTCGACACCAGCGCCCAATCGGCGGTCAGGTCGATCAGGGTGGCCAGGATGCCGCCGTGGGTGTAGGGATGGTCGGGATTCACCACCCACTCGTCGCGCCAGGTGGCGCGCAGGGTGATTTCCCCGTCGCCCACGGACAGGACCTTCAGGCCCAGCCACTGGTGATACGGGGCGCGCAACAGGCGCGCTTCGACGTCCTGGGCGGTGGGCAATGCGTTGTTCTGTTCAGACATGTTGCTTCTCCGGCGTTCAGGGCGTGACGACGATCTTGCCGATCACCTTGCGGTCGCGGATGGCGGCCAGGCCTTCGGCGGCGCCTTCCAGCGGCACCACGCGGTCGATCAGGGGCTTGATGCGGCCTTCGCTGACCAGGTCCAGCAGGGCCCGCAGGTCTTCGTCATAGAAGCTGTTGGAGCCTTTCACGTTGATCTCGAAGCTCCACACGTAGCGCAGGTCTTCCTTGGGATCGTGGCCCGCCGTGGCGCCGCACACCAGCAAGGTGCCGCCGCGCTTGATGCACTTGAGCGAGGGCACCCAGGTGTCGCCGCCGGTGAAGTTCACGACGACGTCCACGCCGCCCTCGTTGTTGCGGCGCTGGGGCTTGCCGTACTGGCCGATGGCCCACTTCGAGAAATCGGTCTCGCGGTAGTCCACCACGTGGTCCGCGCCCAGCGCGCGCAGGCGCTCCAGCTTCTCGGCGCCGCTGGCGCAGGCGATCACCTCGGCGCCCAGCAGCTTGGCCAGCACGACCGAAGCCGTGCCCACGCCGCCGCTCGCGCCCAGGATCAGCACCTTGTCGCCGGCCTTCACCGTCTTGTGCGTGATGAGCATGCGGTGGGCGGTGCCATAGGCCACGGGCAGCGCGGCGGCGTCCTCGAAGCTGACGTTGTCGGGCAGCGGGATCAACTGTTCGGCGCTGGCCAGCGTGTACTCGGCCATGCCGCCGTCCAGCATCTCGCCCATCAGGCCTTTCTGGCGATTGAGCGGATTGACGAGTACACGGTCGCCGGCCTTCCAGCCGGTCACGCCCTCACCCACTTCGGTGATCGTGCCGGCCAGGTCCAGGCCGATGACCACGGGCAGCGGCACCTTGATGCCGGGCATGCCCTGCACGGTGAAGACGTCGTGATAGTTGAAGGAGGAGGCGCCCACGCGCACGACGACCTGCCCCGGTGCAATGGCGGGCACGGGCTTGTCGCTGACGACGTGAAGCTGGTCGAGGCCGCCGTGTGCATTGAGCACCAGGGCCTTCATGGTTTTGGACATGGCTAGGATTCCAGACGTTGGGGGAAATGAACGGCCTCAGGCCTGCGCTGGCCGTCGCCAGCGGAACAGGTGGTTTTCCAGCGGCTTGAGACAGCCGAACTCGATCAGCACCATCAGCACGACGAGCGTGATGGTCCAGGCGAAGACCTGGTCGGTCTGCACCAGGTCCGCCGCCTGGCGCAGGCGGTAGCCCACGCCGTTGGACGCGCCGATGGTCTCGGCCACCAGCGACACGCGCCAGCCGAAGCCGAAAGCCAGGCGCGCGCCGGAAAAGAAATCGGGCAGGATGGTGGGCAGGTAGATCTTGCGCAGCACCTGCAGGCGCGACATGCGGAAGCTGTGGGCCAGCTCCACGAAGTCGGCCCGCACCGAGCGCGTGCCCTGCCAGACGTTGGTCAGGATGAGCGGCAGCGCCGTCATGAACACCACGAAGATCGTCGTGGCGTTGGAGATGCCGAACCAGATGATGGCGAAGATGGCCCAGATGGCCGAGGAGATCGTGTTGGTCACGGCCAGCACGGGCTCGAAGAACTCGCCCAGCTTGCGGCGGCTGCCCAGCAGCAGGCCCAGGGCCGTGCCCACGATGGCAGCCAGGACGAAGCCCGCCATCACGCGATAGAAGGTCGTGCCCAGGTCGCGCCAGAACGTGTCGCTGGCCAGCAGGCGCTGCAAGGCGTCGCCCACGCGCGCCGGGCCAGGCAGCACATAGGCCGGCACGCCGCGCGCCACCAGCCACCACACGCCCAGCAGCAGCACGGCCAGCAGCACGCGCCGGCCGGCGGCAACGCCCACGGCGCGCCAGTTCCAGCCCGAGCCGCCTGCCTGCGTGACGGTCGTCATGGCTAGACCCTCACCCGCAACTGGCGCACGTGCTCGGCCACCTCGGCCTGCTCGGGCAGGCGCGGGCGCGGCAGGTCCAGCGCCACGCGCTCGCGCACGCGGCCGGGACGCGGCTGCAGGATGACCAATTGGTCGGCCAGCACCACCGCCTCCTCGACATCGTGCGTGACGAAGACCACGGTGATGCCCTGCTCGGCCTGCACGGCCAGCAGTTCCGCGTGCATCTGCGCGCGCATGGCGGGATCGAGTTTCGAGAACGGTTCATCCAGCAGCAGGATGCGCGGCTGGTTCACCAGGCTGCGCGCCAGCGCGGCGCGGGCGCGCATGCCGCCCGACAGCTCGTGCGGATAGGCCTCGGTGAAATCCTTCAGGCCAACGGATTCCAACGCGCGATGCGCGCGCGCCAGGCGTTCGGCACGCGGCAGCCGGGTGGCCTCCAGGCCGAAGCTCACGTTCTCCAGCGTGGTGCGCCAGGGCAGCAGGCGGTCGTCCTGGAACAGGTAGCCTACCGAGCGCCAATCCGTGAACGCAGCCGTGTCCTGCCCCGCGATGCGGATGCTGCCGCTATCGGGATGGGCCAGGCCTGCGATGAGATTGAGCAGCGTGCTCTTGCCGCAGCCCGAAGCGCCCAGGATGGCCAGCACCTCGCCCTGCCGCACGTCGAGATCGATGTCGCGCAGCACCTGCAGCGGCGCGCCGCCGCGGCGCGCGAAGGTCTTGTTGACGCCGCGCAGCGAAATCACCGCCTCGCCGGAATGGGCAGGCGACGCAGCGGGATGAAGGCGGCTGAGGTCGGATAGGTCGGTCATGGCACGCGGTGGAGGCTATAAGCGGCGAAGTTGCATTCAATGGGCCTGAACACAACGACGGCTTATTTAGACTAGCCGGCTACCGGTATGCATCTGAACGATTTATTCCCTATCTGTTCATAGCTGAACTTTTTAAGATTAAAAAGCTTTCAGCTTATGCCCACTGGGCAATGCCCTCACACGCGCGCGACGCGCGGCGCCAGATGGCGCACGGCATCCAGCTGCGAGACGTCCGTGACGCCCAGCATCGCCATGTCGCGCGAGACTTCGGCCGACAACAGCCCGATGGCGTGCCGCAACCCCGCCATGCCGCCGACCGCCGCGGCATAACCGAAGGGCCTGCCGACGAAGGCGCACTTCGCGCCCAGTGCAAGCGCCTTCAACACGTCGGTGCCGCGCCGCACGCCGCTGTCGATCATCACCGGAATGTCCGGGCAGGCCCGCACGATCTCCGGCAAGGCGCGCAAGGGTGCGATGGCGTCGTCCAGCTGCCTGCCGCCATGGTTCGACACGATGATGCCGTCGGCGCCCAGGTCGCGCGCCTGGCGCGCATCGTCGTCCCGCAGCACGCCCTTGACCACCAGGCGGCCGCGCCATTGCGCGCGGATCGCGCGCAGCGTGTCCCAATTCAGGTTGCCACGCTCCGCGAAATCACGCATCACGCTGGGCGACAGGATGGGCGCGCCGCGCGTGGCATAGTTGTTCTCGAAGTGCGGCATGCCGTGCCGCCACAGCGTGCGCAGGAAGGTGCCGAACAGCCAGCGCGGATGCGTGATGCCCTGCCACGCCAGGCTGACGCTGGGGCGCATGGGCGCCGAGAAGCCGCTACGCGTCATGTTCTCGCTATTGGGCTTGACCTGCGTATCGACGGTCACGACCAGCGTCTGGAAGGCGGTCTTCGCCACCCGGTCGACCAAGGCCTCGATGGCCGCGCGGTCACCGGGCAGATAGGCCTGGAACCAGGCCAGCGGATGCGCCTCGGCCACCGCTTCCAGGGGAATCAGCGACGAACCGCTCATGATCATCGGCACGCGCGCCTCGGCGGCAGCCTGCGCCATGACGACGTCGCCGCGATAGGCCGACAGCGCCGACAGCCCCAGCGGGCAGAGGCCGAAAGGCGCCGCGTACGCCTGCCCGAACAGCTCGATGGCGGTGCTGCGGCGCGAGACGTCCACCATCACCGCAGGCCGGAACACGTAGTCGCGGTACGCGTTGCGGTTCTCGTCATAGGCCGTGCCCGTCTCGGCCACGGCCCGCAGATAGCCGAAGACCGGCCGCGGCAGGTGCCTGCGCGCGGCGGCTTCGAAATCATCCAGCGAGAGCACTCCGCGCAGGCGGCGCGGCAGCGAGACCGATGACGGGTTGCCCATGCGATTCTTACTCCGGCTTGATGCCCGACTTGCGGACGAGATCACCCCACTTCACGCTTTCGGCCTGCATGTAGTCACGGAAGGCGGCGCTGTCGCGGCCCTCGATCTTCATGCCCTGGTCGGCCATCTTCGAACGCATCGCGGGATCGGCCAGCGCGGTCTTCACGCCGGACTCCAGCCTGGCCACCACGCTGTCGGGCGTGCCCTTGGGCGCATAGAGGCCGAACCAGGTCAGCGCCTCGAAGCCCTTCAGGCCCGACTCGTCCACCGTGGGGATCTCCGGGGCGGTGGGCGAGCGCTCCAGGCCCGACACCGCGATGGCGCGCAGCTTGCCGCTCTTGATGTGCGGCAGCAGCGTGGGCAGGTTGCTGAACATCAGCGGCACCTGGTTGCCCAGCAGGTCGGTGATGGCATTGGCCTCGCCGCGATAGGGCACGTGCACCATCTTCACGCCGGCCATGGAAGCGAAGAGCTCCATGGACACGTGCTGCGGGCCGCCCAGGCCGGACGAGGCATAGGTCAGCTCGCCCTGCTTTTCCTTGGCGTAGTCGATGACGTCCTGCACCGTCTTCAAGGGCAGGGAGGGATGCACGACCAGCACCAGCGGCACCGAGGCCACCAGCGAGACCGGCACGAAGTCCTTGATCGGGTCGAAGCGCAGCGTCGGATACATGCCCGGCGCGACCACCATGGTCGACTGCGTGCCCAGCAGCAGCGTGTAGCCGTCGGGCTGCGCGCGCGAGGCCGCCTCGGCGGCGATGGTGCCGGTGGCGCCCGCGCGGTTCTCGATCACGTAGGACTGGCCGAAGGCCGTGCCCAGGCCCTGGCCGATCTGGCGTGCGACGTTGTCCACGGCGCCGCCGGCGGAGAAGCCCACCAGGATCGTGGTCGGCTTGCTGGGGTAGTTGTCGGCGGCCTGGGCGGTGACGCCCAGCATGAAGGGAGTGGCGAATGCGCCGGCCAGGGCTGCGCCCAGCAGGCGGCGGCGCGAGCGCGCGGCCAGGGTTTGCTGCATGGTTTGTCTCCGTGTTGCCGCGATTGCGGCTTGGTATGGCTTTTCTTGTATCGGGTACTGCGGCGCTTCCAGGCACTGCGGGCACTGCGCATCCCGCCAGCCGCGCCGGCGGCGGGCAGGACGCTGCGTGCAACCGCCGGCGGCGGTTGCACGTGATCACTCATCTTGCGGTGTGCCGGATTACTTCTGCGTGTCGCGCCAGGCCTTGTAGCGGGCGGCGGCGGCTTCGTTGGGCGGATAGAGGCCGGGCAGCGGCACGCCGGCATCCACTTCCTGCATGATCCAGCCTTCCAGGCGTTCCTGCTCGACGGCGACATCGACCACGTCGTTGATGAGGTCGGCGGGAATCAGCACGGCGCCGTCACGGTCCAGGACGATGTAGTCGTTCGGGAACACGGCCACGCCGCCGCAGCCGATGGGCTCCTGCCAGTTCACGAAGGTGAGGCTGGCCACCGAGGGAGGCGCGGCGGCGCCGCTGGCCCACACGGGCAGGTCGGTGCCCAGCACGCCTTCCAGGTCGCGCACCGCGCCGTCGGTCACCAGCGCGGCCACGCCACGCTTCTTCATGCGGGCGCACAGGATGTCGCCGAAGATGCCGGCATCGGTCGCGCCCATGGCGTCGACCACGGCGATGGCGCCCTCGGGCATGGCTTCGATGGCCGCGCGCGTCGAGATGGGCGAGGACCACGAGGCCGGCGTCGCCAGGTCCTCGCGGGCCGGCACGAAGCGCAGCGTGAAGGCACGGCCGACGATGCGCTTGCCCTGCGGCACGAGCGGGAAGGCGCCGCGCAGCCAGACATTGCGCAGGCCCTTCTTCAGCAGGACAGTGGTGAGCGTAGCGGTGGTGACGCCTTCCAGCGCCTTCTGAATCTTGGGATCGATGGGCAAAGCTTCGACGGACATGACAAGGAACTCCTGGCGGCAAGAAAGGAATGGCATCGGCCGCTTCTGGGACGACCTGTGCCCGGGCTCGTCGGGCGAGCCCCGCTGAAGCTCATTGTGGTACAGCCAGTAACTGAAGCACAATTTGCTTTTAGAACTTTGAGAATGAAGGATTTGTGGATTCATGGATACCCGCTACGTCGACACCTTCGTGCTCGTGGCAGAGTGCGGCTCCATGGCGGAGGCCGCCCGCCGCATGAACATCACGCCCACGGCGCTGGCCCAGCGGCTGCATGCGCTGGAGCGCGAATTCGGCGTGCCGCTCTTCAGCCGCTCGGGCCGCTTCGTGCGCATCACGGAGGGCGGCGCCCGGCTGCTGGAGCGCGCGCGCCGCTTCCAGCGCGAGGTGCGGGCGCTGAAGGCCGCCGTGTCGACCGAGGGGTTTCCCGGCGGCCTGCGCATGGGCTCCATCCGCACCGCGCTGGGCAACGTGATTCCGCTGGCGCTCAAGCACATCGCCGATCACCATCCCGGCCTGGACGCCACGGTGGAAATCGGCGCCTCGCATGAGCTGTACCACCAGGTCACGGGCGGCAAGGTCGACGCGGCCTTCCTGGTGGAACCGCCCTTCCGCACGCCGAAATCCTTCTCGTGGCACACCCTGCGCGTGGAGCCCCTGGTGCTGCTCGCGCCCACGGCGCTGGCCGGTGTCGACCCCGACACGCTGCTGGCGCGGGAACCGCTGCTGCGCTACGACCGGCGCACCTGGGGCGGCTCGCTGGCCGACCAGTACCTGCAGGCGCGCAACCTGCGTCCGCGCGAGCGTTTCGAGCTCGACTCGCCCGACGGCTTGGTGACGCTGGTGGAAATGGGCCTGGGGATCTCGCTGGTGCCGGACTGTTTCCGGCCCGGCACGCTGCCCCCCGGCGTGGCCGTGATTCCGCTGCCGCGCAACACGCTGGCGCGGCGGCTGGGGGTGCTGTGGCCCCACCACTCGACCTATGGCCGCCTGTTCGAGACCCTGGTGGCGGCCGTGGACACCGCCGCCACCGCGGCGCCCTAGTCTGCCAGGTCGGCCAGCAGCCGCTGCTTGCCGGCCAGCACGTGCTGCTCGGCAAGCTCCCCGGCCAACGCCACGTTGCCCGCCTTGATCGCATCGACCATCGCGCGGTGCTCCTGGTTGGAGCGGTGCATCTTCGCCGTGTAGTTGAAGAACTTGCGCCGGAAGAGGTGCAGCTCGTTGACGTATTCCGTGTACGCGCGCGCCGCGTGCCGGTTGTTGCTGTAGGCCAGGATCGTGTCGTGGAACCGCAGGTTCAGCTCGTAGTACGCGCTGCCGTCAGAGATCGCCGTGGCGGCCTCCATCGCGGCCAGCTGCGAGTCCAGGTCCGCCTCCCGCTCGGGTGACAGGTGCTCCGTGGCGCGCCGCGCCGCGAAGCCGAAGATCAAGGCCCGCAAGTCATAGCTTTCCAGCATGTCGCGCATGGACATCTGCCGCACGAACATGCCGCGATGGGGCACCGCCGTGACCAGCCCGCTGCCGGCCAGGATGCGGATGGCCTCGCGGATGGGACCGCGGCTGATGCCCATCTGCTGCGCCAGCGCGGCCTCGTTCAGGCGTGCGCCCGGCGCGATGTCGCCGGCATAGATGAGGCGCTTGATCTCCTCGGCGGCGGTCGCGGCCAGGAGCGGGGTCTTGGCCTCGGGCACGGCGGCGGCGGCGCCGTCGGCGGGCTGGGCGGTGGCGCTGGCCTTGGGCGCGCGCGCGGCGCGGCGCGGCGTGGCCTTTTTCTCGATGTGCTCGGTCATGGGCTGGCGCCTGTAGTAAGTGGGCGCTGACGCGAAACCTCGCCAGCGGACGGCGCGATTGTACCTTCACTTCACCAAAATCGATGACGAACAATCGATGATCGTATTCAATTAAAATGAAAGTGTTGACACTTTTTGATCGACTCCATACCATCGTCCTCACAAAATCAAAACCGGCCTCGCCTGATGCGGGCGTCCGGAACGGAGGGCGGCGCGGCGTGCGGCGCGCCGCGCCGCCAGACACGTGAGGAGCACACCTGCCATGACGAACACCCCCGCCAGCCCCCCCGCCCTGCCCCTGAGCCCGTACCGGGTCATCGACCTGACCCGCGTGCGCGCCGGCCCCACGGCCGTGCGCCAACTTGCCGACTGGGGTGCCGAGGTCATCAAGATCGAGGAGCCGGTCAAGGCCAGCACCGAAACCGAAATGGGCGGCATGCGCCTGGGACCTGACTACCAGAACCTGCAGCGCAACAAGAAGAGCGTCACGCTCAACCTGAAAGACCCGGAAGGCCGCGCCGTGCTGGAGAAGCTGGTGCGCGAGGCCGACGTCATCGTCGAGAACTACCGTCCCGACGTGAAGCACCGCCTGGGCATCGACTATGAAACGCTGAAGGCCATCAACCCGCGCCTGATCTATGCCAGCATCTCGGGCTTCGGCCAGGACGGCCCCTATGCCAAGCGCCCCGGCTACGACCAGATCGTGCAGGGCATGGGCGGCATGATGTCGGTGACCGGCCTGCCCGAGTCCGGCCCGGTGCGCGCCGGCATCGCGGTGGCCGACACCACCGCCGGCCTCTATTGCGCCATCGGCATCCTGATCGCCCTGCTGGACCGCGAGCGCACCGGCAACGGCCAATGGGTGCAGACCTCGCTGCTGGAAGCGCAGCTCGCCATCCTCGACCTGCAGGCCGCGCGCTGGCTGGTGGCCGGCGAAGTGCCGATCCAGGCGGGCAACAACCATCCCACCATCATCCCCACCGGCCTCTTCACCACGCGGAACGGCCCGATGACGCTGCAGGTGCCCGGCCAGCTGATGTGGGAACGCCTGTGCAAGGCGATGGACAAGCCGCAGTGGCTGGAAGACCCGCGCTATCGCACCAACCGCGACCGCTCCGACAACCGCGTGGCGCTGAACGAGGAAATCAACGCCATCCTGATGGAGCACCCGCGCGAATACTGGATCGAGAAACTGAATGCCGCCGGCCTGGCCTGCGGCGCGGTCAACACGGTGGACCAGGCCTTCGCCGATCCGCAGGTGAAGCACCTGGGCATCGCCTGGCCGGTGAACCATCCCCAGCTGGGCGACATCCAGCTGGTGGGCCAGCCCATCCGCAGCAGCCGCCACCAGGCCGGGCTGCGCAACGTGGCGCCCATGCCCGGCGAGCACAACGCCGAGATCCTGGGCCAGCTGGGCCTGCAACAGAACGAGCTTCAATCCCTGAGGAACCGGCATGTCATCTGACGTCATCACCGCCGAGCACACGCCCGTCATCCACTATGCCGTGGACGGCGGCGTCGCGACGCTCACCATCGACCATCCCACGCGGCACAACGCCATGACCTTCGACATGTGGGTGCTGCTGCCGCAACTGATCGAACGGGCGGACGAGGACCCCGCCGTGCGCGTGGTCGTGCTGCGCGGCGCGGGCGGCAAGGCCTTTTCATCGGGCTCCGATATCTCGCAGTTCGGCGAACGCCGCAGCACCGAGGAAGGCATCACGCTGTGGAACAACACGGTGGTCAAGGCCGTGGCGCGCCTGGCCGCCCTGCGCAAGCCTTCCATCGCCATGGTCGACGGCCTGTGCTTCGGCGGCGGCATGGGCCTGGCCCTGCATTGCGACATGCGTTTCGCGACGCCGGCCTCCAGCTTCGCGATTCCCGCGGCCAAGCTCGGCGTGGCCTACTACCCCGACTGGCTGCGCCGCCTGTCCGCGCTGGTGGGACCGGCAGTGGCCAAGGAACTGATGTACACGGCGCGCCGCTACGACGCGCAGCAGGCCCTCGCCGTGGGACTCATCAACGACGTGCGCGCGCTGGCCGACACGGAAGCGATGGCCGCGAAGATGGCCGGGCTGTCGCCGCTCAGCCACATCGCCAGCAAGATGGCCATCGACGAAGCGGTGAACCCGGGCCTGCACGGCCTGGAGGCCTGCCAGCAGGCCTTGCGCGCCTGCTTTGCCAGCGAGGACTACAAGGAGGGCCAGGCGGCATTCCGCGACAAGCGCCCGCCCGCGTTCACCGGACATTGAACCCGCCGCGCCGCCGGCTGCGGCGCGCCACCGACCACCCGGCCGACAGATGCCGGGGGAGGAGACAACAGCATGAAGATCGAGAAGATCGACGCCACGCTGCATCGCCACGAAATCGACCTGCCGGGCATCGGCAAGTCGATAGAGAGCCGCATGTTCGTGTTCGTCGAAGTCACCACCGATGAAGGGCAGACAGGCTTCGGCCTGACCGGCTCCATCCTGCCCTGGGCCGTCATCGCCTGCATCCAGAACCACCTGGCGCCCGCACTGAAGGGCCGCGACATCCTGCACACCGAAGCCATCCACGCGCATGTGTGGAAGCAGTTGAACAGCCGGGCCTACACCGGCGTGATCTCGAACGCGCTGTCGGCCATCGACGTGGCGCTGTGGGACCTGCGCGGCAAGGCCGAGAACCGCTCGGTGCATGAGCTGCTGGGCGGTTACCGCAACTGGGCGCCCACCTATGCCACCTTCGGCTATCCCTTCTTCGACGAAGCGCAGCTGGCGGACTATGGCCGCCAGTTCCGCGACGACGGCCACACCATGCTGAAGATGGTGGTGGGTGGCGAACCCACGCGCACCTGGCGCGACGACGTGCGCCGCGTGCAGGCGGCGCGCGAGGCCATCGGCCCCGACGTGGGCCTGATGATCGACGCCAACTGCTGGTTCAATCCCTATGACGCGCGGCTGCTGTGCCGCGCCATCGAGGACTGCAACGTGATGTGGTTCGAGGAACCCATCCAGCAGAACGACGCGCGCGCGCTGGCCGACCTGCGCCAGCACACCTCGGTGCCCATCGCCGCGGGCCAGATGGAAGGCCATCGCTGGCGCTACCGCGAGCTGGTGTCCCATCACGCCGTGGACGTGCTGCAACCCAACGTGCTCTACAACGGCGGCTTCACCGAGTCGCTGAAGGTGGCGCACCTGGCGCAGGCCTACAACCTGCCGCTCGCCAACGGCGGCGGCTGGCCGATCTTCAACATGCACCTGCTGTGCGGCGTGATGAACGGCGGCCCGGTGGAGTTCCACTACGGCATGTGGCAGACCGGCAAGCACTTCTTCGACGGCACGCCCGACCCGGTGAACGGCCGCATGACCCTGTCGGGCAAGCCGGGCCTGGGCTTCACGCCCAAGCGCGACGCCCTGCGCGAGGCACGCATCACCGATCCCTCGCAAAGCCGGCTGGAAGGCCGCGACAGCCACGGCTATCTGCTGCGCGAGGCCATTCCCGCGACCTGACCCTGGCGGCGCGCGCCGCCGCCGCCCCTCACACAGAACCAGAACGCCGGGCGGCACGCACCGGCGACACCAGGAGGAAGACACCATGCAAGCACGCACGCACACCGGAAGGCGCCGCCTTCTTTTCGCCGCCTGCGGCACGCTGCTGGCGCTTGCCGCGCCCTTGGCCGCGGCGCAGGACGACTATCCCAGCAAGAACATGCGCATGATCATCCCCTTCGGCGCGGGCGGCGGCAGCGACGTGCTGGCCCGCACCATCGGCTCGGTGATCAAGGACCTGAAACTGGTGCCGGTGGACATCCTGTACGAGAACCTGCCCGGCAGCAGCGGCGCGCGCGGCTACAAGGAGGCCTCGCGGCGCAAGAACGACCCCTACGTCATGGCAACCGTCAGCGTGAGCTTCTTCACCACGCCGCTGATCGGCCGCGCGCCCTTCAAGCAGGAAGACTTCACGCCGGTGGCCGCCATCTCCATGTCGCCCTATGTGCTGGCGGTGAGGACGGACTCGAAGCTGAAGACGCTGCAGGACTTCGGTGCGGCCAAGCGCCTGACCACCGGCACCGTGGGCGTGGTGTCCGACGCCCGGCTGCTGGCCGACATGGTCAGCAAGCAGTTGAAGGTGCGCGTGGACGTGGTGCCCTTCGACGGCGAAGGCGAGATCACCACCGGGGTACTGGGCGAGCACATCGACTTCATGTTCGGCAATCCCAGCGAGATCATGCCGCAGATCGAGGCGGGCACCATGCGCGCGATCGCGGTCAGCGCCGGCCAGCGCCTGACGTCCATGCCCGACGTGCCCACCTTCAAGGAGCAGGGCTACGACATCGAGCACACCATGCTGCGCAGCGTGGTCATGCCCGCGGGCGTCAAGCCCGAGGTCATCGCCTATTGGGAAGGCGTGATGCGCAAGGTGGCCGAGAGCAAGGAGTGGAAGGAACGCTACCTGGATCGCTTCAAGGAAGAGGCGCGCTACGAGAACGCCAAGGACGCCGCCGCGCTCATCAAGCAGACCAACGACCGCTACGTGGCGGTCATGAAGGAACTGGACATCATCAAGTGAGTCCCGCCGCGCGCGCTGCCCTCAGGCGCGCGCGGCGCTTTCCCCAACCCTGAAGCGGGGCACCGCGTCCCGCCTGGAAACCCATCATGAGAATCGAGATCCTCGACCGGCTGTTCGCCATGGGACTCTTCTTCCTTGGCTTGTACATCGCCGTCTCCGCCCCGTCCTATGGCTACCTGTCGGAGGGCAATCCGGGCCCCGGCTTCTTCCCGCTGTGGGTCGGCATCCTGATCGCGGGCCTGTCCATCGTCAACTTCGTGCGCAGCGTGGCAGGCAAGGAAACGCTCACGAACGAGATCAGCGTGCCGGGCCTGTTGAAGCCGGCGCTGGTCACGCTGGTGCTCGTGGCCTTCGTCTTCCTGGCCGACGTGCTGGGCATGATCCTGGCCTGCGCCGCGCTGGTGCTGGCCATCGGCCGCATCATCCATCCCCGCTGGGACCGCGTCTTCACGATGAAGATCCTTGCCACCGCCGTGCTGTTCCCGGTGGCCGCCAGCCTGGCCTTCGGCACCTACCTGGGTGTGCCGCTGCCCGTGGGCGTGCTCGGCTTCTGAACCCACAAGACCCGAAGAGAAAAGAGGGGGAGACATCATGGATTCACTGATTCTGTTGGCCCAGGGCATCGGCCAGGCCATGACCTGGTCGGTACTGGCCGCCACGCTGGTGGGTGTGCTGATCGGACTGCTGGTCGGCGTGCTGCCCGGGCTCGGCCCAGCCGCGGGCGTGGCCATCATGCTGCCGGTGGCGGTGGGCTTCGGCGGCGTCGAGGCCATTGCCGGCCTGGGCGGCATCTATTACGGCGCCATGTTCGGCGGGGCGGTCACGTCCATCCTGCTGGGCATACCGGGCGAATCGGCCTCGGTCATGACCGTGCTGGACGGCTACGCCATGGCCAAGCAAGGCCGGGCAGGCGAGGCGCTGGGCATCAGCGTGTTCTCGTCCTTCATCGGCGGGCTGGTGGGCCTCTTGCTGATGGCCCTGCTGGCCCTGGTCATCGCGCGCGCGGCCATCAAGTTCGGCCCCACCGAGATGACCGCGGTGATGGTGCTGGCGTTCTCGCTGGTCAGCGTGCTGGGCGGGCGCAACATCATCAAGGGCTTCACCGCGCTGGGGCTGGGCATCTGGATCGGCATGATCGGCATGGATCCGATCTCCGGCCCGCCGCGCTACACCTTCGCGCTGATGGACCTGCTGGACGGCGTGGACTTCACCATCATCGCGGTCGGCATTTTCGGGCTGGCGGAAATCTTCTACAACCTGTCCGAGAAGAGCGAGGGCAAGCGCGTGGCCGCCAGCTATTCGCTGCGCTCGCTGCTGCCGCGCGCCACGCACATGATCAAGTGCAAGGGCGCAGTCGCGCTGGGCTCGATCATGGGCTTCCTGGTGGGCGTGCTGCCGGGCGTGGGCGCCACGGCCGCCACCATGCTGGCCTACGCCGCCGCCAAGAAGGTCTCGCGCACGCCCGAGGAGTTCGGCAAGGGCGCCATGCAGGGCGTGGCCGCTCCCGAGTCGGCCAACAACAGCGCGGCCTATGTGTCGATGGTGCCGATGTTCACACTGGGCATTCCCGGCTCCGCCACCACCGCCATCATGCTGGGCGGCCTGCTGATGCTGGGCCTGCAGCCCGGGCCGCTGCTCTTCGCGAACAATCCCGACTTCGTCTGGACGGTGTTCGGCAGCTTCTGGATCGGCAACCTGATGCTGCTCTTCCTGACCCTGCTGATGATCCCGATGCTGGCAAGCGTGGTGTTCGTCTCGACCGCCCTGCTCTACCCGGTGGTGATCGGCATGATCCTGTTCGGCGTCTACTCCATCAACTACGCCATGACCGACGTGCTGCTGGCGCTGATCGCAGGGGTGCTGGGCTACATCATGCTGAAGCTGGAATATTCGGCTGTGCCGCTGGTGCTGGGCGTGGTGCTGGGCCCCATGCTGGAGAACAACATCCGCCGCACGCTGATCCTGTCGGAAGGCGGCCTGGGCGTGTTCTTCGCGCGGCCGATCTCGCTGGCCTTCTTCATCATGGCGGCCGTCGTGATCCTGTTCCCCCTCGTGTCACGCACCCTGCGGCGCAAGGCCCGGGAGGTCAGCACCGCCTGAGGAATGCAGGCACCTTGGCTGACGGACGCCGCGGCAACCCCGCGGCGTCCGTCACTCCACCCGGTCGGGCGCCTGGCTGGACCAGGCGTCGTAGCCGCCCGACAGCGCCCAGATGCCGGCGTGCCCCGCGCGGCGCAGGCGCACGGCCAGCGCCGCGGCCGACACCTCATCCGGGCAGGCGCAAACCACCACGATATCGCCCGTCCAGTCGCCGATCTCCAGCGCCTTGATCGGCGCACGCGCGTCCACCGCCCGGGCGCCGCGGATGCGGGGGCCTGCCGGCGCCTCCGCGCGCACGTCCAGGATCAGGGTATCGCGCCCTTCGTTCTGCCAGCGCAGCAGCTCGTCCACGGAAAGCCGCGGCACGTGCTTCATGGCCTGGCGCAGGGTGTAGCGGCGCACGGTGCGCACCAGCACATAGATCGCCAGCAGGGTCAGCACCAGCGCGATGCCCATGGGGCCGTAGTCGCCCAGCCACTGCACCACCTGGGCCACGGCATCCTTGAACAGCGCGCCCAGCAGCAAGGCCGACCCCACCCAGATCACCGCGCCAAGCATGTCGTACAGCAGGAAGCTGCGCAACGGCGTGCGGGTCAGGCCTGCCATGACGGTGGAGAGGCCGCTCGCGCCCGGCAGGAACTTGGCCACCAGCAGGATGCGCACGCCCACGCGCAGGTACAGCGACTGCGTCTGGCGGATACAGGAATCCCTGGAAAGCGACACGCGGCACACCGTCGACAGCAGTCCCGAGCCATACCGCCTGCCCGCCAGGTACCAGGCCAGGTCGGCCAGCAGGCAGCCCAGCACGCCCAGTACCAGGCTCAGCCAGACGCTGCCCGAGGGCAGCGCGCCCGCGGCCACCAGCAGCGGGTAGGCGGGAATGGGCGCACCGGCCTGTTCGAGCAGGACGTTGACGAAGACCAGGCCGGGGCCCCAGGCCTGCAGCAGGGTTTGGATGTCGTTCATGGGGGTGGCGGGCGGGACGCTGTGAATGCAAGCGCAACGATAAACGCGGAAGGCCCCGAGCGGGGCCTTCGCGATGACGTTGCCAGGGTTACTGTCAGGCAGCCAGGTCGAACAGCAGCACTTCGGCGTCGCGGCCGTCGCGCAGGGCGATGGCGCTTTCCGCGCTGACCTTCAGTCCGTCGCCGGTCTTCAGCGCCTGGCCGTTGACGGTCACCTCCCCGCGGGCCACGTGCACATAGCCCTGGCGGCCCTCGGCCAGCGGCAGCGTCACCTGTTCGTCGCCGTCCACCAGCGTGGCGTACACGCCCACGTCCTGTCCCACCGTCAGCGAGCCGTCACGGCCATCGGGCGACGCCAGCAGGCGCAGCTGGCCGCGCTTGTCGGCGTCCTCGTAACGGGTTTCCTGGTAGCTGGGACGGGTGCCGGTGAACTTCGGCACGATCCAGATCTGCAGGAAATGCACGCGCTCGGACTTCGAGTGGTTGAACTCGCTGTGTTCCACGCCGGTGCCCGCGCTCATCAGTTGCACGTCGCCCTGGCGCAGCACCGAGCCGCTGCCCATGGAGTCCTTGTGTTCCAGCGCGCCATCCAGCACATAGGACAGGATTTCCATGTTGCGGTGGCCGTGCGTGCCGAAACCCATGCCGGGCTCGACGATGTCGTCATTGATGACGCGCAGCGCGCCGAAACCCAATTGCGCCGGGTCGTGGTAGTGGCCGAAGGAGAAGGTGTGGTGACTGTCGAGCCAGCCCAGTTGGACATGGCCGCGGTCTTCAGCGTGGCGAATCGTGTTCATCGTGAGGCTCCCTGGCATGCCGCGCATGCCGCAGTGGTGTCGATGAAAGGATTCTAGGCTTGGTGAATTCGATAAAAAAGCGCAAAATTCGGCATCCATTTATCGAATAATCAGATATGTCCGTTCCCCGCACGACGCTGGAGCAATGGCGGGTCCTGCAGGCCATCGTCGAGCACGGCGGTTTCGCCCAGGCCGCCGAGGCCCTGCACCGCAGCCAGTCCTCGGTCAGCTACATGGTGGCCCGGCTGCGCGAGCAGGTGGGCGTGGAACTGCTGGTGATCGAAGGCCGCAAGGCGCGGCTGACCGACGCCGGCCAGGCGCTGCTGGCCGCGGCCACCGAACTGCTGCGCGACGCGGGCCGGCTGGAGCGCCTGGCGGCCAGCCTGGGCCAGGGCTGGGAACCCGAGGTGCGCATGGCCGTGGACGTGGCTTTTCCCACGGGCCTGCTGGTGCAGGCGCTGGCGCGCTACACCGACCTGGCCGCGCAGACCCGGGTGCAATTGAAGGAAGTGGTGCTGTCGGGCGCGGAAGAGGCCCTGCTCACGCACGATGCCGACCTCGTCATCGGCACCCGCGTGCCGGTGGGCCACCTGGGCGACCTGCTGCTGGACGTGGAGTTCGTGGCGCTGGCGCACCCCGCCCACGCGCTGCATCGACTGGGCCGCGAACTCACCACGGAAGACCTGGCCCGCGAGCTGCAGGTGGTGTTGCGCGACTCCGGCACGCAGCACCCTCGCGACGAAGGCTGGCTGGGCGCGCGCCAGCGCTGGACGGTCACCGCCATGCAGACCTCGCTGTCGATGGTGGCCAGCAGACTGGGCTTTGCGTGGCTGCCGCGCCACCTGGCGCAGCGGCATATCGATGAAGGCACCGTGCTGCCCCTGCCGCTGCGCGAAGGAGGCCGCCGGCGCGTACCGCTGTACCTGATGTACGGCGCCACCGAACCCGGGCCCGCCACGCGCCGGCTGGCCGAGGTGATCGCCGAGGAAGTGGCGGCGGACACGCACCGCTATCGTTGAGCCGAGGCGCCGCCGCTCAATAGCGATAGGCCACCGTGCCCAGGACGCTGCGCTCGATCCCGTAGCGGCAATTGGTGAGGTTGTTGCGGCAGACCACGGTTTCCCGGTCGAACAGGTTGTTCACGTTCAGGCCAAAACGCCAATTGCCGCGCTCGTAGTTCATGGCGGCATCGACGTAGGTCGCGCTGCCGTTGCGCAGGGTATTGCGCACGTCGGCATAGGTCGGTCCGACATGGCGCACGCCCAACCCCGCGCCCAGGCCCGCCAGCGGCCCGCCCTGCACCACGTGGTTGAGCCACAGCGACGCCATCCGGCGCGGGGTGACGATGGGCGTCCTGCCCAGGTCCACGTCGTTGCTGCGCGTGACCTTGACCTGGTTGTAGGTGGCCGAGGCCGTCGCATCCCATCCTCGCGCCAGCTCGGCCTTGGCCTCCAGCTCCACGCCACGCGAACGGATTTCGCCCGTCTGCACACTGAAGGTGGGCAGGCTGGGATCGGGCGTCAGTGCGTTGCGCTGGGTCAGTTCGAAAACCGACAACGTGTACAGGCTGCCTCCGCCCGGCGGTTCATACTTGATGCCCGCTTCGTACTGCTTGCCGCGTGTGGGAACGAAGGCCTCCCCCGCCGCATTCACACCCGACTGCGGCAGGAACGAGGTGGCATAGCTGACATAGGGCACGACGCCCGAGTCGAATGCATAGGCCAGGCCCGCCCTGCCGGTGAAGACATCATCGCGCTGACGCGTGCGGCTGCCGCTCAGGCGATTGTCCAGCGTGCTTTCCGCCCAGTCGTGACGTCCACCCAGGGTCAGGATCCATTGCTTCCACTTGACCTGGTCCTGCAGATAGACGCCGAGTTGCCGGCTGGTCTCGTACTGGTCGATGATGCGCGCAGCCGCACCCGGATAAGGGATATCGCGCCCATACACCGGATTCAGCAGATCCAGCGAGGGCGCCATGGCCTGGCGATACTCCGACTCGCCGTTCAGGCGTCGCGCGTCCAGCCCCGCCAGGATCTGGTGCTTCACCGCTCCCGTTTCCAGGCGGAACTCCGCCTGGTTGTCGATCACCGCACTCTCGGCCCGCTCGTCCGCCACCAGCGCATAGCGCGACAGGGTGCGCCGGTCGGCCGCCAGCGACAGCTGGTACAGGTTGCGCAGCGTCATGTCACCGTGTTGCAGGCGCGCGTTCTGGCGCAGCGTCAATCTGTCGCTGTAGCGATGTTCGAACTGCCAGCCCAGGCTGTAGATCTCCCGGTCATTCAAGTCGAAGCTGTAGTCCCCCACCAGCGTGCGGGTGGGATACACCGGCCGTGACTCGCCGTCGTTGCGGTCGCGCTGGTAATGGGCCAGCACCGTCAGCGACGTCGCCGCGCTTGGCTGCCAGGTGTAGGCGGGCGCCACGTACAAGGCATCGTCCTTGTAGCGATGGCCGCTGTCGTATTTCTCCTGGGTCCCCGCATCACGTCCCACCACGGTCAGGCGATAGCGATGCGCCCCCGCCTCATCCACCGCGCCGCCCAGATCGGCGGCCGCCTGGTAATGATCGAAACTGCCTGCCTGCAGCTCGACTTCGCGCAGCGTTTCCGCGGTAGGCCGCTTGGTGATGCGATTGACGATGCCGCCCGGCGCCACCTGCCCGAACAGCACAGACGAGGGCCCGCGCAAGGTCTCGATGCGTTCCAGTGCGTAGGCCGGCATCCGTGCGCGGATCTGGTCGTAGGGCATCTGGCTGAGCCCATCGCGATAATCGCCGGTGAGTTTGGCATCGAAGCCGCGCAGCACGATCCAGTCATTGCGGATCTCGTTGCCGCCGAAGTTGTTCACCTGCACGCCAGGCGTGTACTGGATGGCCTGCACCACACTCTGCGCGCCACGGTCGCGGATCTCCTTCGCCGTCACCACCGAGATGGACTGCGGAATCTCGGCCAGGCGCGTCGCGGTCTTGCTGCCCGTGGCCGTGCGGGACGCGGCATATCCGATGTCGGCCCCCAGCGGGCCGCCCAGGCCCGCCTCCACCCGTACCGGCGACAAGGTGGAGACGCCAGGCGGGGGATTGGGCCGCTCACGCAGCTGGTAGCCGCCCGCGCCCGTGTCGGCAGCTTCCAGTCCGCTGCCCGCCAGCAACGCGGCAAAGGCTTCCTCGACCGTGTAGACACCCTGCAGGCCCGGGCTCTGGCGGCCTTCGGCCAGCCGCGGCGCGAAGCTCAACATGACCTGCCCTCGGCTGGCCGCGGCCTGCAAGGTGGCCGCCAGGGAACCCGGCGCAATGGAATACGACTGCCTGGCCGGCAAGGACGCGGCCTGCGCGCCGGCAGGCGCGGCGGGCAGGGCCGCCAGCAACGGCGCCATGGCCAGCACCGCTGCCAGCACGCCACCGCGCATCCGTTCCCCCCCTTGTTTTACCTTCGACCCGGTCTCTGGCTGGATGACCTGCTGCGTGCACGTTTGCATGGATTCCCTTTCTTGTTGGACTGATTCGAAAGGGAGGTCACGCGAGAATGGAAAACCGGAAAATCTTTTTCCCAGGACGGTCAACGGGGAACCACCGTGACCCAATAGGGTGTGCGCGTGCGCAGCCGCACCGGCAGCAGGCTCACGACGGCTTGCAATACCCTGTCGGTGTCGTCCAGCGGAAACAAGCCCGACAGCCGCAAGTTCGCCACGTCCGGATCACAGCCAAGCAAGCCGCGGCGATAACGGCCCAACTCCGCCAGGAAGTCGCCCAACGCCATGTCGTCGGCGGCCAGCTCGCCACGCGCCCATGCCGGTTGCGACGTGCCCACCGCCCTGCCATCCGCCACCCAATCGTCTCCGAACGTGGCGGACTCCCCGGCATGCAGGACCCGGCCCGCCTCCGCATCCCGGCGCGGCGCCAGGGCCACCGCGCCCTCGAACACCGACACGCGCGCCTGCCCGGGCAGACGCCTGACGGCCAACCGGGTACCCAGCGCACGCGCATGTCCGACGGGTGTCAGCACCCGCAACGGCCGATCGGCCGCGGGGCCGTCATGCCCGGTGGTGACGAGGATTTCCCCACGATGCAGCACCAGCGTCCGCCACGCCGGCTCCAGCTTCACGTCGAAGGCACTGTCGGTATCGGCCAGTACCGTGGTGCCGTCAGGCAAGTGCCAGGCCCTGCGCTCGCCGACCGCCGTGGCATGGTCCGCCGACCAGGCGCGCCAATCGCCTCGCGTTGCCACCATTGCCGCGCCGCCGCCCACCATGGCGAGGATCGCCATCGACTTGAAGAAACGGCGCCGGCCCGCCTGGCTGCCTGCCTGCAACGCGGTCATTGCCGCGCTTGCGGGCAAGCCCGTGAGTCTCGCGGTCACCGCCTCGATATGCAGCCAGGCGCGCTCATGATCAGGATGCGCGGCGCGCCAGCGTTGCCAGGCCTCGCGCTGGATGTCGGTCATGCATTCCGAGCGCCACAGCGAAAACCAGTGCGCGGCCTCGCGCGCCACCTCTTCGGCCAGGGGTTCTCCCCCCGCCCGTGGCCCCATCCTAGTCATGCGCGCGGCACCTGCAATGAGCGGCCATCTCAGGCTTCCAATGCGAAGAAGCACTGCGCCGCGGCGCGCGCCATGTAGTTGCCGACGGTTCGCGTCGTGACACCCAGCTGGCAGGCGATCTCCGCATAACCCAGGCCCTCGAGCTGCGCCAGCAGGAACGCGCGGCGCACGGGCGCGGGAAGCCCGTCCAGCGCCTGGTCGATCTGGCACAACGCCTCCAGCACCAAGGCACGGGTCTCCGGGCTCGGGGCATGCAGGTCGGGCTGGGAGGCCAGGCTGTCGAGGTAGGCCTCTTCGATGGCCTGGCGGCGATAGTGGTTGGCCAGCACGCGCCGCGCGATGGTGGCCAGGAATGCCCGCGGTTCGCGCAAGGTGGGCGTCTCACGCGCGTCCAGGAGCTTCAGGAAGGTATCCTGCGCCAGGTCGGCGGCCTGGTCATCACCGTGCATGCGGCGCCGCAACCAGTTCGCCAGCCAGCGATGATGCTGGACGTAAAGCGTCTCGGTTGCCTCGTGGCGGGATAGGTCGGGAGCGGGGGCATGCATCGCGGCGCGCGGACAGGCTGTTGGCCCTGAGGATCAGCGCCAGAATCCGGCAATGATAACAATTATCATTGCCGGAAATAAGCCCCCGGGCAACAAGCCACCTGCGTGCGCCTAGCGCCTGTCCTCGTTCCGCGGGCCGCCCTCGACGAGGGAAACCTGCCCATCGCCTTCGGCCGACTCCAGCCGGTGCGCCTCGGAATTGGTCTTCACGTCCAACAGCCATTCGCGCCACACGGCTACCAGCAGGGCCATCAGCACCGGCCCCACGAACAGGCCGACGATGCCCATGGTCTTCACGCCGCCCACCAGGCCGAAGAAAGTCGGCAGGAACGGCAGCTTGACGGGGCCGCCCACCAGCTTGGGCCGCAGGGTCTTGTCGACGATGAACAGTTCCACCGTGCCCCACACGAAGAGCGCCACGCCCGCCACCAGTTGCTCGGATCCCACCAGGTACAGCGAGACCAGCGTGAAGGACAGGGGCGCGCCGCCAGGGATGAGCGCCATGAAACCGGTGATGACGCCCAGCAGCACGGGCGACGGCACGCCGGCGATCCAGTAGGCCAGGCCCAGCACCACGCCCTCGCCGATGGCGATGAGGCCCATGCCGGTGACGGTGGAACTGACGGTCGCCGGCACCATGCGCGAGAAACGCTGCCAGCGCTTGGGCAGGATGCGCTCGCCCAGGAGATCCAGCTGCGCCACGATGCGGTCGCCGTCCTTGTAGACGAAGAAGAGCGTGATGAGCAGGAACAGCACGTTCAGCGCCAGGCTGAAGGCATTGCCCGTCAAAGACAGCACCACCCGGTAGATGTTGCCCAGGTGCTGGCCGCTGACGGCCTGCACCCAGTCGCCCAGCGCGTGGGGGTGGCCCAGGTACTCGTTCCAGTAAGGCGCGATGCGCTCGCCCACGACCGGCAGCGCCAGGATCCAGTTCGGCACGGCCACGCCGTCGCGGTTGGCGGCCAGCAGCCAGGCAATGGCGTTGCTGGCCTCCTTGATGGCATAGGACAGGGCCATCGACAGCGGCACCACGGCCACCACGATGACCACCGTGATGGCGACGCTGGCGGCCAGGATGTTGCGTCCGCCGCAGGCCCGCAGCCAGCGCTGGTAGAGCGGCCAGCTGGCCAGGCCCACGATGAGCGCGGCCAGCACCGGGACCAGGAAGCCGCCAAAGAAATACACGCCCGCCAGCAGGATCAGCAGCAACAACCAGCGGGCGACGAGGAAGGCGGGAAGCACGGGAGGCATGGCGATCTCTGGGTCTTCTTTAAGCAGGGTGTCAGCGGGACTATACCGGGCGAACGCGATCCGCCGCTGCCACTGCCGGTCAACGGCGGCAGCGCAGGCATCGCGCATCGGGGTTTACGCGGCGTTCAGCACATGGATGGGCTCGCCCCGGCGCCAGGCGGCAATGGCGGCGACGGCATTGCCATAGAAGGCCACGAAGTTGGACGGCGTGACATAGCCCAGGTGCGGGGTCAGCACCACGTTGTCCAGGCGCCGCAGCGGGTCATCGGCGGCCAGCGGTTCCTGCGGATATACATCCAGCCCGGCGCCCGCGATGAGCCTGCCGGTGAGCGCGCGCACCAGCGCATCGTGGTCGGCCAGCCCCGCGCGCGCGGTGTTGACGAGATACGCGGAGGGCTTCATGGCCGCCAGCGCCTCGGCATCGACGACGCCGGCCGTGCGTTCGCTCAGCACCAGGTGCAGGGAGACCACGTCGGAGGAGGTGAAGAGCGCCTGCTTGTCCACGCGCTGCACGCCCGCCTGCGCGGCACGCTCGTCCGTCAGGTTGGGGCTCCAGGCCACCACGTCCATGCCGAAGGCCTGCCCCACGCGGGCCACGCGCTGGCCCAGGTTGCCCAGCCCGACCAGGCCAAGGCGCTTGCCCGCCACGCTGGCGGGAATGGCCGTCTGCCAGAGGCCCGCGCGCATGTTCGCCGCTTCGGCCGGCACGTTCTTGAACAAGGCCAGGATCAACGCCCAGGTAAGCTCGGCCGTGGCGCCCACGCTGTCGGGATGACCGGGCGCGCCCGAGACCACGACGTCTTGCGCACGGCAAGCCGCCATGTCGATGGCATTGTTGCGCAGGCCCGTGGTCACCAGCAGGCGCAGCTTGGGCAGCCGCGACAGCAGGCCCGCATCGAAGGGCGTGCGCTCGCGCATCGCGACGATCACGTCGAAGCCGGCCAGCGCCTTGGCGCGCGCGGCGTCATCCGCGGGCAGCGGCGCATCGAAAAAGACGACCTCGGCCTCGGACAGGCCGCCCCAATCGGCCAGGCCGCGGGCAACGTTCAGGTAATCATCCAGGACGGCAATCTTCATGGCGGCTCCTCGATCTGGCGGTCTGCGCCGCCCTGCATGCGGGCACGGGCACCGCCCCGGCTCGCATGGGCTTGCTGGCGTTCACACGCCGACGGCCCCCTACTGGCGGCCGGACATCGCGCGTTCGATCTTCTGGTCGGTCTTGTATTGGCTCAGCGCGTACACGGACCAGATCGCGGCGGGGATCCAGCCGATCAGCGTGATCTGCAGGATCAGGCAGATGATGCCCGCGAACGGCCGCCCGATGGTGAAGAACTGGAACCAGGGCAGCAGGATGGCAAGGATGAGACGCATGGCAGGACTCTTGGGGTCAGGGATCGGGCGCCGGATCGACGCCCCAGGAAAGTGGAAGCGCCTTCAGGCAGGAATGGGATTAGTTGCGGGCGTCGGCCTTGGGCGCGGCCTGCGTGGCGGCGTCCAGGCGCGTCTTGAAAGCGTCCAGCGACAGCGCGCCATTGGCGCGCGAGCCGTCGTCGAAGAAGATCGCGGGCGTGCCGCGCACCATCAGTTTCTGCGCCAGGGCCACCACCTCGCCACCGACGTCGTCGCAGGTGGCAGTGGGCGGCACCTTGCCGCGCAGCATCCAGTCGTCCCAGGTCTTCTCGCGCGACTTGCTGCACCAGACATCGCGCACCTTCACGTGCGAATCGGGCGTCAGGATGGGCAGCAGGAAGGTGTGCACGGTCAGGTTGTCGACGTCTTCCAGCGTGCGCCGGAACTGCTTGCAATAGCCGCAGTTGGGATCTTCGAAGATGGCGATGCGGCGCTCGCCCTTGCCCTTGACCTGCTTGAGCGCAAGCGCCAGCGGCAGGTCGTCGAACGCGATGCGGCTCAAGGCTTCCTTGCGCGCACGCGTCACGTCGAGGCGCGTTTCCGCGTCGATGAGCGTGCCATCCAGCACGAAGCGCACGGCCTCGTCGGTGTAGACCAGGTCGCCGCCCAGGTTCACTTCATAAAGGCCGTAGGGCGTGGCGCGCACGTCGGTGACCGGCGCGCCGGGAAAGCGCGACACGAAGCGCTCGCGCACATTGGCGGCGATGGCCGTGTCGGCCGCGTCATCGGCAGCCTTGCTGATGACGTCATCGGCAGCCGCCTGCCCGGCCGCGGACAGCGGCGCGGTGGACTGCGCCTGCGCGGCGCCGATGGCCAGGCCGACGGACAACAGCGCCAGCGCGGCGACACGGCGGAAGGTGGCCAGTGAAAAGACTTGCATCATGACTCCGAAGCGCGGGCAATCAATTGCCGTTTGACGAAAGGCAGCCGCTCGATGACCTGCATGCCCGTGTTGCGCAACCACGCCACGGGCGCGGCGGGCGTATCGAACAGACGGTGCAGGCCGTCGGTGGCGAACTTCATGGCGAACACGGGCTCGGCCCGCGCGCGCCGGTAGCGCCGCAGCACTTGCGGATCGCCAGCAGAACGATAGGACTCGCGGCCCGCCACGGCCTGCACCAGCGCCTCGACATCGGACAGGCCCAGGTTCAGGCCTTGTCCGGCCAAGGGGTGCAGACGGTGGGCGGCGTCGCCGACCAGCGCGAAGCGTTCCCCGATCATATCCGTGGTGGCCAGCGTCAGGTCGAAACCCTGCATGGGCTGGCGCGGGCGCAAGGCGCCCAGCACGCCGCCGGTGGCCGCGCCCAGCTTCTCGATGAGCGCCTGCGCCTGCACCTCGGCCGGCAGGCCCTGCAGCGCGCGCGCCAACGGCGTCTTCATGGACCAGACCATGGACACCTGGGGCCCCTGTTCGGTGTCGGGCATGGGCAGCAGGGCCAGCACGCCGTCCTCGCGGAACCATTGATAGGCCGTGCCGCCATGCGGACGCTGGGCGTCCAGGTGGGTGACCAGGCCCACGGCCTCATACGAACGCGAACGCACTGCCACGCCCGCGGCGCTGCGCAGGCGCGATTGCGCGCCATCGGCCGCCACGGTCAGGGCCGGGCGCAGGCGCGCGCCGGACTCGGTCAGCAGTTCGCCATTTTCAACCCCCACGCAACGCTCGTCGCGCCAGGGAATGCCATAGATCTGCACGGCCTGGGCCAGGACGCGCTCGATCTCCCCCGACTCCATGATCCAGGCCAACTGCGCGCGCGTGCCTTGCCAGGCATGCAGCACGACCTGCCCGCCCGCGTCGCCGCGGACGTCCATGGCCTGCACCTCGGCCATGCGCGCGGCGGGCAGGCTGTCCCAGACGCCCATGCCCGCCAGGAAACGCTGGCTGGCCGCCGAGATGGCGTAGACGCGCGGGTGATACAGCGCGCCGGCAGGCGGCACCGGCACGCGCGGGCCCAGCAGGCTGACCGACTGGCCGCGTCGCGCCAGCGCCAGGGCGCAGGCCAGGCCGACGATGCCCGTGCCGCAGACGACGATGTCGGACTGGCTCATCGCGCTTTCGGCTGGCCCGCCGCCTTGGGCCACAGCACCCACATCTGGCCGCGCTGCTTCATGCGGCCGGCCTGTTCCCCGGCCGCGTCGCCATGGCCCCAGTAGAAGTCCGTGCGTGCCGCCCCCTTGATGGCCGCGCCCGTGTCCTGTGCGAACACCAGGCGGTTCATGGCGGTCTGCGAAGCAGGACGGGTGGTGGCCAGGAACACCGGCGTGCCCAGCGGCACGAAGGACGCGTCGACGGCCACCGAGCGCGCCTCGGTCAACGGCACGCCATAGGCGCCGCGCGGGCCCGCGCTGGGGTCGGCAATGGCTTCCTCGCTGAAGAACACCATGGCGGGGTTCACGTTCAGCATTTCATTCACGCGGCCCGGATTGCGCTGGGCCCACAGGCGGATGTTCTGCATGGAGGTCTGGGCCAGGGGCAGCTCGCCCTTGTCGGCCAGCCACTTGCCCACCGAGCCGTACGGATGGCCGTTGTGATCGGCGTACGCCAGGCGGATCGTGTCACCCGCGCCCGGCCCGCCCGTCAACGCCACGCGGCCCGAGCCCTGGATCTGCAGGAAGAAGGCGTCGACCGGATCGTCGATCCAGGCCAGGACGGCGGGCTTCTCGGCCCCCGCGTTGATCTGTTCCCGCGTGTTGTAGGGCACCACGCGGCGGCCTTCCAGCTTGCCGCGCACCCGCTTGCCTGCCAGTTCCGGATACAGCCCGCCCAGGTCGATGACCAGCAGGTCCTTGGGCACGGCATACAAGGGCCATTGGTATTTGCCGCCCTGCTCGCGGGAACCACGCACCAGGGGTTCGTAGTAGCCCGTGACGGTGTTGGCGGCCGGCTTGCCGTCGGTGCCCAGCACGCGCCAGGGCTGCAGATAGGTCTGCAGGAACTGGCGCACGGCGGCGGTGTCGCCGGCCGCCGGCGCGCGCGCCGGATCGGCGGCAATGGCGCAGACGGGCTGCCAGTCGCGCGGCGCGGCGCGCGCGGGCGCCGTCAGCGAGCCGCCCGTGGGCCGCATCAGGCCGCGGCAGTTGCGCAGGAAGCCCTCCCAGACCTGTTCCAGGTTGTCGGCGTCCCAGCCCGGCAGGTCGCGCCAGGTGGCCTGGGCGAAACTGCCGGCCAGCTTGCGCGGCGTGGTGTCGGGCAGGCGCGACAGGGGCGGCACGGTCAAGGGCCCCTCGGCCGGCAGCGGCTTGGCGCCCGGCATGCCCGGCACGCTGGGTGCCGTGTCGTCGGGCGCGGGCGGCGAGGCGCAACCCGCCAGCACGACACCTGCCAGGACACAGAACGCGCGGCGCAGGCTTGCGCCGCCGAGGATTGGATTACGAGACCCGCCAGATTTCATAGACACTCAATGCAGCGTGCGAGGCATGGCCAGCACGAATTCGGAGATCGGTACGTCGAACGGAATGCCGTTCTCGCCCACGCAGTGATAGGCGCCGCGCATCGTGCCCACCGGGGTGGGGAGCGGACAGCCGCTGGTGTATTCGAAGGTTTCGCCGGGCGCGAGCAGCGGCTGCTGCCCCACCACGCCCAGGCCGCGCACTTCCTGCTGGCGCTGTTCGCCATCGGTGATGATCCAGTGCCGCGCGATGACCTGCGCCGGCCGTTCGCCCGTGTTGGTGATGCGCACCGTATAGGCGAACACATACTGCCGCTGGGCCGGGTCCGACTGGTCGGGGACGTAGCGGGGCGTCACGGTAACGGTGAGGTCGTAGGATTTCACAGGCCTTGGTCCGGTAATCACGCCCGGGGCCGGGCGCAGGCCCGGCGCCGAACTGCAATAATGGCACATTATGCCTTCGCCCCTGCCCGCCCACATGTCCGACATTTCCTCCCTCCCGCCTGCCGTCATCGCCCCCAGCATCCTCTCGGCCGACTTCGCCCGCCTGGGCGAGGAAGTCCGCGCCGTCGTCGACGCTGGCGCCGACTGGATTCATTTTGACGTCATGGACAACCATTACGTTCCCAATCTGACCATCGGCCCCATGGTCTGTGCGGCCATCCGCCCGCACGTGCAGGTGCCCATCGACGTGCACCTCATGGTCGAGCCGGTGGACGCGCTGATTCCCGAGTTCGCCAAGGCAGGCGCCAACATGATCACGTTCCACCCGGATGCATCCCGCCACGTGGACCGCACGCTGGCCCTCATCCGCGATCACGGCTGCAAGGCAGGCCTGGTGTTCAACCCGGCCATGCCGCTGGACTGGATGGACCACGTGATGGACAAGCTGGACATGATTCTCTTGATGTCAGTCAATCCCGGCTTCGGCGGCCAGGGCTTCCTGCCCTCGGCGCTGCCCAAGCTGCGCGCCGCCCGCGCGCGCATCGACGCCTGGACGGCCGAGGGCGGCCAGCCCATCCGGCTGGAAGTCGATGGCGGCGTGAAGGTGGACAACATCGCCGAGATCCGCGCCGCCGGCGCCGATGCCTTCGTGGCGGGCTCGGCCATCTTCGGCAAGCCCGACTATCGCGGCGTCATCGACGCCATGCGCCAACAGATCGCCCAAGGAGAAGCCAGCCGTGGCTGAGGTCCAACACACCGCCGGACGCGCCTTCGACGCCGCCCTGATCGACCTGGACGGCACCCTGCTCGACACCATCCCCGACCTGGCTTTCGCTGCCAACGCCATGCGCGTGGACCTGGGCGAGGCGCCGCTGCGGGAAGACGTGCTGGCCACCTTCGTCGGCAAGGGCATCGAGAACCTCGTGCGCCGCACGCTGGCCGCCAACCTGGACGGTGGCGAGGTCGACGAGGACCTGATGCAGCGCGGCCTGGCCTCGTTCCGCCATCACTACCACCTGGTCAACGGCGACAAGGCCCAGGTCTACGACGGCGTGCTGGACGGCCTGAAGGCGCTGCGCGACCAGGGCATCGCCCTGGCCGTGGTCACCAACAAGCCCACCGAATTCACCGAGCCGCTGCTGGCGCGCACCGGGCTGGCGGGCTTCTTCCAGGTGGTCGTCTGCGGCGACACCTGCGCAAAGAAGAAACCCGACCCGATGCCGCTGCTGCACGCGTGCGAACGGCTGGGCGTCACGCCCGAGCGCAGCCTGGCGATCGGCGACTCCATCAACGATGCCGTCGCCGCCCGCGCGGCAGGCTGCCGCGTGCTGGCCGTGCCGTATGGCTACAACGAAGGCCGCGACGTCCGCACGCTGGACGTCGATGGTATAGTTGCCTCGCTCCTGGACGCCGCGCGCTGGGCCGCTGATCCCAGCGCCGTGCCGGCAGCCTGACACCACAGACCCCTCGTATCTCCATGACCGCCACCCGACTCCAGACCGTCATCAGCGCCCGTTGGCGCTGGTGGCGTTCGTCGTCCGGGTGGTGATCACGCACCGGCCGCGTGCCTTACCGCGCACAGGCCAGCAGCAGTAAACCCGCTAGTCACCCGCCCGGAACCAGAAATGGCCGGGCTTTTTTATGCCGCCTCGGCCAGCCCGGGGGCAGCATGGATCGGGTAGCGGCGGGGCGGCACTTTCAAGAACACCAGGCAGAACCGAGAGACGCTTCCCATGACCGAAATCGAATTCAAGGCCCTTGCCGCCCAAGGCTACAACCGCATCCCGCTGGTGGCGGAAACCTATGCCGACCTCGACACCCCGCTGGCCATCTACCTGAAGCTGGCCCACGCCGGCCCGCAAGGCGGCCGCATGAGCTGCCTGATGGAATCGGTGGTGGGCGGCGAACGCTTCGGCCGCTACTCCTTCATCGGCCTGCCCGCGCGCACCGTCATCCGTGCCCATGGCACGAAGACGGAACTGCTGCGCGACGGCAAGGTCGCCGAAACCCACGAAGGCGATCCGCTTGCCTTCATCGAGCAATACCAGCAGCGCTTCAAGGTGGCGCTGCGCCCCGGCATGCCGCGTTTCGCGGGCGGCCTGGCCGGCTACTTCGGCTATGACACCGTGCGCCACATCGAGCCGCGCCTGGGACCGGCGGTCAAGCCCTTCCCCGCCGGCATGGACGAGGGCACGCCCGACATCATGCTGATGCACGTCGACGAACTCGTCATCGTCGACAACCTGGCGGGCCGCACCTACCTGATGGTGTATGCCGACCCCAGCCAGCCCGAGGCCTATGCCCAGGCCCAGCAACGCCTGAAGGCGCTGCGCGCGCAACTGCGCAAGCCGGTGGACATCCCCTACAGCCACGCCAGCGTGCAGACCGAGGCGAGCCGCGACTTCAAGAAGGACGACTACCTGGCCGCCGTGCGCCGCGCCAAGGAATACATCGCCGCGGGCGACCTGATGCAGGTGCAGGTGGGACAGGTCATCGCCAAGCCCTTCAGCGATGCGCCGCTGTCGCTGTATCGCGCGCTGCGCTCGCTGAACCCCTCGCCCTACATGTACTTCTGGAACTTCGGCGACTTCCAGGTGGTGGGCGCCTCGCCCGAGATCCTGGTGCGCCAGGAAGCCGTCTCCACCGTCGAGGGCGAGGCGGCCAGCCGGGTCACCATCCGCCCGCTGGCCGGCACCCGCAAGCGCGGCGGCACGCCCGAGGAAGACGCGGCGCTGGCGGAAGAACTGCTGGCCGACCCGAAGGAACGCGCCGAACACGTGATGCTGATCGACCTGGCCCGCAACGACGTGGGCCGCGTGGCGCGCACCGGCACGGTGGAAGTCACCGACACCATGGTCATCGAGCGCTACTCGCACGTGATGCACCTGGTGTCCAACGTGAACGGCACGCTGCTGCCGGGCATGAGCAGCATGGACGTGCTGCGCGCCACCTTCCCCGCGGGCACGCTGACGGGCGCGCCCAAGGTCCGCGCCATGGAACTCATCGACGAGCTGGAACCCGTGCGCCGCGGCATCTATGGCGGCGCGGCGGGCTACCTCAGCTACGGCGGCGAAATGGACGTGGCCATCGCCATCCGCACGGGCGTCATCAAGAACGGCATGCTGTATGTGCAGGCGGCCGCCGGCATCGTGGCCGACTCGGACCCCGAAAAGGAATGGCTGGAAACCGAAGCCAAGGCGCGCGCCGTGCTGCGCGCGGCCGAGCAGGTGCAGGCAGGGCTGGACGAGCCGTTCTGATGTCTTGCACGCGGCGCCTCTGGGCGCCGCGCCCCGCCCTAGCGCTGGGCGTACCAGCGCGCGGTGGCGGGTGAAATTTCGTCCATGCGCCAGCCGCGCTGGTGCACGGACCCGTCCTTGCCCTCCACCGTCAGCCAGACCTCGGTGTCGGGCCCGCCGCGCGAGGGCAGCTGGATCTCGACGCTGCGGTCCCAACGCGCGCCGCCGAACGTGATGCCCGCGCCGCGCAAGGAGCGCGGCTTGTGCACCTTCAGGTAAGCGGCACGGATCTGCGCATCGCAGGCCTCGCAGAAGCGCAGCTGGTACTTCTTGAAAGGCGTTTCGCCCAGGATCATCTGCGGCGCGTTCAGGTCTGCTTCGGCCAGGCTGAACGTCCAGGGCCCGATCTCGCCATGCAAGGCATCGTCGCGCAACACCGGCTTGACCGGCGCCTGCGCCAGCACGATGCCGAACGCTACCGGCACCGCGCACAACACGACCGCGGCCAACCAGCGGCGGCTTGCGGAAAGCGGCGCCGTTGCCTCGATGGGAAGTGGCCGCGCAGGTTTCTCGGTCCAGCGCGGCAACGCGAACGCCAGCACGGCGGATACGACGCCGATCCATGCCACCCAGGCAACGCCGCCGATCGTGTCACCCCACCCTTCGAGGCAGACGAGCAGGGCTGCTCCCAGCAACAGCCAGCCCGCCGTGCGGCACCCCCGCCTGACCGCGGGCATCGGCACCCGGCCCAGCAGCTGTTCACCTTGGCGCTCGGCGGCCAGGGCCAAGCAGACGAATCCGGCCAGCGCGATCAGCGCCACCGACAGGTTGAGCATCATGGCGCGCTCCCCGACAACAGCCAGCACAGCAGGGACAACACGGCGGTGACGCCCAGGATGCCGACCCATGCGCGCAGCACGCTGCGCACGCTGAACACCCAGATCACCGCCACGGCATACCAGACAAAGCCGAGCAGGGTGGACGCCATGACGGCTTCGGCTCGCGGCAAGGGCCACACCAGCGCCAGCAACACCGCCATGGCCGAGGCCAGCGCATAACCACCGAGCGCTGCCACGACGATGCGCGAGAGCACCAGGAGGCGATAGCGAGCAGTCACGGCGCTCATGTCGTCGACTCCCGGGCGGTGACAGGGACGGCGCCGGCTGCCGGGCGGGCCTGCGCCAACGCACCCAGCCAGCGCCGGCGCAACTTGTGGGCGATGTACGCAAAGATGGCCGCCAGCCCCAGCATCGACAGGTCGAAGCCTGCCAGGCCCCAGTCGCCATGGGGCAGCGTCACGCCCAGGTGGCGTTGGGTCGTCAGCGCATTGAGCACCGGCAGCAGGGCATACGCCGCCACGGTGAGCCACAGCAGTTCCAGCCAGGCACGCTTGAGCGGCCGCAACGAGGCATACAGGAAGCTCCAGCCCCACACCAGGAACATGCAATGCGCCTCCCAGTCGGGCCGGCTGCCCAGCGAGACCGGCAACAGCCGGTTCGCCCAGAAATAGGCGGCCACGGCCAAGGGCAGGCCCACCAGCGTCCCGGCGTTCAGCACCTCCACGACGCGCAGGCCCGCCGCATCCAGGCGCGAAGACCCGTGCTTCTTCTGGTGCTGCGTGCGGCGCTTGACGGTCCACATCACCAGCCCGGTGCCGATGACGGCGCAGCCCATCAGGCCCATGATCACGTACAGCCAACGCAGCCACCAGTTGGCGAACAGCCCCTCGTGCAGGCTCAACATCACGTCGCGGACATTCTGGGTGTTCGACCGCCTGTCGTCGTGGGACAGCGGACGGCCGTCCTCGGCGCTGTAGCGCAGGCGGTCCGCCACGTAGACCAGGAGCCGGCCGTCGACCACGCGCGTGACATCCACATAGGCAGGCTCGCCCTGCGGGCGCGCCATTCTCACACCCGCCACCTTGCCCGCCCCCCATTCGGCCTCCGCACGCGCCACGAGCCCGGCCACGTCGGCAGCGGGACGGACCATCGGATCGTGCGTACCGGTGTCGCGCGGAAATGCTTCGCGGAAATACGCCTGGCGATCCGCCTGTGTGCTGCCATAGACCACGTCGCGCGCAGCGGGCATGTAGTCGAAGGCGAAGAACATCAGGCCTGTGTAGGTGATCATCAGGAAGAACGGCAGGGACATCACGCTGACCACGTTGTGCGCGTCGAGCCACGAGCGCTGCCCCTTGCCGGGCCTGAAGGTGAAGAAGTCGGTGAATATCTTCTTGTGCGTGATGACGCCCGACAGGATCGCCAGGAACATCAGCATCGTGCATGCGCCGACCAGCGCGATGCCGGTCTGGTAAGGCATGTAGTGCAGGATGTAGTGCATGCGATAGAGCAGGCCGCCCCCGCCCGTTGCACGGCCTTCCGTCTCGACGCTGAACTCGCCGGTCACCGGGTCCAGGATCTCGCTGCCGCGTCGGCCCTGTTCATGGTTGCGGCCGGGCATGTCTTCCCAGGAAATCAGGAAAGGATGCTCGCCGCGCGGATTCAGGCTCTGGTGCGGCAAGGTCACCGTCCAGTTCCTGGCACCCGGTGCCACGGCTTCCAGCCGGTCCAGCGCCAGCCTGACCTGCGTGTCGCGCTCGCCCTTCTGCGCCTGGCCGGCCAGCGGCAGCTCGGGCTTCATCCAGCGCGTGATCTCGTTGTCGACGTAGCCGGCAGTGCCCGTGACGAACACGAAGAACACCACCCAGCCGACCACGACACCCGTCCAGGTGTGCAGCCAGGCCATCGATTGCCTGAAACCCTCTTTCACGATCGCTTTCCTTGCCGCGCCATCTTGTTGTCCGGCAGCCGGGCGGCCTCTCTTCAGACCGCCCACCACCAAATCCAAAAGACTCGCATTATCATTCTCAGGGAGGCCGCCGCGCAAGCGCGCCCTGCCGGGCAAGGATCGGGGATGGCACGCGCCCCTGGCGGGTCAGCCCCGTGCCGCCTCTTCCAGCATCCAGCCCGCCGCTTTCTCCGCGATCATCAAGGTCGGGCTGTTGGTGTTGCCGCTGGTGATCGTGGGCATCACACCCGCGTCCACCACGCGCAGGCCCGACACCCCACGCACGCGCAGGCGCGCATCCACCACCGCCATCGGGTCGTGGGCCGCACCCATCTTCGTCGTGCCCACGGGGTGGAAGATCGTCGTGGCGATATCGCCCGCCAGCCGGGCCAGCTCCTCGTCGGTCTGGTATTGCACGCCCGGCTTCCACTCCTCGGGCCGGTAGCGCGCCAGCGCCGGCTGCGACACGATGCGGCGCGTCACGCGCAGGGAGTCCGCCGCCACCTGGCGGTCCTCGTCCGTGCCGAGGTAGTTCGGCGCGATGGCTGGCGCATCCTCGGCGTGGGCGCTGCGGATGCGCACCGAGCCGCGGCTCGTCGGGTTCAGGTTGCAGACGCTGGCGGTGAAGGCCGCAAAGGGATGCAGGGGTTCGCCGAAGGCATCCAGCGACAGCGGCTGCACGTGATACTCCAGGTTGGGCCACGCGCGGCCCGGATCGCTGCGGGTGAAGGCCCCCAGTTGCGAGGGCGCCATGCTCATGGGGCCGCTGCGCCGCAAGGCGTATTCCATGCCGATACGCGCCTTGCCCCACAGCGTGGCGGCCAGCATGTTGAGCGTGGGCGCGCCGTGGATGCGATAGACGGCGCGGATCTGCAGGTGATCCTGCAGGTTCTCGCCCACGCCAGGCAGGTCCGCCACCACCGGGATGCCATGTTCCCGCAAGAGCGCTGCCGGGCCGATGCCGGACAGCTGCAGCAACTGCGGCGAGCCGATGCTGCCCGCGCACAGCACGACCTCGCGCGCCGCGCGCACGGCGTGTTCCTGGCCACCCTTGCGCACGGTGGCGCCCACGCAGCGCGGCCGGCCGTCGGGGCCGGTGTCGAAACGCAGGCCCGACACCTGCGCGCCCGTCCACAAGGTGAAATTGGGCCGCTGCATGCAGGCCGGCCGCAGGAAGGCCTTGGCCGTGTTCCAGCGCCAGCCATTCTTCTGGTTCACCTGGAAATAGCCCACGCCCTCGTTGTCGCCCCGGTTGAAGTCCGGCGAAGCAGGAATGCCGGCCTCCTGAGCGGCCTCGGCGAAGGCGTCCAGGATGTCCCAGCGCAGCCGCTGTTTTTCCACGCGCCACTCGCCGCCCGCACCGTGCAGCGCATCAGCGCCAAGGTAGTGGTCTTCGTGGCGCTTGAATGCGGGCAGGACGTTGTCCCAGCGCCAGGCGTCCTCGCCCGTCAGCTGCGCCCAGTGGTCGTAGTCGCGCGCCTGCCCGCGCATGTAGATCATGCCGTTGATGCTGGAGCAGCCGCCCAGCGTCTTGCCGCGCGGATAGCGCAGCACGCGTCCGTTCAGGCCCGGGTCGGGCTCGGTTCGGTACAGCCAGTCGGTGCGCGGATTGCCGATGCAATACAGATAACCGACCGGGATGTGGATCCAGTGATAGCTGTCCTTTCCACCGGCTTCGACCAGCAGCACGCGCCGCTTGCCGTCGGCGCTCAGGCGATTGGCCATGAGCGCGCCGGCCGTGCCGGCGCCGATGACCACCGTGTCGAAGGTGAGGTCGTCCATGCGTATCGTCTCGCTCCGCTTTATATGGCGGACGGCCAGCGTGGCGCGCCGCTCATTCTTTTGAGGAATATCATAGAGGGCTTGCGGCGGGCCGGCACGGCCACGTCCGCGCATATCAGGAGACATCATGCACCGCCCGCGCTGGCAACAGGAAGGAAAAGAACCGGACTACCGGTTTTCACTGGCCAACGAACGCACCTTCCTGGCCTGGATCCGCACGGCGCTGTCGCTGCTGGCAGCCGGCGTCCTGCTGGAACAGTTCGCCGTCACGCTGCAGCCACGCGGCGTGCTGGTGGCGCTGGCGCTGCTGCTGGCGGTACTGGCCTGCCTGCTCTCGGCGGGCGCCTATCAGCGCTGGAAATCCAATGAGATCGCCATGCGGCGCGGCCAGTCCCTGCCGCACGGCCTGCTCATTCCCGTCACGGCCGCGGCGCTGCTCGTGGTGGCGGCCGTGCTGGCCGGCATGCTGCTGCTGTGACCACGGCCGCGACACCCATGGACCCGGGGCTGCAGCCGCAACGCACGGCGCTGGCCTGGAGCCGCACGGCCATGGCCGTGGGCGTGAACGCGGCACTGGTGCTGCGCGTGGGCGTGCACGGCGAAGAGCCCCTGCTGACCGTGTTCGGCATCATCCTGCTGGTGGCCGCCGCGGGCCTGGTGCTGGTGGCGGCCTGGCGCAAGCAGGCGCTGATGCGGGCCGATGCGCCCGGCGCGCCGCCCGCCTTCATGCTGCAAGCCGTGGTGGCGGTGTGCGTGCTCGCCTGCGTGGGCGGCGCATTGACCCTGGGCCGCCTGGCCGGACTGGCCTAGGCGCAGGGCCTGGGCCGGGCACGCCGCCCGGCTGCCTCGTCAGGCGCGGCGCGTTGCGCCCAGGCGCTCCGACAGGCGATTCGCCAGGCGCCGCATCGCCTCGCCCGCGCGGCGCTGCGCGTCGGCATCCACTTCGTTGGCCATCAGGCTGACCGCCACCCCCGCCACCGCTACGGGGTGATGGGAGTCGAACACCGGCGCGCCGAAGCAGTGCATGCCCTCGCGCACGCCGCCCGCATCCACCGAATAACCATTCTCGCGCACGGCCTGCAGCTCTTCGCGCAGCATCTCCAGGTTGCGCGGGCCCAGGTCCGTCAGCGGCTCGGGCCAACCTTCGGCCAGCAGGCGGCGCACGTGGTCCGAGGGCTGCGTCATCAGCATGGCCTTGCCCGTGGCGGTATAGACCGCCGGCAGGCGCATGCCGGTGCGGAAGGTCACGCCCAGCGGGCGGCTGCCGTTGCGGCAGGCGATGTAGACCACGTCCTTGCCGTCGAGGATGGACAGCGTGATGGTCTCTTCGGGCATGACCCGCATGTCGTCCCACGCCGCGAAGAACTCCTGGGTGATGTCGATGCGGGCCAGGAAGGCGTTGGCCCAGCCCATGACGTGGGTGCCCAGCGTCAGGTGGCCGCTTTCCAGGCGCTGGATGAGGTTCAGGTCCAGCAGCGTATTGCACAGGCCGTGCACGCTGCTCTTGGGCAGGCCCAGGGCCCGCACCAGGTCTGAAAAGGTCTGCGGCTCGGTGGCGGCGGCAAGGAAATCGAGGATCCGGACCGCGCGCACCACGGCTGGCGCCACCGGCTTGGCTGCACTCACTCTGTCGTTCTCCCGTCGGATGTCCCGCCGACCCCGGATTGACGGTCCTGAAGTCGGCCAATATACTGCAAGTTGTTCAATATAACACTATTGAGTTCAATATGACGAACAGCTCCAATGATCTCGGCACCCGCCTGCGCGACCCCAGCCTGCTGCAATCGCTGGCCTGGACGGGCAAGGGCTGGACGGCAGCCGCCTCGGGCAACACCTTCCCGGTGATCGACCCCGCCACCGGCGCCACGCTGGCCAACGTCGCCAGCCTGAGCGGCGCGGAAGTGGAAGAAGCCATCGCCGACGCAGCCGTGGCCCAACGCGCCTGGGCGGCCCGTCCCGCCGCCGAACGCGCCCGCCTGCTGCGCGCCTGGTTCGACCTGCTGGTCGCCAACACCGACGACCTCGCGCTCATCATGACCTCGGAGCAGGGCAAGCCCCTGGCCGAAGCCCGCGGCGAGATCGGCTACGCCGCCTCCTTCGTGGAATGGTTCGGCGAGGAAGCCAAGCGCGTCTACGGCGACACCATTCCCGCGCCGCAGGCCGACAAGCGCATCACGGTCATCAAGCAGCCCGTGGGCGTGTGCGCCGCCATCACGCCGTGGAACTTCCCGGCCGCCATGATCACCCGCAAGGTCGCGCCGGCGCTGGCCGCCGGTTGCGCCATCCTCGTGCGTCCCGCCGACCTGACCCCGCTGACCGCGCTGGCGCTGGCCGTGCTGGCCGAACGCGCCGGCATCCCCACGGGCGTCTTCCAGCTGGTCACCGGCCCCTCGCGCGAGATCGGCGCGGTGCTGACCGGCAGCCCCACGGTGCGCAAGCTCTCCTTCACGGGCTCGACCGCGGTGGGTCGCCTGCTGATGGCCCAGTCGGCGCCCACCATCAAGCGCCTGTCGCTGGAACTGGGCGGCAACGCCCCGTTCATCGTGTTCGACGACGCCGACCTGGACGCCGCCGTGGAAGGCGCCATGGCCTCGAAGTACCGCAACAGCGGCCAGACCTGCGTCTGCGCCAACCGCTTCCTGGTGCAGGACGGCATCCATGACCGCTTCGTCGCCGCGCTGTCCGAGCGCGTGAAGCAGCTGAAGGTCGGCCCCGGCACCGAGCCCGGCGTGCAACAGGGTCCGCTGATCGAGCAGAAGGCCAGCGACAACCTGCAGGCGCTCATCAAGGACGCCGTGGAACACGGCGCGCAGGTGGCGGTGGGCGGCAAGCCCCATGCCCTGGGCGGCACGTTCTTCGAGCCCACCGTGCTGACGGGCGCCACGCCCGCCATGCGCCTGGCGCGCGAAGAGCTGTTCGGCCCGGTGGGCCCGGTCTTCCGCTTCAAGGACGAGGCCGAGGCCATCGCGCTGGCCAACGACACCGAATACGGCCTGGCCGCCTACCTGTACACCCGCGACAGCGCGCGTGTCTGGCGCGTGGGCGAGGCGCTGGAGTACGGCATGGTGGGCCTGAACACCGGCCTGATCTCCAACGAGGTGGCGCCTTTCGGCGGCATCAAGCAATCCGGCCTGGGCCGCGAGGGTTCGCATTACGGCCTGGACGAGTACCTCGAGATCAAGTACCTCTGCCTGCAGGTCTGACCCTGGCTTTGCCTCCTGGGCGTTGCCGCCCGGGCGCAGGACTACGCCCCATCCGGATCGGCGTGCCCGCCCGCAACGCGGCCGAACTGGCCGCCACGCATTGAGGAATCCCGCATGAAAGCCTTCGAATTCCGCACCACCCCCGACATCCTGGTCGAGCTGGGCGCGTCCAGGCGCCTGGGTGCGCTGCTGCGCGAGCGCCATGAGGCGCTGACCCGCCTGTGCCTCGTCACCGACGGCTTCCTGCATCGCAGCGGCCTGCTGGCCGACGCGCTGGCCGACCTGGCCAGGCATGGCTGGCAGGTGCAGGTCATCGACGACGTCGTGGCCGACCCGCCCGACCACGTCGTGCTGGCCGCGGCCGACCGCGCCCGCGAAGGCGGCGCGCAGATCGTGGTGGGCCTGGGCGGGGGCTCGTCGATGGACGTGGCCAAGCTCATCGCCATCCTGGCGGCCTCCGACCAGCCGCTGGCCGAGATGTACGGCATCGGCAACGTGCGCGGCATGCGCCTGCCGCTGGTGCAGCTTCCCACCACGGCCGGCACCGGCTCGGAAGTCACGCCCATCGCCATCGTGACCACCGGCGAAACCACCAAGTCCGGCGTGGTGTCGCCCAAGCTCTACGCCGACCTGGTCATCCTGGATGCGGACCTGACGCTGGGCCTGCCCGCCGCGGCCACGGCCGCCACGGGCATCGACGCGATGGTGCACGCCATCGAGGCCTATACCAGCAGGCACCTGAAGAACCCGCTGTCCGACATGCTGGCCGAGAAGGCCCTGGGCCTGCTGTCGCGCAGCCTGGTCAAGGCCTGCCGTAACGGCCAGGACCGCGACGCGCGCCAGGACATGCTGCTGGGCGCCATGCTGGCGGGCCAGGCATTCGCCAACGCCCCCGTGGCGGCGGTGCACGCGCTGGCCTATCCCATCGGCGGCATCTTCCACGTGCCGCACGGCCTGTCCAACTCGCTGGTGCTGCCACACGTGCTGCGCTTCAACGCGCCGGCGGCATCCACGCTGTATGCCGAGCTGGCGGCCATCGTGGCCCCCACGGTGACAGGCAGCGACGAGGCCCGCACGCGGGCGTTCATCGCCTACCACGAGTCGGTCGCGGCCCAGACCGGCATCGCGCGCACGCTGCGCGAAGTGGGTGTGAAGGAAGGCGATCTGCGACGCATGGCACGGGACGCCATGAAGCAGACGCGCCTGCTCGGCAACAACCCGCGCGAGGTCACCGAGGACGACGCGTTCGCGATCTACTCGGCGGCGTACTGACGCGCCGCGCCGGCCCCTTCCTTCCCCAGGTTCTTGCGCAAGTCCTTGCGCAGGAATACGCAGACCGGATCGGGCAGGTAATTGCCGAAAGGTCCGCACGCTTCATAGCCGCGTGAGCGGTACAGCGCCAGCGCTTCGGGCTGGGCGATGCCCGTCTCCAGCAGAACGGCATCCAGTCCCTGGCTGCGCGCGCCGGTCTCCAGCGCATCCATCAGCCGAGCCCCCACGCGCCGCCCGCGCGCCGCGGATTCGACCCACAGCCGCTTGATCTCCCCTTCCCCGCCGCCCAGCGCCACCAGCGCGCAGCAGCCCACTGCCTGGCCTTGCAGCCTTGCGACCCAGAACGTGATGTGCGGCGCGGACAGGTCGCGGCTGTCGAGGAAGTGGCAGCTTTCCGGCGGATACAGCGCCAGGTGGTAATCATTGGAGCGTTGCAGCAGGGCCTCGACCTCGGGCTGCGCGGGAGATTCGATACTGACGGTCAGGGTCATGGGGCGATGGGGCCAGGCATGGCGGAAAACACCTTGCCAGTATGCCAGCGGCGCACCCGGGGCAAGCGGCGGGAGTATGCTTGCGGCCATGTCTTTCGTGCCGCCCGATATCTCCACGGCCTTCGCCGTCGTCCTCATCGTCACCAGCTTCGTGACTTCCGCCCTGACCGCGGCCCTGGGCCTGGGCGGCGGCGTGGCCATGCTGGCCGTCATGGGCCTGGGCATGCCCGTCACCACCGTGCTGCCCGTGCATGGCGTCGTGCAGACGGGCTCGAACGCCGGACGCGTCATCATCCAGTGGAAATACCTGGTGCGCCCCCTGCTGCTGTGGTTCACGGTGGGCAGCGTCATCGGCATCGCGGTGGGCGCCTCGGTGGTCGTCTCCATTCCCGATGCGCTGGCGAAATGGGCGCTGGCCCTCTTCATCCTGTGGTCTGTGTATCGCAAGAAGCCCAGCGCCGGCGCGGGCAGGCACGGCAAGCGCTATTTCGTGGCGGGCGGCGCCGTCTCCAGCTTCTGCACCATGCTGGTGGGCGCCACCGGCCCGCTGGTGGCGGCGCTGATTGCGGGCACGGGCCTGGTGAAGCAACCGCTGGTGGCCACGCATGCCGCCTGCATGGTGATCCAGCATGGCCTGAAGATCCTGGCCTTCGGCACGCTGGGCTTCGCCTATGCGGCCTGGGCGCCCATGCTGGTCGCCATGATCGCCAGCGGCGTGCTGGGCACCTGGGTGGGCACGCGCACGCTGGACAATCTGCCCGAGAAACACTTCAAGCTGGGCTTCAAGATCGTCATGACGCTGGTCAGCCTGCACATGATCTGGCAAACGTTCTGACGGCAAGGAGGCACTAGGCCGGCGCCCGCGCCGTCAGCACCCACGACGGCCGCAACTGCGTCGTCCCGGGCCTGGCCTTGCTGGGCACCTGTTCCTCGATGCGTCGGGTGTCGCCCGGAAGAAACCCTGCCCTCTCCAGCGCGTCACGAACCGCCTCCATCGCATACAGCCGGAAGCCATGCGACGTGAAGGGCAGCCCGCGCATGAACGCCGCATCGGCGAATGCCAGGCCCAGCGTGCCGCCGGGCCGCAGCACACGCCGCAGTTCAGCCAGGAATGCCGGCGGGTCGGGCAGGAAATACAAGGTGTTCACCGACATGGCGTGCGTGAAGCGCGCGTCGGGAAAAGGAAAGGCCTGGCCGTCGTAGTGCGCGAAGCCCGCGGCCTTGCCCAGCGCGGCATTGCGCCGCGCGGCATCCTCATGCATCAGGGCCGACAGCTCAAGCCCCTGGTAACGCAGGCCAGGCGCGGCTGCCAGGCATTCGGCCACATGGGCGCCATTGCCATGCCCCACTTCCAGCAGGACGCCATTCGCCTGCAAGGCCAGCGCGGCCAGGCAGGCGCGGGTCATGCCGATGTTGCTCTCGTGCATGGTCTCGCCCACGCGCAGGCCGTCCTCGCCTTGCGGATGACCGAGCTGCGCCGCCAGGGCGCGCATGCGCGCCGCGTCTTCTTGCGTGACCGACATGGATGAAACCTCCCGTGGCGTTCCGGAAAGCCTCGATGATAGTGGCCGGACCGCGCCACCACCCTGCCACGTGGCAAGGCTGGCGCGGGTTTCCGGCGTGTGACCTCAGTCCAGCTGGCCCTGGCAGACGTACTTCACGTGCATGTACTCGGCCAGTCCCAGGCGCGAGCCTTCGCGGCCATAGCCCGAGTCCTTCACGCCGCCGAAAGGCGCGGCCTCGGACGAGATCGCGCCTTCGTTCACGCCGACGATGCCGGTTTCCAATGCGTCCACGACGCGCCAGATGCGGCGCACGTCCTGCGAATAGAAATAGCCCGCCAGCCCGAAGGGCGTGGCATTGGCCGCGGCGATCACGTCTTCCTCGGTGGTGAAGCGCGTGACCGGCGCCACGGGGCCGAAGGTCTCCTCGCAGGAGCAATCCATGCTGCCGTCGACGTCCGTCAACACCGTGGGCGCGTAGTAGGTCGGGCCATCGCAGCGCGCATCCCGCAGGCGCTTGCCGCCCACCACGATCTTCGCGCCGCGCTTGACCGCGTCCTCCACGTGGCGCTCTATCTTCTCCACCGCGCGGGCATTGATCATCGGGCCGATCTGCGAATCCGGATCACTGGCCGGCCCCACCACCAGCGCGCCCACGCGGCGCGCCAGCTTCTCGACGAAAGCGTCGTGCACGCCCGCCTGCACATAGATGCGGTTCGGGCACACGCAGGTCTGGCCGCCATTGCGGAACTTCGAAGCCATCAGGCCTTCCACCGCGGCGTCCAGGTCGGCGTCGTCGAACACGATGAAGGGCGCGTTGCCGCCCAGCTCCAGCGACAGTTTCTTCAGCGTGTCGGCCGAACGCCGCGCCAGGTGCTTGCCCACCGGCGTGGAGCCGGTGAACGTGAACTTGCGCACGCGCGGATCATCCAGCCACACGTCCACCACCTCCGGCGTGCGCTCGCGCGAGGCCGTGACGATGTTCAGCACGCCCGGCGGCACGCCGGCCTCTTCGGCCAGCTTGACCAGCGCCAGCGAGGTCAGCGGCGTGTCCTCGGCCGGCTTGCAGACCACCGTGCAGCCCGCGGCCAGCGCGGGCGCGATCTTGCGGGCGATCATGGCGGCCGGGAAGTTCCATGGCGTCACCGCCGCGATCACGCCCACGGGTTCACGCAAGGCGAACATGCGGCGTCCCGCCACAGGCGCCTCGATCAGCTCGCCCTCGATGCGGGTGGCCTCTTCGGCGAACCACTCGACATAGCTCGCGGCATAGGCCACCTCGCCCTTGCCCTCGGCCAGCGGCTTGCCCTGCTCGCGCGAGATCAGCCGCCCCAGGTCGTCCTGCTGCGCCAGCATCAGGTCGTTCCAGCGCTTCAGGATCCGCGCGCGCTCCTTGGCAGGCACCTTGCGCCAGGCGGGGAACGCCGCATGCGCCGCCTCCAGCGCCCGGCGCGCATCGGCCGCGCCGCTGTCCGGCACTTCCGCAAACACCTGGCCCGTGGCCGGGTCGGACACCGCCAGGCTGCGGCCGTCGTCGGCCGCGCACCAGGCATCGCCGATATGGTTGCGGCCCGAAAACAGGAGCCCCCACGCCGCGCCTTCGGCTTGCTGCCCCCCGAGGGGGCCGTCTTTTGTCTTGGGACGGCCCGGCGGCAAAAGGGACCCCCACGCCGCGCCTTCGGCTTGCTGCCCCCCGAGGGGGCCGTCTTTTGTCTTGGGACGGCCCGGCGGCAAAAGGGACCCGTTCCGGATGGACAGCGGCATTGCGTGCAACTCCTTGGATGACGATGACGGGAAGAACCCGGGGCTCAGCCCCCGACGATACGCTCGGCGATGGCCTTGCCCATCTCCGTGGTCGAGGCCTGGCCGCCCAGGTCGCGCGTGCGCGGCCCTTCGACGATGGCGGCCTCGATGGCCTGCACGATGGCGTCGTGCGCCGCGCGGCCCGCGCCCTGGCTTTCGGTCAGGAAATCCAGCATCAGCGCGGCCGACCAGATCATGGCGACCGGATTGGCGATGTTCTGGCCGTAGATGTCGGGGGCAGACCCGTGCACCGGCTCGAACAGCGAAGGGAACTTGCGGTCGGGATTCAGGTTGGCGGAAGGCGCCAGGCCGATGGTGCCGGTCGTGGCGGGCCCCAGGTCGGACAGGATGTCGCCGAACAGGTTGGAGGCCACCACCACGTCGAAGCGATCGGGCTGCAGCACGAAGCGCGCGCTCAGGATGTCGATGTGCTGCTTGTCCACCGACACGTCCGGATAGCCCTGGCCCACGGCCTCGGCGCGCTTGTCCCACCACGGCATGCTGATGGCGATGCCGTTGGACTTCGTGGCCACCGTCAGGCGCTTGCGTCGGCTGCGATTGGCCAGCTCATAGGCATACTTCAGCACGCGGTCGGCGCCATGGCGCGAATAGACCGACTCCTGGATCACGATCTCGCGGTCCGTGCCTTCATACATGATGCCGCCCAGCGAGGTGTACTCGCCCTCGGTGTTCTCGCGCACCACCAGGTAGTCGATGTCGCCGGGCTTGCGGCCGGCCAGCGGGCAAGGCACGCCGTCGAAGAGGCGCACGGGGCGCAGGTTGATGTACTGGTCGAACTCGCGGCGGAACTTCAGGAGCGAACCCCACAGCGACACATGGTCGGGCACCGTGGCGGGCCAGCCCACCGCGCCGAAGAAAATCGCGTCCACGTCCTGCAACTGCTGCTTCCAGTCATCGGGCATCATCTGGCCGTGGGCGGCGTAGTAATCGCAGCTGGCCCAGTCGATCTCGACGATGTCCAGGCCGATGCCGTAGCGGCGCGCGGCGGCGTCCAGCACGCGCAGCCCTTCGGGCATGACCTCCTTGCCGATACCGTCACCTGCGATGGCTGCAATGCGGAATGTCTTCTTGCTCATGGAGTCCTGGGGGTAAGAAAAGGGGGCCGCGGCGCGGGGCCAGGTTGGCGTGCAGCGCGGGCGGGTCTTCGATTCTAGTGCCGCACCCCCTGCCCAGCGCCCCCCAACCAAGGGTATTCCCCGAGGAAATTGATGGCTGATTGCCGCCTTGGCGCGCTTGCGCCCTTGCGGCGAATCCAGCCCCGCGCCGGGCGGACGAGCGCGCGGTCCGCGTTTGCGCTAACCTTTTGCCCTTCGTGGCCCGCCCGGCCTGTCCCGGCACGGGCCGCGGTGCGTTTTTCGCCGGCGGTTCTGCCCCTGCCCATTGCCCGCCCCGCATCGGGCGCCGCCACGCAACCGTCCGAATTCCTTCACTTCCCTCTTTCGACACCATGAAGACTTTGACCGCCGTCCTGGCCCTGTCCGCCTCCTTCCTGCTCGCCGCCTGCGGCAAGGGCGAGGACGCGCCGCAAGCCGCCGCGCCCGCGCCGGCCGTGCCCGCCAAGATCGTCGTCGGCCTGGACGACAACTTTCCGCCCATGGGCTTTCGCAACGAGAAGAACGAGCTGATCGGCTTCGACATCGACATGGCCCGTGAAGCCGCCAAGCGCCTGGGCATCGAAGTCGAGTTCAAGCCCATCGACTGGAGCGCCAAGGAAGCCGAGCTCAACAGCAAGCGCGTCGACGCGCTGTGGAACGGCCTGACCATCACCGAAGAGCGCAAGAAGAACATCGCCTTCACCGCGCCCTACATGGAAAACCACCAGATCATCGTGGTGGCCGCCGCCTCCAGCATCCAGACCAAGGCCGAACTGGCCGGCCACGTCGTGGGCGCCCAGGAAGGCAGCAGCGCCGTGGACGCCATCAAGAAGGAAGCCGAGGTCGCCGCCAGCCTGAAGTCGCTCAAGACCTTCGGCGACAACGTGACCGCCCTGGTCGACCTGTCGGCCGGCCGCCTGGACGCCGTGGTGGTGGACGAAGTGGTGGGCCGCTACCTGGTGGCCAAGCGCGCCAATGACTACCGCGTGCTGACCGACAATTTCGGCACCGAGGACTACGGCGTGGGCACCCGCAAGGAAGACACCGCGCTGAACGCCAAGCTGGATGAAGTGCTGGCCGCGATGAAGCAGGACGGCACCGCCGGCCGCATCGCCAACCAGTGGTTCGGCGCCGATATAGTGAAGTAACCCCCCCGAGGCGCTTACGCGCCTCCCCCCCAGGGGGGCGGCACCTGCGGACCGGCGAAGCCGGCTCCGCGATGCCCTGGCTTTCCTGAGGTTCTTTTGCATTACCGCTTTGCATTTTCCGCCGCTGACCTCTCTTGTCGCCCGGCAGGAAGCCCCTAATGGAATACGCCCTTTCTCTCATTGGCCCGCTTGCGCAAGGCGCGCAGGTCACGCTCACGCTGTTCTTCATCACGCTGGGCCTGGCCGTGCCGCTGGGCCTGGTGCTGGCGTTGGCGCGGGTGTCGCGCTGGCGCGTGCTCAGCAACGCGGTCAATGGCTATATCTGGCTCATGCGCGGCACGCCGCTCATGCTGCAGATGCTGTTCATCTATTTCGCGCTGCCCTTCGTGCCGGTCATCGGCGTGCGGCTGCCCGACTTCCCCGCCGCCGTGGTGGCCTTCGCGCTGAACTACGCGGCCTATTTCGCCGAGATCTTCCGCGCCGGCATCCTGTCCATCGATCGCGGCCAGTACGAAGGCAGCAAGGTGCTGGGCATGACGCCGCTGCAGACGCTGCGCCGCATCGTGCTGCCGCAGATGGTGCCGCGCATCCTGCCGCCGCTCAGCAACGAGACCATCACGCTGGTCAAGGACACCTCGCTCATCTACGTGCTGGCCCTGAACGACATCCTGCGCGTGGCGCGCGGCATCGTGCAGCGCGACTTCACGACGACGCCGTTCCTGGTGGCCGCCCTCTTCTATCTCCTGATGACCCTGGTGCTGACCTGGGGCTTCCAGCGCTTGGAGAAGCACTATGCCAAGTACGACCAATAGCGCCGCGGCCGCCCCGCGCCCCGCCATGATCGAGGCGCACGGCATCGTGAAATCCTTCGGTGCGCTGCGCGTGCTCGACGGCGTGTCGCTCACGCTGGGCAAGGGCGAGGTCGTGGCCGTCATCGGTCCGTCGGGCTCGGGCAAGAGCACCTTCCTGCGCTGCCTGAACCACCTGGAAACCATCGATGCGGGCACCGTCCTGATCGAAGGCGAAACACTGGCCACCGACGAGGGCAGCGGCCACAGCCGCTACGGCAGCGACGCCGAGGTGCGCCGCATCTGCAGCAAGATGGGCATGGTCTTCCAGTCCTTCAACCTGTTCCCGCACATGACCGTGCTGCAGAACATCATCGAGGCGCCCATCACCGTCAAGGGCATGACGCGCGACGCGATCCTCCCCAAGGCCGAGGAACTACTGCGCAAGGTGGGGCTGCTGGAGAAGCGCGACAACTATCCCAGCCGGCTGTCGGGCGGCCAGAAGCAGCGCGTGGCGATCGCGCGCGCGCTGGCCATGGAACCGGACATCATGCTGTTCGACGAGCCGACCTCGGCGCTGGACCCGGAACTGACCGGCGAAGTGCTGCGCACCATGCGCCAGCTGGCCGACGAACACATGACCATGCTGGTGGTCACGCACGAGATGGGCTTCGCGCGCGAAGTGGCGCACCGCGTCATCTTCATGGACCAGGGCAGCATCGTCGAGGAAGGCCCCGCGCCGGCCTTCTTCCTGGCGCCCGCGCATCCACGCACCAAGGCGTTCCTGGGACAGATGCTGTAGTGCGAGGCGGGCGTCGGCCCGCCGCGGTCACTCGCTGCCCAGGGAGGCGGCGGCTGCGTCCAGCTCTTCCTGCGAGGGCGGTTCGGATCCGCCGACGGGAGGAGCCGCCCCCACTCGCTTGGCCGTGAACGAGGTGGAATCCTCGGGACCCGTCACGGTGCCACGGATACGATCGGCCGTGACCACGCCCGTGAATTCACGCAGATGCCCTTGGGGATCGGTGAAGGCAAAGGCAATGCGATCACCCGTCAGCCGCGGCTGGCGCAAGGTGGTCTGGAGCTCGCCCATGGCAACCGTGCCCTTGAGCTTCTGGAAGGTCTGCGACAGATCGAGGGTCGCCTGGCCATGGCCGGCGCCAAGTTGATAGCTCAACGCCCACTGGCCCCCGGCATTGGCCGGCACGATCCACAAATAACCCGGTCGATGCGCGATCAGCGTGGTCTCGTCGGGCTCCCAGCGTCCCATGTGGAACTGATGCGTGATGAGGCGCGTGCCCGGCGCCATGGCCAGCAGGGTGGGCCGCAAGCGCAGGTTGAGTTGCGGCAGCAGGTACATGAAGACGATGTTGGCCTGGGAGAAATCGGCCTTGAAGATATCGCCTTCGATGAACCGCGTGCGGTCGGCCACGCCCGCTTCCTGCGCATTGCGCTGCGACACCGCGACCATCTTCGGATCGAACTCCACCCCCAGCGCCTGCGCCTGGAAGTCGCGCGCGGCGGCGATGGAGACACGGCCATCCCCGGCGCCCAGATCCACGAAGACGTCCTGCGGTCCCAGGCCGGCCATGCGCATCAGGCGCTCGGCCAGCGCGTCGGGGGTCGGCAGCCACATCACGTCCTTGCCATGGCGGCCCAGTTGCGGCTCGAACGGCTCTTCCTGCGCGCTGGCCTGGGTCGCCTGGGCCGACGCGTGTAGCGGGACAGACAGCCCGGCCACGCCCAGGCTCAGGGCGGCCAGCAGACGAGACAGGGAAGGACGGGGGACAAGACAGGACAGGCGGCGGGAAGAAAGCGTCACGGTGGATTCAGGCAGGGGGGAGTACGGCAGGCACAGGCCGGTTGCGGCCGGATGCAAGAACCGTGAAACGGGGCAGCGGGAAGGATAGCATCGCCATTTCCGGAGGCCGGTGCGCGTGGAAAGGACGCGTACCGCCCGGCGCGCCCTCTCCCTTGCTTGATGAAACTTAATAATCCAGACAAGGGGTGGTCACTCGGATGTAACACCGGCTCAATAGGATGCGCGACTTCGGGTTAACCCGCGTTCCCCGCAGCGCCGTGCACGGCGCGCCCACCTTGAGCCTCTGTTCCATTGCCATGAAGAATCTCTTCTGCTGCGTCCTGCTCGCCTGCGCGCTGACCGCGTGCGGCGGCAGCGACGACGACGCGCCGGTCTCCGACCTGCCCACCACCCAACCCGGCGACCCCGCCACCCCGCCCACTGGAGAAGAAACGCCCGCCGAGCCGGAAGCGCCGGTCGACGTGCCCAAGACCTATTCCTCGTTCGTGCTGCCGGTGCTGCCCGACACCCAGTTCTACTCGCGCTACAACCGCAACATCTTCATCTCGCAGACCCAGTGGATCGCCGACCACGCCACGCAGCTGCAAGTGCCGATGGTGCTGCACCTGGGCGACATCGTCGACCAGGCCGGCCAGAACGCCGAATGGGTCGGCGCCGACGCAGCCCTGAAGGTGCTGGAAGACGCCAAGATCTCGTATTCGATCCTGCCGGGCAACCATGACACCAGCAACTGGAACCAGTGGGACGACCAACGCACGCCAGCCAACGAGCCCTACCTGACCTGGTTCCCGCGCAGCCGCCAGGAAACCAGCGCCACCTTCGGCGGCATGGACAGCACCGGCTACAACACCTGGCACACGTTCACGGCGCAAGGCCAGAAGTTCCTGGTGCTGGCACTGAGCTGGAAGCCGTCGGCGCAGACGCGCGCCTGGGCGAACCAGGTCCTGGCCGACAATCCGACACTGCCGGCCATCCTGACGACCCACCAATTGATCACCATCCAGGATGGCAACGCGATCGACCCCGCGGACGACGCCGGCTCTGGCGCCGCGCTGTGGAACGACGTGATCGCGCCCAACCCCCAGATCTTCCTGACCATCAACGGCCATTATCACGGCGCCGCCCACCGCGTGCAGCAGAACAACGCAGGGCTGGACGTCATCCAGGTGCTGGCCGACTACCAGATGGACACCGATGGCGGCAACGGCTACCTGCGCCTGATGGAGTTCGACCTGGCACGCAACACCATCGAGACCTACACGTTCTCGTCCTGGCTGCGCAGCAAGCCCGAAGCCGAGCGCAGCTACATCGACGAGATCGAACTGGCAGACGCGCCCGACAGCTTCACGGTCAACATGGACTTCAAGGCGCGCTTCTCGGGCTTCAACCCGGACTTCGCCGTGCCCGAGACCGCCGGCAACGCCTCGTACATCGCCGACGCCAAGGCCTTCGTCGACGCGGCGAACTATGTGCTGCCCGCCGACCCGCGCAAACCGGCCGCCGATGACGACGACTACGTCAAGGTGCCCGAGACCAGCGCGCACTGGCGCTTCGTGCGTCCCTCGGGCGTGGCCGCTGGAGACCCCGTGCAACCCGACGCCGCGGGCGAAATCCCCGATGCGTCCGGCAAGGGCAACCCGCTGCAACGCCAGATCGTGACGGCGAGCAACGGCGTCACCAACAACGCGCAGCTCAACCAGATGGTGTGGTCCGATTCGCACCATCCGTTCTCGGCAGCAAAGGGCTCGATCTGCATGGAAGGCACGCGCGAACTCAACGGCGATCCGCGCATCGTGAACTTCCTGCAGACGCTCGGCGGCGCACCGCTGAACACCGAAACCTTCACCGGCGGCTATACCGTCGAAGCCATCGTGCGCGTGGATGGCTTCACCGAAGCACGCCACCGGTGGGCCAAGATCCTGGCCCAGACCACGCGCCGCAACCAGGTGCCGGGCTGGCGCCACAACGAAGAGCCTGACGGCTCGTCGGTGATCCTGGGCATCTCGAGCCTGAAGGAAGCACAGTGGGAAGTCGTGCCGAACAACACCGCAACGGTCAACCAGGCGCACTTCACCAACTGGTCGCATGAGCTTCCCGGCGAAACCTGGCAGCACATCGCGGTGGTCAGCGATGGCCTCAACACCGACATGTACGTCGAGGGGGTCAAGGTGCTGCGCAACGCCAGCGGCGGCATCGGCATGGGCGTAGACCCCGCCGGCCGCGCCTGGCGCGTCGGCGCCGGCACCTCGGGCGGCACGCTGCACTACGGCTTCAATGGCTGCATCAATGAGATCCGCCTGGTGGCCAAGGCGCTGCCGCCGGCGCAATGGCTGACGGCGCGTCCGGCCCAGCCTTGACGGGATAAGCCCCGCCGGTGCGCCCAGCGGCAAGGCCGCCCGCACCCGCCTGCCAGGGCGGGACCGGCGGCCTTTTCTTATGGCTGCATCGCCCGGAAAGTGCGTGTAAACTACCGACGCCCGCAACGTATCCGATGCCCAGTCCTGGCGCGCGTCGCATTGCAGGCACCTGTTTCCCGCACCGAAAATGACCTTCAAGACCGTAACCCTCGCAGCTCAGTGGTGGCGCTTCCAATAGGAAGCGGCATGTTGCTGCGGTCTCGGATCGCACCTTGTCGCCGTACCGGTAGACAAGGTCAGGTCAGACGGTTCACCGGCACGGCGGCTCCCCAAAACGGAGAATGGCCGATGTCCCTCGCTCGATTCCCTTCCGACAGTCCTTCGCGCCGCCAGCACGGCCGCGCAGGCTCGCACGCGTCCTCCCTCGTCCTCGAACAAATCCGCTAAATCAACAGGCCAGACTCATGAAACTCCTGATGATCGACAACTACGATTCGTTCACCTACAACCTGGTGCAGTATTTCGGCGAGCTGGGCGTGGACGTGCTGGTGCACCGCAACGACCAGATCACGCTGGACGAGGTCGAGGCCCTGGCGCCGGACCGCATCTGCGTCTCGCCCGGCCCCTGCTCGCCGGCCGAGGCCGGCATCTCGGTGCCCATCATCCAGCGCTACGCCGGCCGCCTGCCCATCCTGGGCGTGTGCCTGGGCCACCAGGCCATCGGCGCGGCCTACGGCGGCAAGATCGTGCGGGCACGCGAGATCATGCACGGCAAGACCTCGCCCATCACGCACACCGACAGCGACGTTTTCAAGGGCCTGCCCTCGCCCTACACTGTCATCCGTTATCACTCGCTGGCGATCGAACGCGCCAGCCTGCCCGATTGCCTGGAAGTCACGGCGCAGACCGAAGACGGCGAAATCATGGGCGTGCGCCACAAGACCCTGCCGGTCTATGGCGTGCAGTTCCATCCCGAGTCGATCCTGAGCGAGCACGGCCACGCCCTGCTCAAGAACTTCCTGGCCCTGAACTGAGTCCGCCATGACGATCACGTTTTCCGAAGCCCTGACCCGCTGCATCGAACACCGCGAGATCTTCCACGACGAAATGTTGACCCTCATGCGCAGCCTGATGCGCGGCGAGGTCTCGCCCCAACTGGCCAGCGCCCTGCTGATGGGCCTGCGGGTCAAGAAGGAAACCATCGGCGAGATCGCCGCGGCCGCCCAGGTCATGCGCGAGTTCGCCACGCCCGTGAACGTGCCAGATCCCGGCTCGCTGCTGGACATGTGCGGCACGGGCGGCGACGGCAGCAACACCTTCAACATCTCCACCACCGCCATGTTCGTGGCCGCCGCCGCGGGCGTGCGCATCGCCAAGCACGGCGGCCGCAGCGCGTCCTCGTCCTCGGGCAGCGCCGACGTGCTGGAAGCCCTGGGCGCCAATCTGTCGCTCACGCCCGAGCAGGTGGCCGAATGCGTCCAGGAACTGGGCATCGGCTTCATGTTCGCGCCGGCCCACCACAGCGCCATGAAGAACATCGCCGCGGTGCGCAAGGAACTGGGCGTGCGCACCCTCTTCAACATCCTGGGCCCGCTGACCAACCCCGCCGGCGCCGCCAACCAGCTGATGGGCGTGTTCCATCCCGACCTCGTCGGCATCCAGGTGCGCGTGCTGCAACGCCTGGGCGCCAAGCACGTGCTCATCGTGCACGGCAAGGACGGCATGGACGAAGCCTCGCTGGGCGCCGCCACGCTGGTGGGGGAACTGAAGGACGGCGACGTGCGCGAATATGAAATCCACCCAGAGGATTTCGGCCTGACCATGGTGTCGAACCGTTCCATCCGCGTGGAAAACCGTGAACAATCCCGCGATCTGGTACTCGAAGCCCTGGAGAACGTGCCGGGCACGGCCCGCGACATCGTGACCTTCAACGCCGGCCTGGCCATCTATGCCGGCAACGCCGCCGACTCGATCGAGGACGGCCTGGCGCTGGCCCGCGAGACGCTGGCCAGCGGTGCCGCCCGCGCGAAACTCGAGGCATTCTGTGCCCACACCCGGACCTACCTCTAAAGCCGATATGAACGACATTCTTGCCAAAATCCTCGCCGTCAAGGAAGACGAGGTCGTCACCGCCCGCCAGATCCGCAGCGAAGCCGACCTGCTGCGCGAAGCCACGGCGCGCAAGGACGTGCGCGGCTTCGCCCAGGCCATCGAGGACAAGATCGCCGCCGGCAAGCCCGGCGTCATCGCCGAAGTGAAGAAGGCTTCGCCTTCGCGCGGCGTGCTGCGCGAGCACTTCGTGCCCGCCGAGATCGCCGCCTCGTATGCCGCGCACGGCGCCGCCTGCCTGTCCGTGCTGACCGACGTGCAGTTCTTCCAGGGCTCGCACGACCACCTGCGCCAGGCGCGCGCGGCGTGCCCGCTGCCCGTGCTGCGCAAGGACTTCGTCATCGATCCCTACCAGGTCATCTCGGCGCGCGCGCTGGGCGCGGACTGCGTGCTGCTGATCGTGGCCGCGCTGGAAGCGCAGCAGCTGCGCGACCTGGAGGCCGTGGCGCTGGAGCTGGGCATGGACGTGCTGGTGGAAGTGCATGACGCCGAAGAGCTGGACATCGCGCTGACCCTGCGCACGCCGCTGCTGGGCATCAACAACCGCAACCTGCGCACCTTCGAGACCTCGCTGCAGAACACGCTGGACCTGCTGCCGCGCATCCCCGAGGGCAAGCGCGTGGTGACAGAGAGCGGCATCCTTGCGCCCGAGCACGTGCGCCTGATGCGCGACCATGGCGTGGAAGCGTTCCTGGTCGGCGAAGCCTTCATGCGCGCGAAAGAGCCTGGCGCCGAGCTCGCCCGCCTGATCCACTGATCCCCTTTCCCTTCCCGCCCATGTTCGAAGAAGCCGAATCCGACCCGACACTGACCGCCGCCGAGGCGGACCGGCACGAGGCGCGCCTGCGCACCGCGCTGCTGAAGGCGCAGTACGCGCGCCTGCAGGACCCGAAGCGTTCGCTGCTGATCGTGGCGGCGGGCATCGACGGCGCGGGCAAGGGCGCCACCATCAACCTGCTCAACGAGTGGATGGATCCGCGCCACATCCGCACGCTGGCCTTCGGCCTGCCCACGGTGACGGAAGCGGCCCGCCCCGACCTGTGGCGCTACTGGAACGCGCTGCCCGCCAACGGCCGCACCGGCATCGTCTTCGGCTCGTGGTACATGCCGCTGGTGATCGAGGGCGCACAGAAGCATCCCAACGCGGAAAAGATGGCGGAACTGGCCGAGGAAGTGCTGCGTTTCGAGGCCACGCTGGCGGCCAATGGCGTGCAGATCCTGAAGCTGTGGTTCCACCTGTCCAAGGACGCGCAGCACCAGCGCGTGGACCGCTTGCTGAAAGACCCCGACACCGCCTGGCAGGTCACCACGCAGGATCGCAAGGTGCGCAAGCACTACGACCAGATCCGCGCGGCGGGCATGGACATCATCAACCAGACGCACACGCGCCACGCGCCCTGGGTCATCATTCCCAGCGCCGATGAACGCATGCGCACGGTGCGCACCGCCGAGGCCGTGCTGTCGGCCATTTCGCGCGCCAGCGCGCCGCGCGTGGATCGGCCGCTGCGCATCGCGTCGCGCCGCGCCAAGCCTTCCGACCGCCTGGCCGGGCTGGACTACGCCGCGCACATCGAGAAGGACGAATACGAAACCGAACTGCGCCAATGGCAGGCCCGCCTGGCGCGCGCGGTGCGGCACAAGCGCTTCAAGGATCTCTCGCTGGTGCTGGCCTTCGAGGGCCAGGACGCCGCAGGCAAGGGCGGCGCCATCCGCCGCGTCACGCACGCGCTGGATGCCCGCCGCTACGTCATCACGCCGGTGTCGGCGCCCACCGCCGAGGAACTGTCCTATCCGTACCTGTGGCGCTTCTGGCGCAAGGTGCCGGCCCTGGGCGACATCGCCATCTTCGACCGCAGCTGGTATGGCCGCGTACTGGCCGAACGGGTGGAAGGCTATGCCGCCCCCGCGGACTGGAAACGCGCCTATGACGAGATCAACGACTTCGAGCGCCAGCTCACCGACCAGGGCGTGGTGCTGCTGAAGTTCTGGCTGGCCGTCACCAAGGACGAGCAGTTGCGCCGCTTCCGCGACCGCGAGCAGTCGCCCTTCAAGCAGTTCAAGATCACGCCGGACGACTGGCGCAACCGCCGCAAGTGGAATGCCTACGCCGACGCGGCCAACGAGATGTTCGCCCGCACCGACACGCCCAACGCGCCGTGGCACGTGCTGTCGGCCAACGACAAGCGCCATGCGCGGGTGAGCGTGCTGGCGCAGACGGTGCTGGCGCTGGAAGCCGCGCTGAAGAAAAAGAAGGACTGACAACAGGAGCTCCGCGCATGGACTGCCCCCTTTGCCGTGAAGACGGCGGCACGGTGCTCTGGCGCGACGCCGAGTGGCGCGCCATCGAGGTCGACGACCCCGCCTATCCCGGTTTCACGCGCATCATCTGGAACGCCCATGCGGCCGAGATGAGCGACATTGCCGAGACCGGACGCACGCGACTGCTGCGCGCGGTCCACGCGGTGGAAGTGGCGCAGCGGCAGTTCCTGATGCCCGACAAGGTCAACCTGGCCTCGCTGGGCAATATGGTGGCGCACGTGCACTGGCACGTGATCCCGCGCTGGCACGACGACCGCGCCTTCCCCGATCCGGTCTGGGTCGCGCCGCGCCGCGAGGCAATCGGCGCGGGGGCCGAGGCTGCCCGCGCACGCTTGCCGGCCTATCGCGAAGCCCTGGCGGCGGCGCTGCGCGCGTTGGACTGACTCATTTCCCCCAGCGCAACACCAGCGGGTCCAGGCGGCGCGCCGTCTCCAGCAGCCCCTCGCGCACTTCCTGGCGCATGGCCGGGAAGGGATGGCGCGAGGCATCGCTTTGGATGATGCCCCCTGCCTGCATCAAGGCCTTGGCGCTCAGGATGCCGCCCTGGCGGTTCTCGTGGTTGATGAGCGGCAGCCAGCGCTCGTACAACTGCGCCGCTTCCTCGCGGCGCCCTTCCCGGTGCGCCACGATGATGGGCCGCAAGCCGTCGGCATAGGCGCCGCCCGTCATCGCACCGGTGGCCCCGGCGTCCAGGTCGGGCATCAGCGTGATGGCCTCCTCGCCATCCCACGGCCCCTCCACGGCATCACCACCCAATGCGATCAGGTCGCGCAGCTTGGTGGCCGCGCCCGGTGTCTCGATCTTGAAATAGGACACCTGCTCGATCTCGCGCGCCATGCGCGCCAGCAAGGGCGCTGACAGCGGCGTGCCGCTCATGGGCGCGTCCTGGATCATGATGGGGATGTCCACCGCGTCGGACACCCGCTGGAAGAATTCGACGATGCCGGCCTCGGGCACACGCAGCGTGGCGCCGTGGTAGGGCGGCATGATCATCAGCATGGCTGCGCCCCAGTCCTGGGCCTGGCGGCTGCGCGCGGCACACACCTGGCTTCCATAATGCGTGGTGGTCACGATCACCGGCACGCGCTGCGCCACGTGTTCCAGGATGCGGCGGGTCAGCAGTTCACGCTCGGCGTCCGACAGCGAGAACTGCTCCGAGAAGTTGGCCAGGATGCACAGGCCGTCGGCGCCCGAGTCGATCATGAAATCGACGGCGCGCAGCTGGCCGGGCAGGTCCAGCTCGCCGCTGCCGGTGAAGATGGTGGGCACCACCGGGAAGATGCCGCGGTAACGCGGCGCGCGGGCGGTCGTCATGGCAGGCCTCATTCGATGATGTTGAAGTCGTTCAGGTATTCGGTCTTGAGCGTCAGGCCCAGCCCCGGCACGTCATCCGACAGGTCCAGGAAACCGTCCTTGGCCACGGGCTCGCCGTCGAAGATGTAGTAGAAGAGCTCGTTGCCCACTTCGACGTCGAACATCGGGAAGTACTCGCTCATGGGCGAGGCCAGCGTGCTCATCGTCAAGTGGTAGTTGTGCATCTGCCCGGCATGCGGAATCACCGGCACGCTGAAGGCCTCGCACAGCGCGTTGATCTTGTGCGCGGCAGTGATGCCTCCCACACGGTTGGTGTCGTACTGCACCACCGACACCGCCTTGCGGTCCAGCAGTTGCTTGAAGCCATACAGCGAGAACTCGTGCTCGCCGCCAGAGATCGGAATGGACGTCAGGCCGTTCAACTCGGCATAGCCGTCGATGTCGTCGGCGATCACAGGCTCCTCCAGCCAGCGCGGCTGGTACTTCTCCAGCTTGGGCAGGATGCGCTTGGCGTACTCGACATTCCAGCCCATGTAGCACTCGAGCATCAGGTCGTTGTCATCGCCGATCACTTCGCGCACGGCCTCGACCGACTTCAGGTTCTCGACCACGCCCTTCTGCAGGTCGGCCGGACCATAGCCAAAGCGCATCTTGAAGGCCGTGAATCCCTGGTCCAGGTAGGTCTGCGCCTCGCGCTGCATGGCGTCCAGGTCGCCACGGTAGAGCTTGGAGTAATAGCAGGGAATCTTCTCCTTGGTGCGGCCGCCCAACAGCTTGAAGACGGGCTTGCCCACCGACTTGCCCAGGATGTCCCAGATCGCCAGGTCCACCGCGGAGATCGCGGCCATGGTCACGCCCTTGCGGCCCCAGGCGTGGGTGGCGCGGTACATGCGCTGCCACAGGTATTCATAGTCCCAGGGGTCGTGGCCGATGACCAGCGGCGCCAGGTACTGGTCGATGATGGCCTTGGCGATGCGCGGCGCCAGCGCCACGTTGCCCAGGCCCACGATGCCGTCGTCCGTTTCGATTTCCACCACGGTCCAGCCGTGGAAACGGAAGGTGCTCATGGTCTCGGCGGGGGAATACAGCATGTCCATCGCATTGGAACAGAAGTGTCCTTGCGGCGGCACGGTCTTGCCCTTCCATTCATGGACGCGTGCGCGGACGGATTTGATCTTCATGAAGAGTCCTGCCTGGTGATGATGTGTTCGTGGAGTCTTGATTCAGTTGCGGGAGCTCAGCGTGCCAGCGCGCTGGCACGCTGCGCCGCGCCCATGCGGCAGGCGATCTGGAACGCCTGCCAGGTGGCGTCGACGTTGGCGCGCCCCTGGCCTGCAATGTCATAGGCCGTGCCATGCGCGGGCGTCGTGATCGGGATGGGCAGGCCGCCCTGCACCGTCACGCCGCGCGAGAAACCCAGCAGCTTCAGCGCGATCTGGCCCTGGTCGTGATACATGGTGACGATGGCCTGGAACTCGCCCGCCTGCGCCTTCAGGAAGATGGTGTCGGCCGGATACGGGCCCACCACCGGCAGGCCCTCGGCCTGCAGGGCGCGCACGGCCGGCGCGATGATGTCGACCTCTTCACGCCCGCAGGTGCCGCCATCGCCGCCGTGCGGATTGAAGGCCGCCACGGCCACCTTGGCGTCGGGCAGGCCGTTCGCCACCAGCGAGCGATGGATGAGCCGGGTCGCCGCCTGGATGCCCTCGACGCTGAGCGCCGCTGCCGCGTCCTTCAAGGGGATGTGCGAGGACACACGCGAGGTCCACAGGTCACCCAGCGTGTTGAACTCACAGAAGTAGCCTTCGACACCCAGGTATTTCGCGAAGTGGTGCAGTTCGTCGTCATGCCCCAGGCCGCCCAGCTTCATGGCGTACTTGTTCAAAGGCGCGAAGCAGATCGCATCGATCTCGCCGCGCTGCGCCGCGTCCATGCAGGCGTTCAGCACCTGGAGCACCGAAGCGCCCCCCGTCGCACGCGCCTCGCCCAGCGGCGAGTCGGCTTGCGTCACGGTATCCATGCGCAGGAAGGCAGGCCGCGCCGCGCTGGCGCGCTCGCGCACCGAGGCGAAGTCATCAATGGCGTCGGTGGCGATCTGCACGCCTGCCACCGCCTGCCCCGCTTCCCACAGCCAGGGGTCGCCCACCAGCACGATGTTGGCGTGGGCGCAGGTGTCGGGCTTGGCCAGCAGGCGCGCGATCAGCTCGGGGCCGATGCCGGCGGGGTCGCCCAGCGTCAGGGCGATCACGGGTCGGGACGTTGCGGTCATGGCTTCACTCCAGGGAAATGCGGTTCTTCTTGATGATGGCGGCGTAGCGCTGGTTCTCGGCCTGGTGGAACTGCGCGAACTCGGCCTGGCTCATGGGCTTCAATTGCGCGCCGATGGCCTGCAGGCGCTTCTGCGTGTCGGGCTGCGTCAGCACGACGTTGACCTCGTCGTGGATGCGTTTCTGGTATTCCGCCGGCACGCTGCTGGGCATGTAGATGCCATACCAGGCGCTCATCTCCACGCCCGGCAGGCCGGCTTCGGCCAACGTGGGCACGTCCGGAATCTGCGGGTTGCGCTGCTCGCTCAGCACGGCCAGCGCGCGCACCTTGCCCGACTGGATGTGCGGGATGACGGACGACGCCGTCTCGAAGGCGATCTGCACCTGCCCGCCCATCAGGTCCACCAGCGCGGGACCGCTGCCGCGGTAAGGCACGTGGATCATCTGCACGCCCGCCGCATCCTTGAAGAGCTCGGCCGCGATGTGCTGCGTGCTGCCCGCGCCGCTGCTGGCGAAGTTGTACGAGCCCGGCCTGGCCTTCAGCAGGGCGATCAGTTCCTGGGCTGTCTTGGCCGGCACGTCGTTGTTGACCACCAGCACGTTGGGCACGGCGCCCACGAACACCACCGGCACGAGGTCGCGGTCGTTGTCGTAGCTGAGCTTCAGCAGGTGCGGCGCAATCGCATGGGCGGTGGAGACGCCCATCACCATCGAATGGTTGTCGGTGGACCGCACGGCCTGCACGGCGGCCAGCGTGTTGGACGCGCCGGGCTTGTTCTCGACCACCACGGTCTGGCCCAGCGCGGGTCCCAGCTTGTCGGCCACGGCACGCGCCATGGCGTCGGTGCCACCGCCGGGCGCGGAGCCCACGTACAGGCGCAGGGGTTGATTCGGCCAATTGGCCTGGGCAGTGGCCGGGGCGGATACCGCCAGGCCCAGCGCGCAGGCGGACACCAGGGCGATGAGCGAACGCTTCAGTTTTGTCGCCGGGCAGCAAGCCGAAGGCGTGGCGTGGGAGGTCATGACCTGTCTCCTGATCTTCTTGTTTGCGCCCCGTCGTGACGCGGGGTCGATGGCGCCATCTTAGGGAGCGTCTTTGTTTCCGTAAAATGAAACTTTCTACTCAACCGTTCACTTCAGGTGAACGATCCAGGGTTTCATCATGGTCACCTCGCTGAACGTCCCCGCGCTGCTCAGCCGCCTGCGCATGCGGCAGATCGTGCTGCTGCTGGAGATCGAGGAGCGCGGCACGCTGCGCGCCGCCGCCGCGCGCCTGAACATGACGCAGTCGGCAGCCAGCAAGATGCTGCAGGAGCTGGAACTGGCCGTGGGCCAGCCGCTCTTCGAGCGCATCGGCCGGGGCCTGACGCTGACCGCCGCGGGCGACTGCGTGATGGGCTATTTCCGCGGCTTGCGCGGCACGGTCTCCTCGCTGGCGCGTGAGCTGGAAGAGCTGCGCCTGGGCAGCGCGGGCAAGCTCTTCATCGGCAGCATCATGGCCGCCTCGCCCGGGCCGCTGACCGATGCGCTGCTGGCGCTGAAGAAGACCTATCCCCTGCTGGCCGTGGAAATCTCCACCGGCACCAGCGACCTGCTCGCGCGCCAGTTGAACGAAGGCAGGCTGGACGTCGTCATCGGCCGCATGCTGTCGCTCTCCAACCAGGACTACGTCTTCCGCGACATCGACAAGGAAGCGCTGTCGGTGATCGCGGCCGTGGACCACCCACTGGCCAGCCTGGAGCATGTCGACTTCGCCGCCATGCAGGCCTATCCCTGGGTCCTGCAGCCGCAAGGCAGCCCGATGCGCGAGGTCATGGAACAGGAGTTCCGCGCGCACGGCCATCCGCTGCCGCGCGGGCTCATCGAATCGGCCTCCATCCTCACCACCACCAACCTGGCGGTGAAGTCCGACATGCTGGGCGTGATTCCGGAATCCGTCGCCAGCCGCTACGCGCAGCACGGCCTGCTGGCCATACTGGGCTACCGGATCCAGCGCCGCCTGACCACCTACGGCAGCATCGTGCCGCGCGACCGTCCGCTGAGCGCGCCCGCGCGGCATTTCCTGGAGCTGCTGCACCGGCCGGCCGGCGACGCCGACGAATAAAGCCGGACCGGCATGCCACAATCGCGCCCATGACTGCCTCCAACCTGCTCAGCACCTCCCTGGCCGACGAGGCCGCGCGACTGTCGCCGGCCTGGCGCGACACCCTCGCCCAGCCTGCCGCGGCGCAAGCGCTGGCGCGCCTGCAGGCCTTCCTGGACGAGCGGCTGCAGGCCGGCGCCATCATCTATCCGGCCCGGCCCTTCCGCGCCCTGGAACTGGTGGCGCCCGAAGATACCCGCGTGGTGATCCTGGGACAGGATCCCTATCACGGCCCCGGCCAGGCGCAGGGCCTGGCATTCTCGGTGCCGGACGCCATGCGCCGCCCGCCCAGCCTGCGCAACATGTTCCTCGAGATCGCGAGCGAAGACGGCGTGACGCCGGCCGACGCCAAGGCCCGCGCCGAAACCATGCCCAACGACCTGACCCGCTGGGCCCGCCAGGGCGTGCTGCTGCTCAACACCTCGCTGACCGTGGAAGATGGCCAGGCGGGCGCGCACGCCAAGCGCGGCTGGGAAGCCGTCACCGACGCGCTGATCCAGCGCGTGGCCGCGCTGCCCACGCCCAAGGTGTTCCTGCTGTGGGGCGCCCACGCCCAGGCCAAGGCCGCGCTGCTGCCCGCCGATGGCCGCCACCGGGTGCTGATGGCCAACCACCCCTCGCCGCTTTCCGCGCGCCGCCCGCCCGTGCCCTTCCTGGGCTGCGACCATTTCCGGCAGGCCAATGCGTGGCTGGTGGAACAGGGTGCGGCGCCGATTGATTGGGAGGCCCCCGCGGCCTGAACCTGCGGGTCAGCCGCGCTTGTCCAAAAATGGCGAAAACATGACGCTTTCCTGCCCTTTCGTCTGATCCACGCGACGATTTCCCAAGATTTCAGCAATGTTTCCCGAGGCTTGCGTGCTTGACCTAGGGTTTTCGAGTATGATGCTCGCACTGCACACTCGTTGCGGTATCGACGCGCGCCACACACATCTCCTCGGCGCATTAGCAGTCCGCCCGGCAATGCCGGCATCGATACCGACAGCCATCGCTTCCTGACCTCCTTTCCATTCGCTGGCTCCTTCTGTTCTGGATGCCGCTCGCGCACGGTTGATTCGGTCGGCACGATGTTCGATCAACCGTAGGTCCCCGCGTACCGCGCATCTGCCCGGTCGCGTCCTGTTGCGCGGCGCAAGCCGCAATGGAACCCGCATGTCCTTCGATACCCTGGGCCTCGCGCCCGAACTGCTGTCCGCCCTGAACGCAGCCGGCTTCACCACGCCCACGCCCGTCCAGAGCACCGCCATCCCCAAGGCCCTGAACGGCCAAGACCTGATGGTCTCCTCGCAGACCGGCAGCGGCAAGACCGCCGCCTTCATGCTGCCCTCGCTGCACCGCATCGTGCAGGAAGCCTCCAACAAGTCCAAGGGCGTGCAGGTGCTGGTGCTGACGCCCACCCGTGAACTGGCCCTGCAGGTCAACGACGCCACGCTGCAATACGGCAAGGGCCTGAAGGACCTGCGCACCGCCACGGTCGTGGGCGGCATGCCCTACGGCGCCCAGCTGCGCGCCCTGTCGCGCCGCGTCGACGTCCTGGTCGCCACGCCCGGCCGCCTGATCGACCACCTGAACGCCCGCCGCGTCGACCTGTCCGGCGTGCACACGCTGGTGCTCGACGAAGCCGACCGCATGCTGGACATGGGCTTCATCGAAGACATCGAAACCATCGTGGCCGCCACGCCCGCCTCGCGCCAGACGCTGCTGTTCTCGGCCACGCTGGACGGCACGATTGCCCGCCTGGCCCAGCGCATGATGCGCGAGCCCGAGCGCATCGAGCTCGCCGGCCAGCGCGACAAGCACGCCAACATCACCCAGAACCTGCTGTACGCCGACGACTCGGAGCACAAGCTGCGCCTGCTGGATCACCTGCTGCGCGACGCCAGCCTGGACCAGGCCATCGTCTTCACGTCCACCAAGCGTGGCGCCGATGACCTAGCCGACCGCCTGGCCGACCAGGGCTTCCCCGCCGCCGCGCTGCATGGCGACATGAACCAGCGCCAGCGCACCCGCACCCTGTCCCAGCTGCAACGCGGCCAGGTCCGCATCCTCGTCGCCACCGACGTGGCTGCCCGCGGCATCGACGTGCAAGGCATCAGCCACGCCTTCAACTTCGACCTGCCCATGCAGGCCGAAGACTACGTACACCGCATTGGCCGCACGGGCCGCGCCGGCCGCAGCGGCCAGGCCTACACCCTGGTCACGCACACCGAGCGCCACAAGATCCGCCGCATCGAGCAGTACATCGGCCAGCCGATCCCGCCGCAGGTCATCGAAGGCCTGGAACCCAAGCGCATCGTGCGTTCGGGTCCGCCCACCGGCCGCCGTCCCGGCTTCAAGCCCAGCGGCGCCCCCAAGCGCCGCCCCGGCGAAGGCGGCAAGCCTGAGTTCGGCGGCAACGCCGGCAAGCCGTCCTACGGCAAGTCGCGCCGCCCCGAAGGCAGCGCCCCGCAAGGCTACGGCCAGGGCGGCTATCAAGGCCACCCGCAGGCGCGCCCGCAGGGCCGTCCCCAAGGCGCCCGTCCGGAAGGACGCCCCCAGGGTGCGCGTCCCGCCGGCAAGCCCGCCCGCCGCGACTACGCCTGATCGCCAACGACGCGCACCGCAGGGTGCGCGTTGAGCGCGACGTTTGCTTTCCGCCGACCCTCGTGGTCGGCGGTTTGCTTTTGGGGTCCCTTTTGCCGCCGGGCCGCCCCAAGGCAAAAGACGGCCCCCTCGGGGGGCAGCAAGCCGAAGGCGCAGCGTGGGGGTCCTTTCTTTCCCTTCCTTTATCATGCCGGGTGCATCAATCAGGACCCACGCATGAGCGCCTCCGCCACCCCTCCCCCCCGCGGCCTGCCCCCGCTGCATCCCGACGCGCTTGCCCATGGCGCACGCGTCGCGGCGCACCTGGCCGAATGCGTGCAGGCAGCCGGCGGCTGGCTGCCGTTCGACGCCTATATGCGCGAGGCGCTGTATGCGCCCGGCCTGGGCTATTACGCCGCCGGCAGCGCCAAGCTCGATGCGGGCGATGTCCGCGCCCCGGCGGGCGACTTCACCACCGCGCCTGAACTCACCCCGCTCTTCGGCCACACGCTGGCCCGCCAGATCGCCGAGGTGCTGGATCGCAGCGGAGCGAACCGCGTGCTGGAATTCGGCGCAGGCTCGGGCGCGCTGGCGCGCAGCGTGCTCGATGCCCTGCGGGCAGAGGGCCGCAGCATCCGCTACGACATCCTGGAGGTGTCGGCCGACCTGCGCGCGCGCCAGCAGACGGCGCTGGCCGCCCATGGCGACGCGGTGCAGTGGCTGGATGCACTGCCGTCGGGCTTCCAGGGCTGCGTCATCGCCAACGAAGTGCTGGACGCCATGCCGGCGCGGCGCGCGGGCTGGAACGGCGAAGGCGCCGTGCTCGAATACGGCGTGGTGCTGGGTGCAGCCGCCGCCGCGGATGCCCCGGCCTTTGCCTGGGACGCGCGTCCTGCCGACGCCACGCTGCGCGAGGCATTGGCCGAGCGCATGCCAGCGTTGCCCGGCTACGTCACCGAGATCAACCTGCAGGCCGAAGCCTGGGTCCGCGACCTGGGCACATGGCTCACGCGCGGCGCCGCGATCCTGATCGACTACGGCTTCCCGCGCCATGAGTTCTATCACCCGCAGCGCGCCGAAGGCACGCTGATGTGCCACCTGCGCCACCATGCGCACCCCGATCCCTTCGTCGCGCCCGGCCTGCAGGACATCACGGCGCACGTGGACTTCACCGCCATGGCCGACGCGGCGCTGGCCGGCGGGCTGGACGTGCTGGGCTACACCTCGCAGGCACGCTTCCTGGGCAATGCCGGTTTGCTGACGCTGCTGTCGCAGGCGGACGCCACCGACGTGCGCGCCCATGCCGCGCGCCTGGCCCCCGTGCAACGGCTGCTCTCCGAAGCGGAAATGGGTGAGCTCTTCAAGGTGCTGGCAGTGGGACGGGACATCGACCCGCCGCTGCTGGGCTTCCTGCGCGGCGACCGGCGCGGCGCGCTGTAGAACCCTCGACGCCCGGCGGGCTCAGGCCGTGCGGACGTCCCGGCCGAGCAAGGCCTGCAAGCGCGCCTCGCGCACCCGCGACTTGATCTCGGCGGGATTGGCGGCGCAGGCACGCGCCACCGCGCCCGCATCCACGCCACGCACTTGCGCCAAGGCCTGCGTCAAGCGCTCACGGTCCGTGTCCGCGACGACTGCCGCGGTCTCCAGCAGGGACAGGAAGCGCTCGGGCTTGCGCAGGCCGTCGCAGCCTTCGATCAGGTCCAGCATCGCGACGGCATCGCGGGCATCCGACGCCGCGTAATCCAGCACGCGGCGCAGCAGGCGCGCATGATCGGCGCACTCCGACGGCACGCGCCATCGCTTGGCCAGGGCATCCGGATCCTGGGCGCCACGCGCGAGCAGGGCGTAACGCCCAGGCAAGGCCAGGCCCTGGTCCGCGGCACGGTCCAGGTCGGACAGCAGCGTGTCGGTCAACCGCAGTTCGGGCGCGATGCGCGGCAAGGCGTCCGCGTCCTGCAACACCCGCAGCATGCGTGAGGGCTGCGCCGCCATGAGGCCACGCGACACCTCGCGCCACACGCGCTCGGGCACCAGGGCATCCACCTCGCCCTCGGCCGCCATGCGGCGGCACAGCGCCAGGGTTTCCGGCGCGATGGTGAAATCGGCAAAGCGCGCCGCGAAGCGCGCCAGCCGCAGCACGCGCACCGGGTCTTCCTGGAAAGCCTCGCCCACGTGGCGCAACACGCGTGCGCGCACATCCTCGACACCCCCCATCGGATCGACGAGCGTGCCATCGGCGTGACGGGCAATCGCGTTGACGGTCAGGTCGCGCCGCGCCAGATCCTCTTCCAGCGTGACCTCGGGTCCCGCATGGAAGACGAAGCCCTTGTAGCCGCGCCCCGACTTGCGCTCGGTGCGCGCCAGCGCGTATTCCTCTTTCGTGGCCGGATGCAGGAAGACGGGAAAATCGCCGCCCACCGGAATGAAGCCGCGCGCGGCCATGTCCTCGGGGCTGGCGCCCACCACGACCCAATCCTGGTCGCCGGCGGGACGTCCCAGCAGGCCGTCCCGTACGGCCCCGCCCACGACATAGACCTGCAGGCCGTCGAGGGCGGGATCGGCAGCGGCTGCCGTCACGGCAAGGCCGTGCGTTCGTTGCGCTGCGGCGCGATGTGGCCCAGGCGTGCCTTCAGCGACTGCGGCTCGCCGGTGAAGAGCGCCGCGTAGTACGTGGCGTTCGACAGGACGTTCTTCACATACAGGCGCGTCTCGGTGAAAGGAATCGTCTCGGCGAAGATCGCGCCTTCCACCTGATGCGACAGGCGCGAGCGCCACAGGCGCGGACGGCCCGGACCGGCGTTGTAGCCGGCGCTGGCCAGCACCTGCGAACCGTTCAGATCGCCCAGCACCATGTTCAGGTAGTTCGTGCCCAGGATCGTATTGACCTCGAACTCGTTCACGCGCGAGGGCTGGAAGTCGGTCATGCCGATCCTCTTCGCCACCCACTTGGCCGTGGCGGGCATCAGCTGCATCAGCCCCGATGCGCCCACGACGGAGCGTGCGTCGGTGATGAAACGCGACTCCTGGCGGATGAGGCCATAGACCCAGGCCGGATCCAGCGAGATCTGGCGCGCCTGCGCGCTGACCCGGCCTTCGAACGGCGCGATGAAGCGCTGGGTGAAGTCGAACTCGCTCTCGGTGCGCTCGGACGTGTTGACCACGCGGTCGTAGATGCCTTCCTGGCGCGCCAGCTCGGCCGCGGCCATGAGCTGCCGGTCATTCATGCCGCGCAGCGAGTAGTTCCACTCGGGCACGGCCTCCGGGCGCCAGCCCAGCTTGAAGAGCGCCACGGCCCGCTGCAGGCCGGCATGGCCACGCGCCTCGGCGATCTCGGCGTCGGTCAGCGGCGACGGACGGGCCGGCACGGTGATGACGCGGCCCAGTTCCTCGGCCGCCAGCTGGCCATAGAAGTTGAAACCGGGGGCGATGCTTTCGTACTGCTTGCGCGCCTGCTCGGAATGGCCGGTGGCTTGCAGGCCACGTGCATGCCAGTACACCCAGACGGGCTCGGCCTGCTGCGAGGCCGGCATCTGGCTGATGGACTTCATGACCCACGCCCAGTCGATCTTGGGCTGGCGCAGGGCGGCACGCACGCGCCAGGCGTGGTTGTACTCGCTCATGCGCACGTCACCCGCCTGCTTGTACCACTCGTGGGCACGATCATCGAGATTGAGCACCGCCACCAGGGCGAACTGGCTGTAGACCCACTGCTTCAGTTCGCGCGGCAGGCCCTCCCACTCGCGGCGCAGATAGGCCTCGCCGGGCGTCATGTCGCTGCGCGCCAGGCGCGACAGCGCCACGGCCACCAGCTCGCGCTCCATGTCGCCCTTGACCGGACGCGGCTGGCGCACCAGCCACTTCATGGGGTCCTTCATCAGCGCGTCGTACTCGCGCAACTGCGCGGGCTCGAACACATATGCGGCATAGCGGCGCGCATCGTCGCGCTTGTTGGCCTCCAGCGCATCGCGCAGCGCCGGAATCAGCTGCTGCGGGCCCAGCACCCGGTCGGCGACCAGTTGGTCATAGAGGTCCCAACAGGCAGAGCCCGGCGTGAAGACAGCCTGGGCTTGCGCGGGCGTGGCGCGTTGGCCGCCCAGGTGCGCGGCTTCCAGTTGCGCGCACTTCACCTGGTCGGTGGCGGCCATGACCTCGCCCAGGCGGCGCGCGGTGGCGAAATCGCCCGAGCGCGCGGCGGCCAGCACCCAGTCGCCACGCAGGCGGTCGGCCAGGTAGGCACCCTGGTTGCGGCGCATGAAATCCTCGAGATCCGCGGCGGGCGTCGGCACCGAAGACGCGTTCAGGCGATAGCGCAGCAGCCAGTATTCGGCATACATGGCCAGGGGATCGCCCTTCGCGCTCGACACCAGCGGCGGCAATTGCGCCCACTGGCGCTTGTTGACCGCCTCGCGGGCGGCCACCACGGCCTCCAGCGGCGTCTGGGGCTGTGCAGGCTGCACCGCCTGCCGCACGGTCTGGGCGGCAGCGGGCGCTGCCCACACAGCCGCCCCGAGGGCGGCGGAAATCACGGCCAGCGTCAACGCGCCGGCCCCGCGGCCGCGCGCCAGGACGCCCCGGCCGGATTTCTGATACTTTCGTAGCTCTGAAACCAGGAACATCGTGTCAGCCCGCATGAACACTCAAAACAGCGCACAGGATAACGCAGTCGCGCTGCGCAAGCGATTGCGCGAGGCACGCGCGAATGTGCCCGCCGACGAGCGCCGCCGCGGCGCGCTGCTGATGCGCGGACGGCTCTTCACCTGGCTGGGCGTGAACCGCGATGCCGCCGTCTCGGAGGGCCGCCAGGCCCCTCGCTCGGTCGCCGCGTTCTGGCCCATGGAAGACGAGCCCGACCTGCGCCCCTTGCTGAGCCAGTGGGCCGACGCCGGCATTACCGTGCTGCTGCCTGTCATCGAAGAAACGCGCGCGCCGCTGCGCTTCCATCCCTGGACGCCCGACACGCCGATGCGCCCGGGCGCCTATGGCATCCCGGTGCCGCCGCTGGGCACGCCGGCGCGCCCCGATGTCGTGCTCGTGCCCACGCTGGGCTACACCCGCCAGGCCGACCGCCTGGGCTACGGCGGCGGCTATTACGACCGCACGCTGGCCGCCCTGCGCGAATCCGGCCCCTCGCCCGTCACCATCGGCATCGCGTGGACCGAAGGACGCATCGACGATCCCGACTATCAGGCGGCGCCGCACGATGTCCGGCTCGACGCCATCCTGACGCCCGCCGGCTGGCTGCCCGCCGCCCCGGCGCCACGCTGAGCCCATGACGACGCCGCGCGAAGGCGCTTTCCATGCGTTGTGGCGCGCCCACGGGCCCGACGTGCCCGAGGTTCTCCTCGACGCCGTGGCACGCGGCGCCTTCGACCGGCTGGCCGCCTCGTCCGACACGCCGCCCGCCGCCGCATTCGCGCTGGAGTGCGGCCTGACCCCCGGCCTTCGCGCGCACCTGTACCTGGCCCTGCGTGGCGAGACCGAACTGGCGGCCGCGGGCCTGCCCGGCGGGCTGAGCCACGCCTATCTGCGTTACACCCGCAACGACGCCGGCGATGCCAGCGTGCCCCTGCCGCTGGTACCGCCCGGCGTGCATGCCGCCGACACGCCACGCGTGGCCAAGGCCCTGCACGCGCTGGGCGTGCCGCCGGACACCGTGGCGCGCGCGCAGGCCTGCCTGGCGGCCTTTCCGCCCGACGCCACGCTGGACAACATCGGCTGGCTGGACCGCCGCCCCGGCCAGCCGATGCGCTGCTACGTCTCGCACCTGCCGCTGGGATGCCCTCCCCACCAGCGCCTGGGCGACACCGCCCACGCGCTGGCCAGCCTCGCCGACCGCTGCGTCGCCACCTTCGATATCGATGCGCAAGGCCCCCGTCCCCGCTGGGGCCTGGAACTGCTGGTCAGCCGCGGCAATCCCGATCCCGCCGCCCGCTGGCGCCTGATGCTGGACGCCTTGCGCGAACGCGGCCTGGCCACCGAGGCAGCCGCCCAGGCCGCGCTCGCCTGGCCCGCCCGGCTGGACGGGCACGCCAACGGCGGCCCGGCCAAGCGTGGCATCAGCCACCTGTGCCTGACACTGCAGGACGGCCAGGTCCGGGACGCCCGGGTCTTCCTGCTTGCCGCCCGGCAGGCCACCTGACCGCGTGGGCGAGTGTGACAACACCCGGGTCATTTGCGTGCGGATGCTACGGTGGGTGGCGCAAACGCCCCGTCTTTCTGCGCACCGAGTCACGCACCACGGCAAGGCGCGCTGGCAGTCGGAGGGCACCAGCGCGGTGCCGCCCGCTGCGGCATGCACCGTGTCATGCTGCACCTCACCTTTACGCGCCGACAGACCCCGCCACACAATAGGGCACGCGGTTACGCAGCCGTGACAATTGCGCGCCGGATTCGCGCATAGGCTGGCAAGCCACCTTCAGCATGGCACGCTGCTTGCTTGCATAGGCCAAGCCAAGTGGGCCCCCTTCAGCACCGCGGCCGTCCCCAAGTGGCGGCCCGCCACAGGAATCGCCGCATGACCTTGAAACCGCCGGCTTTCGACGAGATGTTCGACAGCGACAGCGATATCCGCCCGCATTACGCGGACTTCGCGCGCTGGCTGTCCGCCCAGCCCTCTTCGGTCATGACCGCCAAGCGGGTCGAGGCCGACCTGAGCTTTCGCCGGGTGGGCATCACCTTCTCCGTGGCGGGCGATGAAGCCGGCACGGAAAGGCTGATCCCCTTCGACCTGATTCCCCGCATCATCCCCGCCGACGACTGGGAGCGCCTGGACGCGGGCCTGCGCCAGCGGGTGCGCGCGCTCAACATGTTCCTGCGCGACATCTACCACGACCATGAGATCGTGCGCGCGGGCAAGATCCCCGCCGAGCAGGTCTTCATGAACGCGCAGTACCGTCCCGAGATGCAGGACGTGGACGTGCCCGAGGACATCTATTGCCACATCGCCGGCATCGACGTCGTGCGCGCCGGCGCGGGTGAGTTCTACGTGCTGGAGGACAACCTGCGCGTGCCGTCGGGCGTGTCCTACATGCTGGAGAACCGCAAGGTCTCCATGCGCCTGATGCCCGAAGCCTTCGGCAGCAACAAGATCGCGCCGGTCGCCCACTATCCCGACCTGCTGCTGGAAAACCTGCGTGACGTGTCACCCAGCGGCGACGAGCCCACGGTGGTCGTGCTGACGCCGGGCATGTACAACTCGGCCTATTTCGAACACGCCTTCCTTGCCCAGCAGATGGGCGTGGAACTGGTGGAAGGGCGCGACCTCTTCGTCGACGGCGACACCGTCTACATGCGCACGACACAAGGTCCCAAGCGCGTCGACGTGATCTACCGGCGCGTCGACGACGACTACCTGGACCCGCTCTCCTTCCGCGCCGACTCGGCATTGGGCGTGCCCGGCCTGCTGTCGGTCTATCGCGCCGGCCGCATCACGCTGGCCAATGCCATCGGCACCGGCATCGCCGACGACAAGTCGACGTATCTCTACGTGCCCGACATGATCCGCTTCTATCTCGGCGAGGAACCCCTCCTGTCCAACGTGCCCACCTGGCGCTGCGGCCTGCAGCAGGAGCTGTCCTACGTGCTGGAGAACATGGCCGAGCTGGTCGTGAAGGAAGTCCATGGCGCCGGCGGCTACGGCATGCTGGTGGGCCCCGGCGCAAGCCGCGCCGAGATCGACGCCTTCCGCGAACGCGTGCGCGCCAATCCGGCCAACTACATCGCGCAACCCACGCTCGCGCTCTCGACCGTGCCCACCTATGTGGAGTCCGGCATCGCGCCGCGCCACGTCGACCTGCGTCCCTACGTGGTCTGCGGATCGCGGCAGATCACCACCGTGCCCGGCGGCCTGTGCCGCGTCGCGCTGCGCGAAGGCTCGCTGGTCGTCAACAGCAGCCAGGGCGGCGGGACCAAGGACACCTGGGTGCTGGAACGCTGAGGACGAGGAGAGACACGATGCTGAGCCGCACCGCCGACAATCTGTTCTGGATGTGCCGATACATGGAGCGCGCGGAAAACACCGCGCGCATGCTGGACGTGAACCTGCACATGTCCCTGCTGCCGCAGGACCCAGCCACGCGCGCCGCGTCGTGGCGCGCGGTGCTGGGCATCAGCGAACTGCAGAACCGCTTCGACGCAGCATATCCCTCGGGCACCACGCAGGAAATCCTGCACTTCATGGTGCACGATCCGAACAATCCTTCCTCCATCTATGCCTGCCTGCACGCCGCGCGCGAGAATGCCCGTGCCGTGCGCGGCAGCCTGACCACCGAAGTCTGGGAAACCTACAACGGCATCTGGCTGGAAATGCAGCGCCACCTGCGCGGCGGCCTGCTGGAACATAACGCCGGCGAGTTCTTCGAATGGGTGAAGCTGCGCTCGCACCTGGCGCGTGGCGTGACCATCGGCACCATGCTGGAGGACGACGCGCTGTACTTCCTGCGCCTGGGCATGCACCTGGAACGCGCCGACAACACCGCGCGCCTGCTGGACGTGAAATTTCACGAACGGACGACCCAGGCGCAGTTGCAGTTCCAGGCGTCCGTCCCCTCGCAGCCCTCCGAGCGCGCCCGCCAGGAAGATGCCGACCCCGCCGTGGGCGAGTTCTACCGCTGGTCGGCCATCCTGGGCGCGGTCTCGGGCTTCGAGATCTACCGCAAGGTCTACCGCGACGTCATCACGCCGGCACGCGTGGCCGAGCTGCTCATCCTGCGCGGCGACATGCCGCGCTCGCTGCTGGCCTCGGTGCGCTCGGTGTCCAAGGACCTCGGCAAGATCTCCAATGCCCGCTCGCGCGAAACCGAGAGGCTGGCGGGCCTGCTGCGCGCCGAACTGGAGTACGCCCGCGTGGAGGACATCCTGGACGCCGGCCTGCATGCCTACCTGGAACGTTTCCTGAAACGCATCAACGACCTGGGCAACCGCATCGCCCAGGACTTCCTGGTGCCGCTCTCCGCCTGAGGGCGCGACAGCAAGGAGCCTCGACATGAAACACCTGATCCGCCACGTGACCCGCTACCGCTACACGCAGCCGGCCACCTACAGCATCCAGACCCTGCGGCTGACCCCGCGCACCGAAGATCACCAGCATGCCTTGCGCTGGCACATCGACGCGCCCGGGCCGCTGCAATCCAGCATCGATGCCTACGGCAACATCACGCATACGTTGACGCTGAACCAGCCGCACACCGAGATCGAGTTGCGGGTGACCGGACAGATCGAAGTCGAGTCGCTGCCCGGCGGCGTGTTGCGCCGCGACGACGATCGCCTGCCGGTGCAGGCCTATTGCGTCAGCACGCCGCTCACGCGGCCCGACGAGACCGTCATGGCCTTCTGCCGCGAGGTCCTGCCGCAAGGCATCCGGGCGCCCGAAGACGCCCTGGCGCTGGCCACCGCCATCAGCGACCGGGTGCACTACGAGCCCGGCATGACCGACGTCACGACCGCCGCCCCGGAAGTGTTGCGCCTGGGCCACGGCGTCTGCCAGGACCACGCCCACCTGTTTCTCGCCTGCGCGCGCGGGCTCGGCCTGCCCGCCCGCTACGTCAGCGGCTACCTGTACACCACGGCCGAGCACGCCGCCAGCCACGCCTGGATCGATGTCTGGCTGGCCGATACCGGCTGGGTCAGCATCGACGTCACCAACCGCCAGTACGCCTCGGAATGCCACTGCCGGCTGGCCGTGGCGCGCGACTACGACTCGGCCTCGCCCGTACGGGGCGTGCGCCATGGCGGCGGCGTCGAATCCATGACGGTGAACGTGCAGGTCATGCAAGGCGCAACCCAGGCTTGATCAGGCTGGCAGGCGCTATACAATCGGCGGGGCGCGCTGGATGCGCGCTTGTCGGCGGCACCTGACATCCGCCTGAAGCCTGCTCGTTACGGACCCCGCCTTACCATGACCTACTGTGTTGCGGCCCGGCTCAATGCCGGACTGGTTTTCCTGGCCGATTCACGCACCAACGCCGGTGTCGACCAGATCAGCACCTATCGCAAGCTCAGTGTCTTCGAACGGCCGGGTGACAGGGTCATGGTCCTGATGACCGCAGGCAACCTGGCCATCAGCCAGGCCGTGCTCAATCTGCTGGCCGCGCACGAGCGCGAAGGCGCCGAGTCCATCTGGAACGCCGCCAGCATGTTCGATGCCGCGCGCCACGTCGGCGAGGCCATTCGCGCCATCCACCTGCGCGAAGGCCCGGCCCTGAAGGAACAGGGCATCGACTTCAACCTCTCCATCATCTTCGGCGGCCAGATCGGCCAGGAAAGCTGCCGCCTGTTCCAGGTGTACTCGGCGGGCAACTTCATCGAGGCCCACGCCGAATCGCCCTACTTCCAGATCGGCGAAGCCAAGTATGGCAAGCCCATCCTGGACCGCGCGCTGAGCCCGGACTCCACGCTGGACGAGGCCGCCAAGTGTGCGCTCATCTCCATGGACTCCACGCTGCGCTCGAACATCTCGGTCGGCCTGCCGCTGGACCTGCTCGTCTACGAAGCAGACAAGCTGCGCGTGACGCACTTCGCCAACATCGACGAGCACAACGAATACTTCCACATGATCCGCAGTTCCTGGGGCGAACGCCTGCGCCAGGTCTTCGCGGAGATCCCCGACCCGGTCTGGAGCTCGGCCCACGACCCGCAATCGCTGGTGCCGGCCGGCCGCGTGCACCAACCGGTACGCATGATTCCCGGCCACGCCGAGCCCACCGACTTCACCGACATCCAGGTGCTGGCCGACGGCGAGCCGAGCGCCCAGGCGGAATAAGGCGTCGTTGGGGGTAACCGGGGCGGACATTTCCGGCGCGCTCGGTGCGCGCAATCCGGTCAAGGGCAATACGGTGCAGGTTTCACGCCTCACCGATGCCATGCCTCATCACGATACCCACTACAAGCTGTACAACGGCAAGCCCGCATGGCGAGCGCAGACGGAATACCGGAACCTTGCCGATGCCTGCCCGCCGGACCTGCAAGCCTATCAGCCGCAACTCCGGTATCTCCTTCTGGACCAGATGCAACTGGCATGCGACGGCGCCGCGTGCACACTGCTCACCCGCCAACTGACCTGCCGCTTTGGCCCCGTTCCCACTGCAATCGGCCAACGCATCGCACAGGCATCATTGCAAGACCTCGAACGGTGGTCGCTCGCGCTGCTCGAGGCGCCCGATATCGGCAGCGTCTTTGCAAACACCCAATTCGCGCGGGAAAAAGAAAAAGCGGCCGAAGCCGCTCTCCCTTCTGGCACATCCGCAAGCTGATCAGGCCGCGGCACGCTCCAGCCCAAGTTGCCGCCAGATCGCCAGCGGCGCGTCGGCACTGTTCAGGGTATAGAAATGCAGGCCCGGCGCGCCGTTGTCCAGCAAGGTCTGGCACAGCTCGCTGACCACGTCCACACCGAAGGCGCGCAGGGACGCCTTGTCGTCGCCGAACTCGGCCAGGCGCAGGCGGATCCAGCGCGGGATTTCCGCGCCGCACATCTGCGAGAAGCGCGTGAGCTGCGTATTGTTCGTGATCGGCATGATGCCGGGCACGATCGGCACGGACACGCCCAGCGCCTGTGTACGGTCGAGGAAATCGAAGTACGCGTCGGCATTGAAGAAATACTGCGTGATGGCGCTGTCGGCGCCCGCGGCCACCTTGTCGGCGAAATGACGCAGGTCGGCGGAAGGGCTCTCGGCTTGCGGATGCATTTCCGGGTAGGCCGCCACTTCGACGTGGAAGGCATCGCCGAACTCCGCGCGGATGAACGCCACCAGGTCGGCCGCATACCGCAATTCGCCGGCGTCGCCCCCCATGCCGGAAGGCAGATCGCCACGCAGGGCCACGACCCGGCGCACGCCCTCGTCGCGATAGCCTTGCAGGATCTGCCGCAATTCGTCACGCGATGCGCCGATGCAGGACAGATGAGGCGCGGCGTCGCAACCCAGGTTGCGCAAGGTGCGCACCGTGCCCGACGTTCCGTCGCGGGTGGAACCACCCGCGCCGAAGGTCACGCTGACATACCGGGGCTGCACGGCCAGCAGTTGCTTGGCCGTGCGCACCAGGCGCTCCTGCGCGGCGAGGTCGCGCGGAGGAAAGAACTCAAGGCTGATGGCAGCCTTTTCCGTGTCCAGGGAAATCAAACGATCAACCTCGAGAGGAGGCCCGAAATCAGGCTGTAGAGCACCGCACCGGCCAGCGCCCACCAGAAGCCCGCCACCTGGAAGCCCTTGAGGATGGAGCCCGCGAACCAGAACAGCAGCGCGTTGAGCACGATCAGGAAGAGCCCGAGCGTGACGATGGTGATGGGCAGCGTCAGGAAGACCAGCACCGGCTTGACCAGCATGTTCAGCAGGCCGAGCACCAGGGCGGCAATCAGCGCGGAACCGAAGCTTGCCACGGTGATGCCGGGCAGCAGGTAGGCAACGGCCAGCAAGGCCACGGCGTTCAAGAGCCAGACGAGTATGAGCGACATGTCGAAAGTCCTGTTCCTGTTGATGAAGAATCGTCCCCAAAACTGGGGACGGCTTTAGAAGGAGCTTACACGCGCCCCCGCCTGGCGAGCGTAACGCGATCAGTAACGATAGTGATCGGGTTTGTACGGACCCTGTGCCGAAACACCGATGTAGGCCGCCTGGGCAGGCGTGAGTTCGGTCAGCTGCACGCCCAGCTTCTTCAGGTGCAGGCGCGCAACCTTCTCATCCAGATGCTTGGGCAGGATGAAGACCTTGCCCGATTCATAGGCGTCGCCGCGCGTGAAAAGCTCGATCTGGGCAATCGTCTGGTTGGTGAACGACGCCGACATCACGAACGAGGGATGGCCGGTGGCGCAGCCCAGGTTCACCAGGCGGCCCTTGGCCAGCAGGATGATGCGCTTGCCGTCGGGGAAGATCACATGGTCGACCTGGGGCTTGATCTCTTCCCACTGGCAGTCTTCGATCCCCGCCACGTCGATTTCGTTGTCGAAGTGACCGATGTTGCAGACGATGGCCTGGTCCTTCATGCGATCCATGTGCTCACGGCGGATCACGTTGAAGTTACCGGTCGTGGTGACGAAGATATCGGCCTTGTCGGCAGCCTCTTCCATCGTCACGACCTTGAAGCCCTCCATCGAGGCCTGCAGCGCGCAGATCGGGTCGATCTCGGTCACCCACACTTGCGCGCGCAGCGCGGCCAGCGCCTGGGCGCAGCCCTTGCCCACGTCGCCGTAGCCGGCCACGACGGCGATCTTGCCAGCCACCATCACGTCGGTGGCGCGCTTGATGCCGTCGACCAGCGACTCGCGGCAACCGTAAAGGTTGTCGAACTTGGACTTGGTGACGGAATCGTTCACGTTGATGGCGGCGAAGGCCAGCTCGCCCTTCTTCGACATCTGGTACAGGCGGTGCACGCCGGTGGTGGTTTCCTCGGTCACGCCACGCACTTGCGCAAGACGGGTCGAGTACCACTTGGGGTCCTGCTTCAGGCGCTCGCGGATCGAGGCGAACAGGATGCGCTCTTCTTCGCTGCCCGGCTTGTCCAGCACCGACAGGTCCGACTCGGCGCGGGTGCCCAGGTGCAGCAGCAGCGTGGCATCGCCGCCGTCGTCCAGGATCATGTTGGCCTGTTCTTCACCGGGCCAGTCGAAGATGTTGTGGGTGTACTGCCAGTACTCTTCCAGCGTCTCGCCCTTGACGGCGAACACGGGCGTGCCCGTGGCGGCGATGGCGGCGGCGGCATGGTCCTGGGTCGAGAAGATGTTGCACGAGGCCCAGCGCACTTCAGCGCCCAGCGCCTGCAGCGTCTCGATCAGCACGCCGGTCTGGATGGTCATGTGCAGGCTGCCGGCGATGCGCGCGCCCTTCAAGGGCTGCGACGCGGCGTATTCCTCGCGGGTGGCCATCAGGCCAGGCATTTCGGTTTCGGCGATCGCGAGCTCGCGGCGGCCCCAGTCAGCCAACGCGATGTCGGCGATGATGTAGTCGGTGAAGGTCTTGTCGGTGACGGTATTCATGCATGGCTCCGGAAGAACCTGCACGCGCGTCGGGGCGCTGCCGTGGAAATGGCCTCGCCCTCCCTGCGCGGACAGGGTTGGCGAGCGCCGTTCTAGCCGATTGCACAGGCAAGCGGCTGGAAAGAGGAAGTTCCTGAGCCTGGCGGGCGGGGTCCGGCTGGAGGGATGCGCCCTCTAGCGGACAACGCGCGACCCGTCGCAACGCTCCTCAGGAAGCCCGCATTGTATACCTGCGCCCGCCTCTTGCGGCAAGGCCTGCGCCTGCGCGGCGCGCAACGGCGTCAACGCCCCCAGCAGCGCCAGCGCAATGGTCTCCCAGGTGCGGCCCAGCGTGCGTTCGCGCACCGTGACGCGGTCCAGGGACAGCGCGGCATGGCAGGCGCGCGCCAGGTCTGCATCCAGGCAACCCGTGACGCCCTCTTCCACCACCGCCTGCGGCGCCTCGCCCGGCAAGGCCGCGACCGGCGTGCCGCAAGCCATGGCCTCCAGCATCACCAAACCGAAGGTATCGGTCAGGCTCGGGAAGACGAACACGTCGGCCGCCGAATAGAGCGGCGCCAGGCGGTCATGCGGGACCATGCCCAGGAACACGGCGTCGGGATGGCGGCGGCGCAGGCGCGCCTCGTCGGGACCACTGCCCACCACGACCTTGCTGCCCGGCAGGTCCAGGGACAGGAAGGCGTCGAGATTCTTTTCACGGGCCAGTCGCCCCACGCTCAGGTGGATGGGGCGCGGCAGGCCGGCCAGGGCCATGCCGTCATCGGGCGCGAAGGCCCGGGCGTCGACGCCGCGCGCCCAGACCTGCATGTTGCACAGGCCATGCGAGGCCAGCAGCGTGCGCATGGCGTGCGTCGGCACCAGCACGCGCTGGGAGTGCTTGTGGAACCAGCGCATGTAGCGCCAGGTCCAGCCGGCCGGAATACCCATGCGCATGCGCAGGTATTCGGGGAAGACGGTGTGGAAGGAGGTGGTGTAGCGCCAGCCGCGCTTCATGGCCAGGCTGCGGGCGGCAACGCCCAGCGGGCCTTCGGTGGCGATGTGCATGGCATCGGGCACGAAATCGCCCAGTTGGCGGCGCAGGTGCGAGGCCGGATTGATGGCCAGCCGCAGGCCCTTTTCCGATGGCGCCCTGACGGTGCGCGCGCCTTGCGGGCTGATGACGACAAGTTCATGGCCCCAGGAGACCAGGAGCTTCTGCATCATGGTCCAGGTGCGGACCACACCGCTGACTTGGGGATGCCAAGCATCAGTAACGAGCAGGATACGCATGAGGCGGTCTGTCGGGTGACGGTGCGGCTATTAGGCACCGACCACATGACATGACCAAGACAAGGGACTAGGGGTTGTTGCGACGCGGATAACCCTGGGCGCGGATGCGCACCCAGACCTCATGCTTTTCCTCTTCGTTCATGAAGACCCAGTTGGCGACTTCCATGGCCGTGCGGCCGCAGCCCCGGCAGATGTCGTCATAGAGCGTGGAGCAGACCGCCACGCAGGGGGAATCCGTTGCGACGAACGTGCCGCGGGCGGTCTTGATCTCGATACGGTGGAGGGGGACGCCGCTGGCGGCAGCGGTGTCCCTGTCATCGGACGGGGCCGCCGCAGGGGGCGGCAAGAGGGAGTCGGGTGTTGCGCACATCGAATCAAGCTTAGCACCAGACCTTGCGGCCCCGTTTTCCGCCCCTACGGCGGGTGCGTGAATGCTTGACCGGCCCCCTGGCCGCCCGCCTCAGCTCCCGCCCAGGGCGTGGGCCTCCTCGAAGAAGTAGTCCTTCCAGGACGCGGGCAGATGCTTGATGGCGCCCACCTGGTGCATGAACTGCGCAAAGGGGAAAGTGTTCTCGGGCACCAGCGTATAGCGGGTCTCGGGATTCTGGATCAGGGCCAGCACCTGCTCGCGCGGCAGGCTGGAGTCGCCCTGGCGCAGGAAGACATCGGCCGCGGCCTGCGGGTCGGCCTGGACGAATGTCTGCGCCTCGGCCAGCGCCGCCAGCACCGCGCGATAGGCCTTGGGCTCGCGCTCGCGGAAGCGGCTGGTCGCCCAGATCAGGTTGACCGTATGCGGGCCGCCCAGGATCTCGTAGGAACTGATGACCTTGTGCACGGAAGGGTTGCGCAAGGCCAGCGTCGTGAAGGGCTCGCCCGCAAAGCTGCCCACGACCGCGTTGCCGCCCGCCAGCAGCACGCTGGTCGCGTCGGCATGCGGCAGCGCCACGGTCAGGGCGTCGTATCGGTTGAACTGGGCCTGTCCATGCTGCTTGGCCGCCGCCATCTGCAACAGGCGGGCCTGGATGGAGACGTTCACCGCCGGCACCGCGATGCGATCTGCATCGGAGAAATCATCCAGGCTGCGGATGCGCGGCTGGTTGGTGACCAGGTAATGCGGCGTGGACACGATGGCCGAGATCGCCTTCACGTCCTGCCGCCCGCGGGTCCGGTCCCACAAGGTCAGCAAGGGCGGCACGCCTCCCGTGCCCACGTCGATCGAGCCGGACAGCACCGCCTCGTTCATCGCCGCGCCGCCCGACAGGCGCTTCCATTCCACGGCGATCTCGACGCCGGCAGCCTTGCCGTGCTTCTCGATCAACTTCTGGTCCTTGACCACGTTCCACAACAAGGAGCCCAGGCCGAACTGGTCTGCCACGGCGATGCGGGAAGTCTCGGCCATCGCGGACGCGGCGCCCAGCATCAGGCTCGCACCGAGCAGCCCGGCGCCCCATGCGCGGACAAAAGAAAAACGAACCATGGAACCCATCACCCGAAAGAAAGAAAGAAAGAAAGGACTGCACGCCCCCGCACGGCACGCCTGCACAGGCGTGCCGTGACGGGTACATCGCGCAATGGCATTGAGGGCGGCAGCGCCGCCCCGCCGTCAGGCGGCGACAGGCACCGCGGCGGGCGGCTGCACGGGCGTATCCACGCCAGGCCCGCGACGCGCGACGCTGCGGCGGCCGTCGATACCCACGGCAGGTTCGCCCTCGACCGTCACCCGGCGGACCAGGCGCGGCTGGTCGCCGTAATCGTTGACGGCGAAATGCTGGGTGGCCCGGTTGTCCCAGATGGCAATGTCGTCCTTCTGCCAGGACCAGCGCACGGTGTTCTCGGGACGGATCACGCGCTGTTGGAAGATCTCGAACAGGCGGCTGGATTCGGCAGTGGGCAGGCCCACGATACGACGCACGAAGTGCCCCAGCAGCAAGGCCCGCTCGCCGCTTTCCGGATGCACGTGCACCAGCGGATGCTCGGTTTCATAGACGGTTGCCTTGAACACCTCGTTGTGATGCTTCAAGCGGACGTCGCTGATGCCCGTGCGGCTCGCGCCATAGTCATAGTCGTTGCTGTGCACCGCCCACAGGCCATCGGCCAGGCGTTGCAGGGACTCGGGCAGGTGGGCATACGCGGCGGCGGTGTTGGCCCAGATGGTGTCGCCGCCATAGGCAGGCACGGTCACCGCACGCAGGATGCCGTACTTCGGGAAGGCCTCGGCGAACGTCACGTCGGTATGCCAGGAGTCGGCCCGGCCGCCGCCGCGCGATGCATCCAGCTCGAAGATGCGCGTGCCGGCAGGCGCCGGCACCGTGGGATGCGCCACGGTCTTGCCGAAGCGGTCGCCCACGCGCTGGTGCGCGGCATCGTCCAGATGCGACTGGCCGCGGAAGAACAGCACCTTGTAATGCAGCAAGGCCTGCCGGACCCGGCCGAAGACCTCGTCGGTCAATTCGTCGGACAGCCGCAGGCCACGCACCTCGCCGCCGATGCGGCCGGCTAGCGGGCGGATGTCCAGGCCAAAGGTGGGCAGGTCGGCGTTGGCGCTCATGGTGATTGTCTCCAGGCTATCGGGGAATGAAGGCCATCGCCAGGATGGCCGCACTGCCATCCTAGCGATGCCGCCATGCGCTCCCAACGAACGATTGGATATGTCGACATGCGATGGATCGCGCCAGGCACAGCCTTGCCTGGCGCGCGCATGAAAAAGGCGCCCCGCAGGGCGCCTTTGGCGATCAGGGGCAGGCCGGAGTGATGGCCCGCCCCGAAGATCGAACTCAGACCGACTTCTTCAGTGCTTCGGCCTTGTCCGTGTGTTCCCAAGTGAACTCGGGCTCGGCGCGGCCGAAGTGGCCATAGGCCGCCGTCTTGGTGTAGATGGGGCGCAGCAGGTCGAGCATGTTGACGATGCCCTTGGGGCGCAGATCGAAGTGCTCGCGCACGAGCTTGGCGATCTGGTCATCGGGAATGATGCCCGTGCCTTCGGTATAGACCGTGATGTTGATGGGCTCGGCCACGCCGATGGCGTAGCTCACCTGCACCTGGCACTGGCGCGCCAGGCCGGCTGCCACCACGTTCTTGGCGACATAGCGTGCGGCATAGGCAGCCGAACGGTCGACCTTCGAGGGATCCTTGCCCGAGAACGCGCCGCCACCGTGCGGGCATGCGCCGCCGTAGGTATCGACGATGATCTTGCGGCCGGTCAGGCCGGCATCGCCTTGCGGGCCGCCGATGACGAAACGGCCGGTCGGATTGACCAGGAAGCGCGTCTTGTCGGTGATCAGGCCTTCGGGGAAGCTGGGGCGGATGATGTGCTCGATGACCGCATCATGGATGTCGGACTGCGAGATCTCCGGCGCGTGCTGCGTCGACAACACCACGGTGTCCACCTCGACGGGCTTGCCGTCGACATAGCGGAAGGTGACCTGCGACTTCGCGTCGGGACGCAGCCACGGCAGGCGGCCGTCCTTGCGCAGTTCGCTCTGGCGCTGCACCAGGCGGTGCGAGTACCAGATGGGAGCGGGCATCAGGTCAGGGGTTTCGTCGCAGGCATAGCCGAACATCAGGCCCTGGTCGCCAGCGCCCTGGTTCAGGTAGTCCTCGGTGCTGCGGTCCACGCCCTGGGCGATATCGGGCGACTGCTTGTCGTAGGCGACCAGCACCGCGCAACCCTTGTAGTCGATGCCGAAATCGGTGTTGTCATAGCCGATGCGGCGGATCGTGTCGCGCGCGACCTGGATGTAGTCGACGTTGGCGGTGGTGGTGATCTCGCCGGCCAGCACGACGAGACCGGTATTGCACAGGGTCTCCGCGGCCACGCGAGCGTTCGGGTCTTGCGTGAAGATGGCGTCGAGCACGGCGTCCGAGATCTGGTCGGCGACCTTGTCGGGATGACCTTCGGAAACGGACTCGGAAGTGAAGAGGAAATCGTTCTGGGCCACGAGATGACGTCCTGTAAATGTGTCCGGTAAACGGCACGGGTTGACTGAGGCGCGAAGCCCCAAATGCAACCGTAGTACGGAACGCTTGGATCTGGGCGCGACGCTTTAGCGGTAGGAATGGACCGGTGGCCACCCCAGCAGGTTCAATGCCGATGCCAGCATCTGGCAAGACAGGGAACCGCGGCCGCCCCGCAAGTTGTCGTTAACTCGGCGGCCAAAGTGATTTTAAGCGAAAATATCACATGTTTTCGCGGATGGCACCAGCAACCCCATGGCGCCCCGGCCCGTCGACGCCTCCCCAGGCCTGCCGGCAAGCCTCTCCGCTCCTCCCTGTTCCCGACGCCCGCCGATGCTGCTGTTCCTGTTTCGCCTGCTGTCCCGCCTGCCGCTGTCCGTCCTCCAGGGCCTGGGCCGGCTGGTCGGACGGCTGGTCTACGCACTGCCGACCAAATACCGCCAACGCCTGCGCGCCAATGCCGCCCAGGCGGGCTACGACTCGCCGGCCTTCGCGCGCCGGGCCGCGGGAGAGACCGGCGCGATGATCCTGGAACTGGCACGGGTCTGGTTCCGCAGTGATGACAGCCTGGCGCGCGTGCGCAGCAGCCCCGAGGACGAGGCGATGATCGCCGCGCTGCACGCGCAGGGCCGCGGCGTGCTGTACCTGACCCCCCACCTGGGCTGTTTCGAGATCACCGCCCGCCACAGGGTGCGCCGGCATCCGCTCACCGTCATGTTCCGGCCGCCGCGCAAAGCCGTGCTTGCCCCCGTCATGCAACTGGCGCGCGAATCCGCGGGCATGAAGGTCGTGCCGGCCAACCAGTCCGGGGTGCGCGCTTTCGTGCGCGCGCTGCGCCAGGCGGAAGACATCGGCATGCTGCCCGACCAGGCGCCAGCCGAAGGCGAAGGCGTCTGGGCGCCCTTCTTCGGCCGCCATGCCTATTCGGTCACCCTGCCGGCCCGGCTGGCCAGGCAGACGAACGCCCCCGTCGTGCTGATCGCAGGCGAGCGCCTGCCCAAGGGCGCTGGCTGGCAGCTGCATTACGTGCCCGTGCCCGAGCCCTTGCCCGACTCCCCCGAGGCCCAGGCAACGCTGATCAACCAGACCATGGAAAGCCTCATCCGCCGTTGCCCCGAGCAGTACCTCTGGGGGTACAACCGCTACAAGACCCCGAAAGGCGCGCCCGCGGCCCCCGGCGCCATGCCCTCGGGAGACGCGGCATGACGGAAAACCGGCAGCCACCCACCGCGCGCCCTGCAATCCCGCGCGGATGGAAATACCGCGCACTCAAGGCGCTGTTCACCTGGTTCGGAAGCCGTTCCAACACGACTCGCCTGCGGCTCGGCAAACAGCTGGGGGCGCTGTCCTACCGGCTGGTGCGGCCACGCGTCCGGGTTGCGCGCCGCAACCTGGAAATCTGTTTTCCCGAGCTGGACGCAGCCGCGCGCGAGCGCCTGCTGCGCGATCACTTTCATGCCCTGGCACAATCGGTCGTGGATCGCGGCGTACTGTGGTTTGCCCCGCCCGAGCGCGTGCGCGAACTGGTTTCCCTGTCGGGCTATGAGGAAAACCTGAAGCCGTTGGTCGACGCCCGCCAGTCCTGCATCCTCCTCGCCCCGCATTTCATCGCGCTGGACGCCGCAGCCTCGCGCCTGACCATGGAAACGCCGAGCGGCGCCACCATGTACTCCCCGCAAAGCGACCCCGACGTCGATGCCCTGGTACGTGAAGGCAGGGCCCGCTTCAACGACGTCCACCTGGTCAACCGCCGGGACGGCGTGCGGCCCCTGCTGCGCCACGTGAAAGCGGGCCGCCCCCTGTATTACCTGCCCGACATGGATTTCGGCCGCAAAGGCTCCCTGTTCGTTCCTTTCTTCGGGACACCGGCAGCCACCATCCCCGCCACCGCGCAACTGGCCAGCACGTGGAAGCTGCCCGTGCTGCCCATCCGCGGCAGCTGGGATCCGTCCACCGGACGCTATCGCATCGAGGTTCTGCCCGCCCTGGCGGACTTCCCGGGCGAGGACGGCCCGGAAGCGGCCACCGCCCGCATCAACCGGATGATCGAGGACTGGACGCGCGACATGCCCAGCCAGTATTACTGGGTGCACCGCCGCTTCAAGACCCGCCCCCCCGGCGAACCCGGCCTCTATTGAGGCCTGTTGCAACATCCGCGCCGGGCACGCCAACGCCCGCCAACTAGGCGATAATGGCGGGATGACTTGGCCATTCACCAAAATGCACGGCGCGGGCAACGACTTCATCGTGCTCGACGGCGTACGTTCGCCCATCCAGATGACGGCGGCGCGTGCCCGCGCGCTCGCCGACCGGCACCTCGGCATCGGCGCCGACCAGATCCTGCTGGTCGAGCCCGCCACGCGCCCCGATGCCGACTTCCGCTATCGCATCTTCAACGCGGATGGCAGCGAGGTCGAGCATTGCGGCAACGGCGCCCGCTGCTTCGTGCGCTTCGTGCATGAACAGGGCTTGTCCAGCAAGAACCCCCTGCGCGCCGAAATCGCCACGGGCGTCATCGTGCTGGACGAAACGGCGGACGGCCGCGTAACGGTCGACATGGGTCTCACCTGCTACGAGCCCGCCGCGCTGCCCTTCGACACCACCGGCCTGGCCTCGCGGCCCGAGCACGCCGACACGCTGTGGGAACTGCCGCTGGACGAGGCGGCCACCCCGGGCGGCCCCGCGTCGGTGCTGCTGTCCCTGGTCGCCATCTCGAATCCCCATGCGGTGCAAGTGGTCGACGACGTCGACACGGCACCTGTCGGCCGCGTCGGCCCCTACATCGAATCGCACCCGCGCTTTGCGCGGCGCGTGAACGCGGGCTTCATGCAGGTCGTGGATCGCCACACCATCCGCCTGCGGGTCCATGAACGCGGCGCGGGCGAAACCCTGGCTTGCGGCACGGGCGCCTGCGCGGCAGTGGCCGCCGGTATCCGCCGCGGCCTGCTCGATTCGCCCGTGGCCGTGCACACGCGCGGCGGCGTGCTCGACATCGCCTTGCAGGGCGACAGCCTGCGCATGACCGGCCCCGCCACGACCGTTTTCTCGGGCGCGGTGGACGTCGACGCCCTGGTGGCATCGCTGCCCGCCCGACCCTGACACCCTGGCCGCGCGGCCGGCATGCGCCGCGCGGTTCGTCTGGACACCCTTGGGGCCGACACGCCCCCTGGCAATGCCCGATACTGAAAGAAGGACGCCCCAGCAATGAGCACTGCAGCGACGCACGCCGACGAACTCTCCGCCGAGACCGTTGCCCGTTTCCTCCAGGACCACCCCGCCTTCCTCCAGGAACACGCCGAGGTGTTCGCGACCCTCGAAGTGCCGCACCCGCACCAGAGCCGCGCCATCTCGCTGGGCGAACGCCAGATCCTCACGCTGCGCGAGCGCCAGCGCGAACTGGAATGGCGCCTGAACGAACTCGTGCACAACGCCTCCACCAACGAAGGCATCGGCGCCCAGGTACAGCAGTGGTGCGAGCGCCTGCTGGCGGAACAGCACGCCGAGCGCCTGCCCGCCCTGGTCACGCTGGGCCTGGCCGAGGTCTTCGACCTGAAGGACGTCGGCCTGCGCCTGTGGGCCCCGCTGGCAATCGAAGGCGGCACCGCCGGCGAATCCGTCTCGGACACGCTGCGCGCCTATGCCGATGCCCTGAAGGCGCCTTATTGCGGTCCCGCCGTGCCCGCCCAGGCGAGCAAGGAGCCCGCCACGCCGGGTGAAGCCGACGCCTGCGCGGAAGCCGCCGGCTGGCTGGCGACGCCGCCCGGCTCGATGGCCCTGGTGCCGCTGCGCCCCACGCCCGACTCGCCCGCCTTCGGCCTGCTGGTGCTGGGTTCGCCCGACGCCGAACGCTTCGCGGCCGGCATGGGCACCTCCTTCCTCGCCCGCATCGGCCGCCTGGGCAGCGCCGCGCTGGCACGTCTCACGCCGCAGGCCTGAACGCATCATGGGCGCCGCTTCCGCAACCGGCGCGGCAGCGCCCGCGGGCACGCCCCCCACTGCCTTGCAAGGCCTGCCCGACAGCATGGCGCGCTGGTTGTCCCACCTGGAGACCGCGCGCCGCTATTCCCCACACACGCTTGCCGGCTACCGGCACGATCTTGCCCGCCTCGTGTCCCTGGCGGGCGACACGCCGCCCGAGGCGCTGCGTCACGCCCATATCCGCCAATACCTGGCACGCCTGCATGCGCAAGGCCTGAGTCCGCGCAGCCTGGCGCGCACGCTGGCCGCCTGGCGCGGCTATTTCGCCTGGTGGGCGCCGCAGGCCGGGCTGCCTGAGAATCCCGCCGCCGGGGTGCGCGCGCCCAAGCTGGCGCGCGGCTTGCCCAAGGCGCTATCGGTCGAACAGGCCCAAGGCGTGCTGGATCATGCCTCGCGCGGCGCCGGCCATGATGCCATCGCCCGCCGCGACCACGCGATGTTCGAACTGCTGTATTCCAGCGGCCTGCGGCTCTCGGAACTGGTCGGCCTGGACACGGCCTATGTGCGCACGGGCGAGTATGAATCCCGCAGCTGGCTGAACCTGGCCGAGCAGGAAGTGCTGGTCTGGGGCAAGGGCGGCAAGCGACGCACCGTGCCCGTGGGCGGCGCGGCGCTGACGGCCTTGTCGCACTGGCTGCGCGAGCGCCCTGCCCTGCTGGCGCCGGATGCAGCGCCGGACGATGCCGCGGCGCTGTTCCTGGGCGCACGCGGCAAGCGTGTCACGCCACGCGTGGTCCAGCTGCAGCTGGAAAAACTGGCGATTGCCGCGGGCCTGCCCACGCGCCTGCATCCCCACGTCATGCGGCACAGCTTCGCCAGCCACGTGCTGCAATCGGCCCAGGACTTGCGCGCCGTGCAGGAGATGCTGGGCCACGCCAACATTTCCACCACGCAGGTCTACACGCGGCTGGATTTCCAGCACCTCGCGCGCGCCTACGACCAGGCCCATCCCAGGGCCGGCCGCAAGAAGGACACCCCGCAGGGATAAGGCCAGGCCTTGTCCCTCCTGCGGCGCCGTTCAGAACGTCGTGCGCAGGCCCAGCATCACGCTGCGACCAGGCAAGGGCGCCAGGCGCGAGATGAACGAGGTGTGGTTGTAGGCCAGCTCGTTCAGCAGGTTGTTGCCACGCAGATAGACCTGCGCGCGCGCATTGCCGATGTCGGTGTCGTAGGTCACCAGGGCATCCAGCAGGTTGTAGCCCGGCGTCTCCGACTCATAGCTCGTCACGCGCGACTGGCGGAAGACGCGCGTGAACGTCAGTTCGCTGCCCCACTGCTGCCAATCGGCGTTCAAGCGCACGCCCGCGCGCCCGGCGGGAATGCGCGGCAGGTTGCCGTCGTCGTTCGCGAACTTGCCGCGCACGTAGTCACCGAAGACGCCCGCCGAGAAGACCGGCGTGAAGCGATGGCGCACCTGGGCCTCGATCCCCGTGAACTCGGCATCGCGCTGCGAGTACTGGATCAGGCGGAAGTCCTCGAACTGGTCCAGGGTGTTGGCATAGATGTAGTTGCGCACGCGGTTGTGGAAGGCGCTGACGCTGAAGGTGGTATCGCCCGCCTTCTTGCGCAGCGTCAGGTCGATGTTGCGCGAGGTTTCCTTGTCCAGGTTCGCGTCGCCCACTTCATAGGTGTTGGTGGCCAGGTGGATGCCGTCGGCGTAGAGTTCCTGCGCGCTGGGCAGGCGCTGCGAACGCGACAGCGACAGGGCCACCGAATACTGCGGCGCGAAGTCCCAGATGGCCGCGGCCGAGAACGAATTGCCCGTGTCGCGTCGGCTGTCGGCGCCGTCGGTCAGGCGGATGCGCTGCCAGTCCTGGCGCGCGCCCAGTTCGAAGCGCCAGTCTGCAAGGCGGTACTCCTCCAGCAGGAAGAGACCCGCCGTACGCGTGCGGCTCTCGGGCAGGAAGCCTTCTTCGCCGTCCGCGCCGAACGTGCTGCTCGCCCCCTGCAGGCCCACCACGCCGCGCCAGCCCATGATGGGCTTGTGCGTGAGTTCCAGGCGGCCATCGTAGCCACGGTTGGTGAAGCGCGTGCCGACCTCTCCGCCTTCGATTTCGTCATGACGGTATTGCGTGACGCCCGCGCGGAAGCGGATCTTCTCGAAGCCCGCGAAAGGATCGCGGTATTCGCCGCGCAGGTCGCCGCGCTCGCTGCGCAGCTTCACGTAGGGCACGTCGCCGCCGTGGTCATGATCATGATCGTGGCCCTCATGCCCTTCTTCCTCATGATCGCCGTGGTCATGGTCATGCCCGCCGCAATGCAGGTGGTCGCCATGCGGATGGCAGCCTTCGTATTCATGGCTGTGGCCTGGCAGGCCGTAGCGCGACTCCATGAAGGAATAGGACGCGCCCACATAGCCACGCGAGGTGATCCACGACGCGCCCACGCTGCCCGAGCCCGAGCGCTGGTACGAGCCCGGCACGCTGCGGCTGGACCAGTCGGGCACGCGATAGTCGTCCGACTCGCGCTTCATGCCTTCGACGCGCACGGCCAGGTCGCCGCTGCCGCCGGTGATGCCCACCGCGCCCGCGCGCTCCTTGGTGCCGGTCGCGCCGCGCAGTTCCGCCTCGCCCTCGATGCCGTTCTCGGGCACTGCCGTGGGGATGCGGTTGTCCAGCACGTTCACCACGCCGCCGATGGCGCCGCCGCCGTACAGCAGCGCCGACGGGCCGCGCAGCACCTCGATGCGGCGCGACAGCATGGGTTCGACCGCGATCGCGTGATCCGGCGACACGGTGGATGCGTCCATGAGTTCCGCACTGTCGCTCAGCACGCGCACGCGCGGCGCGGTCTGGCCGCGGATGACCGGCCGGCTTGCGCCGCCGCCGAAAGTATCGGCATGGATACCCGGCTCGCCATCAAGGGTGTCGCCCAGCGTGCCCTTCCTGCGCAAGGTCAACGCATCCCCTTCCATCACGGCGCTGGGCGTGGCCATGTTGTCGGCATCGGTCGCCAGGGGCGAGGCCGACACGGTCACGGGCGCCAGCTGGCGCACGGGCGCGGCCGGGTTGTCCTGCGCCATCGCGGGCGCGGCAAAGGCGACGGCCAGGGCGGCCGCGAGGGGAGTGGTCGAGCGAAACATGGAGGCGTCCTTCTGGAACTGGGAGAAACATCGAAGGACATGAATGATATAACATTACATATTTATTTGGTACAAAGTATCATCACAACGCCGCGCCTCAGTCCCGCTTGCCGGCAAAACGGGATGCTCGGCGTTTCGCCTGCCAGATGAAGACACCCGTCAACACCAGCACGACGAGCAGGACGCCCAGCAACGCCAACGCAAGCTGGACAGGCCCGCCTCCCCAGGCCGCACGGTGCAGGCTGGTCAGGACATGCCGCAGGGTGTCGCCCGCAGCCCTGCCTGTGGGAACGAAGCTGCCGCGCACGCTGCCCTCACGGGCATCGAGGAAGACCGATGTTGCGCCCCCCCGATCAAGCAGGTCCCGGCTGCTGCGGACCGTGTAGCGATACACGCCGCGGCGCGCGTCGAGAGCAAGCCAATGCTCCGAGCGCACGGCAAAGCCTTCCTCCCGGGCCAGGCCGGCCATGATCTCGCGGCCACGCTCGCGCGCCTGCGCAAATGACAAGACGGGAGTCTGGCTCGCGCCTGGCGTGCCCGCGGGCCGCCGCCCATCCGACTGATGTGCGAACAGCCCGCGCATCACGGGTTCGTAGACAGCCGGAAGGTTGAACGCCACGCTGCTCCAGGCCATGGCGAGCAGCAGCACCCATGCCCAGAGTCCGCCTGCCCGATGCAGGTCGACGTTGCGTTTGTGTCTGCCCGCCGTCCACCGCACCCTCCACGCCGGCCGCCAACGCGACAACCACGACGATGCAGCAAGCGCCGCGGGGCGACCTGGGCGAGTCCGGCGCATGGCCGGCCAAGTCAGCGCCAGGCCGACGAAGCAATCCAGTGCCCACAGCAGGGCCACGACCCCGAGCAGCCATTCCCCTGGTCCGCCCAGCAGCAGCGATGCGTGCAGGCGATACAGGAACGGCACCAGGTTGACCCAGCCGGCGCTGACGTCGCCCCACTCCCGGCTGCCCTGGATCGTGCCCGTGCAGGGATGGATGAATACCTCGTGCATCACGGGTGCGGCATCCGCCTGGGAAACGAACCACACAGGCACCGCAAGCGCCCTGCCCGCTTCTCCGCCCAGCGGGGCCGCGGGCAGATGGCCTTGCGGAAAGGCATCCTGGACGAGGTCGCGCAGGGTCAGGGCGTCCAGACGCCCGTCGGCTCCACAGCCCGGCGCGCGCCACAATGCCGGCGCAGCCCAGGCATCCAGCTCGTGGTGCCAGGCCAGCGGGATGCCGGACACCGCCGCCACGAGCAGGAACCCCGCGATGCCAAGGCCTACCCAGCGGTGCATCCGGACAAGCAGACCGCGCATGCGCTACCAGCGATAGCTGACCGTTCCGATGATGCGGCGCGGCTCGCCGTAGTCGCACAGCCCGTTGTAGCAAATCGAGGGGATGTAGGTCTTGTCGGCCAGGTTGGTGACGTTCAGCGCATAGGCCCACGGTCCGGTTTCGTAGCCCAGGCGAACATCGACCAGCGTATAGCCCGGTCCCCCCAGCGACCCGCTGGACGGACGATCCGGCCGCGCCGACACATGCCGCACGCCTGCGCCGACCTTCACCCCCGGCGCCACCCATTGCGCCAGGTGCGCGTCGGCCCACAACGATGCCACGTGCCGCGGCGTGTTGAAACGCTCGCCTTTCTCGCCCGGCAGATTGCTGGCAGTGACCTTGGCATTGGTATAGGTGTAGGCCGCGATAATGTCGACCGCGGGCGTGACACGCGCCCGCGCCTCCAGTTCGATGCCGCGCGACCGCACCTTGCCGGTCTGCACCAGGAAGGCCGGGTCCTGCGGGTCCGGCGTGAAGACGTTCTTGCGCACAAGGTCGAACACGCCTGCGCTCAACGTCATGTCCTGCCCTGCGGGCTGGTAGCGCACCCCCACTTCCACCTGCCTGCCACGGCTGGGAATGTAGCGGTTGTCATTGCGGTCCCGCCCGGACGTAGGCTCGAAGGATTGCGAGAAGCTGACGTAGGGCGCCAGTCCGTTATCCGCCAGGTAGACCATCCCTGCCCGGCCCGTGAAGGCCGAATCCCGATCCGACGAGTCGCTGCCAGGCGCATGCAGCATACGGTTGTCCGCGCGCGCCTGGTCGCGCCGACCGCCCAGCAGCACCACGACCTTGTCATGGATCTTCAGCTGGTCCTGCACATAGATGCCCAGGCGATGCTCCTTGTTGCGTCGCTGCTGCCAGGGCAAGGCCACCACATCGCCAGTCTGGTAGACGGGGTTGTAGGCATCGATGGCCGGCAGGTTGCCGCGCAGGCGGTCACTGTTGTAGGTGGAGCGGGTGTAGTCGAACCCGGCCAGGACCGTGTGCGCCACCGGCCCCGTCGCAAAGCGCTTCTCGACGTTGGTGTCGCTGGTGAACACGGTGGTGCGGTCATCGAACCCCCGGGCCGAGCGGGCCACCCTGCGCTGCGTGTCGGCGTCCACGTCGCCTTGCAGCAGCACGTAGCGCATGCGCAGGTCGGCGTCGTACTGGCGCAGCGACTGCCGGAACTTCAGCGTGTCGTCGAAGGCATGCTCGAACAGCAGCGCCACCGACGTCGACTCCAGGTCGAACGTGTTGTGATTGGGTTCGCCCAGGAAGCGGCGACGCGGAATCTCGCCATTGAGGTTGTCACGCAGGGTACCGGTCACCGGCACGGCGGGCGGATAGATGGTCTTGCTGCGCTGGTAGTTGGCCAGCAGTGTCAGCGAGGTCGCATCCGTCGGCCGCCACGTCAATGCAGGCGCCACATAGGTTCGGTCGTCGCGGCTGTAGTCGACGAACTGCTTGCTTTCGCGGAAGAGCCCGGTCAACCGGTAGGACCACTTCCCTTCGTCATCCAGCGGGCCGCCCACGTCGCCCGAGATCTGGCGGCGGTCGAAGCTGCCCGCATCCAGGTTCAGTTCTCCGATGCGTTCGCTGGGCGGGCGCTTGCTGACCGAATTGACGATGCCGCCCGGTGCGGCCGCGCCGTACAGCACCGACGACGGGCCGCGCAGGACTTCGATGCGCTCCAGCCCGTAGGGCTCCTGCTTGCCGTTGTACTGGTTGATCATGTACCGCATGCCGTCCCGGTAGTAGCTGCCGGTCTGGGGGTTGGCTTCGAAGCCGCGGATGCTCATCGTGTCCTCGAACATCGCGCTCTTGGCAACGATGCCCGGCATCAGGCCGGGCGTGTAGCCCAGCGCTTCCTGCAGGCTTTGCGCCTTCTGGTCGCGGATCTGCTGCGCACCCACCACCGAAATGGACTGGGGCGTCTCGATGATGGGCGTGTCCGTCTTGGTCCCCGTTGCACTGTGGGTGGCCGCCACGCCCAATACCGGCCCCGTGGCGCTTTCCGGTCTTGCCGTCACCGTCACGGGCGCAAGCTGGGTGGCGCCACCCGTTGCCTCCTCATGCAGGACATAACCGCCGTCCGGAAGCTGCCGGGCACGCAAGCCCGTGCCTGCCAACAGTGCCGCGAAGCCCTCATCCACCGTATAGCTGCCTTGCACGCCTGCACTGCGCCGTCCGCCTGTCAGCGCCCCCGGGCTGCTGACGAACACGCCGGCTTCGGCCGAGTACTGGTTGAGCACCTGGGCCAAGGGGCCCGGTGCGATGGCATAGGCGCGCACCGATGCCTGCGCCCAGGCCGGCGCCACAGACAGCGCCGCCAGCACTGCTGGCATGGCCAGCGCGGCCGTGCGCAAGGTCCGCGACAACAGCTGGGTCCGGGCGCGCTGGCGTAGGGAAGAAGAAGGGAAGGACATGCCGCGATTCCGCTATAGGTGGGTTGATTTCCCCCTATGCCGTATGAGCGGGACGAAACCGGCAGGTTATTTTGTAACAGCGAGGCCCGCCGACCCTGGCATCACCGGGCGCTTACACGCGTCCACCAAGGCAGGGGCTGGCTCACCCGCAGGGGCAAGGCCTGCGCCAACAGGGACAACGCGCGATCCGTGTCCCGCAACGGAAAGGTGCCACTGACGCGGATGTCCGCCACCGCGCCACCGCAGTCCAGCCGGCCTGGCCGATAGCGGCCCAGCTCCGCCAGCACGTCCGCCAGGCGCGCTTCCTCGACCTGCAGGATGCCGCGGGTCCATGCCCCGGCGCCCGCTTGCAAGGGCTCCGGCGTCAAAGGCGCGACGGCCGGACCGCCGCGCATCTGCATGCCGGCATCGACCCGATACCCCTCCGGGGCGCCACCCTTGAAATGCGCCTGGACGGCGCCTTCGAACACGGCCAGCGTGGTCACGTGGTCCGCGCTGTGCACATTGAAGCGCGTCCCCAGCGGCTGCATGCGCCCTTCATCGGTTTCCACCAGGAAGGGCCGCGAGGGATCACTGGCGGTGACGATGGCGATCTCGCCGCGCAGCAACACCAGCCGGCGCCAGGCAGGACCGTAATCGACGCGGACGGCGGTATCGGTGTTCAGCCAGAGCGACGTGCCGTCCGCCAGAACCTGTTGCGTCATGCCGCCCACGGGGGTGACATGATCGGCACGCCAGGCAGCCAGCCAGCGGCGGGCTGGCGGAGATTGCCAGGCCGCCATGCCCAGCAGGCTGGCCGAGCCGCCCACGACTGCCAGCTTCAGCATGTTGCGACGGCTGCGGCGGCCTTGCGCCGCGGCTTCCAGGCTGACGGCGCCAAGCTGTCTTGCGGCCGGATCAGGCAGAGCCTCGTCGAAATGCGCATTCACCGCCTCGACCCGCTGCCAGGCTTGGCGATGCGCGGCGCAGTCTTCCAGCCAGGCCTGCCAGCCCGAACGATCCCGCGGCGTCGCGGCGCCGGAGCTCAGTACGGCATACCAGCGCGCCGCATCGGCCAGCACACGATGTTCATCCGGCAGGATGCTGGCGCCCTCGCCCATCAACACGCCCCCGCGGGCAGGGGGGCAAGCGTATCGTCCATCAGGAAGCTGAGCATGGCCTGGGCGATGTACTTGCGCACGGTGCGTTCGGACAGGCCGAGCGATGCCGCAATGTCGGGATGCGTCATGCCCTGGATGCGATGCATCAGGAAGGCGGCGCGGGGACGTTCACCCAGCCGGAACAGCTTGCGGTCGATCTCGACCAGCGCCTGCAGCACCTGGGCTTGGGCCTCGGGCGACGGATGCAGCGCTTCAGGCCGATCCGCCAAGGCGGCGAGCCACGCATGCTCGATGTCGCGGCGGCGCCAGAAGTCCACCAGCAAGCCATGCGCAATGCTGCTCAGGAAGGCGCGCGGTTCGCGCAACGGAGGAAGACTGCGGCGGGTCAGCAGGTTCAGGAAAGTGTCTTGCGCCAGGTCCGCCGCCACATGCCGGTCCTGCAAACGGAAATCCAGGCGTCGCTGCAACCAGCCGTGATGTTCGGCATACAGCGCTCCCACCGACTCATTGATTGCGCGCTGCGTTTCCTGCACGGCTGGCACCGAGAAAATGTAAATGATATTTATTATTGTACAGATCGAGACAAGACTCAATGCGGTGCTACCCCGGGCTCGCCCCGCGCCGGAGAACGAAAACGGCGCCGAGGCGCCGTTTCCAGATCGTGCTGCCGGACAGGGATCAACTCGCCAGCGCGCCGCCCAGCAATGCCACGCCGAACAGCAATACCGCGAGCGCCGCCAGGCCTTGCAGGATCACCCGCACACGTTCGGCCCAGACCGAGCCCGGCCCCGCCATGCGGGCCGCCAGGTCGCCAGCGACCAGCGTCAGGCAGGCCAGCGCGGCCACGGTCAAGCCGGTGCCCACGCCCATCGCCAATGCGGACGCGATGCCCGCCCAGTAGAAGTCCTGCGAGAGCGCGAACACCAGCACCAGCACCGCCCCCGTGCAGGGACGCAAGCCCACGGACAGGATGGCCGCGCTGGCGCGCCGCCAGTCGAGCTTGCCTGACACGGCCTCGGCGTCGGGAATGTGGGCATGGCCGCATCCGCAATCGTCATGATGGGCATGGCCGTGCTCGTGATGATGGTGATGGCCGTGGTGATCGTGGTGATCGTGGTGATCGTGGTGATCGTGGTGATCGTGGTGATCGTGGTGATCGTGGTGATCGTGGTGATCGTGGTGATCGTGGTGATCGTGGCCATGATGATGCGCGTGTGCGGCCCCGGCCCGTCCGCGCCACGCCCGCCAGGCGGGCTGCACCACGCGGCGGATGACCAGCCAGATGCCCAGCAGCACCACCAGGGCATAGGACCCCACCTCCAGCCACCAGGTGGCACGATTCATGACGGCGCCCGTCACGTTCAACAGCATGGCCGCCACCGTGACCAATGCGATGGCAGCCAGGGCCTGCACCAACGCCGAGACCAGGGCCAGCACGGCGCCGTTGCGCACGGTCTGGCGATTGGCCAGCACATAGGACGCGATGACCGCCTTGCCATGGCCTGGCCCCAGGGCGTGGAAGATGCCATAGGCGAACGACAGCCCCATCAGCGCCCAACCCGCATGGCCGTCCTGCTGCCAGGCACGCACCGCGCCCGTCAGCTGCCGGTAGAAATGCGACTGCCAGATGGACATCTGCGTGAAGAAGGCGCCCAGCCAGCCATCACCGCCGCCGCCCACCGAGGTTTCGGGCACGCCGAAAGGATGCGAGGACTGCGCAACGGCGGCGCAGGAAAACAGCGCCAGCAAAAAGAAAGCACTCAAGCGCTTCACGAACAACGGACCTCGATGCGATGCGTCAGCGACTGCGTGATGGCGAAGAGCTCTTCAGGCAGGTGTTCCTGCTCGGCGGGAATCGCCGCCAGCCGCTGCAGGGTTTTCCAATCGAGCTCGCGCGGCGGACGGTATTGCGACGTGCACGCCGCGGGCGCACCGTCGAGCGTGACGGCGTCCTTGTCCTCGAAGGCATAGGCCACGAAGAATGTCGGATCGTAGATGTCGATGTCCGCCACCTTGGCCTGCACGGGCTGCGCCAAGGGCAACTCGAAGGACAGTGCCAGCCTGCCGGCCGCCTTGTCCCACTTCACGCTTGCCTTCCTGGGCTTGCCGAACGCAAGTGGCTTGCCGCCTACCGCGACACGGGTGAAATAGTGCGACTGCGGCTCGCCCAGCGCGGCAACCCAGTCATCGGCCATGGACTGGAGATCCTTCGGCCGGTATTGACCCTGCTTGTCCTTGGCCAGCCCCTGCAGGGAATACACGGACGACATCTCGTCGAACTGCCAGGTCTGGTGGATGGCGGCCAGGCGGCCCTGGGCGTCGAAACCCAGGGAGGCTTTCGCATCGATCCACATGTGCGGGTGGGCGTGTGCCACGCTGGCCGTCCAGAACAAGGCGAGAAAGACGATCAGGGACGCAAGGCGTCCAGGAATTGCTTGGCGTTCCATTCGAACAGATCCAGATACGTGGCGGCGGGTTGCCCCGGTTCGGACAAGGCGTCCGAATAAAGCGTACCACCCACTTTCGCGCCGGTTTCACGCGCGATCTGTTCGACCAGCCTGGGACTGGAAACGTTCTCGACGAAGAGCGCCGGCACCTTTTCCTTGCGGACCTGGGCGACGATGCGCGCCACGTCGGCGGCCGAGGGTTCGGCGGCGGTGGACAGCCCGGCCACCGGCACGAAGGTCAGGCCATAGGCCTGGCCGAAGTAGCCGAAAGCCTCGTGCGAGATCACGGCCTTGCGGCGCTCGGCGGGCAAGGCCGCGAAGTCGCGCTTGAGGCGGGCATCCACGGCCTCGAGCTTCTGCGCATAGGCTTGCGCCCGCTGGCGGTAGGCCTGGGCATTCGCCGGGTCAGCGCTGGCCAGGGCCTCGGCGATGTTGCGGGCGTAGCGCGCGCCATTGGCCAGGCTCTGCCAGGCATGGGGGTCCCACTCGCCATGATCGTGATGGGCGTGCGCATCGGCGGCGGGCTTGGCCTTCGCCTTGCCATGATCATGCCCGTGGTCATGGTCATGGTCATGGTCGTGCTTGTGATCGTGCTTGTGGTCGTGATCGTGCTTCTCGTGGTCGTGGTCATGCGCCTCCTCGCCATGCGAGAAGCGCAGCGGCGTGATCCCCTCGCTCGCCACCACGGTCTTGCCCTTGAAACCCGAGGCACGCTGCAGCCGGTCCAGCCAGGTCTCGAACTGCAGGCCGTTCACCACCAGCAGTTGCGCGCCGGCCAGCTTGCGGGCATCGCCCGGCGTGGGTTCATAGGCGTGCGCGTCGGCATTGCGGCCCACCAGCGTCGCCACCTCCACCTGCTCGCCGCCCACCTGGCGCGTGATGTCCTCCAGCAGCGAGAAACTCGTCACCACCTTCAGCGGCGCAGCCGCGGCGGCGGTGCCCGCCAGGCAAAGCGCGAGGGCCAGCGCATAGCGGCGCAGGCCGCCGCGCGCGCGGGAAGACGGATTCGATTGGTCGGACAGGCTCATGGCTAGACTCCTTTTTCGGCCAGGCGCTCCCGCGACAGCAAGCCGCCGCAAGGACCGCAGAGAACCGACACGACATAGGCCGCGCCGGAGGACAGGATGATGGCCGGCGACGCCGGCACGTTCAGGTGATAGGACAGCAGCAGGCCCACCGTGCCGCCGGCCACGCCGATGGCGGTGGCCAGCAGGATCTGGCCGTCGACGGTGGTGGACCAGAAGCGGGCGGACGCGGCGGGCAGCATCATCTGCCCCACCGCCATCAGGGTTCCCAGCACCTGGAAACCCGCGACAAGGTTCAGCACCACCAACGCCAGGAAGACCAGATGCGCGATGCCTCCCGGCGCGCGCAGGGCCCGCACGAAACCGGGATCCAGGCATTCGGCCACCAGCAGGCGGTAGCCCACGGCCAGCACGCACAAGGTCAGCGTCGTGCTGACACCCACCAGCAGCAGCGCATCGTCGTCCAGGCCCAGCACCGTGCCGAACAGCACGTGCAGGAGGTCCATGCTGGAACCGCGCAGCGACACCAGCAGCACGCCCAGGCCCAGCGAGATCAGGTAGAAGGCCGCCAGGCTCGCGTCCTCGCGCAGCGGCGTCCAGCGTGCGACGACGCCCGCCAGCAAGGCCACCAGCAGGCCGGACAGCAGGCCACCGGCCAACATCGCCCCCAACGACAGGCCCGACAGCAGGAAACCCGCCGCCACGCCCGGCAGGATGGCGTGCGACATGGCGTCGCCCATCAGGCTCATGCGCCGCAGCACCAGGAAGACGCCGAGCGGCGCGCACGCCACCGACAGCGTCCAGGTGCCGGCCAGCGCGCGGCGCATGAAGCCGAAGTCCAGGAACGGCGCCAGGATCAGGTCGTGCAGGCTCATGACGGCGTCCTCACAACCATTCCTGGGCCGCACCACCGCGCGCCGCCGCCAGGTTGTCCGGCGACAGCACCTCGGCCGTCCTGCCCCAGGCCACGACGCGCCCCGCCAGCAACAGGGCCTGCGGGAATCCGCGCCGCACAAGGGAAAGATCATGCGACACCGCCACGACCGTGCGTCCCTCGGCATGCCAGTCCTGCATCAGGCGCAGCAGCACGCCGGTGGTCTCGCCATCCATCGCGGCGAACGGCTCGTCCAGCAGCAGCACGCTCGCGTCCTGCATCAGCAGGCGCGCGAACAGCACGCGCTGCATCTGCCCGCCGGACAACGCAAACAGGCTGCGCGCCGCGCAGTCCGCCAGGCCGACCTGCTCCAGCGCCGCCCGTGCACGCGCCCACTCCGATCCGGGCATGCGCCCCCAGGCGCCCACGCGCCGCCATGCGCCCATGGCGACGAGATCGATGACCCGGACGGGAAAGCTGCGGTCCAGGCTGGCGGCCTGGGGCAGCCAGGCGATGTCGCGCGCGTCGCCTTCCACATGCAGCACGCCCGACAGCGGCGCGATGAGCCCTGCCATGGCCTTCAGCAATGTCGACTTGCCGGCGCCGTTGGCGCCCACGACGGCCGTCATGGAGCCGGGCGGGAATACGCCGGAGACCTCGCGCAGCACGGGCTGCTTGCGCCAACCCAGGCTCACGTCCAGCAGCGAAATGGCGGGCACGCTCACAGGCCTGCCCCACCCATCGCCCAGGCGATCAGGCCCCACAGCACCGCCGACACGCAAACGGCCGCCAACAGGCGGGACCAGGCGGAATCGGCAAGGCGGGAGCGCAAAGGAGGACGCGGCGCGACGGGCGTGCCCTGGAAAAGACGGGGGAACATGGTGGATGGCAATGAAGATTTAGAAACGTTATAACATAACCAACATACCGTCCTCGGCGCGCCCCACGCGCCCTTCCATTAGAATCGCCCCAACGCCACGCGCGGGCCCACGCCACGCCCGGCCTTCATTCAGAGCACGCCATGCCCCCCTCCGCGACCTCCGGCTCCCGTTCCGTCTCCGCCCGCCTCGACGTGGCGGAGACGCTCTGCGCCGAACGCGGACGCCGGTTGACCCCCATCCGCCGCAAGGTGCTGGAACTGCTGCTGCGCCATGGCCGCAGCCTGAAGGCCTATGAGCTGCTCGAGGAAATGCGCGGCGTGCACCCCGGCGCGGCGCCCCCCACGGTCTACCGCGCGCTGGACTTCCTCGTCGAGGAAGGCCTCATCCATCGCCTGGATGCCGTCAACGCCTGGAGCGCCTGCCACGATGCCGAAGGCGCGCCGCACGACCTGCTGGTGGTCTGCACCTGTTGCGGCAAGGTCGCCGAAATCAGCGACCCCGCGCTCAGCCGCCAGCTGGCCGAAAGGGTGAAGAAGACCGGCTACGTGCTGGCCACGCACGAAACGGAATTGCGCGCCCTCTGCCCCCAATGCCAGCAGGAACCGCACGAGCACCATTTCCATACGCACGCGCACTGAACGCTCGCCACCCGGCGGACATCGTTGAGTAATTTGTAAGCAAAAGCCCGGACACGCCGTCCGGCACGCCGGCGTTTTTCCTTCCCGTACGCTTGCAATGTGCCGGACCGCCCCTATATATAAGCGTCCGCGACGGACGCCAGCCTGTCGCCCAGGCGCATCAAGGGGTTTCCCGCAGTGCACAAATCAAGGTTTGCCCACAGCGACTGCCTGTGATGTAATCCGGCGTTCGCCTTTTCAGACAAGGCCTTAGGGCTTGCTTGGCGCCATGCCGGCGGCGCACTTCGCGCCCGTCCCCGGACAAGCCGAAGACAAGCCCGGCAAGCCCCCGAATCCAGCACGAGTACCAGGCATGAACACCCCCCGCAGTCTCGACCAGATGGTCCCCGTCACGATCCTGACCGGCTTCCTCGGCGCGGGCAAGACGACGCTCCTCAAACGCATCCTCACCGAATACCACGGTCGCCGCATCGCGGTCATCGAAAACGAATTCGGGCCGGAAAGCATCGACAACGATCTGCTGGTGCAGGACAGCGAAGAGCAGATCATCGAGCTCAGCAACGGCTGCGTCTGCTGCACCGTGCGCGGCGACCTGATGAACACGCTGAACGACCTGCGCAAGAAGCGCGAGGCCGGCGAGGTCACGTTCGAGCGCATCATCATCGAAACCACCGGCATGGCCAACCCCGGCCCGGTGTGCCAGACCTTCTTCATGGACGACGACATCGCCGAGTACTACCGCCTGGACGCGGTGGTGACGGTGGTCGACGCCAAGCACGGCATGGCCACGCTGGATGCGCAGGAAGAAGCGCAGAAGCAGGTGGGCTTCGCCGACCGCATCCTGGTCTCCAAGAAAGACCTGGTCAACGAGGCCGACTACCAGGCCCTGCGCCATCGCCTGGTGCGCATCAACCCGCGCGCCTCGATCGAATCCGTCCATTTCGGGGAAACCGAACTGGGCAAGATCATCGACATCAGCGGCTTCAACCTCAACACCATCCTCGACATCGACCCGCAGTTCCTGGCCGATGAGCACCCCGACGCCGCGCATGACCACGCGCATGGCCACGACCATCACCACCACGGTCATGACCACGGCCATCATGGCCATGATCACGACCACGAAGGCCACGACTGCAGCCCGGGCTGCAACCACGGCCATCACCATCACCCCGCGCACAACGACGACATCGGCGCGTTCGTGTTCCGCTCGAACAAGCCGTTCAACCCGGAACGACTGGAAGAATTCCTGGGCGGCCTGGTGCAGGTCTATGGTCCCGATCTGTTGCGCTACAAGGGCATTCTTTACATCAAGGGCGTGAATCGCCGTATGCTTTTCCAGGGTGTGCACATGATGATGGGCGCCGAGCCCGGCAAGCCCTGGACCTCGCAGGAAAAGAAGGCCACCAAGATGGTATTCATCGGCCGCAAGCTGCCCCAGGAGATTTTTACCCGGGGATTGGAGCAGTGCCTGGCCAGTTGAGGGACGGTGCGTCACGCTGACGCGCCCCCTTGTCAGGCCGGAACATAATCTAGACGGAGTGCTTTCATGGCTACCAAGGCAGCAAGCAAGAAAACGGGCAAGCAGGCGAACGCCGACGCGGCGGTCATCGACCTGCCCACAGAGCAAGAACTCCTGGCCATGTCCGACGCGGACTACATGAACGAGCGTCAGCTCAATTTCTTCCGCGAGCGTCTGCGTCAGCTGGAGCAGGAAATCCTCAACAATGCAGGCGCCACCACCGAGCACCTGCGCGAAACGCAATTCGTCCCCGATCCGGCCGACCGCGCCACGATCGAGGAAGAACATGCGCTGGAACTGCGCACGCGCGACCGCGAACGCAAGCTGCTGAAGAAAGTGCAGCAGTCGATCGCCCGCATCGACAGCGGCGAGTACGGCTGGTGCGAGGAAACGGGCGAGCCCATCGGCGTCCCCCGCCTGCTCGCACGTCCCACGGCCACCCTGTCGCTGGAAGCGCAGGAACGCCGTGAGATGCGCCAGAAGATGTTCGGCGACTGACGCCGCGCCAGGCGCGTGCCCTCAGGGCGCGCCCCGGCACTTGAACGGACCTGCCCGCGCCTTGCGCGGCCAGGTCCGTTTTACTTTGCGTCAAGCGCGTCTCGTCACGCCGGGACGGCACGCTTGAACTTTGCCCGCCCATCCCCATCTACTTTCCCAGTACGACGAGACGAGACACATGGAACAATTTCACGCCACCACCATCCTCTGCGTGCGCCGCGGCAACCGGGTCGCCCTGGGCGGCGACGGCCAGGTCACGCTGGGCAATATCGTCATCAAGGGCACGGCCCGCAAGATCCGCCGCCTGTACCAGGACAAGATCCTGGCCGGCTTCGCGGGCGCGACGGCCGACGCCTTCACCCTGCAGGAGCGCTTCGAGGCCAAGCTGGAGAAGCACCAGGGCAACCTGCTGCGCGCGGCCGTCGAACTGACCCGCGACTGGCGCACCGACCGCGTGCTGCGCCGCCTGGAAGCCATGCTGATCGTGGCCGACCGTGAACACACGCTGGTGCTCACGGGCAATGGCGACGTGCTGGAACCCGAACACGGCATCGCCGCCATCGGCTCTGGCGGCGCCTACGCCCAGTCGGCCGCGCTGGCCTTGCTGCAGAACACCGAGCTCGCGCCGGAAGACGTCGTGAAGAAGTCGCTGGAGATCGCAGGCGATCTCTGCATCTACACCAACCAGAATCACGTCGTGGAAGTGCTGGGCGAGTGACCCTCGCGCCGACACCGACCTCGACACAGCCAAGCAGAGCCGCCATGTCCGCCACCACCATGACGCCCCGGGAAATCGTCTCGGAACTCGACAAGTTCATCGTCGGCCAGCAGCGTGCCAAGCGCGCGGTCGCCGTCGCGCTGCGCAACCGTTGGCGCCGCCAGCAGGTCGCCGAGCCGCTGCGCCACGAGATCCATCCCAAGAACATCCTCATGATCGGCCCCACCGGCGTGGGCAAGACCGAGATCGCGCGCCGCCTGGCCAAGCTGGCCGACGCCCCGTTCATCAAGATCGAAGCCACCAAGTTCACCGAAGTGGGCTACGTCGGCCGTGACGTCGACACCATCATCCGCGACCTGGCCGAGTTCTCCATCAAGCAGACGCGCGAGCTGGAAATGCGCCGCGTGCGCAGCCAGGCCGAAGACGCCGCCGAAGACCGCATCCTCGACGTGCTGGTGCCGCCGCCGCGCGGCGCCGATGGCTCGCTGCAACGCGAGGACAACGCCGCACGCCAGACCTTCCGCAAGCGCCTGCGCGAAGGCCAGCTCGACGACCGCGAGATCGAGATCGAACTGGCCCAGGCCCCGCAACAGCTGGATCTCATGGGCCCGCCCGGCATGGAGGAAATGACCGAGCAGTTGCGCGGCATGTTCGCCGGCCTGGCGAAAGAGAAAACCAAGCCGCGCAAGATCACCATCAAGGAAGCCTTCAAGCAGCTGGTCGACGAGGAAGCCGCCAAGCGCGTCAATGAAGAAGAACTGCGCGCCCAGGCGCTGCGCAACGTCGAGCAGAACGGCATCGTGTTCCTGGACGAGATCGACAAGATCGCCGCGCGCCAGGAATCGGGTGGCGCCGACGTGTCGCGCCAGGGCGTGCAGCGCGACCTGCTGCCGCTGGTGGAAGGCACCACGGTCAACACGCGCTACGGCATGGTCCGCACCGACCACATCCTCTTCATCGCGTCGGGCGCGTTCCACCTGTCGCGCCCCTCCGACCTGATCCCCGAACTGCAGGGCCGCTTCCCGATCCGCGTCGAACTGGAATCGCTGACGGCCGCCGATTTCGTGCGCATCCTGTCCGACACCGACGCCTCGCTCACCAAGCAATACACCGCGCTGCTGGCCACCGAAGGCGTGGCGCTGGAATTCACCGACGAAGGCGTGCAGCGCCTGGCCGAACTGGCCTTCGACGTGAACGAGCGCACCGAGAACATCGGCGCGCGCCGCCTGTACACGGTCATGGAAAAGCTGCTGGAGGAACTGTCTTTCGATGCCTCCACGCGCAGCGGCAATCGCGTCGTGGTCGATGCGGCGTTCGTCGACGCGCAACTGGCCGAGGTCGCCGGCAGCCAGGACCTGGCCCGCTACGTGCTGTAGGCCGCAACGCCAGTGCGCGCCTTGCCGGACGCAAGGCGCGCACTGGTTTTCGATCTGCTACAAAGCGTCAGCAGGTGCGTCTCCGCACCCGCTTGTCATGCCGAAGTCATCCCGTCCCAACAGACTTCACGCCGCCACCAACCAAGGAGGAGACGGCTGTGAAAGTTGCTGGACGGGTGTTCGCGCCCACGCTCATCATTTCCACGTTGCTGCTCGCGCTGAGCGCTTGCGGTACCAACCAGGATGACGACGACGACGCGCCCGCGCCGCCGCCCGAAGCGGGCGTGCCCTCGGGCACGACGCTGAAGCTGGCGTTGCTGGAAACCTCCGACCTGCACGCCAATGTGCTGGGCTACGACTACTACCGCCTGGCGGAGGACCCGAGCATCGGCACCGACCGCGCGGCCACCCTCATCAAGCAGGCGCGCGGCGAATTCCCCAACACGCTGCTGTTCGACAACGGCGACACCATCCAGGGCACCGTGCTCTCGGACTACCAGGCGCTGGTCAAGCCGGTGCAGTGCGGCACGCTGCCGGTGATCTATCAGCAGCTCGAAGCGCTGAAGGTGGATGCCGCAGCGATCGGCAACCATGAATTCAACTACGGCCTGCCCTATCTCTCGCAGGTCACCAACGTCGACTTCAAGATCGACGGCATCGCCAAGGGCACGCCCGACACCAATCCGCAGGCCCTGCCCGACTGCGCGGCGCCCAGCTTCCCCTTCCTGTCGTCGAACGTGCTGAATGCCAAGACGCAGGAACCCATCTTCCAGCCGTGGACCATCCTGCCGCGCACGTTCACCGCGACCGCGCCCGATGGCAGCAGCGTCACGGTGAACGTGAACGTGGGGGTCATCGCCTTCACGCCGCCCTCCATCATGACGGCCGACAAGCGCTTCCTGGATGGCCACGTCACCACGACGGAGTACGTGGCGGCCGCCCAGAAATACGTGCCGCAGATGCAGGCCCAGGGCGCGGACGTGATCGTGGCGCTGGCGCACAGCGGCATCACCACCGCGCAGACCGGCGACAGCGCGGGCCTCGCGCTGAGCACGGCGGCGGGCTTCGATGCCATGCTCTTCGGCCACCAGCACCAGAAATTCCCCGACCCCGGCAACAGCCGCTCGCCGTTCGCCGGCCTGCCCGGCGTGGACCAGGACGCCGGCACGCTCAATGGCGTGCCCGCCGTCATGCCCGGCTTCTTCGGCAGCTACCTGGGCGTGATCGAGCTCACGCTGGCGCACGACGGCACCCGCTGGTCGGTGCGCAAGGAAGACACCCGCAGCAGCCTGCGCCCGACGCTGACCAGGGCTGCCGAAGGCGGCGCCCCTGCCGAGTACGTGGCCTCGGACAGCGAGATCGCCGCACTGGCCCAGGGCGTGCACGAGGAGACCATCCAGTACGTGCAGCAGCCCATCGGCGAGACGGCCTTCCCGCTTTCCTCGGACTTCGCCGCCGCGGGCGACGTGTCGTCGCTGCAGATCGTGAACATGGCCCAGATCGACTACGTCGAGCGCTACATCCAGGACAACAATCCCGAGTGGGGCAACCTGCCCGTGCTGTCGGCCGCCGCGCCGTTCCGCAACGGCTTCTACGGCGTGGACGACTACATCGGCGTCGAGACCGGCCAGGTGTCGCTGCGCAGCGCCGCCGACCTCTACACCTACAGCAACACCGTCAACGCCGTGCGCATCGACGGCAAGACGCTGCGGCTGTGGCTGGAGAACGCGGCGGGCTGGTTCAACCAGATCGACGCGTCGGAGACAGCCGAGCAGACGCTCATCAACGAGAGCTTCCCCTCGTACAACTTCGACGTCATGCAGGCCAGGGACGGCAAGCTGCGCTACACCATCGACATCAGCGTGCCGGCCTATCATTTCCGAGACAATCCCACGGGCCAGCGCATCACCACCCTGGAATACGACGGCGTGGCGGTCCAGGACGATGACCTCTTCATCGTGGCCACCAACAGCTTCCGCTCTGGCGCGCCTTACCTGGCGGGCGTGTCCGAGGTGGTGCTGGAGGCGCCGGACACCAACCGCGATGCGCTCATCAAGTATGTCGAGGCGCAGCCCACGCTGACCCTGGCCGGATATGGCGCGGACCGCAGTTGGTCGTTCGCGCCGATGTCACCCGCCGGTGACGTGGTCTTCATGAGCTCGGCCAACGCCACGGACGCCAGGGCGCAAGGCTACGGCATCACCAACGTGAGCCGGGTGGGCACCGGCGAGCAGTTCGGCCGCGCCGGCTACAGCAAGTTCTCGCTGAACCTGCGCTGACGGGAATGCCCGGGAGGGCTTGCGCAATCGACACGGCTGGTGTCTGCTGTCCTCCAGCCCCGCAACCCTCCCGCCCCCATGCCCACCCGCTTCCAGGTCGCTTCCGGCCGTGCCGTCCTCGCCGCCGAGGTCCACGGACAGGGCGCGCCCGTCGTCTTCCTCCACGCCAACGTCTGCGACAGCCGCATGTGGCAGGCGCAACTGGCCCGCGTCAGCGACACCCATCGCGCCATCGCCTATGACCGGCGCGGATTCGGCCAGACGCTGGGCGCCGCGGAACCGCACTCCTCCGTCGCCGACCTGATGGCGGTCATCGACCTGCTGGCAGGGGGCGACACGCCCGTCATCCTGGTGGCTTGCTCACGCGGCGGGCGCATCGCGCTGGACGCCGCGCTGCGGCACCCGGAACGGGTGCGAGGGCTGGCCTTGATCGCGCCCGGCATCAGCGGCGCACCAGAGCCCCGGCACGCGCCCGACATCACCGCCAGGCTTGCGGCCGTGCAGGCGGCGCGCGCAGCCGGCGAGCGTGACCATACCAATGCATTGCTGGCACATCTGTGGCTGGACGGGCCCCTGGCGCAGGACGGCCGCGTCGCGGGCGCGGCGCGGGAGTTGTTCCTGGACATGAACGGCATTGCGCTGGCCGCGCCACCGATAGGCCGGGAGCTGGACGATGAGGCCGCTCACGCGCGCTTGGCGGACATCGGCGTGCCCACGCTGGTCGCCTGGGGCAGCCTGGACTTTCCCCATATCCAGGCGCGCTGCGAAGGCCTTGCCGCCCGCCTGCCCGGCGCGCAAGGCGTGAAGCTCGACGGCACGGCGCATCTTCCCAGCCTGGAACGGCCGGAAGCGATCTCGAACCTGCTGGCGGAATTCCTGGCGCGCTGCGAAGGCGCCAGGCAGGGTCAGGCGCCCGGCAATCGGAGCCTGGAGGCGGACGGGGTCAGTTGATTGCCGTGACCACGTACTGCGAGCCGCGGCGCGTGGCGGTGAACTTCACCGTATCACCGGGCTGGACCTTGGCAAGCAGCGCAGGGTCGATCTGATAGACCAGGGTCATCGCCGGCAACTCCAGCGCCTTGATCTCGCCGTGCTTGATGGTGATCTTGCCGCCTGCGGCGTCGATGCGGCGCACCTCGCCGGAGGCCGACGCGGTAACGCCCTCCTGCGACGCGGCCGGGGCGGCCTCGACACGCTGGGGCCAGAAGCCCGACAACAGCACGCCAGCCAGGCTCAGGCTGGTCAGGACGATCAGGGTTTTACGCTTTACCATTGCAATCCTTCCTCCGGAACCTCACGCGCGCAAGGCCTGCAGGCCAGCCGCGCACGTGTCCTTTCCGGCTAGGATACCCGCAAACCCTGATACGGGATTTTTCCATGGGCAACCGCCTTTCGGTCATCAGCACGCGCACGGGCGATGACGGCACCACGGGTCTGGGCGACGGCAGCCGCAAGCCCAAGCACACCCTGCGCATCGTCGCGCTGGGCGAGGTCGACGAGCTCAACAGCGTGCTGGGCTTGCTATGCACTGAAACAGGTTTGCCGGATGCGGTCGCGCACGACCTGAACACCATCCAGCACGACCTCTTCGACATGGGCGCCGAGCTGTGCATCCCAGGGCACACCGCCTTGCAGGCCGCCCAGGTGGCCTTCCTGGACGCGCGCCTGGCGCATTACAACGGCGACCTGGGACCCTTGAAGGAATTCATCCTGCCCGGCGGGTGCCGCGCGGCAGCCCAGGCCCACGTCGCGCGCACGGTGTGCCGGCGCGCCGAGCGCACGCTGGTCGCGCTGCACGAACAGGAACCGCAAGGCGATGCGCCGCGCCAATACCTGAACCGCCTGTCGGACCTGCTGTTCGTGCTCGCGCGATTCATCAACCGCGCGCAAGGCGTGCCCGATGTCGCGTGGCAACGGCACGAGGCGCGCAAGGCCTAGACGTCATCGCTGCGCGCCGCAGCCGCCTCCAGGAATGCGCGCGCCATCGATGCATGCGGCGCCTGCGCCGCCCACAGCAAGCCCATGCGCCGCACCGGCGCCACGCCAGGCAGCGGCACGCGCGCCAACGGCATGCCCGCCGCGCCCACGGGCGCCCAATCCGGAATGAGCGACACGCCCAGGCCCTCGGCCACCATGGCCGCGATCGAGGGCAGGGCATCGATCTCCAGCCGCTCCTGCGGCCGGATGCCGTGCTGCCGCAGATAGCGGTCGGCCATCCGCCCACCCCAGGTGGCCCGGTCATAGCGGATGAAGGGCTCGCTGGCCATCAGCGCGTGCGCGTCGCGCCCCGCATGATCGGCCGAGGCCAGCACCACCAGCGGCTCCGCGGCCAGCAGATGCCAGTCATGGCCCTTGGGAATGGCGAACTGCGGCTGCACGATGATGGCCGCGTCCAGCTCGCCCTCCGTCACCTGCTGGTAGAGATGGCTGGACGTGCCCGGCTCGACATACACGGCCAGGCGGGGATAGCGCTGGTAATAGCGCCGCAGCACCGGCGGCAGCAGGCCGGTGAGCGCGGAGGTGGAGACACCCAGCCGGAACTCGCCCAGCGGCTCGTCATCGCTGGCACTGGCGCGCAGGTCGCGCACATCGCGCATGACCACGCGTGCGCGTTCCAGGATCTTCACCCCGGCCTCGGTCGGCTTGACGCTGCGGCCCGCGCGCTTGACCAGCGCCACGCCCAGCTCTTCCTCCAGCGAACGCACGCGCGCCGCGATGGCGGCGGGCGTCAGGTCCAGGCGGCGCGCGGCCTCGGCCAGCGAACCGCACTCCACCACCGTGACGAAGCTCTGCACATAGCGGGTGTCCATGTCTCTGGTTTCCTTGTTGTGATGGGCGGGGCCGCCCCAGCCTGGACAACAAGGATTCTAGGGCCTGGCCGGGCCCGCGCCGCGCCGTCGCCTGCCGGGCCGCAACAGGGGGCAGCCGTCGCAGTACGCCACCGGCTCCGATGCCGCGTAATACAGGCAGCAGGTCTTGCGGAAGCGCTGCGGCGCGGCACCCGGCACGGGTGTCGGCGCATGGAAGTATCTCGCCAGGGGGTTGTGGTCCAGGCCGAACACGTCAGGAGACGCGTCGGCGACGAGATAGGCGAAGTCCTCGGCGATGCGGCGGCGCACCGCCGGCGGGACATGACTGTGCAGCAGGCGCTTTTCGTACAGGGAATAGACCCGCACCGCGGTGTTCTCCCACAGGATGCGCGGCGCGATGCCCGAGACCTGTGCGAACACACCCCACAGCTTCGTCAAGTGGCCGGCGAACAGGTCCGTCACCAGCGCTTCGCGCCAGGCCACGCGCCCCGTCTGCGGCGCGTGGCTGGCCGCCAGTTGCCGCAGCACGAGCCGCGAGCGCCACACGCCATCGTGCGTCGTCTCCATCACGCAGTTCCCCAATCGGAGATCCAGGCCACGATCCAGGACGCTCATCGCAGCCAAAGGCGCGGCGGTCGCCACGAATGCCCAGCGCTTGGCGAGCAGGGAAGCGGTGATCGCGCGGCGGTCCGACAACAGGCGTGGCCCCAATTCGTCGAGCAGGGCCAGGCACCGATCCGGCAACAAGGCGTCCTCGCCATCCAGGCTGGCCACGGGGTCGCGTGCCGGCCAGGCGGCCAAGGGGAATGGCGCCAGGACCTGCATGTCGGCCGGCGACAGCGCCTCGCGTGGCTGATCGGTATCGCGCATCACCCCTGCCCGCTTGCCGGGACGCGTCCGATCGGCACGCATAACGGCGTGCCTGTCACGGGGTCTTCGATGATGCGCGAGCGCAGGCCGAAGACGGCCTCGACCGTGGTGGCGGTCATCACGTCGGCTGGCCGGCCCTGTGCATGCACCCGCCCCTGCCGCATGGCGATCATGTGATGCGCATAGCGCGCGGCAAGGTTCAGATCATGCAGGACCATCACGATGGTCTTGCCATGGGTCTGGTTCAAGTCGCGCAGCAGGTCCAGCACCTCGATCTGGTAGGCCAGGTCCAGGTAGGTGGTGGGCTCATCCAGCAGCAGTATGCCGGTGTCCTGCGCCAGGGTCATTGCAATCCACGCACGCTGTCGCTGGCCACCCGACAGGGCATCGACCGGCAGATGCGCGCACGCCTCCAGGCCGGTGTCGTGCAGCACCCGCTCCAAGGTTTCCTGGTCCCGGCGGCTCCATTGCTGCCGCCAGCTTTGGTGCGGATACCGTCCCAGCCTGACCAGCTCGAACACCGTGATGCCGTCCGGGGCCAGCGGCGTTTGCGGCAGGATGGCCAATTCGCGGGCCACCTGCGCGGTCGACAGCCGCTGGATCGCGCGTCCATCGAGCAGCACCGAGCCCTCGACGGGCCGCAGCAGCCGCGCACAGGCCTTCAGCAAGGTGCTCTTGCCACAGCCGTTGCCGCCCACCAGCACGGTGACGCCGCCACGCGCAATGTCCAGGCTCACATGATGGACGACGTTGTTGGCGCCGTAGGACAGCGTCAGGCCGCGCACGGCAAGCGGCAGGGTTTCCACGGGCGTTTCCATGTGTCAGCGTAGCCGCCGAAGCAGCAGGTAAATGAAGAATGCGCCGCCCAGCACGGCCACGAAGATGCCGGCGGGAATATCCTTGGGCAGGAACAGCGTGCGTCCCACCAGGTCCGCCAGCGCGACCAGCATGGCGCCGATGAGCGCGGTGGCGACACAAGCGCCACCAAAGCCCTGCCCTGCCCAGCGCCGCGCCACATGCGGCGAGATCAGGCCCACGAATGCCACGGCACCGGCATGCGCCACGGCCACGCCGGCAAACAGCACCCCGAGCGCGAGCAATTGCAGGCGCAGGCTGCCGGTTGCCACGCCCACTCCCCGTGCCGCCAGTTCGTCCAGTTGGTACGCTGGCACGGCGCGTCCCACCCACGCCAGGCCGGGCAGCAGCACGAGAAACCAGAGCACCATCGACACCACCTCGGGCCAGGTCGCGCCGAACACGCTTCCCACCAGCCACACATATGCGCTGAGCATGGATGTGCTGGGACTGCTTGCCAGCATGGCGGTCGTACAGGCGCCCATGAGCGCCGATACGGCGATGCCAGTCAGCACCAGCCGGGTGGGAGAGGCGCCCGCGCCTGGCCCGCGGCGGGTGATGGCCAGGACCTGTACCGCCAGCGTGGCCGCCGCCGCGCCGCCGATGGCGAAGAGGGGCAGCCAGTGCTGGCCCATGTACGGCGTCAGGTAGCTCAGGAAGAATACGGCGGCGGCGCTGGCGCCACTGCTCATACCCAGCACGTCCGGCGAGGCCAGCGGGTTGCGCACCAGGGTTTGCAGCAGCAGGCCCGAGAGGCCCAGGGCGGCGCCCGCCAGCAGCGCCAGCAGGGCGCGCGGCAGGCGCAGGTATTCAATGATGAAACCCTGGCGCGGGTCGCCGCGGCCCGCCAGCGCATCCAGCACGCCACCGGCTCCGATAGGGTATTTCCCCAGCATCACGGACACCAGCAACAGGCCCGCGCAGGCCGCCGCCAACAGCAGCCCCACCCACACGGCACGCGGGTGGACCAGCCGTGACCCCAGGCGGCCGCGCCAGATCCAGCCACTACTCATGCCGCCACCCCCTGCGTATCAACAGGATGAAGCAAGGCGTGCCCAACAGCGCCGTCAACACCCCCACCGGGATCTCCTGGGACGACGCCGCCACGCGCGCGGCGATATCGGCGGCCAGCAGCAGGCAGGCGCCATAGATCGCGCAAGCCGGCAACAGCCAGCGATGGCTGGCGCCCACCATGCGGCGTGCCGCGTGCGGCACCAACAGGCCGATGAAACCGATGGCGCCCGCCAGCGCGACGGCACTGCCGGCCAGCAACACCACGCAGGTGGCCAGCGAAGCCTTGATCCAGCCCGTGCGCTGTCCCAGTCCCACCGCGATCTCTTCGCCTGCCGCCAGGACATCGACGTGTCGCGCCATGAAGATCGCCAACAGGCCTGCCGCCACCGGATAGGGCAGCACGGTGCCGACGATGGCCAGCTCACGCCCGGCCACCGAGCCGGCCAGCCAGAACAACACGCTTTCCAGGCCTTCCTGGTTGACGACCAGCATGGCCTGGGTCAGCGCCACGAAGAGCGCGGAGACCGCCGCGCCCGCCAGCACCATGCGCAGGGAGGACATCCGCGCCAAGCCCGTCGCGCCCAGCGCATAGATGGATGCGCCCGCCAGCGCCGCGCCCGCGAAGGCCGCCCAGATGAACTCGGCGAGGCCGCCAAGCCAACCGGCAGCCGTCAGCGCGACGACGCAGAACATGGCGCCGGCGTTCACGCCGAAGAGGCCAGGCGACGCCAGCGGGTTGCGCGTCAATGCCTGCATCAGCGCCCCCGCCAGCGCCAGGCTGGCGCCCACGACCACGGCCACCACCGTGCGGGACAAGCGGGTGGTGGTTACGATGAGATGCTCGGTATTGCCTGGGTCGTAAGCCCGGAACGCCTCCAGGGCCGTGCGCGGCGTGATGGCCATCTGCCCGACGGCCAGGCTTGTCATGCACAGTGCGGCAAGCAGGACCAGTCCCGTCGCCAGCCAGGCCGGGCCGGACCAGGATGCGGCACGCCAGGCCGACAAGGTGGGAGACACCGCAGTCATGATGACTCGGCGCTCGCCAACAGCCGGCGCACGTCGCGACAGACACCCTGCGCGGCCAGGATGCCACCCGACAGGTTCCAGACCACGTTGTCCACCGGGAACACACGTCCGGCCCGGACAGCAGCCAGCCGCTGCCACAAGGGATGACGCTGCCAGGCGTCGAGATTGCGCTGGACGGCAGCGGTGCGCATGCGCATCAGCACGAAGATCACATCGGCGTCCAGGAAAGGAATGTTCTCGTGGCTGCCCAGCTTGCGCAGCGGCCCGCGTTCGCCTGCCTGCACGCGCGTACGCCCGAAACCCACCGTGTCCAGCACGCCGCCCGAGAAACTGTCGGGCAGGTAGGCGCGAACATGGTCCTCCCGGAATTCGATCACGCTGGCGCGCATCGGCCACTGGGCGCCATGGCGGGCCGCCAGCGTGGCGCCCAGCGCACGGGCCTCCTGCTCGAAGGCCGCCAACAAGGCATCCGCCTGGGCCTCCCGGCCCAGGGCAGCCCCCACCAGCGCGGTGGTGGCACGAAAGTCGTAGACGTCTTCGGCCGCGACGGTGGCTGCGATCCGCGACAGCAGGCCGTAGATCCGCTCGTTGCGAAACCGCGATGCAACGATGAGATCGGGCATCAGGTAAACCACGTCTTCCAGGCTGGGCTGGGTTTCCAGGCCAACCAGCGCAGGCGCGGGCAGGCGTTCGCGCAGATACCGATATACCGGTTTTTCGGTCCATGACTCCACCACCCCCACCGGCCGCACGCCCAGCGCCAGCGCCGCATCCGTGGCGCCCTGGAAGAGCGTGATGACGCGGGAAGGCTGCCCCGTCAGCGTGGTGTCGCCCAGCGCATGACCGACCGTGCGCGCTTGCGCCGCCCGTGTCGGCCAGGGCGCGGCCAGGCACAGGCCCGCCGCGCCCAGCAGCAGGCGGCGGCGGTCAGTTCTGGGCAAGCCGTCCATGGCCGTCGGCCCGTGCGTCACCGCGTCGCCCGGCACTAGAAGCTGAGCGAATAGCCAAGCGTCACCGTGCGGCCGCGGCCCGCGAAATAGCGGGCGGGCTCGACCAACGCGCTCTGCGAGTAGTAGGTGATGTACTGCTTGTCGAACAGGTTCGACACCGCCAGGCGCATCGTGCCGCGCGGCAGCTTGTACTGCATGGCCGCGTCCACCAGCGTGTAGCCCTCGAAGCGCTTGGCGGGATCGTCGAACCCTCGGTCGAATGCATGCTGCACCTGCAGGAAGGATCCCAGCTTGTCGGTCCAGTCGGCCGACCACGTCGCGATCAGCCGGTTCGGTGCGACATTCAAGCCATCCAGATGCGCATCCAGCCTGCCGTCGTCGTTGCTGTCGTAACGGCCCCGCGTATAGGCATAGGACAGCTTCACGCGATGCGCCTGATTGATGCGATGGCCCACGGCCGCCTCGATGCCCTGGATGCGCGTCTTTTCGCGCGACATCATGAAGGCGCCGTTGACGGGCACGATACGCGTGCCGAAGTCGGAGTCGGACTGGAAGAAGCTCAGCTCGCCGTCCCAGTCGCCATGGTTCACGCGTGCGCCGACCTCGACGCTCTGCGTCACGATGGGTTCCAGGCTGCGCAGGCTGTCGACCGTCGTTCCCGGCGTATTGATGGCGCGCAGCACGCGGCCCACGTCCGGCATGCCGAAGCCTTCGGAGTAGCTGCCGAACAGCGTGACGGCCTTGGTGGGGGAATAGACCAGGCCCGCGTTGAACAGCGTGTCATCGAACTTCAGCTTTCCGCCCTGCACGTCGACACGGTTGTAGCGGGCCAGCGTCTGGTAGCTGTCGATTTCAAGATCCGCCCGTTCGTGCCGCACCCCCGCGTGCAGCGTCAAATCGTCGAGCAGGCGGAACTCGCCTTGGGCAAACAGCGAGAGATTGCGGTATTCGGATTCCGGCACGTAGGTGCGGCCGGTTCCGTAAAGGTCCTGCTTGCCCTTGTCGATCAAGGTGTCGATACCCGCCGTGAGCTTGAACCGGCCGTCTAGCATGCCGTCCTTGCTCAGACTGATCTTGCTTCCCCATTTGGATGCCGTGGAGCGTGACTGGTCGTACAGCGTTCCCACGGGCGCGATCAGGGGATCCTGGAACGTCGACGAGTTGTCCGCGCCGAACAGGCCCTCGAACTCCTGGTTGAACAGCATGGCGTTCAGCTCCATGCCGGCCAGATCGTGGTGCACGTATGACAGGCTGGAAGTCCATACATCGTTCCAGGCCGGCGTGCCGGGCGGGTCGCCGCGCTCGGACGTGGTCGGAATGCCTTGCTGGCGGTCGCCGGGAATGCCCAGGTAGTTGCCTTGAGACTTGATGCGGTAGCGGTTCACGCTGAACTGCAGGCGCTGTTCGTCCGTCAGCCACCACCCCAGCTTGCCCATGAAATCGTAGGCCTGCGAATCCATCAGATCGCCTTGCGTGACATCCGCGCCGATCGGGCGCCCCTTGCCGTCACGGTACAGGCCCTGGTCATCCCAGCTGATCGCGAAGAGATAGTCCAGGTCGTCCGAACGACCGTCTGCGCGATAGCTGGTCTTGTAGCTGAAGCCCTCGCCGTCCAGCTTGCTGGTCGGCACGGTGGCCTGCACGTCGATGTGCTGGTTGAAGCTGCCGTTCTCAGGCCGTCGGGTGATGATGTTGATGGTGCCGCCGGTCGCCCCCAGGCCATTGATGGCGTTGGCCCCCTGCACGACTTCGATGCGCTCGACCATGCCGAAATCGATGGTGTGCACTTCGCGGCCGGTTGGTCGCAAGGGGTTCGACTGCGGTACGCCGTCTATGAGGATCAGCGGCGTGCGGCCTCGCAGGGTTTCACCGCTGCCGTTCATCTTGCCCCGGCTGGGGGTGTAGGACGGCAGCAGGTTGGCCAGTACATCCGAGGAGTTGCCCGAGATGGCCAGTTGTTGCTGGATCTCTTCCTTCTCGATGATGGTCACGCTTTGGGGCGCCTTGTCCGCCGCCATGTTGGACCGGGAAGCCGACACGACCACGGAATCCATGACCTGGACGTCGGTGCCCGACACTTGCGCCTGCGCGGCGCAGATAAAAGCGAAAGGGGCCCAAGCGGCCCCCAGGTAGTACGTTGTCCTCAATTGCCTCGCTCCACGACTGCTTGTATCAAACCTCCCCGTAATGTAATCAATAATAGTTATCGATAATGTTTGCATTGGTAAATCTGCCTTCCCGGTGCTCGGCGTGCCCGGGAAAGCGCGCCACGCCGGTCTCCTGAAAGGCTCAGCTCACCACGCCGATGTTCCAGGGCACGAACTCATGGTCGCCCAGTCCCAGGTCCTCGCTCTTGGTGTGTTCGCCCGAGGCCACCTTCAGGATCTGCGCGAAGATGCGCTCGCCCACTTCCTGCAGGCTGGCCGTGCCGTCCAGGATCTCGCCGCAGTTCAGGTCCATGTCTTCGGTCAGGCGCTGGTACATCGGCGTGTTGGTCGCCAGCTTGATGGACGGCACCGGCTTGGCGCCGAACATCGAGCCGCGGCCGGTGGTGAAGCAGATGATGTTCGCCCCGCCCGCGATCTGCCCCGTGGCCGAGACGGGATCGAAGCCCGGCGTGTCCATGAAGACCAGCCCCGGCTGCGTGACCGGCTCGGCATAGCGGTAGACCTCCATCAGGCCTGTCGTGCCGCCTTTCATCGAGGAGCCGAGCGACTTCTCGAAGATGTTGGCCAGCCCGCCCATCTGGTTGCCCGGACTGACCTTGCCGTTGATCTGCACGTCGCGGCCGGGCGAGTATTCCTCTTTCCACCAGCGGATGCGTTGCACCAGCTTCTCGCCCACTTCGCGGCTGCGCGCACGCGAGGTCAGCGTATGCTCCACGCCATAGATCTCCGGCGTCTCCGACAGGATCGCCGTGCCGCCATGCCGCACCAGGATGTCCATGGCCGCGCCCAGCGCCGGGTTGGCGGTGATGGACGAGAAGCCATCCGAGCCGCCGCACTGCAGGCCGATCTTCAGGTGGCTGGCCGGCACGCTGCTGCGTTGCGCGGCATTCGCCTCGGGCAGCAGGGCCTCGATGGCCGCGATGCCGCCTTCGATGGTCTTGCGCGTGCCGCCCGTCTCCTGCATCACGAAGGCATGCAGGCGCGCCCCCGCCGACAGCCCCTGGTCTTCCAGCAGCTGGTGCAGCTGGTTGCGTTCACAGCCCAGCCCCACCACCAGCACCGCCGCGAAGTTGGGATGCTTGGCATAGCCGCCCAAGGTGCGGCGCAGCAGGTCCATGGGCTCGCCCGACATCTCCATGCCGCAGCCCATGCCATGTGTCACCGCGACCACGCCGTCGACATTGGGCCAGGCCGCCAGGCGCGTGTCGTTGAACGCGTCGGCGATGCGATGCGCCACCGTGGCCGAACAGTTCACCGTCGACAGCACGCCGATGTAGTTGCGCGTGCCGACCTCGCCATTGGCGCGCACATAGCCCTGGAAGGTGGCCTGCCTTTCCGCGGGCAACAGGGGCGTGGGCACGTAGTCGCGGCCATGCGCGTAGTCGCGGTCGAACTCGCGGAAATCGGTGTTGTGCGAATGCAGGTAGGTGCCCGCGGCGATGTCGGTCGCCGCGAAGCCGATACAGACGTTGTACTTCAGGATGGGCTCGCCGGCCTTGAGGTCGCGGGCAGCCAGCTTGTGGCCGGCGGGCACCTGGCTGCGCGCCGTGAAGCCCTCGCTGGGCACGTCGGTGCCCAGGCCCACGGGCACGCGGGCAACCACCACGTTGTCGGAAGGATGCAGGCGGATCACCGGACCGGTGACGCGCTTTTCGGAGAATTCGATCATGGCTGGACTCTTGGGAGAAACTCGCGGAAGCGATCACGGCCGGCCGAGCCGGCCGGCGGGGCACTTCACTTACTCGGGACGCAGGCCCATTTCCTTGATGGCCTTGTCCCAGCGGGGCGTATCGGTGTCGAGCATGCGCTTGAAGTCCTGGGGCGCACTGCCGATGATGGTCAGCCCCTGCTCGTCCAGGTTGCGGCGCAGGCCGGGGTCCTTCAGCGCGGTCAGGATCGCATCGCTCAACTTGGCCAGCACGGGCTCGGGCAGCTTGGCGGGCGCGAAGATGCCGTACCAGGTCAGCACGTCGAAGTCCTTGAAACCCGACTCGGCCATCGTTGGCACGTCGGCCATCTTGGGATGGCGCTCGAGGCTGCTGACGGCCAGGGCGCGCAGCTTGCCGTTCTGCACGTGCGATTGCGCGACCGGCAGGTTCGCGAACATGAAGGGCACGTGGCCGCCCAGCACGTCGGCCAGCGCGGCGGATTCGCCCTTGTAGGGCACATGGGTCACGTCCACGCCGATCATCTTCTTGTAGAGCTCGCCCGCGATGTGCTGCGGTCCGCCCTGGCCCGACGAGGCATAGGTGACGTTGCCCGCGCCCCTGGCCTTCAGCTCCGCCGTCAGCTCGGCCACCGTGGTGGCCTTCACCATGCTGGGGTTGACCACCAGCAGGAGCGGCATCGACACCATCTGCGAGACGGGCGTGAAGTCGGCCAGCGGATTGAACGGCAGCTTCGGGTACATGGCGGGCGCGACGATCATGGTCGACTGCGAGCCCAGGAACATGGAATAGCCGTCAGCCGGCGAGCGCGCGACGTTGTCGGCGGCAATCGTGCCCGTCGCGCCGGGGCGGTTCTCGACCACCACCTGCTGCCCCAGTTGCTCTGACATCTTCGCACCCACCAGCCGCGCCACCACGTCGGCGCCGCCGCCGGGCGCGAAGCCCACGACCACGCGCAAGGGCTTGGTGGGAAAATCCGCCGCCACGGCCAGGGGCGCCGCACCCATCGCCAGCGCGGCCGCCGCCGCGCCGGTACAGGCGCGCATCGGCCCCGACAGGCGTGCAAAGGGAAACGCGCCCACGGCGCGCAAAGTCGTCTTCATGCCTTGTCTCCTCGTGATTGTCCTGACACGCCGATCTGCGCCGGCGCGTGGGTACTACGAAGAGACGATTCTGAAGAGCGCCGGAAGCGGGAACAAGCTTCTTCCGGTAGTTTCAATCGATAAGGATTTTATGGATTGAAAGCGGGCGCCCAAACAAAAAGGCCGGGCTGAAGCCCGGCCTTCCAGGACGATGCCGTCAAACGCGCGCTTACTGAACGCCGGCGGCGTGCGCCTGCTCGTCGGCGTGATACGACGAGCGCACCATTGCGCCCACCGCCGCATGCGAGAAGCCCATCGCATACGCCTCGCGCTCGAACATGGCGAAGGTGTCGGGGTGGACGTAGCGCAGCACCGGCAGGTGGTGCTCGGAGGGCTGCAGGTACTGGCCGATGGTGAGCATGTCGACGTTGTGCGCGCGCATGTCGCGCATGACCTCGAGGATTTCCTCGTCGGTCTCGCCCAGGCCCAGCATCAGGCCCGACTTGGTGGGCACCTCGGGATGCAGCGCCTTGAAGTCGGCCAGCAGGCGCAGCGAATGCGCGTAGTCCGAACCGGGGCGCGCCTGCTTGTAGAGACGCGGCACGGTCTCCAGGTTGTGGTTCATGACGTCGGGCGGGCCGGCGTTCAGGATGTCCAGCGCACGATCCAGGCGGCCGCGGAAGTCGGGCACCAGCACCTCGATGCGGGTGTTGGGCGACAGCTCGCGCACGTGGCGGATGCACTCGACGAAGTGAGCGGCGCCGCCGTCACGCAGGTCGTCGCGGTCCACCGACGTGATGACGACGTACGACAGCTTCAGGGCGGCGATGGTGCGCGCCAGGTTCAGCGGCTCTTGCGTATCCAGCGGATCGGGGCGGCCATGGCCCACATCACAGAAGGGGCAGCGGCGCGTGCACTTGTCGCCCATGATCATGAAGGTGGCCGTGCCCTTGCCGAAACACTCGCCGATGTTGGGGCAGGAGGCTTCCTCGCAGACCGTGTGCAGGTTGTGCTCGCGCAGGATGCGCTTGATGTCGTAGAAGCGCGAGCCCGGCGCGGCGGCCTTCACGCGGATCCATTCGGGCTTCTTCAGGCGTTCGACCGGAATGATCTTGATGGGAATGCGCGCGGTCTTGGCTTGGGCTTTCTGCTTCTGGGTCGCGTCGTAGGCGGGCGCGGTGGCCGGCGTGTCCGTGACGGCGGGGGTCGGGGACGGCTGGACGGGCGTGGACATAGGCTTACCTGGCACAGGGCCGGACCGCCAGGCGGGCCGACCACAACGAAGGGAAACAACCAGTGTACCGCCCTGGGCGGCCGCCCCCAAACCGTCGGGCGAGCGCAACAGCGCTTGACGCTGGCGGCGGCTTCAGGCCGGGGTTGCAGCCTTGCGGCAGATCCGCGCCACGCGCGGCGCCAGCAGCGCGGCCGCCTCTTCCAGACCCAGGCGCGGGCCGCAGGCCGCCAGGTCGACGGTCTGCAACCCTTCATAGCCACAGGGATTGATGCCGGCGAACGGCGCGAGGTCCATGTCCACGTTCAGCGCCAGCCCGTGATAGGCCCGGCCGTTGGACACCTTGATCCCCAAGGCCGAGATCTTGGCCAGCCCGGGCGCATGGCCCTCGGGTGCCGCGACATAGACGCCGGGCGCGCCCGGCTTGCGACAGGCCTCGACATCCAGCGCGGCCAGCATGTCGATGACGGCCTGTTCCAGCGAGAAGACGAATTCCTTCACCAGCAGGCCCGCGCGGCGCAGGTCCACCAGCGTGTAGACCATGAGCTGGCCCGGCCCGTGATAGGTGACCTGCCCGCCCCGGTCCGTGCGCACGACCGGGATGCCGGCAGGGTTCAGGACGTGTTCGGAGCGGCCGGCCTGGCCTTGCGTGTAAACGGGAGCGTGTTCCGCCAGCCACAGCGCGTCGGGCGTGGCGGCGTCACGCGCCAGCGTGAAGTCGCGCATGGCCTGCCAGACGGGCAGGTAGTCCGCCGGCCGGGCCAGCCACTGGGCGGCTGGCGGATCCATGAGCAGGGACATGGCGGCGCTTGCTAGAGGACCACGGACACCATCGGGTGGCCATGCAGCGCGCGATACAGCGCGTCGAGCTGCTCGCGCGAGGTGGCGCGCACCGTGAAGGTCAGGCCGATGTAGTTGCCGCCCTTGCTGGGGCGCATCTCGACCGTGGCCGGGTCGAAGCCGGGGTCGTGCTGCAGCACGACCTCGGTGAGGAGCTGGGCCAGTTCGGGATGCTGGCGGCCCATGACCTTGATCGGGAAGTCGGAGGGATACTCGATCAGGGACTGTTCGGGCGGGATGTTCTGCATGGCGGCAGTCCTATTGGAACCAGCGCTTGACGGTGTCCGCGAGGCGGCCGAAGAAGCCGGCGCGCTCGACGGTTTCCTTGACCACCAGCGGTTCGACGCGCAGGGTCTTGCCATCGAGGGTCAGCGCCACGGTGCCGATGGCCTGGCCCTGCTCCAGCGGGGCGACCAGCGGATCAGGGCGCTGGGCCACGGGCTTGACCTCGCCTGAACGGCCGCGCGGCACGGTGACCCAGACGGGTTCGGCGGTGCCGAGCTTCACGGTTTCGGCCTTGCCTTCCCAGATGCGTGCCTCGATGGCGGGCTGGTTGGCGTCGAAGAGCTTGAGCGTGTCGAAGTTCTGGAAGCTCCAGTTCATGAGCTTCAGGCTTTCCTCGGCGCGGGTGGCTTCGCTGTCGGTGCCCACCACGACGGTCAGGATGCGGCGGTCGCCGCGCATGGCCGTGGCCACCAGGCAGTAACCGGCGGACTCCGTGTGGCCGGTCTTCATGCCGTCCACCGAGGGGTCGGCCCATAGCAGGCGGTTGCGGTTGGACTGCGTGATGCCGTTATAGGTGAAGTCGCGCTGCTTGTAATAGTGGAAATGCTTGGGGTGGTTCACGATCAGGTGCGTCGCCAGCGTGGCCAGGTCGCGCACCGAGGTGACGTGCTGCGGATCGGGCAGGCCCGTGGCGTTCATGAAGTGCGTGCGGCTCATGCCCAGGCGCTTCGCTTCCTGGTTCATCAGCGTGGCGAAGGCCGACTCGCTGCCGGCGACGGCCTCGGCCACGGCGACGGACGCGTCATTGCCGGATTGCACGATCACGCCCTGCAGCAGCTGCTCGACCGTCACGGGCTTGCGCGGCTCGATGAACATGCGCGAGCCGCCCGTCTTCCAGGCGGCTTCCGAGACGTTGACCTGCTGCTCGAGCGAGAGACGGTTCTCGTCGACGGCGGTGAACGCCACGAAGGCGGTCATGATCTTGGTGAGCGAGGCCGGCTCGACCTGCTGGTCGGGATTGGACGCGGCCAGCACCTGCCCGCTGGTGACGTCGATGGAGATCCAGGCGCGGGCGGCGATGGCCGGCGCGGGAATGGTCGAGAGTTCGGAAACCGGCACGACGGTCGAGCCCGTGCCTGTGTCACGGCCAGTCTGCGCCACCTGCGGATTCTGGCTCTGGGCAGGCGCAAGCGCCGGCGCCATCGCCAGGAGCAGGCCGGCCAGCGCAAGGCGGGCGGCGGAGAACGGGAGTCGCGCGGCGGCAGGGAAATTCGTCATGAGCATCGCAATAAAAGGTAGGAAGTGTCGGCGCAGGCACACGGGAACGCTTTCCGCGGCGCCGAGGCTCGTCATTATAGGCAGGCTGTCCGACCCGCTCATGGCCAAAGGGTTCCGCGCAGTGCACCCGGGCGTCACGGATATGCAACCCGATGCAACAGCACCTGTGGGATTCTCCCGACACGGCCCGCCCGCCGCAGCGGGCTGCCTACGCTATGATTAGCCGCCCTTTTCCCTGGCCAGCCTTGTTAACGCACGCCCCGCGTGCCCCCGTATGACTGGAACCTACGATTTACGGATCGTCCTGATCTCCCTGCTGATTGCAGGTCTGGCCTCGTACACCGCCCTCAGCCTCACCAGCCGCATCGCCCTGCTGGCGGACCGCCGGCAACGCCTGCTCTGGCTGGCGGGTGGCGCCATCGCCCTCGGCACCGGCATCTGGTGCATGCACTTCGTGGGCATGCTGGCCTTCTCCCTTCCCATCGAAATCGGCTACGACCTGCTGATGACGGCCGCCTCGCTGCTGATCGCCATTGCAGCCTCGGGCATCGCGCTGCATGTCGCCAGCAACAGCGTGCTGGGCATGCGCCGGCTGGTCGCCAGCGGCGTCGTCATGGGCGCGGGCATCGCCACCATGCACTACCTGGGCATGGACGCCATGCGCATGTTCCCGCCCATCCGTTTCGATCCCTGGCTGTTCCTGCTGTCGGCCTTCATCGCGGTGGCGGCCTCCATCGCCGCCATGTGGATCGCGCACGCCCTGCGCACGGCGGGCACGCATGGCCTGCAGCGCAAGCGCCTGGCAGCCTCGGTCATCATGGCCCTGGCCGTCACCGGCATGCACTACACCGGCATGGCCGCCGCCAGCTTCGCGCCCGATACCGTCTGCCTGGCGGCCAACGGCCTGGACAACGCCGGTCTGGGCATGGCGGCGGCAGCCATCACGCTGACCCTGCTCACCATCACGCTGGTCCTGAGCATGCTGGACCAGCGCTACGACAGCTCCACCCGCGAACTCAAGGGCTCGTTGCTGCGCATCAGCAGCGCACTGCGCCGGCTCGAAACCGTCGATCCGCTCACCGAGCTGCCCAACCGTTCCACGCTGCTGAACCACGTCGCGCTGTGCCTGGCGCGCGCGCGGCCGCGCGGCCGTCAGTTGGCGGTCCTCTTCATGGACCTGGATGGCTTCAAGACCATCAACGACTCGCTGGGCCACTCCGTCGGCGACGGCATGCTCAAGGCCTTCGCCCAGCGCCTGCGCCAGTGCGTGCGCCCGAACGACATGGTGGCCCGCCTGGGTGGCGACGAATTCGTCATCGTGCTGGAAAACCTGGACGGCGCCGACTTCCCCGGCCAGATGGCCACCCAGATCCTGGAGGCCATGCGCCAGGACCTGCTGATCGATGGCACCGCGCTGCGCGTGACGCCTTCCATCGGCATCGCGATGTTCCCGGGCGACGCCGACACCGTCGACGGCCTGATCAAGAACGCCGACATCGCCATGTATTCGGCCAAGCAGAATGGCCGCAACACCTACCGTCACTACGAGCCCGCGATGGGCGAGCAGGCCATGCGCCTGCTGCTGCTGCAGCAAGGCCTGCAGGAAGCATTGGCCCATGACACGCTGACGCTGCACTTCCAGCCCAAGTTCGATGGCGCCACGCAGCGCCTGACAGGCGCCGAAGCCCTGATCCGCTGGAACCACCCCACGCTGGGCATCGTCCCGCCCAGCGAGTTCATTCCCATTTCAGAGCGCTCCGGCCAGATCATCGAGATCGGCTATTGGGTGGTGCGGCACGTCTGCCGCCAGTTGCGCGAATGGGGGCGCCAGGGCATGCCGGAGCTCGTCATCGCGGTGAACCTGTCGCCCAAGCAGCTGGCCCATCCCGATATCGTCGAAGGCATGCACGCCATCACGCGCGAGGCCGGCATCCCGCCCAGGCGCATCATCTTCGAGATCACCGAAAGCGTGGCCATGGACAACGCCCGCAAGACGGGCGAGGTGATCCGGGCCTTCCACCGCGCCGGCTTCGAAGTGGCCATCGATGATTTCGGCACCGGCTATTCCAGCCTGGCCTACCTGCAGCAGTTCCGCGTGCAGCAACTGAAGATCGACCGCTTCTTCATCAACGGGCTGGATACGCACGGCGAGGAAGGCGAAGCCATCGTCTCGGCCATCGTGGCGCTGGCGCACTCGTTGAAGATGCAGGTGGTGGCCGAAGGCGTGGAGACCGACAGCCAGATGCGAAAACTGCGCGACCTGTCCTGCGACCAGGTGCAGGGCTACCTGCTGGCGCGCCCCCTGCCTTCGGATGAATTCGAACGCTTCGTGCGGGTCCAGCAGCCCGACGCTCCCGGCCAGTCCTAGCCAGGCACGACCCAGGGTGCCGCGGAGCCAGCATCGCTCCCTTGAGGAGGAAGCGCGCCAGCGCGTCGGGGGTGGACTGACTTACAGCGCCTGCAGGCGCGTCTGCACCAGTTGGCGCAGGACCAGCAGCTTGCCGTGGAAGAAATGGCCGGCGCCGGGCACCACCGTCACCGGCAGGGACTGCGGCCGCGCCCATTCCATGACCTCGGCCAGCGGCACGACGTCGTCTTCCTCGCCATGCACCAGCAGCGCATCGGCCGGCACCTGGGCAACGCCCGTGTCGAAGCGCTTGACGGCCGTCCCGGCCAGGATCAGCGCATCGGGCAGGCGCGCGCCCGCCTGCGCCTGGCTGCCCTGCACGCACGCCGCCACGGCGCTGCCGAAGGAAAATCCCGCCAGCAGCCAACGCCCTTGCGCGACATCGGGATGGCGCGAAACGAACTCGGCGACCAGGGCATTCATGTCGTCCGTCTCGCCACGCCCCTTGTCGAACTCGCCCTCCGAGGCGCCCACGCCACGGAAGTTCGGGCGCACCGCCACCAGGCCATGCTGCACGCAGGCGCGCGCGATGGTGGTCACCACCTTGTTCTCGCGCGCGCCGCCCTGCAGGGGATGCGGATGCAGCACCAGCGCCCAGCCGCGCGGGGCGTCCTCGGGCCAATCCAGCGCACAGTCGATGCGGCCGGCGGGTCCGGTGAAGGTTTCGGTGTCGGTACGTGCTGCCATGGCGGATCATCCTGCGTAGGTCATGTGCGGCCGCCACCAAAGGCGGCCGCTCCGCGTGCAACTGTAGCAAAGCCCCGCGCCGGACTGCCCACCGTGGGGGTGCGCGGCGAAAACGCGCCTAAAATCGCGGCCATGCAGACTCCCTCCCCCTCCGCCTCCTTGCTGGACGCCCCCGAGATGGCGGCCCGGATCGCCAGCCGCCTGCCCGCCTTCACGCGCGCGGAATGGCTGGACGTGACCGGCTCGACCAACGCCGACATGCTGGCACGCGTCCGGGAAGGCCAGGGCGCCTCGCAGCCCTGGCTGCGCGGCACCTATCGCCAGGACAGCGGCCGAGGCCGCGCCGGACGGGTCTGGACCAATCACGCGGGCGACGCCCTGATGTTCTCCTGCGCCTTCGATGTGCCGCTGCCGCTGGCAAAGCTGCCGGCGCTCTCGCCCATCAGCGGCATCGCGGCATGCGAAGCCCTGCGCGCGCATGCCGGCGCCGCCGCGCCGTCGCTGCGCATGAAATGGCCCAACGACCTGCAATTCGGCGACGGCAAGCTGGCGGGCATCCTGGTGGAAACCGCGCGCGCGCCTGGCGAAGCCACGCCCGTCGTGGTCATGGGCATCGGCATCAACCTGCGCGAGGCCGCCCGCCTGTCCGCCGAACTTGGCCGCGAGATCGCCGACTGGACGCAGGTGCGCGGCGGCTCGCCGGCAACGGGCGACACGCTTGCGACCCTGGTCGCGGACGTGGCGCGTGCCTGGCAGGAGGCGGTGGTGCAGTACGCCCGCCAGGGCTACGTGCCCTTCATTTCCCGCCACGCCCAGGTGGATGCGTTGGCGGGCCGCGAGGTCAATGTGATCGAGGATGGCCGCGTGCTGTTCTCGGGCCTGGCCCAAGGCACCGACGGCGATGGCCGCCTGCTGGTGGATGCCGGACAAGGACGCGTGCCCATCTCGGTCGGCGAAATCTCGGTGCGCGCGCGATGATGCTGCTCGTCGACGCCGGCAACAGCCGCATCAAGCTGGGTTGGCGCGTGGCCGGCCAGGCGCGCGCGGCCGATGTCATTACCTTGCCGCACGCAGAGCTGGAACTGTTGCCCGCCCGCATGGCCGCCTGGCCTTCCGCCCAGGCCGGCCAGCGGCGCCGCGCGCTGGGCGTGAACGTGGCCGGCGATGCCTTGGGCGGCAGGCTGCAGGCCTTGCTGGACCAAGCGGGTTACGCGCTGGAATGGGTGCGGCCAGCGCCTGCAATGCTGGGGCTGCGCAATGGCTATGACACGCCCACGCAACTGGGCCCTGACCGCTGGATGGGCATGCTGGGCGTCTGGGCCGCCACGCCCGCGCCCCGTCCGCCCCTGCTGCTGGCGACGTTCGGCACGGCCACCACGCTGGACCTCACCAGCCCTGACGATGTCTTCCGCGGCGGCCTGATCCTGCCCGGCCCCTCGCTCATGCGCGCATCGCTGACCCAGGGCACGGCCAACCTGCCGCTGGCCGATGGCACGCTGCGCGACTTCCCCACCCACACCCATGACGCCATCAGCACCGGCGTGGCGGCTGCCCAGGCAGGCGCCCTCCTGCGACAATGGCTGCAGGCTTGGGAAACCTTCGGCCAGGCGCCTGTGCTGCACGTGAGCGGCGGCGGCTGGCCCGAAGTCGAAGCCCAGACGCAGGCCCTGCTGGACCAGGTGTCCCGCCATCGCGGCCTGCCTGCCGTGACGCCGCGCTGGGTCCCGAACCCTGTCCTGGACGGGCTGGCCGCGCTGGCAGCGGCCGCCGAAGAAGGCAGCGGCGCATGACCCGGCCATTGCCACGCCAATCATTCGCCGTGCGCGCATGCGCCGGCCCGCACGAGACCTGAATCCATGCGTGGGCTCTTCATTCTTATATTGTTGGTGAACCTGGCGTTCTTCGCGCTGGGCCGCGGCTGGCTGGGCGTACCGCCTGCCGAAACGGGCCGCACGCCGGGCCAGGCGGCCCGGCAGATGCAGCCGGACGCCATCATCGTCCTGCCGCCCAGCGCGCGCTGAGCCGACTCAGTCCAGCGGCAGCGCGTCCATGATGCGCGCCGTCGCCCCCACATGGCTGACCTGCCAGGCGCGCGCGGCCTCGGCCATGGCGGCACGCCGCGGCCCGTCGTTCAGCAGGGCGCTGACAAAGTCGATCGCCGCATCGGCATCCAGCACCTGCAGGGCGGCTCCCGCCGCCACGGCATCGTCGACGGCCTGCGCGAAATTCTTGGTGTGCGGCCCCACGACCACCGGCACGCCCGCGGCGCAGGCCTCGATGAGGTTGTGCCCGCCCAGCGGCGCAAAGCTGCCCGCCACGATGGCCACATCCGCGCCCGCGTAATAGAAAGGCATCTCGCCCAGGCTGTCGCCCAGCAACACCGCCTTGTCGGCCAGCGCAGCCACGTCCACACCGTCGCTGCGACGTGCGAAGGGAACACCTTCCGCCCGCAACAGACCTGCAACCTCGTCAAACCGCTGGGGGTGGCGAGGGATCAGCACGACCAGAGGTGCCTGGCCATCCACCTTCGGCAAGGGATGCGACCGCAACGCGGCAAGCAGCATGGCCTCCTCGCCTTCACGTGTACTGGCAACCGCCAGCACCGGGCGTCCCAGCGCCTGGCGCCAGGCCTTGCCCGACGCGACCTGGTCCGCGGGCAGCGTGAGATCGAATTTGAGATTCCCCACGACCTTGATATCCCGGGCACCCGCCAAGGCAAGGCGCCCGCCATCTTCGGCCGTCTGGGCAAGCACGGCATCCAGGCCGGCCAGCGCCTCTCGCAACGCCGTACCCAACCAACGCGCCTGCGCCAACGATGACTCGGAAAAGCGCGCACTTGCCAACGCCATGGGCACGCCCTGCTTGCGGGCCTGTGCCAGCAGGTTCGGCCACACTTCCCGCTCGATCAGCACTCCGCAGCGCGGCCTGGCCCGCGCCAGGAAGCGCCGGGTGGCGCCGGGGAAATCGTAGGGCAGCCAGGCTTGGCGCAACTGGCCTTGCGCAATCGCATCAGGGAACAGGCGTGCCCCCTCGGCGCGGCCAGTCGCCGTCATGTGGGTCAGCAATACAGGCAGGCCGCGCGCCAGCAGCGCGCGCAGCAAGGGTTCGGCGGCCCGCGTCTCGCCGAGACTGACCGCATGCACCCAGACCGGCTGGCTATCGGGGGCAGATGGCTTGACCCAGCCGAAGCGCTCGACGCCCAGGATGCGCCACTGGCCGCCAGCCTTGCGGGCACGGCGCCACATCCATAGCCAAAGCACCGGCGCCAGCAGACGCAGGGCCCAGGTATAGAGGCTGCGTCCTGGCATGTCAGGCGTCCGACGCTTCGCCCAGCGCCTGTTCAACGGCGCGTTGCACCGCGTCCCGCGAAGGCGGCGCCCCCCGGTCGCCCAGGCTGGCGGTGTAGGCGCTCCCCACCAGCGGCGTGCGGACAGGCGTGGAAGCCTTGTAGATGCCCACGGTGGGACGGCCCAGGCCGGCCGACAGGTGGGTCAGCCCGCTATCGAGCCCCACCATGAGACGCGCGCCCGCCAGTTCGCGGGCGATCTCGGTGAGGCCCATGCGGGGCAGCACCACGGCATTCTCGCGCGCCATGATCAAGGACTGCGCCCTCGCGGTTTCGGCGGCATTGCCCGCCAGCAGGCGCAGGCCCAGGCCCGCTTCCTGCAGCTGGTCGAACACCGCCTGCCAGTCCTCCACCGGCCAGAGCTTGTCGTCGCGGCTGGCCGACGGCATGATGATCGCGTAAGGCGATCCGGTGGCCTGTGTCTCGGCGGGCGCCTGGCCCGGCACGCGGGCAAAGGCCTGCAGGCCGAAATCCGGTGCGCCCTGGGGCGTGTAGCCGAACACCGACGCCGCCAGCTTGCGCTGGCGGATGACCGCAGGCTGCCAGAATTCCACGCGATGCCGCACGTCGTAGAACAGCGACGCCAGCGGTTCGCGCGCCGAGCGCCAATCCAGGCCGTGCTTCACGCCGCGTGCCTGGCGCACCAGCCAGGCGGACTTCATGAGCGCCTGCATATCCAGCACGATGTCATAGCGCGTGTCGCGCAAACGCTGGCGCAGCGCAGTGCGTTCGGCGCGCACCGGCCCCGACCACCAGGCCTTGCGCCAGCGGCGGTGCGCCACGCGAATGACCTCGCTGACGGCGGGATGCCAGCCGGGAATCTCGGCAAAGGCCTCTTCAGCCAGCCAGTCGATCTGGGCCCCGGGCACATGCGCGGCGATGTCGGAGATCGCGGGCAGCATGTGCACCAGGTCGCCGAGCGAGGAGGTGCGTACGATTAGGATGCGGGTGGGCATAGGAAAACAGAAGGATGGCCCTCAGGAAGACCGCGGCCAGACTGCCGCGCCCCGCCTCCGGGCCTATCGGAACTTGTGGAATGTACAACATCGGCGACTGGCCCCGCGACCCTTGCGCAGCCCGTCCTCTGTGCAGGCTACAAGCGCAACGCCCGGTGGCGTGCACCGGCATCGTGAATCACATCATCGATCCAGTCCCGGTTCGCCAGATACCAATCGACGGTTTCGGCCAGTCCCTGTTCGAAAGCTTTGGCAGGCTGCCACCCAAGCTCACGCCGGATCTTGCTTGCATCGATGGCATAACGTCGGTCATGGCCTGGCCGATCCTCAACGAAAGTGATCAGATCGGCATGCGATGCGCCTGATGCGCGAGGCTGCTGCGCATCCAGCACCTGGCAAACCTGGCGCACCACGGAAAGATTGGTGCGCTCGCTATTGCCGCCCACGTTATAGGTTGCGCCGGGAACACCTGCCTCCAGCACACTGGCCGCCTTGGTGGCGGCATAGGGGCTATTGGGCCGATACGGCGAGCATTCGGTGAAGGCCGGCTCCGAAAGCGCCAACGCGCCGTACACCTCGTCGGTGGAGACGTGCAGGAAACGGAACGCCTGGCGTGTCGCGCCAGGCAGGCCAAGCCAATAGGCACGGACCGTCACCAGGATCACCTGATCTCCTCTCGCACACTTTCAGGGCGCACCGCACGCACCGGAAACGACAAGATGATACGCCTGCTGCGCCGCAGCATGCCTGCCAGGGTTCTTCCCCTGTTCAAGCCCTTGCGACAGGTCCAGAATGGAATCACAAGAATCACAAGCACAAGGCTGGAGACTGTCATGCGCATCGCCGACGCCCAATGGATACCCGCCGCCCAGCACCAGGTCTGGGACGCCTTGAACGATCCGGCCATCCTGCAGCGCTGCATTCCGGGCTGCGTGCTGGTCGAGAAGCTCGCCGACACCGAATTCGCCCTGACCGTGCAGACGCAGGTGGGCGGCATGGAGGCGGCGTATCAAGGCGAATTGCTGCTGGCCGATGTCGACGCCCCCAACAGCTGCACGCTTGCCTTCGAAGGCAAGGGCCGCGCAGCCGGCCTGGTCATCGGCACCGCGCAGATCAACCTGAGCACCAAGGACCGCGGCACGCGGCTGGCCTATACGGTGGCGTCCCAGGTGGGCGGCAAGGTGGCGGCCCTGGGCGACGTCGCCGTGCGGCGCGCGGCCGAGCGCATCATCGAGAAATTCTTCACCGCCTTCATCGACTACGCCAGCGGCCTGCCGCGCACCGACCCGCCGCCCGCGCCGGAGGAGCCGCAACACGGCCTGTGCGCTTCGCGCTGGTCCTGGCTGGCGGTCGTCGCGGTCGTCGCGGTGCTGGCGCTTTATCACTTCTTCGTGAAGAAATGATCGGGCTGGCCAACGCCACGTCATAGCAAACTGACACCATTGCGCCGGAGTGGCGGTGATATCCTTGGGTGCATGAACGCGCCCAGCCCGGAAACAGAAGCGCCGCAGACGCCTCCCCCCTGTCCCAAGACCGAAAGATCCCGCCGCGAACTCTTCCTCGCCATGGCGGGCGTGGCCGCCACCGTCGTGCTGGTGGCCTTCGACTCCACCATCGTCAGCACCTCCCTGCCCCGCGTGGCCCAGGCCCTGGACGGCATGGCGCTGTATGCCTGGGCAGGCACGGGCTACCTGCTCGCCACCGCGGCCTCCATCATGATCTTCGGCCGGCTGGGCGATCTCTTCGGCCGCAAGCCGCTGATGCTGCTGTCGGTGTCCATCGTGGCCCTGGGGTCGCTGCTGTGCGGGCTGGCCCAGAACATGCCGCAACTCATCGCCTTTCGCACCGTGCAGGGCATCGGGGCGGGCATGATGATCGCCACGGCCTTCGCCGCGCCGGCGGATCTCTTTCCCGACGCCCGCGAGCGGGTCAGGTGGATGGCCATGATCTCGGCCACCTTCGCCGTGTCCAGCGGCATCGGACCGGTGCTGGGCGGCGCCGTCACGCAGGCGCTGGGCTGGCGTGCGGCCTTCTTCATCGCGCCGGTGGCCGCGGCCGTCGCCCTCCTGCTGCTGGTGCGCCACTTCCCCAACATGAAACCGCAACACGCCAGCCGCCCAAGCATCGACTGGCTGGGCGCCGCCTTGCTGGTGGTGGGCGTGGCCGCGCCGCTGGCCGCGCTGGAACTGGCCTTCGCGCCGGGCGACCGGGCGCATCCCTGGTGGGGCCTGGCGCTGGCCGCCACGGGCGTGCTGGCGTGGTGGGTGCTGGTGCCGCTGGAGCGCCGCGTGGACGCCCCCATCTTTCCGCTGCGCATCCTGGCCAGCCGCGAATCGCAGTTGCTGAACGTTGCCGCGGTGGCCACCGGCGCCATCATGTTCATCCTGATCTTCTACGGTCCGCTGCTGCTGCAGCATGAGCTGGGCTACACGCCCAGCCACGCGGGGCTGCTCATGACGCCGCTGGTGGTGGGCATTCCCATCGGCAGCCTCGTCAACGGCCGGCTGTTCCCCAGGCAGGGCGAACCGCAACGCCTGATGGTGTTCGGCTCCGCCTTGCTCGCCACCGGCTCGGGCCTGATGCTGACGGTGGGCGCGGGCAGCGCCGACCTGTGGATCCTGCTGGTGTTCCTGATCAATGGCGTGGGCCTGGGCTTCATGCTGCCCAACCTGACGCTGTTCATGCAGATGCTGGCCGCGCGCGCCGACGTCGGCGCCGCATCGGCCCTGGTGCAGATGACACGCGCGGTGGGCAGCGCCACCGGCACGGCCGCGGTGGGCATCGCCATCACGCACGCCTCGGTGCTGACGGGCGTGCGCATCGGCCTGGTGCTGTGCCTGGCGCTGGGGTTGCTGTGCGCCGTGGTGACGCACAACATCCAGATGAAGAACGCGATGTCGGCGGTGCGCCGCTAGGCGCCGCCGCGGCAGGCCTTCAAACGCGCTGGAAGATTCCCGCGGCGCCCATGCCGGTGCCCACGCACATGGTGACCATGGCGTAGTCCAGCTTGCGGCGGTGCAAGGCGTGGATGGCGGTGGCCGAACGCATGGCGCCGGTGGCGCCCAGCGGATGGCCCAGCGCAATGGCCCCGCCCAAGGGATTCACCACGGCCGGGTCCAGCCCCAGGTCACGGATGACGGCCAGGGATTGCGCGGCAAAAGCCTCGTTCAGCTCGATCCAGCCCATCTTGTCCAGGCTCAGCCCCGCGTGCTTCAAGGCCAGCGGAATGGCTTCCTTCGGCCCGATCCCCATGATGGCAGGCGGCACGCCGCGCACGGCGAAGCTGACGAAACGCGCCAGGGGCGTGAGCTTGTGGGTCTTCAGCGCACGCTCGGACACCACCAGCAAGGCGCCGGCGCCATCCGAGGTCTGCGAGCTGTTGCCGGCCGTGACGCTGCCGCGTGCGGCGAACACCGGACGCAGCTTGGCCAGGGCCTCGAGGCTGGTGTCGGCACGCGGGCCCTCGTCGGCCTTGAAGGGTTCCTGGCGCACGTGCACCTCGCCGGTCACGGCGTCGGGCTGGCGCCGCGTCAGCGCCAGCGGGAAGATCTCGTCATCGAACTCGCCCGCCGTCTGCGCAGCCAGCGCACGTTGGTGCGAGGCCAGGGCGAAGGCATCCTGGTCTTCGCGCGACACCTTCCATTGCTGGGCCACTTTCTCGGCGGTCAGGCCCATGCCGAACGCGATGCCCAGGTTCTCGTCGCGCGCGAAGATGTCCGGGCTGAACGAGGGGTTCGCGCCCATGGGTGGGTTCTGGCTCATGGACTCGGTGCCGGCCGCGATCAGCACGTCGGCCTCGCCCACGCGGATGCGGTCGGCAGCCATGGCCACGGCGGTCAGGCCCGAGGCGCAGAAACGGTTGACGGTCACGCCGCCCGTGGTCACGGGCAGGCCGGCCAGCAGCGCGCCGATGCGCGCCACGTTCAGGCCTTGCGAACCTTCCGGCATGGCGCAGCCGGCAATCACGTCCTCGACGGCGGCCGGATCCAGGTTGGGTACACGCGCCATCAGTGCGCGCAAGGTCATGCCCAGCAGGTCGTCCGGACGGACGTGGCGCAAGGCGCCGCGCGGCGCTCGGCCAATCGGCGAACGAACGGCGGCAACGATGTAGGCGTCCTGTAGCGTGCGGGGCATGGCGTCTCCAATCTTCAGGCCACGCACGGCGGACCGCGCGCGTGGCGGTATCCGGGATATCAGTTGCGCAGCGGCTTGCCGGTGGTCATCAGCGACGCGATGCGCGCCTGCGTGGCCTCGACGGCGGGCAGCGCCAGGAAGGCCTTGCGCTCCAGCGCCAGGATCCAGGCCTCGTCGACCAGAGTGCCCGGGTCGACGTCGCCCCCGCACAGGATCTCTGCCACATGACGGCCCAGCAGGAAGTCGTGGTCCGAGATGTAGCCGCCTTCGCGCATGTTCACCAGTTGTGCCGTCAGCGTGGCGATGCCGTCACGGCCCGCCACGGGGAACGGCGCGGGCACCGGCGCGCGCCAGCCCGCTTCGGCCAGCATGTGCGCCTGGCGCACGGCCACGTACAGCAATTCGTGTTCGTTCATGACGATCGGATCGTCGTCGCGCAGATAGCCCAGCGTGACGGCTTCGCGTGCCGAGCCAGCCACCTTGGCGCCGGCAATGGCTTCGGCGAACTTCTGCAGGAACAGCAGCAGGGGCGCGCCGGGCGCGCACAGCGCCTGCTGCTCGGCCGCGCGCCGCGCGCTGTAGGCCATGCCGCCCGCGCCGGGCACCAGGCCGGCGCCCACTTCGACCAGGCCAATGTAGGTTTCCAGGTGCGCGACGCGGCTGGCGCAATGGATGGCCAGCTCGCAGCCACCGCCCAGCGCCAGTCCGGCCAGCGCGGCCACGGTGGGCACGCGCGCATGGCGCAGCCGCTGCGTCAGCTCCTGCAGGCGGCGCTCCTCGGGTTCGATGGCATCGGGACCGCCTTCCTTGTAGGCCGCCACCATCGACTTCAGGTCGGCGCCCGCGGAGAAAGGATGGCTGTCCTGCCAGATCACCAGCCCGCGGAAATTGGACTCCGCCAGGTCCAGCGCCTGCAGCAGCGAGCGCGTGACCTCCGGACTGATGGTGTGCATCTTGGTCTTGAACGACACGACCAGGACGTCCGTGGGATGCGGCGCGGGCAGCGTCCACAGCCGGATGGCGTCGTTCTCGAGCACCACGCGCCCGCCGGCGGCCGACACCATGGTGGAAGAGCGGTTCAGTTCGCCGGCCAGGCGCACCGGCACGATCTGGCGGGTGTAGACCGGCAGCGTCGAGCGCGGCTCGAAACGGCCCAGGCGCGGATTCCACGAGCCCTTGGGCGTGTGCACGCCGCCGGTCTCGGGCACCGGGCCCTTGGTGACCCATTCGGGCAGAGGCTGCGAGGACAGCGCCTCGCCCGCCGCGATATCGTCGGCGATCCAGCCCGCCACCTGGCGCCAGCCGGCAGCCTGCCAGATCTCGAAGGGGCCTTGCTCGTGGCCGAAGCCCCAGCGCATGGCCAGGTCCACGTCGCGCGCGCTGTTGGCGATCTGCGCGAGGTGCACGGCGGCATAGTGGAAGGTGTCGCGCAAGAGCGCCCAGACATAGCGGGCCTGCGGCTTGTCTGACTCGCGCAGGGCCTTCAGGCGCGCGCCCGGGTCGCGTTGCGCCAGGATCTCGGCCACTTCAGGGTCGATCTGGCCGTCGGCCGGCACATACTTGCCCGCGCCATTGTCCCAGCGCAGGATGGCCTTGCCTTCCTTGCGATAGAAGCCCGCGCCCGCCTTCTGGCCCAACGCTTCCTTTTCCAGCAGCTTCTTCAGCGCGGCGGGCATGGCGAAGGACGACTTGAAGGGATCGTCGGGCAGGCCCGTCTGCAGGGTCTCGATGACGTGCGCCAGCGTGTCCAGGCCCACCACGTCGGCCGTGCGATAGGTGCCGGACTTGGCGCGGCCCAGCCGCTTGCCGGTCAGCTCGTCCACCACTTCGTAGCTCAGGCCATGCTTGCGCGCCTCGATGTCGGCGGCCAGGATGCCGAAGACGCCGATGCGGTTGCCCACGAAATTGGGCGTGTCACGCGCGCGCACCACCCCCTTGCCCAGGGCCGAGACCAGGAAGGTTTCCAACTGGTCGAGCAGGCCGGACTCGGTTTCGGCGGTGGGGATGAGCTCCACCAGGTGCATGTAGCGCGGCGGATTGAAGAAATGCACGCCGCAGAAACGCGGCCGCAGGCCAGCCGGCAGCACCTTGGACAGCTCGGTGATGGACAGGCCGGACGTGTTGGATGCCAGGATGACGTGCGAGCCCAGGGCCGGCACGATCTTTTCATAGAGATCGCGCTTCCAGTCCAGGCGCTCGGCGATGGCCTCGATGACGAGGTCGCAGTCGGCCAGCAGGTCCAGGTGTTCGTCGTAATTGGCCGGCGTGATGCGCACGGCCAGGTCGGGCGCGGCCAGCGGCGCGGGCTTGAGCTTCTGCAGCCGGGCGATGGCCTGCCGGGCAATGCCGCTCTTGTCGCCGTCCTTGGCCGGCAGGTCGTAAAGCAGCACCGGCACCCCCGCGTTCACGCAGTGCGCCGCGATCTGCGCCCCCATGACACCCGCCCCCAGCACCGCCACCTTGCGCACGGAAACCGACATGGCGGGCTGGTCGCTCGACGACGGGTGGGTGGACATGCGGGGTCTCCTTCTAGGCGGGCTGAACTGGGATACGGGCGGCCCAGAGGGGTCGCCGGACCGCCAGTGTAGTGCCCCCCAACCAGGCAGCACGCCCACAAGCCGTGTCCATGCATTACCGGACGTTAGTACTCTGTCCCCTTGCCCGTCAACGCGACGCCAATGCGCAGCATGACGTGCGACGCGGCGTCCACCAGCCGGTGCAGCCACCCCCGTTTGCCGTAGGCGCGCAGTTCAACCCGCTGACCACCGGAAGCCATGGTTTTCTCCAGCGAATCGAGCAAGTTGCGTGCAAATGCCGGATCGTCGACCAATATGTTGGCCTCGCGAGCAAGCAGCAGGCTGAAGGGATCCAGGTTGGACGACCCTACCGTGGCCCAGTCGTCGATCACCGCGACCTTGGCGTGCAGGTGGCTGGGCATGTATTCGTGGATTTCCATGCCTGCCCTCAACAATTCGTCGTACAGCGCGCGAGTGGCGTGGTACTGCATGCGGTACTCGACCTTGCCCTGCAGCAGCAGCCGCACCCTGACCCCGCGCGCCACCGCCCGCGACAGGGCCTGCCTGAATTCCAGGCCCGGAAAGAAATAGGCATTGGCGATGACGATGTCGCGCCTGGCGGAGGCGATGGCGCGCAGATAGGCCGCCTCGATGGTCTTGCGGTGCCGCACGTTGTCGCGCAGCATCAGCGCCGCGCGCGTGGCGCCGCAAGGCTCGCCCTGTGGCGTGGCGGGCGGCGTCAGGCGCAACGTGCGCCACTCGGCCGGATGGCGACGCAGGCGCGCCAGGTTCATCCGCACCCACAGCAGGTCCTGCGCATGGACGGCATGCGCCACCAGGCTGCCGCACACCCGCAAGCTGTAGTCGTAGCGCGGCTTGCCGCGAGGCGCGTCGGGCTGGGGCGGCTCGCCGGTATTGAAGTCGTCGATGATGTTGATGCCGCCAACGAACGCGATCTTGCCGTCAACGGTGGTGATCTTGCGATGCAGCCGGCGCAGGCGGCGCCGGCTGGGCACCAGCCAGGCCAGGTGCCTGGGCTCGGGACGATAGACGCGGAACTGCCCACCCATCGCCGCCACGCGCGCCTCGATGGCGGGCGCGCTCCGCGCGCAGCCGAAGCCGTCCAGCACCACACGCACGCGCACGCCACGCTCGGCGGCGCGAGCCAGTGCGGCCAGGACGGCCTCGCCCACCTCGTCCAGCTCGAACATATAGGTTTCGAGATGCACGCTTTCCTGGGCGGCATCGATGGCCGCGCACAGCGCGGGGAAGAATGCCACGCCGTTGCACAGAAGCTGGATGTCGTTATCGTCGGTCCACTTCAGCCGACGGGCAGCCGCCCGCGCGGAAACGCTCAAGGCAGCTCCAGCTCGGCCAGGATCGGGGAATGGTCCGACAGCGCGGTCCAGGGCGTGCCCTTCAGCACGCGGGCGCTGCGCACGGCAAAGCCGCGCTGGTAGATGCGGTCCAGCCGCAGCCAGGGAAAGGCCGCGGGGAAGGTGCGCGGCGGGGGCAGCAGGCTGAAGGCCCCCTCCATCCCCAACTGGTTGGTGCGCAGCACGGGACCTTTCTGGCGCAAGCCCTGCCCGCGCAGCACGCTGCTCAGGTTGCGGACGGAATCCAACAACTTGGGCGCGCCCGGATTGTGCGCCCGCTGGGCATGCGCAAAGACCTCGTAGACGCCCAGTCGCTGCACGAAGAGCGGCGATAGCATGTCTTTCCAGTCATTGAAGTCGCCGGCAATCAGTAGCGGGGCGTCGCTGGGCACCAGACGGTCGATGCGCTCGACCAGCGCATTGATCTGGCGCACCCGGCTGGCGGCGAACAGCCCAAGATGCACGACGAAGCAGTGCACTTCGCGGTCGTTGATGTTGATCGTGCCATGCAACAGGCCACGCTGCTCCATGCGGTGATCGGAGATGTCCTGGTTCTCGTGTCCCAGGATGGGAAAGCGCGACAGCAGGGCGTTGCCGTGATCGGTCGCCGCGCGCACGGCATTGCGGCCGTAGGCCACCTCCATGCGCAGCCCGGCCGCCAGGGACTCGTGCTGCGCGTTCAGGACATTGGACACGTCGTTGCGTCCCTGCACTTCCTGCAGGAACACGACGTCCGGGCGCAAGCCGTGCAGGCCCAGCCGCAGTTCATACAGCGAATCCCGCCGACCGAGGGCCGACCGGCCCTTGTGGATGTTGTAGCTGACGACGCGGATGATCGACACCAAGCCTCTCCAACGCTAGACACCCTGAAAGGATAACCTCGCCGGCCCGTCACCCGCGAGTCAGTCCCTCTCACAACGTGACAACCGGAAAAAACAAAACCCCAGGAAGCGTTTCCTGGGGTTCATGGGCGGCAAGAGAAGAGGTCCCCCTCTTCAAGAGCGGTGCGCCCTTGACCCGGGGCATCGCGGAGCCGGCTCCGCCGGTCCGCAGGTGCCGCCCCCCTGGGGGGGAGGCGCGCAGCGCCTCGGGGGGGGATTACTTCACCTCGGTCTGGCGCAAACGGATGTGCAGTTCACGCAGCTGCTTCTCGTCGACGGCCGACGGCGCCTGGGTCAGCAGGCACTGCGCGCGTTGCGTCTTCGGGAAGGCGATCACGTCACGGATGGATTCCGCACCCGTCATCATGGTAACGATGCGGTCCAGGCCGAAGGCGATGCCGCCATGGGGCGGCGCGCCGTATTGCAGCGCGTCCAGCAGGAAGCCGAACTTCTCGCGGGCTTCCTCGGCGTCGATCTTCAGCGCGCGGAACACCTTGCTCTGGATTTCCTCGCGGTGGATACGCACCGAGCCGCCACCGATTTCCCAGCCGTTCAGCACCATGTCGTAGGCCTTGGCCAGCGCCTTGCCGGGATCGTTGGTCAGCAGGTCCTCGTGGCCATCCTTGGGGCTGGTGAAGGGATGGTGGGCGGCGGTGTAGCGGCCGGCTTCCTCGTCGTACTCGAACATGGGGAAGTCGACGACCCACAGCGGGCGCCAGGCGTTCTCGAACAGGCCCGTCTTGCGGCCGAATTCGCTGTGGCCGATCTTGACGCGCAGCGCGCCGATGGCGTCGTTCACCACCTTGGCACGGTCGGCGCCGAAGAAGAGAATGTCGCCATCTTGCGCGCCCGTGCGCTTGAGCAGCTCGGCCAGCGCGGCGTCATGGATGTTCTTGACGATGGGCGACTGCAGGCCCTCGCGGCCCTTGGCCACCTCGTTGACCTTGATCCAGGCCAGGCCCTTGGCGCCATAGATGGCGACGAACTGGGTGTAGGCGTCGATTTCGCTGCGCGACAGGGCGCCGCCGCCCGGCACGCGCAGGGCGACCACGCGGCTACCCGGGGTGATGGCGGCCTGCGAGAACACCTTGAAGTCCACGTCCTGCATGACGTCGTTCAGGTCGGTGAACTCGAGCTTCACGCGCAGGTCGGGCTTGTCCGAACCATAGAGACGCATGGCTTCGCCATAGGTCATCTGCGGGAAGTCTTCGGGCAGCTCGACGTCCTGGACCACCTTGAAGACGTGGCGGATCATCGACTCGAAGATCGCGCGGATCTCGGTTTCCGACAGGAACGAGGTTTCGCAATCGATCTGGGTGAATTCGGGCTGGCGGTCAGCGCGCAGGTCTTCGTCGCGGAAGCACTTGGTGATCTGGTAGTAGCGGTCGAAACCCGAGACCATCAGCATCTGCTTGAAGAGCTGGGGCGACTGCGGCAGCGCGAAGAAATGGCCGGCGTTCACGCGCGAGGGCACGAGGTAGTCGCGCGCGCCTTCGGGCGTGCTCTTGGTCAGCATCGGCGTTTCGATGTCGATGAAGCCCAGGTTGTCCAGGAACTTGCGGACCTCGATCGACACGCGATAGCGCAGCATGAGGTTGCGCTGCATCTGCGGGCGGCGCAGGTCCAGCACGCGGTGCGTCAGGCGCGTGGTTTCCGACAGGTTGTCGTCGTCCAGCTGGAAGGGCGGCGTGACCGAGGCGTTCAGGATCTCGATGTCGCGGCACAGGATCTCGATTTCGCCCGAGGCCAGGTCCTTGTTGACGGTGCCTTCCGGACGCTCGCGCACCAGGCCGGTCACGCGCACGCAGAACTCGTTGCGCAGGCGCTCGGCGGTGGCGAAGGACTCGGCGTGGTCCGGATCGAACACGATCTGGGCCAGGCCGGCGCGGTCACGCAGGTCGATGAAGATGACGCCGCCATGGTCGCGGCGGCGATGCACCCAGCCGAACAGGGTAACGGTCTGGCCGAGATGTTCGCGGCAAACCTGGCCGGTGTAGCACGTACGCATGCGGGATGACTCCGTAATGGTTGGAACCTGCCGGCGCGGACCGCGCGACGGAGGGCAATGATGATTCGATTGTAGGGGCGCCGTGTTTCAGGACACGGCGCGGTCATTCAGCGATCCGCGCTCACGACGCGCTGGGCGCCGCGGGCGTGGTGGCCGGAGCCGGGGCCGCGGCAGGCGCGGGGGCCGCTGCGCTCTGGGCTGCCGGCTTGGCGTCAGCCGCGCCGGCGGTGTCGCCACCGGCCTTGGCTGCGCCGGCGGCATTGCCGCCGCCGCTGCCGTTATTGCGGAAATCGGTCACATACCAGCCCGAGCCTTTCAGCTGGAAGCCGGCAGCCGTGACCTGCTTGGCGTAGGTGGCCTGGCCGCAGGACGGGCAGACCGTCAGCGGGGCATCGGACATTTTCTGCAGCGTATCCTCGGCATGGCCGCAGGCGCTGCAACGATAGGCATAGATAGGCACGGTCTTGGCTCCCCGGCGCGCGGCGCCGGTGCGCGCCCGCGGAGGGCGGGGCGTTCGCAAAAAAATCGGGAAAACAGGGGATTTTAGCGGGTTTTGCCCCGCGCGATGGCAGCCGGGACGCCGGCCCCGGCCACCTGTGCCGCCGCCCCCGTGCTCAGACCGGCAACAGGAACATCAGGGCGGCGACGGCAGTCGGCCCCAGGGCCGCCAGGAACAGCCGGCCGGCCGAGATCGTGCCGCCCGGGAATGCGCCCTTCAGGATCGCGAAACCCGCCGGATTCGGCGCGTTGGCGATGACGGTCAGGCCGCCGCCCGTCACGGCCCCGGCCACCAGCATGAGCCGCCAGGCTTCCGAGGTGCCTTCGACCAGCGAGCCGAGGTAGGTCAACGCGGCGTTGTCGGTGACGGCCGTGAGCGCCGTGGCCCCCCAGAAGAGCACCGTGGGCGACAGGCCGCCCAGCAGATCCTGCAGCCACCACTTCTGCAGCCCGCCCAGCACGACCAGCCCGGCCAGGAAGAACCCGACCATCAGGCCCTCCTTGATCATGAGCCGCGACTGGTAGCGCTTGTAGGCCTCGCAGAAGCCGATGAAGAGCATGAGCAGGCCCAGGAACAGCGGCGGATGGTGCGCCGACAGCACGATGCCGACCAGGAAGACCAGGTGCACCACGATGACGGCAAAGGGCACGGGCAACTGCTTGGGGTCGGCGCCGTGGCGCGGCGTGGCGCGGCGGTCTTCGCCCACGTCGCCATCGAGCAGGGCGCGCCGCGCGACGAGCGTCAGCACCAGCGCATTGAGGGTCACCGCCACGGCCGCGCGCCAGCCGAAATGCGTGGCCATGTAGCCCGAGTCCCAGCCGAAGGTACCGGCCACCATCAGCACGGGCGGCGCGGCGTAGGCCGTCAGGACGCCGCCGATGGAGATGTTCACGAACAGCACGCCCAGCGCCAGGTACTTGAAGCCTTCCTGTCCGGGGCGCTGGAAATAGGCCCCGCGCAACAACAGCGCGGCCAACGTCATGGCGGCGGGCTCGGTGATGAAGGAGCCCGACAGCGGCACGACCGACAGGATCACGAAGAAGGTCGCCAGCTCGCGCTGCACCGGCAGCACGCGCGCGATGGCATGCACCACGCGTCCCACCAGGTCGATGATGGGCCGGCTGGCCGCCACCACCATGATGGCGAAGACGAAGAGCGGTTCGGTGAAGTTGCGCGTATCCAGGTACTCGACCATGGACGGCAGTCCTGTCAGCGCTGCCATGCCGACCAGCAGCGCGAAGGCCCAGATGCCGAAAACGGCCTCGACCTCGGACATGAAGTGCCAGACGCCGGCATGCGGACCGTTGCGATGGGCCAGGCGGGCGAAGACGGGAACCGAGAAGGTGTGCAGGACCGCCAGCGCGAACAGCGCGGTGGCGAGGTACTCCAGGGGGGTGGCTGCTGGCATGGTGTCGGGGTGCGCTTTTCCGGCGCCGGGAAAGGCGCGTCGTGATGCGTCATCGTTGGGGAAGCCTTGCCGCACTATACCGGCAGCGCACGCTCCCCGAAGCCGGGTCTATCCCTGAGGCGCCGCTCGGGCCGCGGGCTCAGGCCACGGATGCCAGGCTGTCCAGGTAGGCCTGGCACAGCGCTTCCATGCCCTGCCGGTCTGCCTCATCGAAACGGCCGGGCACGGGGCTGTCGACATCCCACACGCCCAGCAAGGTGCCGCCGTGCCGCAAGGGCACCACGATCTCGGAACGCGATGCGGCATCGCAGGCGATGTGGCCCGGGAAGGCATGCACATCGGGCACGACCTGGGTCCGGCCCTGGCTGGCGGCAGCGCCGCAGACACCGCGCGACAGCGGGATGCGCACGCAGGCGGGCTTGCCGTGGAAGGGGCCGAGCACCAGTTCCGTGCCATCGAAGAAATAGAAGCCTGCCCAGTTCAGGTCGGGCAAGGCGCCGTAGACCAGCGACGCCAGGTTGGCGGCGTTGGCGATGCGGTCATGCTCGCCGTCGAAGAGCGCGCGGGCCTGCTGGATCAGCTCGGCATACTGGCCCGGCTTGTCGGGCGAAGAGAAGGAAAACGGTTCGAACATGAGGAGCGGGAACACCCAGAAGAGGCCGGACGACGTTGTGCGCGCCATCACCAGCGATGGCAGCGCAACTTTTCGCCAAAGGCGTATTCTCTTGGGTTTTCGGGCTGGCGGCTACCCGGTTGCGGCCCGGCCCGCACCCTTCGAGATCCGCCTTGGACCAGCCCCACGACCCCGCCTGCACCTATTCCGAACGCGCCCGCCTGCTGACCAGCTCGGCCATCCGGGAAATCCTGAAGATCACCGAAAGACCCGACATCATTTCCTTCGCGGGCGGCCTGCCCTCGCCTGACGGGTTTCCGGTGGACGTGGTGCGCGCGGCCTACGACAAGGTGCTGTCGACCCAAGGCCGCAGCGCCCTGCAATACGGCCCCACCGAGGGCTACGCGCCCTTGCGCGCCTGGGTGGCCGAGGACCTGAATCGCCAGGGCGCGCGGGTCGGCCCCGACAACATCCTGATCCTGTCGGGGTCGCAGCAGGGCCTGGACCTGCTGGGCAAGGTGCTGATCGATCCAGGCAGCAAGGTGCTGGTCGAAACCCCCAGCTATCTTGGCGCGCTGCAATCGTTCAGCCTGTACCAGCCCAACTATGTGTCGGTGCCCTCCGACGAAGGCGGCCTGCAGCCCGAGTCGCTGACGCCCGCGCTGGCCCAAGGCGGGCGCTTCCTGTACGCCCTGCCCAACTTTCAGAATCCCACCGGCCGCACGCTGGACCGCCAACGCCGCCACGCCCTGGTGGAAGCCACGGCCCGCCTGAACCTGCCGCTGGTGGAAGACGATCCCTACGGCGAACTGCGCTATGCCGGCGAGCCCCAGCCCGGACTGCTGGCGCTGGGACAGGAAGCCGGCGCGAACGTGATCCGCATGGGCTCGTTCTCGAAGGTGCTGGCGCCGGGACTGCGGCTTGGCTACCTGGCCGCCGCGCCCTCGCTCATCAACAAGCTGGTGCAGGCCAAGCAGGCCACCGACCTGCACACCGCCACGCTCACGCAGATGGCCGTGCACGAGATCGTGAAGGATGGCTTCCTGGCGGGCCACCTGCCCGCCGTGCGCGAACTGTATCGCCAGCAGTGCATGCACATGCTGGATGCGATGTCGGAGCACTTCCCCGAGACCGTGCGCTGGGACACGCCCGAGGGCGGCATGTTCCTGTGGGTGACGCTGCCCGCGCACATCGACAGCACGCGCCTGCTGGAGCAGGCCGTGGCGCGTGGCGTGGCCTTCGTGCCGGGCGCGCCGTTCTATGCGGGCGACCCGCAGCGCAACACCCTGCGCCTGAGCTTCGTGACGGTGTCGGAGGCACGCATCCGCGAAGGGGTGCGCATCCTGGGCGAGCTGATCTCGGCCTATCCGCAGGCCTAGCGCCCGCGCGCGTCATGCGCGCCCGCTCGGTCGGCCGGCCGCGGGGCGGCGGCACGCGGCGGCACCACAGGCAGGCCGGCCGAGCGGCGCAGCGTCTGCGACGGCAGTTCGCCGAACATGCGCTGGTAGTCCACCGAGAACTGGCTGGGATGCAGGAAACCCCAGCGGGCCGCGATCTCGCCGACGGTGGGCAGCGGCAGGCCGGGATTGCACAACTCCTGGCGCGCGCGGTTCAGCCGCACCATGCGCAGGTAGGCCACCGGGTTCATGTCCAGGACGCGATGGAAGACGTCCTGCAGGGTGCGCCGGCTGACGCCCAGTTCCAGGCAAACGTCCATCACGGTCAGGCGCCGGTGCACCGACGCCTCGATGAAGTCCCGCGCCCGGCTGGCCATGCGCCACGCATGCAGGTGCCCCAGGAAAGCGCGTCCGCCAGGCTCCTGCGCATCGGCGGCCGCGCCGAGTTCCTGCAGCAGCGCGCTCAGGGTCGCGCGTGCAAGACTGTCCTGCCAATCGGCGTTCTGGTCCGTCGACAACCACTGCGGCGCGGCTTGCAGGGCCTGCGACACCACCTGGCGCAGAAAATCCTGGTTGCGCAGATGCAGCAGGCCGCCCTGCGCCAGGCGGGGCGCCCACAGGGCCTCGTCCATGCCCAGCGCGGCACGCTGGAAGCGCTGCGCATCCACCAGCAGGAACGTGACCTCGGATTCGTCGCGCGTGTAGACGTCGAATTGCGAGGCGCCGGGCTGGAAGGCCACGGTGCCCGGTCCCAGTTCGCGCACGCCGACCCGCATCGCGGAGCGGTCGCTGGGCAGGAACAGCGTGACGAGATCATCCGGCATGGCAATCAGCCGCATGATCGAACGGCATTGCGATTCGCGGCAGAAGGAAAGGCCCGAGACCGCGAAGCGTTCGAACCTGCCGTGGTAGCTGCCGGACGCAGTCTGGTAATAGCGGCGCTCGACGCAATCGAGCATGGCCGCCTGCTGGCTGGCCTCGCCGATGTCGGTGCGGGTCAGGCTGGCAAGGCGATCCTGTGAGGCAACCTCGGCCAGGAATGAAGCGAGGGGCATGGCATCACCTTCTTCATGGGTGCGACCCGGCGGGTGTCGCTTCGGCGGCAAGAAAGGGGAGTGAATGGGCCATCATAGGATGGAACCTCACTCAGGGGAACACCCTTAGACCAAGCGACTGCGCCGCGACAGGAAGGCGTCGCGCCCCCGAAACCTGCCTGGCGGGCCGGATCGCACCGCCAAGCGGGCCTTGCGCCGTCAGTCCTTGCCGCGCAACCAGGCGGCCACGCCACGCCCCGCCGCCACGCCCTGCGCGAGGCAGGCAGTGAGCAGGTAGCCTCCCGTGGGCGCCTCCCAATCCGTCATCTCGCCCGCGCAGAAAACGCCAGGCAAGGTCCGCAACATGCCGGCCTCGTCCATGTCCGGGAAGCGTACGCCGCCGGCGGTGCTGATGGCTTCGTCCAACGGCCGGCAGGCCGCGAGACGCAGCGGCAGGCGCTTGGCCGCAGCGGCCAGCGTGGCCGGGTCGGCATAGCCTTCGGCGCCCAGGCATTCGCGCAACAGGCCCGCCTTGACCCCATGCAGGTTCAGGCGCGTGCGCAGGTGGCTGGACCAGGAGCGCGCGCCGCGACCGTGCGCGGCCTGGTCCCGCACCCAGGCTGCATCGCGGCCAGGCAGCAGGTCCAGGTAAAGCGTGGCGTCGCCGCGCGCCGCGATCTCGTCGCGCAGCGGCGCCGACAGGGCATAGACCGCCCCGCCCTCGATTCCCTGCGCCGTGATGAGCGCCTCGCCCACGCGCCACGCCAGCGGCGCATCCGCGGGCTCCCCGCCCACGGCGAACGCCACGGACTTCAGGGGTTCGCCAGCGTAGCGCGAGATGAAGTGCTCGCTCCAGGGCGTCTCGAAGCCGCAATTGGCCGGCACCAGCGGCGCCACCGACACGCCGCGTTCAGCCAGCCAGGGCACCCACGCGCCATCGGAACCCAGCCGTGACCAGCTTGCGCCGCCCAGGGCCAGCACCACGGCCCGCGCCGCCACCGTCACGGTGTCGGCGCCATGGCGGAACACCAGGGCGCCGTCATCGTTCCAGCCGGTCCAGCGATGCCGCATGTGGAAGCGCACGCCTTGCGCGCGCAGGCGGTGCAGCCAGGCGCGCAGCAAGGGCGCGGCCTTCATGCCTTCCGGAAAGACGCGGCCCGAGGAGCCCACGAAGGTGTCGATGCCCAAGCCCGCCGCCCATGCCTGGACCTCGCGGGCGCCAAACGCGGCAAGCACGGGCGACAAGGCCTGCTGCGCCGCGCCATAGCGCGTCAGGAAAGCAGGCTCGGGCTCACTGTGCGTCAGGTTCAATCCGCCACGCCCGGCCAGCAGGAACTTGCGACCCACCGAAGGCATCGCGTCGAAGAGCTGCACGGGCACGCCGGCTGCCGACAGGACATCGGCCGCCATGAGGCCGGCGGGGCCGCCGCCGACGATGGCGACGGGAATCTGGGAATCTGGCATGGGAACGGGAACGGACCGGCACGCGAGGCAGGCCGGCGGGAAAGACGGAAAGCGGATGTACCGGCATTAGACACGAATTCGGCCGGCCACCCGGGGCATCGCTCGAACAGGCTTTCTTGCGGCAGCCGTCGCGCGGCAAGCGCGCCAACTGATACAGTGCCCGCCAGCACATTTCCTTTCCGCCCCAGCCTGCTGCCCTCCCATGAAACCCACCCTCTTCATCCGCACACTCGTCTCCGAGGCGCATCGCGCCCGCATCGCCGAACATTTCGACGTCCTCTACGCCACCTCCGCCGAGGACATCGCCCGCACGCTGGTGGAATCCGGCCCGCGCATCCGCGCGGTGCTGACGACCGGCCTGATGGGCCTGACCGCCGCGCAGATCGACGCGATGCCGAAGCTGGAGGTCGTCTGCGCGCTGGGCGTGGGCTACGAGAACATCGATGTCGCGCACGCCCGCCAGCGCGGCATCGTGCTGGCCAACGGGGCCGGCACCAATGACGCCTGCGTCGCCGACCACGCCTTCGCGCTGTTGCTGGCCACGGTGCGCAACGTGCTGCCGCTGGACCGCCACACGCGCGACGGCGGCTGGCGCGCCACCGTCGCCATGCCGCCCGGCCTCACGGGCAAGCGCCTGGGCATCCTGGGCCTGGGCGCCATCGGCCGCCAGATCGCGCGCCGCGCCACGGCCTTCGACATGGAGGTGGGCTACCACAGCCGCCGCGCGCGCGACGACGCCGCGTATCCCTACTTCTCCGACATCCTGTCGCTGGCGCAATGGAGCGACATCCTGGTGCTGGCCGCGCCCGGCGGCCCCGCCACGCATCACATGGTGGACGCCCAGGTGCTGGATGCGCTGGGCCCGCAAGGCTATGTGATCAACGTGGCGCGCGGCAGCGTCATCGACACCGAGGCCCTGGCCAGCGCGCTGCGTGAGCGCCGCATCGCCGGCGCGGGCCTGGACGTCTACGAGAGCGAACCCGACGCGCCGGAAACGCTGCTGGGTTTCGACACGCTGGTGCTCACGCCGCACGTGGGGGGCTGGTCGCCCGAAGCCGTCAACAACTCGGTGCAGCGTTTCCTGGACAACACGCTGGGCCATTTCGCCGGCCGCGGCGTGGTGTCCGCCATCCCGGAATGACCCCTGCCCGCGCGGGCGCCGTTCAGGCGCCCACGTAGTCCCGGATATCCACGTCGTCGATCTGCGAGGGCGCCAGGTAGCGCTCGGCATAACGGCGGTAGACCCCCGACGTCAGGAAGAGATCGAACAGGTCGCCGTCGATGTGGCGCCTGCGCTTGAACGACGCCAGGATGCGAACGGCCTCGGACAGGCGCTTGGCTTTCTTGTAGGGCCGGTCCGAGGCGGTCAGGGCCTCGAAGATGTCGGCAATCGCCATGATGCGCGCGGGCACCGACAATTGCCGTTCATCCAGCCGGCGCGGATAACCGGTGCCCGTCAGCGTCTCGTGGTGCGTGCCGGCGTATTCGCCCACCCGGCTGAGGTTCGGCGGGAACGGCAACTGGTCCAGCATCACGATGGTCTGCACGATGTGCTCGTTGATCTTGTAGCGCTCCTCCGCCGTCAGCGTGCCGCGCTCGATGCTCAGGTTATAGAGTTCGCCGAAGTTGTACAGGTGATCCGGCACGTCCATCTTGAAGCCGTAGCGCGGGTCATAGCGCTGGGCTTCGGTGCGCGCGATGATGTGGTTGGGCTTGTCCTGCAGCAGCGTCTCCCGGGTCGGCAGCGCCGGCGCCGGCACGCCTTCCAGGCGGCTTTCCTCGTCGTGCGACAGGCCCAGGCGGTCATCGAAATGCCGCATCCAGGTCTGTGCGCCGATTTCCTTCAAGCGCGCGACCTGCTCGACGGGCATGGACTCGCTGCCGATATTGCACTCGGCCACCAGCGCGAAGTCCGCCATGAGCCGCGCACGCCGGGCCTCGTAGGCCGCCTGCAAGGCAGCCGGATCGCCCCCCTGCTGAACGCCTTCCAGTTGCGCGATGCGCGCATCGCGCAACAGCACCTCGAAACGCGTCCGGATTTCGTGGATGCGGTTGTGGAGCGTCTCCAGCTTGGTGGCCTTGTCCACCACGTGCTCCGGCGTGGTCACCTTGCCGCAGTCGTGCAGCCAGGTGCCGATCCGGAACTCGGTCCACTCGTCCTCGGTCTGGAAACTGAAGCTTGCCAAAGGCCCCTTCTGCACGTGACACGCCTCTTCCGCCAGCATCCGCGCCAGTTCCGGCACGCGCGCGCAATGCGCGCCGGTGTGCGCGCTCTTGGTATCGATGGCGCCTGCGATCAGGCGGATCAGCGACTCCATCAGTTCGCGCTGCTGGCGCAGCAGTTCCAGGTTCTCCAGTGCAATACCGGACTGCGACACCAGCGTCTGCACATAGCGCAGGCCGCTAGGCGCGAAACTGCGGGCGGCCTCGCCCGCGGCGTCCCGCGCATTGACCAACGCCAGCACGCCCAGCAGCTTGTTGCCGCGCGCCAGCACCGGCACGGCCATGAAACCGCGCGGCAACTCGCCCAGAAGCTGCTGCTGCGCGGACAGATCGAAACCCGCTTCGCTGCCGGTCAGCAGCAGGGGGTCGTGGCTGACGGCGACCCAGGCGCAAGGGTCCGCCACGACACCAGCTTGCCAGCCGGCCCATGGCTTCGTCCAGCGCCTTGCTGCGTTCCCGTATGGCGGTCTTCATCGTGTGATGCGCGCGGCCCAGCAGGTCGATCTCATAGAAGACCGAGCGCACGGGCTCGTCGCCGCTGAAGTCCATGCGCTGGATGCGCTTGGATTCCCGCGTCAGCGCATCCAGCGTGCCGGCGATGCGGCGAGCCATCAGGAACACCAGCGGCATGCAGATGAGCAGCGTGATGGCGGCGAAGACCATGATGTCATCGCGCGCCTGCCGGATCCGGGCCGAATACAGGCTCATCGGCGAGAAGGCCACGACGTGCAGCGTATCGGCAGGCGTGATCGGCACCGCGCGATTGGCATAGGCGAAGTGCTCGCCCTGGACCTTGACGATGCGGCTGCCGTCGGCCTGGCTCAGCAAAGGGCCTGCCGCTGCGAAATAGGGATTGCCCAGGCCATCGACGGGCGCCAGGGTCGGTACGAGCTGGCCCACGAAACGCTGCTCGGCATGCGCGGCCAGCACCTGCCCGTCAGGGCCGGTGACGATGAGCCCGCCGTCCAGGCCCCGCAACGACGCCGCGGCGAATCCTTCCAGGCCGCGCAGGGCCACGTCCGCCCCGAAGACGCCCGCCCCGCCCTCCAGTGCCTGGGACAGGGTCAGGCCAAGATCCCGCAGGGAGTCGTAGACATAGGGTTCGCTGACCTGCAGGCCAGGCCGCGCACGCGCGGTCGTGTACCACTGGCGCGCTCGCGGCACGTAGGCGGCGCGCTGCTCATACTCCGCCAGCACGGCCTCGTCCTCATCGACGAAGGTCCAGGTTTCCCGGCGCCGGAAGTCCGGCGTATCCGGCATGATGTGGCGGATGGCGAAGGCGGTGCCCGGCGGCGCCTGCAGCACGGTGGTCACCTCCGGATCGGCGTGCACGCCGATCACCTGCAGGAATTCGTCGTTCTCCATGCCATAGAAGAAGCTATAGGCCTGCGGCGTGGCGCGCAGTGTGGCGATCAGCATGGGGACGAGCGAAGCGCGGTCCAGCCTGTCATGCAGGAAGAGCTGCCGGGTATTGCGGCGGGCCTGCTGCTCGACGGTGCGTCGCACCGTCTCCAGCGTCGCCTGCAGGGGATCGGCATTGCGCTGCGCCACTTGCGAGAACAGGGTCTGGGCGCTGTCGCGGGCCATCGTGTCGAACTTCGACGCGAGGATGCTCAGGGTGATCAGCGCGAGCAGGATGACGAACGCTGTCAGCAGGATGGTGGGCAGGAGATAGAAACGAACCTTCCACTTCGGCGGCGTGTGCATGTCGTGCCCCTGTGCGCGGCCCAAGCGAAAGGCTGCAGGTAGACCATCGTCTTGTTTTTTAGTGTTTCCGCAATACTAAGTTACTTTTCTGCCGGATTCATGACCTTTGTCTTGCAGGCGCCCAATGGGACGGCATGGGGGCGCAATGCATGCGCCGACACGCTGTGCACTACGTCTTGAAACAGCTGTGGCGCACGTGCCGAAACATCTGAAAAACCTACGGCCGGGGTATCGGATAGGCTTCAAACAATGCCTGACCGCAAGTCATCCAAGCCGCCATGCTGCAGAACAAGATCACCTCAGAGACACATGCTTTATCCCTCGACACGGACGTCACCGCAGCGGTCAGCGAGGACATCGCGCAATTGACCTCCCAGGGCGTTGCCCAGTCCCGGGAGCTCCAGGCCAAGGAAAGCCTGCTGGCACGCCAGCAGGAAGCCATCCGGCTGCGCACGGAAGACATCGCCCGCGGCACCCAGGCGCTGCACGATCAGCAGGCCACGCTGCTGCTGCAGAACGCCGAACTGGAAGCGCTGGTGCACGAGCATTTCGCCCTGCGCGAAGCAACGCACGAAGGCGCCCGGCATCTGCTGGCCATTGCCGACGCGGTGCGGCTGCGCCGCGACAGCCTGCTGGGACAGGACGGCGACCTGCTGGCCCCCGTGGCAGCCCGCCTGGATAACGCGCTGGAAGAGGCGGCAGTCCAAGACGCCCAGCTCGAGTCCTCCGTGCAGGCCGAGGCGCGCGCGCTGGCGCTCCAGCAGACCGACGCGGCGGCCGATCTGCTGGCCACGAGCCATCACTGGCGAAAACCCGTCGACCACGCGCCGCCCGACGCCAACACGCTGGCACGCCAGGGGCTGGCCCAGGTGCTGGCCGACATGCGCCAGGTGGGGCTGGCGGTGGCAGTGAGCTGTCAGGCGGGCCGTGCCCGGATCGCCCGGGTGCAGGTGGGACTGGGCCTGTTCCTGCTGGGCCTGCTGGGCGTCGTCGGGATGATCGGCCTGGACCGCTGAGGCGGTTCCGGAACGCACAACCGTCTCGACACCCCTCTCAAAAGACTAGGGATTTCCCTGAGACCTCCGCGCGACGCCAGGTCGGCGCGGCGAGGTTTTCCCTCGGAAAACACCTGAGCAAGAAAAAAATTCGTGATCCCTGGCGAATTTATATCGTTTTGCGCGTGAAAGACGCGGACTTTTAATACGTCCATCGTCCACTCAACAAGCCGCGCCCACCATGTCCCCCGTCGGTCTACGCATCCTCGCTCGACCCGCCTCGCCTTTCCCCGCGACCCTTCCCAGCCAGTTTGCCGAGGTGGGCTCCGCCCAGATCAGCGACTGCATGAATCGCCTGTATGGCGTGGTGGGCCTGTCCCCCCGTCACGCGCCGACAGCCGCCCGCATGGCCGGCGTCGCGATCACGGTCAAGACCCGTCCGGGCGACAACCTGCTGATCCACAAGGCCATCTCGCTCGCCCAACCCGGCGACGTGATCGTGGTCGACGGCGCCGGCGAGCTGACCAACGCGCTGGTCGGCGAACTGATGGCCATGGATGCCCAAGGCCGCGGCGTGGCCGGCTTCGTCATCGACGGCGCCATCCGCGACGCCGATGTCTTCGCCCGCGAGGCGTTCCCCTGCTTCGCACGCGGCGTCTCGCACAAGGGCCCGTACAAGAACGGCCCCGGTGAAATCAACGTGCCCGTGAGCGTCGGCGGCCAGGTCGTCAACCCCGGCGACGTGGTCGTGGGCGACGCCGACGGCGTGGTCGTGATTCCGGCCGACGTGGCCGAGGCCGTGCTGGCCCTGGCCCTGAAAAAGGAAGCCGACGAGGCGTCCATCAAGGAGAGGATCCGCGCCGGCACCTATGCCAAGCCGTGGATGGACAGCGCCCTGGCCGCCCTGCAGGGAGGCAAGTGATGAGCACCCCAAGCATCGTCTCGGACCGCATCCGCTGCATCAAGCTCTCGCCCAGCGTCGCCGCCCGCGCCATCATCGCCGACCTGCGCGAGCAGGGCCGCGAGATCATCGACCTGACCATCGGCGAACCGGACTTCTCGACCCCGCCCCACATCATCGACGCCGCCAAGCGCGCGATGGACGCCGGCCAGACCAAGTACCCGACGTCCCAGGGCACCACGGCGCTGCGCCGCGCCGCGCAGGCCCGCATCAAGGAAGACGTCGGCCAGGACTACCCGATCGCCCAGATCATCGTCAGCACCGGCGCCAAGCAGGTGATCTTCAACGCCCTGGGCGCCACGCTCAACGACGGCGACGAGGTCATCATCCCCGCGCCGTTCTGGGTGTCCTACCCCGACATGGTCGTCGTCAACGGCGGCGTGCCCGTCGCGGTGGCCACCACGCCCGAGCAACAGTACAAGCTCACCCCCGAGGCGCTGGAAGCCGCCATCACGCCGCGCACCAAGTGGCTGATGATGAACTCGCCCAGCAACCCCACGGGCGCGCTTTACACTCGCGAAGACCTGGAAGGCCTGGCCGAGGTGCTGAAGCGCCATCCGCAAGTCTGGCTGATGACCGATGACATCTATGCGCGCCTGAACTTCACCGGCGAGCCCACCGTGCACCCGGTGCAGGTGGCGCCCGAACTGGCCGCGCGCACGCTCATCATCAACGGCGTATCGAAGGCCTATGCCATGACCGGCTGGCGCATCGGCTACGGCGCCGGCCCCGCCGACCTCATCAAGGCGATGGCCGTGCTGCAGTCGCAAAGCACCTCGGGCGCCTGCTCGATCAGCCAGGCAGCCGCCGTGGAAGCCCTGTCGGGCCCGCAGGACTGCGTGCGCGAATTCGCCGGCGTCTTCCGCCAGCGCCGCGACGCCGCCGTCGAGCGCCTGTCGCAAGTGCCCGGCCTGAAGGTGGTCGTGCCCGATGGCGCGTTCTACGTCTTCCCGGACTGCAACGGCCTGCTGGGCAAGACCACGCCGGACGGCAAGGTGCTGGAAAACGACACCGACGTGACCCATTACCTGCTACGCGAAGCCGGCGTGGCCGTCATCGACGGGCATGCCTATGGCGCGCCCGGCACGTTCCGCCTGTCGTTCGCGGCCTCCCTGGACGACATCGAGAAAGGATGCGAAGGTATACGCGCCGCGTGCGCCCGCCTGAGCTGATCCACAATCAACCGGCGGCCGATGGCTGCCCATATCAAGGGGAAACACCATGACTTCGAAGTTCCTGACCGCCGCCCTCCTGGCGGGCGCGGCCCTCCTGGGCAGCGCCGGCGCCCACGCCGACCAGCTGGCCGACGTGAAGCAGCGCGGCACGCTGCTGTGCGGCACGCTGGGCACCTCGCAACCTTTCAGCTTCCAGGACAACGCCACCCGACAGCTGATCGGCTATGACGTCGACATCTGCAAGCTGGTCGCCGACAAGCTGGGCGTGAAGGTCGAATACAAGCTGCTGTCGGTGGCGGCCCGCGTGCCGGAACTGAACGAAAGCCGCGTGGACATCCTGGCCGCCAACCTGGGCTACTCGCCCGAGCGCGCCGAGCAGATCGCCTACTCGCACCGCTACTACACCAGCCCGCAGAAGCTGCTGGTGCGCGCCGACTCCAAGATCACCGACGTCGAAGGCCTGAAGGGCAAGCGCATCGGCGCCACCAAGGGTTCCAGCTCGGAGCGCGAGATCAAGGCCCGCCTGCCGGAATCACGGGTGATCGGCTACACCGACAGCTCGGCCGCCTACCTGGCGCTGCAGCAGAAGAAGACCGAAGCCCAGTTCGCCTCGGAACTCGTGCTGGCCCGCCTGGTGCTGCAAAGCCCACCCACCTCGCCCGTGAAGGTGCTGGACCGCGCCGTGTTCGACGAGGACTGGGGCCTGGGCGTGCGCAAGAGCGAGCCCACGTTCCTGAACGCCGTGAACAAGATCCTGGAAGACGCCGAGCAGTCGGGCGAAGCGACCAAGCTCTTCGACAAGTGGTTCGGCCCGGAATCGCCCTACAAGCTGGAGCGTTCGTTCAAGTTCGGCCCCATCGGCGGCTAAGCCAAGGCTGATCCCGTCCTACCCGGTCGCGCCGCCTGATCGCGGCGCGACCGCTGCCTCTGTCCCATCATGTTCCTGACTTCCGCCCAACTCCTGCAGCTCTGGGACGGCATGCTCACGACGGTGCAATTGTTTGCCGTGTCGTGGGTCATGGCGTTCACGATTGCCGTCACGCTGGTCGTGGTGCGCTCGACCAATGTCGCGGCGGCCCGCTGGTTCGTCGACGCCTACGTCGAATACCACCGCAACGTGCCGCTCCTGGTGCAAGTGCTGTTCTGGTATTTCGGCATGCCCGAGCTGCTGCCTGAAAGCTTCCGCAGCTGGCTCTACCAGCACAACGCCGAACTGTCGCTGGCGGCCATCGCGCTGTCGCTGGGCTCGGCCGCCTACATCGCCGAAGACATCCGCAGCGGCCTGCGCGCCATCCCGTTCACGCAATTCGAGGCCACCCGCGCGCTGGGCGCCAGCTATCTGCAATGCATGCGCCACGTCATCGTGCCGCAGGCCCTGCGCATCTCGATCCCGCCGCTGGTCAGCCGCGCGCTGCTGCTGTTCAAGAACACCAGCGTGGCCATGGCCATCGGTGTCGTCGAGCTGACCTACCAGGCCCGCGAGATCGAGAACGAGACCTACCGCACCTTCGCCACCTTCGGCGCGGCCACCATCATGTACCTGCTCGGCTCCTTCCTCATCATGTTCATCGGCTCGCGCGTCTATGCCCGCTACAACCTGGGCAGGAGGACCGACCGTGCTTGATATCGTCTCGCAATACTGGCCCATGCTGCTGGTGGGCCAGTATCCCAACGGCCCGCTGGGCGGGCTGGCCATGACGCTGCTGCTGGCCATCTGCGGCCTGCTGCTGTCGCTGCCGCTGGCGCTGCTGATCGCCATTGCCCGCACCTGCCCCTTCCGCATCCTGCGCACGCTCAGCGCGGGCCTGGTCCACACCGTGCGCGGCATGCCGCTGCTGATGCTGATCTTCTGGGCCTATTTCGCCGTGCCCAAGCTCACGGGCGAAGCGGTCAGCGGTTTCACCACCCTGGTGGCCGCGCTGGTCATCTATGAAAGCGCCTACCTGTCGGAAGTGATCCGCTCGGGCATCGAAGCCATCCCGAAAGGCCAGATCGAAGCCTCGCGCTCGCTGGGCGTGGGCTACTGGACGACGCTGCGCCGCGTCATCCTGCCGCAGGCGCTCTTCAACGTGCTGCCCAGCATGACCAGCCAGTTCGTCTCCACCGTCAAGGAAACGTCGCTGGGCTATGTCATCAGCGTCAACGAACTCACCTTCGCGGCCAACCAGGTCAACAACATGGTGCTCACCCAGCCGCTGCAGGTCTTCGGCGTGCTGGCCATCATGTACTTCCTGGTCTGCTTCACGCTCAGCCGCGGCCTGTATGCATTGGATGTCCGGGTGCGCCGCGCGCGCGCGCTGGTCTAGATAGAGAACCCGTCATGATCAAGCTCGAAAAAATCAACAAGTGGTACGGCGAGAACCATGTCCTGAAGGACGTGGATTTCGAGGTCGCGCGCGGTGAAGTCGTGGTCGTCTGCGGCCCGTCCGGCTCGGGCAAGTCCACGCTCATCCGCACCATCAACCGCCTGGAGCCGATCCAGGGCGGCAGCATCCATGTGAACGGCCAGGACGTCTACCAGAAAGGCCTGAACATCAACAAGCTGCGCGAAGGCATCGGCTTCGTCTTCCAGCAGTTCAACCTGTTCCCGCACATGACCGTGCTGGACAACGTCCTGTTCGCGCCGGTCAGCATCCAGAAGAAGTCGCGCAAGGAAGCCACCGCCACCGCGCACGCGCTGCTCGAGCGCGTGGGCCTGGCGCACAAGGTCGACGCCTATCCGGGCAACCTGTCCGGCGGCCAGCAGCAACGCGTGGCCATCGCGCGCGCGCTCGCCCTGCAACCGCCCGTCATGCTGTTCGACGAGCCGACCAGCGCGCTGGACCCGGAAATGGTGGGCGAAGTGCTGCAGGTCATGAAGTCGCTGGCCAAGGACGGCATGACCATGGTCTGCGTGACCCACGAAATGGGCTTCGCGCGCGACGTGTCGGACCGCGTGGTGTTCATGGACGGCGGCGCCATCATCGAAAGCAACACGCCCGAGCGCTTCTTCACGGCGCCCGAGCATCCGCGCGCGCAGCGCTTCCTGCAGGATATCCTGTCCCCCCGCGGATAAGGCCCCATGCGCCGCGCGTCCGGGCGCGCGGACATTGGTGGTAAGGTTGGCGCTTTCCAACCGCAAGCCCCCACGTCCGCGATGTACACGCTCAAGCAGATGGAAGCGTTCTACTGGAGCGCCGTGCTGGGCAGCTTCAGCGCCTCGTCGCAGAAGCTGCACACCACCCAGTCGGCCATCGCCAAGCGCGTGGCCGAACTGGAATCCTTCGCCGGCGGCGCGCTGCTCAACCGCCAGAGCCGCGCGCTGACGCTGACCGCCCAGGGCCGCAAGCTCTTCGACCTGGCCGGCGAGATGCTGGAGCTCAACACCCGCATCGCCCTGCGCATGGGCGACGCCCACACGCTGGAAGGCACCGTCAGGCTCGGCACCACCGAGCTCATCGGGCTCACGTGGCTGGCCACCCTCATCGACCAGAGCACCCGGCGCTATCCGCGCCTGCAACTGCTGCCCGAGATCGACGGCGGCATGACGCTCTATAAACGGCTGGCGGAAGACTCGCTGGACGTGGCGCTGATGCCCGGCCCGTTCTGGAGCTATGAATACGACTGCGTGCCGCTGGCCTCCATCCGCAACGTCTGGATGGCCAGCCCGCGCCTGGGCATCGACACCAGCCAGGTGCTGTCCCCCTTCGACCTGGTGCAGCATCCCGTCATTACCCAGCCCACCAACTCGGCCCTGACGCACCTGTACGACGCCTGGTTTGCCGAGCAGGGCATGGGCGTGAAGCGCGTGCTGACCTGCAACAGCCTGGGGCTGGTGGCGCAACTGACCATGCTGGGGCTGGGCATCAGCTACCTGCCGCCCTCGTATTTCGCGCCGCTCACGAGCCGGGGCGATCTGGTGCAGCTGAAGGTTGCCCCCGACCTGCCGCAGGTGCATTACTACGCCGTCTACAAGAAGACCGTCATGAGCCCCCTGGTGGCGAAGGTGATCGAGATGGCGCAGGAAGTCTGCAATTTCGAAGGTGGCGGCAGCTTCATCGGGCCTGCGCAGGCTCACGCCCGCTGAAAGGCCGCTCTCTCCGCGGTTGCCGCAAGACCCGCGCAAGACCCGCGCCGGCGGCGCCAGGCGGCGCCCGTCACGCAACGCCTGCCTTACTTATACAGGCAGGCCTTTGGCGCGCAATATCGCGTCGAACCGTTCCGGATCCGTCGTACCCGCCCGATTGCCCGCGCGGATCTGCGCTTCCTTTTCCAGGTGCAGGCGGGTGCGACGCAACACGTCCCGTGCCTGGGCGGCCGGCACCGCAATGACGCCATCCGCGTCGCCCACGATCACGTCACCGGGCGAGACGGCCAGTCCCGCGCAGGCGATGGCGACATTGATTTCTCCAGGCCCGTCCTTGCTGGGTCCCCGGTGCGTGTGACCCTTGGCAAAGATGGGCATGCCCGGCTCGGCCCACTCCACCCGGTCACGGATGGCGCCATCGATGACCAGGCCCGCCAGGCCCCGGGCCATGCAGGTGGTGCGCATCAGGCCGCCCACCAGCGCCTGCGTGAGATCGCCGCCCCCGTCGATCACCAGCACGTCTCCCGGGCGCACCATCGCGAGTGCCTTGTGGATCATCAGGTTGTCGCCCGGCCGCACGCGGACGGTAAAAGCGTTCCCGCACAACACGGTTTCCAGCCCCGCGTGGTATTGGCGCAAGCCCAGGGTGCCCACATTCCGGCTCATGGCGTCGCCAATCGCGGCCACGGGCAACGCGCGATAAGCGTCCAGCGTCTCGGCGTCGACCCCTGCCGCACGCGGATGGATGCGGTAACCCGCGGGCCACTGGATGGAAGAAGAATCGGCAATCACGTCACTGGTCTCCGTGGCGGCCGCGGGATATCCACCCGCGGCCAGGTGCTTAAAACTGGATGTCGGCCTTCTTGACGAGATCGCCCCACTTCTTGCGATCGGCCTCGAGGAATGCGGCGAACTGCGCCGGGGCGCTGCCCACGGGTTCGATGCCGTCGCGCTCGAAACGCTGCCGGATCTCCGGATCTGCCAGCACGCGCGCCATCGCCTGCTGCAAGGTCTTCACCGCGGAGGCAGGCACGCCGGGGCCCGTGCACAGGCCGGTCCAGGGCGAGGGATTGAAGCCGGGCAGGCCCGACTCTTCGGTGGTCGGCAGTTCCGGCAGGCCGGGCAGGCGACGATCGCTGGCCACCGCCAGCGCTTTCAAGGTACCCGCTGAAATATAGGATGCGGAGCTGACAGCCTGGTCGAACATGAGCGACACGAGGCCGCTGGTCAGATCGACCATCGCCTGGCCGGCGCCCTTGTAGGGCACGTGGACGATGTCGATGCCCGCCTGCGCGCGCAGCATTTCCCCTGCCAGGTGCGCCGTCGTGCCGTTACCCGATGAGGCGAAGTTGACCTTGCCCGGGTTGGCCTTGGCGTATTGCAGGAATTCACCCACGTTGGAAACGGGCAACTGCTTGCTGACCAGCATGAGATAGGGCGTGTTGCCAATCTGCGTGACCGGCGTGATGTCCTTGACGTCGAAAGGCATGCGAACGGGCAGGAACGGCTGGATCGACAGCGTGCCGGTGGTGCACATGAACACCATATGGCCATCGGGGGCAGCCTTCACGACGGCGTCAGCCGCGATATTGCCGCCCGCGCCAGGGCGGTTCTCGACCACCACCGACTGCTTCAGCTCGGCCTCGAGCTTGGGCGCGAGCAGGCGGGCGATGATGTCGTTGGAGCCGCCCGGCGCGAATCCCACGATCAGCCTGACGGGCTTGCTTGGAAAGTCGGCGGCACGCGCGAACGGCGTTGCCACCGTGAACATCGCCGCGATGGCCGCTGCGCCGGAAATGCGTTTCAAGATTGCCTTGGCTGGCATATTTTTCCCCTTGTCGTTGAGATGGTTTTGTGAAATCAACCCAGCTGTGCGCGAGCCTGGGCAATGCGCCGACACCCCTCTTCCAACACCGCTACGCTGGCGGCGAATGAAATGCGGAAATTCGTGTCCACGCCATAGGCGGAGCCTTGCAGCACCGCCAGATTCTGGGCATTGAGCAAATGCAGCACCCATTGCTCGCTGTTTTCCAGCCGGGAGCCATCCGGCAAGGTGGCGCCATACAAGGCATCGCACGCCGGAAACACATAGAAGGCGCCTTCCGGACTGGCGCAGCGGATGCCATCGATGGCATTGAGCGCCTCGACCACGCGGTCCCGCCGCGCCTGGAAGCGTTCGCGGCTTTGCGCGATGAAATCCTGGGGACCGGTCAACGCGGCCAACGCCGCGGCCTGGCTGACGGAGCTGGGATTGGAAGTGCTTTGCGACTGCAGCTTCGTCATGGCCTTGACGAGGGCGACGGGCGCGCCCGCGTAGCCGATGCGCCAGCCCGTCATGGCATACGCCTTCGACACCCCATTGAGCGTCAGGGTGCGCGCCCTGAGCGCGGGCTCGACCTGCGCCAGGGTGTGGAAGACACGACCGTCATACAGCAGGTGCTCATAGATATCGTCGGTCAATATCCAGACGTGGGGATGCCTGAGCAGCACCTCGGCCAGCGCCAGCAGGTCGGCCTTCGTGTAATTGGCGCCGCTGGGATTGTTCGGCCCGTTCAGGATCAGCCAACGGGTATTCGGCGTGATGGCGCGCTCAAGCGCCTCGGGCTGAAGCCGGAAGCCATCCTCCGCCCGCGTGTCGACGATCACCGGCGTGCCGTTTGCCAGCAGGGTGATGTCCGGATACGAGACCCAGTAGGGCGCCGGCACGATGACTTCATCGCCGGTATCCACGGTCGCCATGATCGCGTTGAAGATGATCTGCTTGGCCCCTGTACTGACGATGATTTCATCGATGCCGTAATCCAGCCCGTTCTCACGCGCGAACTTGGCCTGGATGGCTTCGCGCAACGCAACGGTGCCCGCCACGTCGGTATAGCGCGTCTGCCCCGCGTTCATCGCGCGGAAGGCCGCTGCGCGGATGTGCTCGGGCGTGTCGAAGTCGGGCTCGCCCGACGTCAGGCTGACGATATCCCGCCCCTGGGCACGCAACTGGCGGGCATGTTGCCCGGCCATGGAGCTGGGGGAGGGTTTGATTCGCTGAAGCCTTTCCGCAAGACGCATTGCCGATCCTGAATCCGTTGAACAGTGTCAGGATTATCGATACGATCAGCCTCGTCGGGTTAGCGAGTAATCGGCATACCCGGCCATGCCAAATTGGCAGGATGCCCGGTACGCGCCGCGTACAACCGACTCTGCAGCAATGAATCCCACCTTCAAACAGCTCGAGGCCTTCTATCTCAGTGCGAAACTGGGCAGCCTGAGCGCCGCCGCCGCCACGCTGCACACCACGCAATCCGCCATCTCCAAGCGTGTCGGCGACCTGGAAGCCGAACTCGGCGAGCGGGTGCTCCACCGCAGCAACGCAGGCATCAGCGTCACGCCGGTAGGGGAACGCCTGCTACCCATGGCGGAAGAAGCCTTGCGCCTGCGCAAGCGCATGGCGGAGGCCTCGGGCGGGTCCTCCCCGCTCGCGGGCCGGATCCGTATCGGTGTCACCGAACTGACAGCCTTGACCTGGCTTGGCGCACTCATCAGCGCACTGAGCCGCGAACATCCCGGGCTCACGCTGGAACCGCGCGTGGCGCCCGGGCTGCAACTGATCGAACAGTTGCGTCAGCATGAACTCGACATGGCCATCGTGCCCGGCAACTATTGGGGCGACGAGTTCCGCCTGATCAGCGTCGGGGTCGTGGAGAACCTGTGGATGGCGAGTCCGGCCCTGGGCGTGCCCGACACGCCGATGCGGCCGCGGGATTTCGCGCTCTACCCATTCCTGGAGCAGTCGCATGACTCCAGCAAGAGCCGGTACTACCGTCCCTGGCTGGAAGAACATGGATTCCAGTTCAATCGTGTCTTCTCGACCAACAGCCTGGCGGTGCTTGGCGAGTTGACCATCGACGGCTTTGGCATCAGCCAGCTGTGCCCGGCCTATTTCCGCCCTGAACTGGATGCCGGGCTGCTGAGGATCGTCTACAGCCATCCCATGCCTCCGCCCATGACCTACAGCGCCGTCTTCCACCAGGACACGCTGGACGAAAGGAAGGAGATCATTGCCCGGCGGGCATCCGAGCTGTGCGATTTTTCCCGGCGCCGGCGCTTGACCGGTTGACCGCGGGCGTCGGGCATGGCGGCCTCGCCGGGTTCGGCGCCAGTCGCGTTACGCGACGATACTGACTTTTCACCGCTGTAAGCGGTTGAATCAATCTGCCCCATCGCGCGCGCGGCCTCCTAAGATGCTGGGCATGATTGCACCTGCCTCCCCCCCCGTCCGCCCTTTTCCCCCACCCCGTTCGATGCGTTCCCGCTGGCAGCCGCGCCTGCTTGCCGCCGCCCTGGCGGCCGCCTGCGCCGGTCCCGGACTCGTGCTGGCCGATACCGTCTGGCTGCAGAACGGCGACCGCCTGAGCGGCAAGATCCGCCTGCTGGACGCCGGCAAGCTGAGCCTGGAGACCGATTACGGCGGCACCATCACGCTGGACTGGAAGAAGGTCAAGACGCTGGAGAGCAGCGAAGAGATCCTGGTGCGCGACGAAGCCCTGAAGGACGAATACCTGGCCAAGCTGCAACGCGCAGAACCCGGGCATGTGATCGTGGCCACCAGCGAAACGCAGCAGACCAAGCCGCTGCCCGAACTCGACCAGGTCATGCGCCCGCGCCCCTTCATCAACGACGCCATCTGGAAAGGCTCCATCGACATGGGGCTGAATCACAAGACGGCCTCCACCAAGACCGAGGACTACAGGCTCGATGCCGACACCGAGTTGCGCCACGGCCGCTGGCGCCACCAGGGCTCGGTCGACTACGAGCGCAAGAAGGACAACAACCAACTCACCGGCGACAAGTACGCCCTGTCGGCATCCAGCGACCACTTCATCAGCGACAAGTTCTTCTGGCAGGGACGCGGGCTGTACCGCCGCAACAAGATCGAGGACCTGTCGCGCCAGGCGGGCCTGGGCACCGGCCCGGGCTACCAGTTCTGGGACGACGAACTGGGCGCGTTCTCATTGACCGGCCTGCTCGGCCGCATGAACTACCGCTACCGCGATGGCGCCTCGGACGAGTTCTACGCCGCCAGCGTGCGCTGGGACTACAAGCGCTATCTGTACAGCCAGCGCCTGGAGCTCTTCACCGCGGGCGAAGTAATGCGTCCGCTGGACAACGCGGCCGACATCAGCCTGGATGCCGCCGCCGGCGTGCGCTACCGCATGACCGACTGGGTGTCGTGGTTCCTGACGTACTCGCGCAACCAGGTAAGCGGCGGGCGCCAGAGCCTGAACGAGAAACGCGTCACGACCGGCCTGGGCCTGACCTGGTAGATCCGGGCCGGCACATGGTTATTCGAATTATTTATTTTGCGCATTATTTTTTGAATTTATCATGCAAAAAATGATTCGAACCCTGTGCTGGCGCCCTTCGTGGGACCAGCCGTCGCATGACGGAGCCCCCCCATGTCCAGCCTGCCAGGCGCCCTGCGCGGCGACGCGCCGCCCGCCACCGTTACGGCACAAGCGCCCATTGCACGGCGGCGCCTGCCGCAACCCCACCTCGGTGAGCGCGCGCTGGCCCTGATCTCCTGGGCCGTCCCCTGCCTGTTGCTGCTCGTGTGGGAAGGACTGGCCCGCGCGGGGTTTCTTTCCCCACAAGTCCTGCCGGCCCCCAGCCGCGTCCTCGACTCCGCGTTGGCGCTGATCCGTGAAGGCCGGCTGCTGACGGACCTGGGGGTCAGCCTGTTGCGGGCCATCGTGGGTTTCGCCATCGGCGGCGCCATCGGGTTCTCGCTGGGCACCGCGGTGGGCTTCTCCCGCCTGGCCGAAGCCTTCCTTGACCGCAGCATCCAGATGGTCCGCGCCATTCCCTTCCTCGCGCTGCTGCCGCTGGTCATCGTCTGGTTCGGCGTGGACGAAGGAGGAAAGATCTTCCTGGTGGCGCTGGGCGTGGCCTTCCCCATCTACATCAACACCGTGCTGGGCATCCGGCAGGTCGATCCCAAGCTGGTGGAACTGGGCCGCGTCATCGGGCTTGGCACCGGCCAGCTCATCCGCCGCATCATCCTGCCCGGCGCGCTGCCCTCGATCCTGACGGGCGTCCGCTACGCGATCGCCACCGCTTGGCTGGCGCTGGTGGTGGCCGAGACCGTCGCCACCACATCCGGCATCGGCTTTCTCGCCATGGACGCGCGGGAGTTCCTGCGCACCGACATCATCGTGCTGGCCATCTTGATCTACGCCCTCATCGGCGTGCTGGCCGACGCCATTGCCCGCCAACTGGAACGGCGGCTCCTGTCGTGGCACGCCAACTACGCCCGCAGGAGCTGAGCATGGGACAGACACACGCAGGTACCCAACGCGCGGACCGCGCGGTCCAGGTCCGGGGACTGGTCCGACGTTACGGCGAGCGCGCAGTCATCCAGCACCTGGACCTGGATATCGACCGCGGCGAGTTCGTCGCGCTCCTGGGCGAAAGCGGCTGCGGCAAGACCACGCTGCTGCGCGCGCTGGCGGGCCTGGACCCGGTGGACGGCGGACGCATTGCCGGCCCGCGCCAGCCCGCGGTGGTATTCCAGGAGCACCGCCTGCTGCCATGGGACAGCCTGTGGCGCAACGTCTCGCTGGGCCTGGCGGACGCGGAGGGGCGAAGCCGCGCGCAAGCCGCACTTGCCGAGGTCGGCCTGGGAGAGCGGCTCGAGGACTGGCCGCGCAATCTTTCTGGTGGCCAGGCGCAACGCGTGGCGCTGGCCCGCGCGCTGGTGCGCGAACCGCAACTGCTGCTGTTGGACGAACCGTTTGCGGCGCTGGACGCGCTGACCCGCATCAAGATGCATGGACTCATCCGGCAGCTGGTCGCGCGCCACCAGCCCGGCGTGCTTCTCGTCACGCACGACGTGGACGAGGCCATCGCGCTGGCCAGCCGGGCGCTCATCATGCGCGACGGGACGATCGCTGCCTCGTACACGATATCGCCGCAGGCCAACCTGCGCCGGAGCCATCCCGACGCCGTGGCGCTGCGCGACGCCCTGCTGGCCGAACTGGGCGTACAGGCCCCCGCCGCCCAGGCGGCCTGAGCCCCCCCGACTCCCCTTCCTGCTTGCCGCGCCTGCGCGGCGGGCCTCGCTCACCCTGGAGATACCCGCGACATGGCTGCACACCCCCTGGACCCCAACCGCTTGCGGCGCACCCTGCTCAAGGGCGCCGCCTCGGCGGCGCTGGCAGCGCCCGCCTGGCCCCTGCTCGCGCAGGAGAAACGACCGGGCCGCAAGACCGACACCGTGCGTGTCGGCTACGGACGCGGCGGCCTGCCGCTCATCGCCAAGCAGCGCGGCGAATTCGAAAAGACCCTGGCCGCGCAGGGCATCAAGGTGCAGTGGGTCGGCCCCTTCCCCAACCACGCCCCGTCGCTGCAAGCAGTCACCGGCGGCAGCGCCGACTTCGGTTTCTGGGGCAGCTCCACGCCCGCACTGGCCGCCATCATCGCGGGGTCGCCGCTCGTCTTCACGCAATTCGCCACCTATGAACCGCGCAGCACGGCCATCATCGTGAAGCCCGACGCCGGGATCCACCGGGTCGAGGACCTGGTCGGCAAATCCGTGGCGGTGAATCGTTCAGGCCTGGGAGAGTTCCTGCTGGTGGCGGCCTTGGAGAAGCACGGCATCGCGCGCGACAAAGTGCGCTTCGTCTACCTGAATCCGCCCGACGCGGCGCCCGCGTTCACGCAAGGCAAGGTGGACGCGTGGTCGATGTGGTCGCCGCAGGTCGACATCGCCCGCGAGGCCACCCAGGCGCGCGACATCTTCCTGGAAGGACGGGACCTGAGCTTCCTGATCGACTTCAGCTCGCTCCTCACCACGCGTCAGTTCGCCCAGGACAACCCGGCGCTCGTGCGCGCAGTCATCGATGCCTATGCCCAGGACGCCGCGTGGATCAACGGCAACACCCTGGCCGCGCAGACGCTGGCGCAGAAGGAAGGCGGCTATGCCGATGCGGTGCGCGACAAGCTGGTGGACTACCGCCAGCAGTGGGACTTCCACGAGGTGGACGATGCCGCCTTCCTGGACAAGTTCCAATTCGCCGCGGACTGGCTGTCCGAGCGCAAGATCCTGACGCAGGCCATCAAGGTGCGCGATCACCTGGTGCGCGTCTGACGCGGCTTGGCGGCGGCATGGGCGATCATTTCACCGCCACGCACTGGGGCGTCTACCTGCCCCGGGTCGAGGACGGGCGGGTCGTCGCGCTGACGCCCGCGCCCTGGGACGCCTCGCCCTCCCCCATCGGCGAGTCCGTGCCCGGGGCCATCGATGGCCCCGCCCGCGTGCGCAGGCCCGCCGTGCGAGCGGGCTTCCTGGACCCTGGCACTCGCCGCGCCAGCGCGGCCCTGCGCGGCCAGGACGCCTATGTGGAAGTGCCCTGGGACGAGGCGCTCGACCTCGCCGCGGGCGAGCTGGCGCGCGTGCGCGGCACGCATGGCAATGGCGCCATCTTTGGCGGCAGCTACGGCTGGTCGAGCGCGGGGCGCTTCCACCACGCGCAAGGACAGCTGCACCGCTTCCTGAACGCCTTCGGCGGCTACGTCGCCAGCCGCGACAGCTACAGCCTGGGTGCCGGCCGCGTGCTGATGCCGCACATCGTGGCCGACATGGACACGCTGCTGCGCGAGCACACATCCTGGGACGTGCTGGCAGAACATTGCGAACTGTTCGTCTGCCTTGGCGGCCTGCCGCTCAAGAATGCGCAGGTCAGCCCGGGCGGCGCCAGCGACCACCTGCTGCCCACCGCCCTGCGCCGGCTCTCCGAACGCGGCGTGCGTTTCATCAACGTGAGTCCCGTGCGCGATGACCTGCAGGGTGTCGCGCAGGTGCAATGGCTGCCCATCCGTCCCGGCGGCGACACGGCCTTCCTGCTTGCGATCGCCCATGTGCTGTTCCACGAAGGGCTGGCGGACGAGAGCTTCCTCGCCACCCACACCACCGGCTGGACGACGCTGCGCGACTACGTGCTGGGCCACGGCGACGGCCAGCCCAAAACGCCCGCCTGGGCCGCCTCCCGCACCGGGCTGGCCGCGCAAGACATCGCCGCGCTCGCGCGTGAAATGGCCTCGCGCCGCACCCTGATCAACACCGCCTATTCCCTGCAGCGCGCCTGGCGCGGTGAGCAGCCATTCTGGATGACGGTGGCCGTGGCCGCCTTGTTGGGCCAGATCGGCCTGCCCGGCGGCGGCTTCGGACTGGGCTACGGCTGCATGAACAACACAGGCAGCGGACGCGCGCCGTTCTCTGGCCCGCGCCTGCCCCAAGGACACAACCCGGTCCAGGACTTCATCCCCGTCGCGCGCGTGGCCGACATGCTGCTGCGGCCCGGCCAGGCCTATGACTACAACGGCCAGGCCTTGCGCTATCCCGACATCCGCCTGATCTATTGGGCAGGCGGCAACGCCTTCCACCATCATCAGGACCTGTACCGATTGGCGCGGGCATGGCGTCGCCCCGAGACCATCATCGTGCACGAGCAATACTGGACCGCCCAGGCTCGCCACGCGGACATCGTGCTGCCGGCGACGACGTTCCTGGAACGCGACGACATCGGCAGCAGCGCCTCGGACCGCTACCTGATTGCCATGAAGGCCGCGATCCCGCCCATTGCCGAGGCGCGGGATGACTACGCCATCCTGTCGGCGCTGGCGCGACGCCTGGACTGCGAGGAGGCGTACACGGAGGGCCGCGATGCGGGCGCGTGGCTGCGCCTGCTGTACGACGCCTCGCGCGAGCGCGCGCGGTCGCATGGCATCGAACTGCCCGCCTTTGACGCATTCTGGCAGGCCGGGCGGTTCGAAGTGCCCTTGCCCGCGCGCCCGATGGTGCTGCTGGAGGACTTCCGCCGCGACCCGGCGGCCTCGCCCCTGCCCACCCCTTCCGGACGCATCGAGCTGTATTCGGCGCGCATCGCGGGCTTCGGCTACGACGATTGCCCTGGCCATCCGGCCTGGTTCGACCCGCCCGGGACGTCCTATCCCCTGCACCTGTTGTCCAACCAGCCTGCCACCCGCCTGCACAGCCAGTACGACCATGGCGCGCTCAGCCGCGCCTCGAAGATCCAGGATCGCGAGCCGCTCACCATGAATCCGGAGGACGCCCGACCGCGCGGCATCGCCGATGGCGACATCGTGCGCGTGCACAACGGGCAAGGCGCTTTCCTGGCGGCGGCCCGCCTGAGCGAAGGCATCCGCCAGGGCGTGGTCCAGATCGCCACCGGCGCCTGGTACGACCCGCTGACGCCAGGCGCCGCGCGCGGCCTGGACAAGCACGGCAATCCGAACGTCGTGACGCAGGACATCGGCGCCTCACGCTTGAGCCAGGGCTGCGCCGCGCAGAGCACCTCGGTGGAGATCACCCGCTGGGACGGACCCTTGCCGCCGATAACGGCCTTCGTGCCGCCAGCCGGCATCGCCATGCCACCGCCACGGCGTTGAGCATGCAAGGCTGGCGCAAGGCCAGCCACAGGCAGGTCAGATCACGCTAAAGGCATGCGTGCCGTCGCGGCCCAACTGCTCGACCAGGCCAAACTCCCAGTCCAGGTAGCCCTGCATCGCCTCGCGCGGCGCATCCGTCCCCTCGTAGGGGCGACGGTAGCGGTCCGTGCGCGGCGAGGCCAGCCACTCCTCGCCCTGCCGCAAGGAATGGCCCGCCGCGACCCAGGCGGCAGTGCCGCCCTCCAGCACGAACACCGGCACATCGGTCAGGGCGCGGGCGTCGCGCGCGGCAAAGCGCGCCAGCAGGCTCGAGCCGCAGGTGAAGACGTAGCGATGCACGGAAGGCGAGGCCGCGAGCGCGGCGGCCAGCTGTGCACGCAATGCAAAGCCCGCGCCGGGGATATGTCCTTTCACATAATTGGCGCTGGTGGTGAAATCCAGCACTGCCGTGCCCCCCTCTTCCAGCCACGCGGCAAGCCGCCCGGCGTCGATGGTGTCGGCCTCGGGTGGCGGGGCAGCGTGACGCTGCCAGGGCCCGGCCAGGCGGGCCGCATCCTCGGGCACGGCATCGAGCACATGGACCTCCCAGCCCATCTGCGCCAGCCACGACGCGCTCATGTTGGCGCGCACGCCATCGTCATCGGCCAACACCACGCGCGCGCCGCGCACCGGCAAAACATGATCGGTCTCCTGCACCAATTGCCCGCCCGGCGCACTGGCGAAGCCCGGCAGGTGGCCGGCCTCGTATTCTTCGGGCGTACGCACATCCAGCCAATACACGTTGCGGTCCGGCGCCTCCAGCGTGGCCAGCGACGACCAGTCGACGCGCCGCACGCCCGCCTTGTCGGCCACGCGCCGTGCATCGGCGCGTGCCTGCACGCGCGTGGCTTCACTGGGCTCGGGGTGGCGGCGCGTTGCGCCACGGTCCAGCACCTGCCCGGCCAATGTCCAACCGATGGTGCCGTTGCGCAGCGCGCAGACCGGATTCGGAATGCCCGCGTTCACCAGGGACTGCGTGCCGATGATGCTGCGCGTACGTCCCGCGCAGTTCACGATGACGCGCGTGGCAGGGTCCGGCGCCAGTTCGCGAACGCGCAGCACGAGTTCCGCGCCGGGCACGCTGGTCGCGCCGGGGATGCTCATCGTGTGGTATTCGTCATAGCGGCGCGCATCCACCACCACCAGATCGGACCTCCCGTCGATCAGCGCCTTGACCTCCTCGGCGCCAAGCGAAGGCGTGTGACGCTCGGCCTCGACCCACTCACCGAAAGCCTTGCTGGGCACGTTCACATCCCGAAAGACCTCCCCGCCAGCGTCGATCCAGCCTTGAAGACCGTCCGCAAGCACATGCACGTTGCCGTAGCCCAGCGCCTTCAACACACCTGCCGCGCGCGGCGCAAGATCGCCGCTGACGTCGTCATGGCCGTAAACCACGATCAAGGTGTCGCGCCGGGGGATGCGCGACCACGCCTCCAGTTCAAGGCGCGACAAGGGAAAGTTTGCCGCCCACAACGGGTGCGCCTGGGCGTAGGGGTCTTCCTCTCGCACATCGATCAACGCGATCTCCGTGCCTTGCAGCAAGGCTCGACGGACATCCAGGCAGGACAGGGCGGACAGGGAATCGGCAGCTTGGCTCATGGGGTCACGATGTCTTGGAAAGGTCCCAGATATTGGGCAGGAAGTCGTTGGAATAACCGGAGATGAAGGGCTTGCTCGTACCGTCGGCCTCGTACACCGCGCGGCGCACCGCGCCGATGTTCGCGCCATAGACATGGATGCTGATGGACACCCTGTCCTCGTAGGCATTGCGAACCTGATGGATGTCGCCCACGCGCGGCGATACCGCCTCGACCTGGCCTGGCGACAGGCGCACCGCCGGCCCCGCCTGCGTCAGCGTGCCGTCGGGCGCCCGGCGAAAGGGTTGGGAATACTCGGCGCCACGCAACATGCCGATGAGTCCCCACACCGTATGGTCATGCACGGGCGTGCGCTGGCCCGGCCCCCAGACGAAGCTGACGACGGAGAAACGCTCCGCCGAATCGGCATGCAGCAGGTACTGGCTGTAGCGCTGGGGATGAGGCTGCGCACAAGACACGGGCAACCAGTCGTCGCGCGCCACCAGCCGTCCCAGCAACACCCCGCCGTCCCGCAGGATGGCGGCTTCTTCCGGCTTGCGGGCAAGCAGCCCAGCCAGGTCCTTGACGAATTCGCGCAACGGCGCGGCGGAACGTAGCGGTTCGATGTCGGGCATGTGCAGCGCCTGTCGTTTGGGATATGATTATTTTGGAAATTTTCAGAAGAAAATCATTCTTTTCACGCATGAAAATAGACGATATCGAGGCTTTCGTAGCGGTGGTGCGCTGCCACTCCCTCAGCCAGGCCGCGCAGGAACTCGGCCTCACCCAACCCGCCATCACCCGCCGTATCCAGAGCCTCGAGGAAGTCCTCGGCGTGGAACTGCTGGATCGGAACACCAAGCCGCCCAAACCCACTGAAATCGGCCTGCGCGTACGGGAGCAATGCCGTGCCGTTCTTCAGGAGATCGACACGCTGCGTGAACTGGTCGCGGCCGACCTGCCGCCTTCCGGCGGCTTGCGGCTGGGCCTGACGCAGGGCATCGGCGAAGTGGCCCTGCTCGACGTGCTGCAAGACCTGCGCAGCACGTGGGAAGGGTTGTCGCCCCAGGTTGCCACGGGCCTGAGCGGGCGCGCGCTGCTCGAACGCGTCGAACGCGAGGAACTCGATGCCGCCATCGTCTTCCTGGCGCGCGGCATGCAGATCCCCAAATCGCTGGAGGGCCGCCGCCTGGCCTCGACCCGGCTCGTGGTGGTGGGGCGCCGCGCGGACTGGACCCGCAAGCAATACACGCTGGCGGACTGCAGCGCCCACGGCTGGGCGCTGAACCCCGATGGCTGCGGTTTCCGCGCCAGCCTGAAGCGCGCGCTCGCCGCGCAGAGCCTGCCTTTCCACGTGAAGCTGGACACCTATGGCCGCGACCTGCAGTTGCAGAGCGTGGCGCAAGGCCAGGGGCTGGGCCTGGTTCCCCTGCCCCTGCTGGCCCACAGCGCCTACCGCGACGCGCTGGCCGTGGTGCCGGTGAAGGACTTCAAGCTGTCCATCGACCTGTGGCTGGCCCATGGACCCGCGCTGGGCCGGCGCCAGAACCCGGTGGCACGCTTCGGTGCCTGCGTCGCGGACATCTTCGAACGCCTGGACGCTCATGCGCCGGGCCTGGCCGCCTGATGCGCCACGAACGCCGCCTGCCCGGCGGCGGCCAGGATCGTGTCGTCCTGCGGCGTATGCACCCGCCCGCATAGCACGTCGCGATAATGGCGCTCCAAGGGATTCCCACGGCTCAGCCCAGGATTGCCGGAAAGACGCAACGCACGCTCCACCGCCTCGATCGCCCGTGACGTCACGTTGAACTTCAGCAGGCCGCTGTCGGCCGGGGATGGCGGCTCGCCCGCGTCCACGCGCAGTGCCGCCAGGTCCAGCATGGCCGCGTTCGCCGCGAGCAAGGCCTCGATCTCGCCCACCTGCTCCTGCACACGCGGCAGGGTGCTCAACGGCCTGCCCAGGTTGGCCGGAGACCGACCGGCCAGGAAACCCAGCAGCCAATCGCGCCCGGCCCGGGCCACGGCGTCATACAAGGTACCCAGCAACACGCTCATCCAGGCCTGCTGGATGGCGTGCCCCTCACGGTCAGCGGTGCTGGCCCGTTGTGGCGTCCAGTCCTCTGGCGCACGCAGATCCACCGCATGCTCGAACGGCAGCGACACGTCATCGAAGATCACTTCGTGGCTACCGGAGGCGCGCAAGCCCAGGTGGTTCCAACTCTCCACCACACGCAAGCCCGCCTGCCCCGCCCGGCGCTCCACCAGGAAAACACCCGTGCGTGGCTGCGCCTCGTCGGTGCGTGCCCAGACGGCCAGCCAGCGCAGGGCCGGTATGCCGGTGGCGTAAAGCTTGTGGCCGGAGAGCCGCCAGCCCTGGCTGTCGCGGCGGGCCACCGTCGCGGGCAGCCCGCCGCGCGCGGGCGTGCCCAGCTCGGGTTCCACGCGCAAGGCATTGATGAGCGCGCCCTCGCGGGCCGCCGACACCAGCACGCGATCCTGCACGCCGCGCGGCCATCGGCTCCCCGGACAAGACAACTGACGATGCTGCAGGTAAGTCATGACGAGCACGAGCGCCGTGGCGGGTTCGGCATGCGCCACGGCCTGGATCACATTGCGGCAGGCTGACAACCCGGCGCCCTTTCCGTGCGGCGCGGGCGCCGCGTAGGCGATCAGTCCCGCCTCGTGCAGCAGGGGGAAATTGCCATGGGGAAAAGCGCCCTCGCGGTCCAGCGCGTCGGCGCCGGCCGCAAGGCGAGGCCCCAAGGCATGTGCCGCAATGCGACCCGCATCGATCGCCCGATCACAGGCATGAGGAAGGTCAGCGAGAGAAGGCAGGGACATGGCGGGCAGGCGCGCGGCACGGCAAGAGGAAAGCGTCCTAGGTTAGCCGCCGATCCGCCCCGCCATAACGATGCATTTCGCATATGCAGCGCAGGATTAATTATTTAATTCATGCATAACCATCACCTACGATTATTCAATCAATGACGCAAGGCGGAGCGCCGGCGCGTCTTCATTCCAGCCAGACGGCAAAGGCGTTTCCATGAGCATAGACATCATCGGCATGATCCAGAGCCAGCATCAGTCGGAGATCCACCCCAAGCAGGGCCCCGTGGTCGACCGAGACTACGTGCGGGCCTTCGCGCAAGCGCACGAGGCCGCGGGCTTCGACCGCATTCTCGTTCCTCACCATTCCACCGGCCCCTCGGCGCTGCTCACCATCTCGTATGCCGCCACGGTGACCGAGCGCATCCACTTCATGCTGGCCCACCGCCCCGGTTTCGTGGCACCGACGCTCGCCGCGCGCGAGATCGCCACCCTGGACCAGTTCACGGGTGGACGGCTGGGCGTGCACTTCATCTCGGGGGGGTCGGACACGGAACAGCGGCGCGACGGGGACTACCTGGACCACGATGAGCGCTATGCGCGCACCGACGAGTACCTGGGCCTGCTGCGCCGCCTGTGGACCGCCGACAAGCCTTTCGACCACACGGGCCGCTATTACCGTTTCGAGGGCGCCTATTCCGAAGTCAAGCCCGCCCAGCAGCCGCACGTGCCCATCTTCTTCGGCGGCGCATCGGAAGCCGCGCTTCCGGTGGCTGGCAAGCACGCCGATATCTATGCGTTGTGGGGCGAGTCGCGCGAGCAGGTGCGCGAACTGACCACGCGCGTACAGGCCGAGGCGGCGCGCCATCAGCGCCAGGTACGCTTCTCGATATCGTTCCGCCCCATCCTGGCCGACACCGAGGAGAAGGCCTGGGCGCGGGCGGACAGCATCCTTTCCCAGGCGCGCGCGCTGCGCGAAAAAGCGGGGCTCGTCTCGGAAGGGCCGCAACAGAGCGAAGGCGCGCGACGCCTGCTGGCGGCTGCCGACCAGGGCTCGCGCGTGGACGAACGCCTGTGGACGGAAATCGCGAAACTGACAGGTGCGCGTTCGAACTCCACCGCGCTGGTCGGCACACCCGAGCAGGTGGCCGACGCCTTGCTGTCCTACTACGACCTTGGCGTCAGCACCTTCCTCATCCGCGGCTTCGATCCGCTGGAAGACGTGGCGGACTACGGCCGCGAACTGATACCGCGCTTGCGCGAGGGCGTGAAGGCACGCGGCAACGCACAAGGACGCAAGGTGGCATGATGAAGACGAATCGCCTCTTGCTGAATCGCCTCTTGCACCGCCTGGCCCTGGGCGCCTCGATCCTCACCCTCTTCGCCGGCATGCCTGCGGCGGCCCAGGACCACGGCGCCTGGCCTCAGCGCCCACTCAAGCTCATCATTCCCTTCCCGCCCGGCGGTGCCGCCGACACGATCGGCCGCACCATCGCCACCGAACTGGGTGCGCAATTGGGCCAACCCATCGTGGCGGAAAATCGACCCGGCGCGGGCACCGCCATCGCGGCGGAAGCCGCCGCGCGCGCCGCCCCGGATGGCTACACGCTCTCGCTGGCCACGACCGGGCAACTCACCATCCTGCCCGCCTTGCGCAGCGACCTGCCTTTCGACCCCGTGCGCAGCTTCACACCCATCGGACTTGTCGCGGAAGTCCCGTATATCGTGTCCGTGGCCGCCAGCGCGCCCGACCAGGACCTTGCATCGCTCGTCGCGCGCGCGGGGCGGCAGGGCGAGGTCGTCAGCTACTCCTCCTGCGGAACCGGAACCGTCTGCCACCTGGCCGGCGAGCTGCTGGGCACGGTCAGCGACACGAAACTGCTGCATGTGCCATTTGCCGGCAGCGCCCCCGCCATCCAGGCAGTGCTGGGCGGCCACGTGCAGGTCGCCGTGGACACCGCCGCCGTGCAGGCGCCGCATATCCGCGCAGGCACCCTGCGGCCGCTGGCACTGAGCAGCACCACGCGCAGCGCGGCGCTGCCCGACGTGCCTACCGCGGCGGAAGCCGGCCTGCCGGGCTTCATCGCCACATCCTGGTTCGGCGTGGTGGTTCCGTCCGGCACGCCCGAACCCGTGGCCGCCCGACTGAGCGCAGCGCTGCAGCAGGCGCTATCGCAAGCACGGGTAAAACAGACTTTCGACGGGCTGGGCTTGACCGCCCTGGATGGCAAGCCGGCCACATTCTCCACCCAGATCCAACAGGACCTGCAGAAGTGGAATCAGGTCGTCAAGACGGCAAGCGTCACCATCGAATAGCGAACCCGTGGCAACGCCCGTCTTGCACGGGCAGCGAAAGGCAGCCGGGGCCGAGGACTGGCGCCCAGCACAGGCGCGCGGCCTCAGATGACCCGGAAACCGTGCGTGCCGTCGCGGCCCAATTGCGCGACCAGCCCGAACTCCCAGTCCAGGTAGCCCTGCATGGCCTCGCGCGGCGCGTCGGTGCCTTCATAGGGCCGGCGATAGCGGTCGACACGCGGCGAGGCCAGCCATTCCTCGCCCTGCCGCGTGGGCAGGCCCGCCGCCAACCACGCCGCCGTGCCGCCTTCCAGCACGAAGACGGGCGCATCGGTCAGCGCTTGCGCATCGTGCGCGGCGAAGCGCGCCAGCAGGCTCGATCCGCAGGTGAAGACGTAGCGGCGTGCCTCGGGCGTCGCCCCCAGCACGGCGGGTAGTTGCGCGCGCACCGCGAAGCCGGCGCCGGGAATATGCGCCTTGACGTAGTTGGCGCTGGCCGTGACGTCCAGCAACACGGTGCCCCCCTCCTGCTGCCAGCGTTGCAGTTGCTCGGCAGTGACGGTGTCGACGCGCGGCACCTCGGGATGCGGACGCAGCCAGGGACCGACCTCGAGCTCGGCGGTGGCAGGCACATCGTCCACCACGTAGGTTTCCCAACCCATCTGCGCCAGCCACGAAGCGCTCATGTTGGCGCGCACGCCGTCGTCGTCGACCAGCACCAGGCGCGCGCCGCGCACCGGCGCAACATGGTCCGTTTCCTGCACCAGCTGGCCGCCCGGCGCACTGGCAAAGCCCGCCAGGTGGCCGATCTCGTATTCCTCGGGCGTGCGCACATCCAGGCGATAGACGGTGCGTCCGGGCACGTCCAGCGACGCCAGGTCGTCCCAGCGCACCCGCCGCACGCCTGCGCGATCCGCCACGCGGCGCGCATCCGCCCGCGCCACGGCATGCGTGCCGACGCTCACCTCGGGATGCTGGCGCGTGGCGCCGTGGTCCAGCGCCTGGCCCGCCAGCGTCCAGCCGATGGTGCCGTTGCGCAAGGCCGCCACCGGATTCGGAATGCCCGCGTTCACCAGCGATTGCGTGCCGATGATGCTGCGCGTGCGGCCCGCGCAGTTGACGATGACCTGTGTGGCCGGATCTGGCGCCAGCTCGCGGATGCGCAGCACCAGCTCCGCGCCCGGCACGCTGGTCGCGCTGGGGATGCTCATGGTGTGGTATTCGTCGTAGCGGCGCGCATCCACCACCACCACGTCCGCGCGCGCATCGATCATGGCCTTCACTTCCTGCGCGCTGAACGACGGGGTGTGGCGCTCGGCCTCGACCAGTTCGCCGAAGGACTTGCTGGGCACGTTCACGTCGCGGAAGAGCTCTCCGCCCGCGTCGCGCCACCCTTGCAGGCCGCCCGCCAGCGCATGCACGTCGGTATAGCCCATCGCATGCAGGGTCTGCACTGCACGCGGCGCAAGGTCGCCCGTGACATCGTCATGGCCGTACACCACGATGCGCGTGTCGCGGCGCGGAATGCGGGGCCACGCGTCCAACTCCAGCCGCGACAGCGGAAAATTCGCCGCCCACAAGGGGTGTTCCTGCGCAAAGGGGTCTTCCTCGCGCACATCGATCAATGCGATTTCCTCGCCTTGCAGCAAGGCATGGCGGACGTCCTGGAAGGACAGGGTGGACAACTTGGAAGCAGTTTGGCTCATAAGGGTGTCACGACGCTTTGGAAAGGTCCCAGATATTGGGCAGGGTCTCGTTGGAATAGCCGGAGATGAAAGGCTTGCGGGTGCCATCGGGCGCATAGACCGATCGGCGCACCGCGCCGATGTTGGCGCCATAGACATGGATGCTGATGGACACCTTGTCTTCGTGGGCGTTGCGCACCTGATGGATGTCGCCCACGCGGGGCGAGACGGGTTCGACCTGGCCGGGCGCGAGCAGCACTGCCGGCCCGTCCTCGGCCAGCTGGCCGGCGCCGTCGAGGCAATAGGGCTGGGAATATTCCCCGCCCCGCAGCATGCCGATCAGGCCCCACACGGTATGGTCATGCACGGGCGTGCGCTGGCCGGGGCCCCATACGAAGCTCACCACCGAGAAGCGCTCGGCGGAATCGGCGTGCAGCAGGTATTGGGTGTAGCGCTCGGGGTGAGGCTGCGCACAGGCGTCGGGCAGCCAGTCGTCGCGGGCGACCAGGCGGCCCAGCAGGTGGCCCCCTTCGCGCAGCAGCGTGGGCTCGCCAGGCTCGCGCGCGAGCAGCGCGGCCATGTCCATGACGAAAGCCCGCAGGGGCGCAAGGGAACAGGACGTATCTGGCATGGGCGGCACCGGTGGACCAGGGCCCCCGATTATGGAGCTTTCGCCGGATGCGTGCATCCGGCGTCGCGCTCGAGACCATGCCCGCCCGGCGAGCCGCGCTCAGAACCGATAGGAGAACCTGGCCGCCACACCGCCATCCTGCAGGCGTGAGCCGACATGGCCCGCGTCATACATCCTCACAAGCGCGTTACAACCACTCGCTACACTGCGAACCTCTGAAACATTGAAAAAATTCCACCATGGCAGGCAGTAGTTTCTTTGCGCTCTTCGACGACATTGCGTTGCTGCTGGACGACGTGGCGGCCATGAGCAAGGTCGCGCTCAAGAAATCGGCGGGTGTACTGGGCGATGACCTGGCCCTGAACGCGCAGCAGGTCACTGGCGTTCCGGTCAACCGCGAACTGCCCGTCGTCTGGGCGGTGGCCAAGGGCTCGCTCATCAACAAGGCCATCCTGGTGCCCGCCGCGCTGCTGATCAGCGCCTTTTCGCCGTGGCTGGTGACACCATTGTTGATGCTAGGCGGGGCCTTTCTTTGCTATGAAGGCTTCGAGAAGGTCATGCACAGGTTCCTGCACGCCAAGGATAGTGACCACGCCGCGCGCGTGAAGGCCTTGCAGGACCCCGACGTGGATATCGTTGCCTTCGAGAAGACCAAGATCAAGGGCGCGATCAGAACAGACTTCATCCTGTCGGCGGAAATCATCGCCATCGCCTTGGGCGCCGTCGCCGGCGCAAGCCTGCTGACGCAGGCGCTGGTGCTCTCCAGCATTGCGCTGCTGGTAACGGTGGGCGTCTATGCCCTGGTGGCCGGCATCGTCCGGCTGGACGACTGGGGCATTGCCCTGAGCCAGCGCGGCTCGGCATTCAGCCAGCGTCTGGGCCGCAGCATCGTCGCCGCGGCGCCTTATCTGATGAAGACGCTGTCTATCGTGGGCACGGCCGCGATGTTCATGGTGGGTGGCGCGATCCTGGTGCACGGCGTGCCCGCCATTGCTCATGCCGTCGAAGCGACGGTTGCGGCGGTCAGGACAAGCGGCCTGGCGCAAGGCGCCGTCGGCATCCTGCTGGAAGCCGGAGTGGGGGTCGTGGCCGGCGGGATCATCGTCGGCGTGGTGGTGATCGCGAAGAAAATGCTGGGACGGGGCGACTGAGGCATGCCCATAAAGCAAACAGCCCGCTTGCCGTCGGCAAGCGGGCTGTTCTCAGAGGCTGAAACTGCCGGGCTTGGGCGCGATCAGAACGGAATATCGTCATCCATATCGGCCAGATTCGTCGCGGCGGGCGAGCTGGGCTGCGCCGCCGGGCGGGGCGCCGGCGCCGACTGCTGCGGACGCTGGCGCGGCGCCGACGACTCGCCACCGCCGTAACCACCGCCCTCACCGCCGCCGCCGCCTTCACGGCCGCCCAGCATCTGCATCTGGTCGGCCACGATTTCGGTGGTGTAGCGCTCGATGTTTTCCTTGTCGGTCCACTTGCGCGTCTTCAGGCGGCCTTCGACGTAGACCGAACGGCCCTTCTTCAGGTATTCGCCGGCGATTTCGGCCAGGCGGTTATAGAAGACGACACGGTGCCATTCCGTCTCTTCGCGCTTTTCGCCGCTGTTCTTGTCCTTCCACTGGCTGGTGGTGGCCAGCGACACGTTGCAGATCGCTGCGCCGTCGGGGCTGTAGCGCACTTCGGGGTCGCGCCCCAGGTTGCCCACGATGATGACCTTGTTGACCGATGCCATGGCGATCTCCTGTTGCGGTGGAAAGCCGGCGGGCCGCTGGGGCCGGCGCCAGGCCATTCGTCACCTGAATTTTCAGAAACGACGCCGGCTGTGGGCCAGGGCGCCGGGGACGCTTGCAATTGGCAACGCATCGCTGGTCCGGACCCGGCTGTGCCGGCGTGAAGGGACGTATTATCGGGCATAACCGTCCCGGCGAGCAAAGCCAGGGAGGACGAGCATGTCCACCCCCGCCAGGACCGCGGAAACGGGCGCCCGAGCCCAAAGGAAGGGATCGTGCGAAACCCCCTGCGCCTGCCCTTGGCCAGAATGGCCAGATGCCTGGCCGTCCCGCTGGTGGTGATCCTGGCGCTGGCCGGCTGCTCGGGCACCCAGGTGCTGAACGCCCTGGCCTCTTCCGATACCTACACGCTGCAGGCCGACGTGCCCTACGGCCCCGAGCCCAGGCACCGGCTGGACATCTACCTGCCCACCCGGCCCGCGGCCACGCCCGCGCCGGTGGTGGTGTTCTTCTACGGCGGCACCTGGCGCGAGGGCTCGCGCAAGGATTACCTCTTCGTGGGCGAGGCGCTGGCCTCGCGCGGCATCATGGCGGTGGTCGCCGATTACCAGCTCTACCCCGCCGTCACGTACCCCAGCTTCCTGCACGATTCGGCCAAGGCGGTGGCCTGGACGGCGCGCCACATCGCCGGCCTGGGCGGCGACCCCAACAAGCTTTTCGTGATGGGCCACAGCGCGGGCGGCTACAACGCGGCCATGGTGGCGCTGGACCCGCGCTGGCTGGGCGCCGAGGGCCTGAGCCCGAGCATCCTGGCCGGCTGGCTGGGGCTGGCCGGCCCCTATGACTTCCTGCCCATCGAGAACCCGGATGTCATGCCCGTGTTTTCCTTCCCGGGCACGCCCACTGACTCGCAACCCATCCACCACGCCAGCGCCCAGGCGCCGCGCACCTTCCTGCGCGCGGGGACCGGCGACACGGCGGTGGAACCGCAACGCAACACCATGCAGCTGGCGCGGCTGCTGGGCGAGGCAGGCGTGAAGGTGGATTTCCGGCTGTATTCGGGCGTGGGGCACGTGATGATGGCCGGCTCGCTGGCCTGGCCCTTGCGCGCCTGGGCACCGGTGCTGGACGACGTGTCGGCCTTCGTGCTGTCGCCGCCTTCCAGCGGCTACAGCGCGCAAGGCATCAACCCGGCTTACGCAGCGCCCAGGTAACGGCCAGCCACACCGCGGCCACGCCCGCGGCCGCCAGGAAGACGGCGTCCGGGCCGCCGCGCGAGGCCAGCCAGCCGCCGGTGACGCCGCCCGTGAACAGGCCCGCGGCCTGGGCGGTGTTGTAGAAGCCCAGGGCAAGGCCCTTGAACTCGGGCGGCGCGGTGCGCGACACCAGCGAAGGCTGCAGGGCTTCCAGCACATTGAACATGACGAAGAAGCCCGTGAGCGCCAGCGCCAGCGCCATGAAACCGCCGCTGGCCCAGGGCAGCAGCGCGCAGACCACGACCAGCCCCGCCACGGCGCCCAGCAGGGCCTGCTTGTGCGCGCGGCGCTTCTCGGCGGCGAAGATGATGGGCACCATCAAGACGAAGGACCCCAGGATGACGGGCAGGTAGACCTGCCACAGCGCCTGCGGCGCCAGGCTGCCCACGCGCGCCAGCAGTGCCGGCATGACGACGAAGAGCGCGATCTGGATGAAGTGCAGGCAGAAGACGCCGAAGTTCAGGCGCAGCAGGTCGCCATGCAGCAGCACCTCGCGCATGCGCGCGGGCTCGCCCACCGGCGCGGCGCGCGGCACGACGGGCACCAGCGTCAGCACGACGACCACGCTGGCCAGCCCCAGGCAGGCGATCACCCAGAAGAGACCGCCCAGGCCGCCCCAGCCCACCAGCACGGGCGCCAGGACCAGCGACACCGCGAAGGACAGGCCGATGGAGCCGCCCACCATCGCCATGGCGCGGGTGCGGACCTCGGGGCGGGTGGCGTCGGCCAGCCAGGCGGTGATGGCCGCCGAGATGGCGCCGGCGCCCTGGATGGCGCGGCCGATGGTGATCCAGAAGACATCATCGGCCAGCGCACAGACGACGCTGCCGCCGATGAAGAGCGCCAGCCCGGCCAGGATGACGGGGCGCCGCCCCCAGCGGTCGGACGCCAGGCCGAAGGGGATCTGCATGAAGGCCTGGGTCAGGCCGTACATGCCCAGTGCCAGGCCCACGCGCTTGGGATCGTCGCCGCCGGGCAGGCCCTGCGCCGCCACGGCGAAGACCGGCAGCAGCAGGAAGAGGCCCAGCATCCGGCAGGCGAACAGGCCCGCCAGCGCCACGCTGGCGCGGCGCTCGTCGGATGTCATCTTGATGGAGGGTGAAGCCGACATCGGGAAAGGGCTCTTCGAAACGGCCGGCGGGCATCATCACGCCGGCGGGTTGGGCGCGCTATAGTACCAAGTTGGCCTTCGCGCCACTTTGCGCCAGATCGTCCCGGTCTGGCGTTTCATGCATTCAAACGCGGGGCCCGGGTCCATGGCTCGAGTCCGGCGTGTCAACGAGCGCCAGAACCGCCTGATGGACGAGATACGTATCCGGGGTGCCCGCACCCACAATCTCAAGAACGTCTCCCTGGACCTGCCGCGCCAGAAGCTGGTGGTGGTGACCGGCCTGTCCGGCTCGGGCAAGTCGTCGCTTGCGTTCGACACGCTGTATGCCGAGGGCCAGCGCCGCTACGTGGAAAGCCTGTCGGCCTACGCGCGCCAGTTCCTGCAGCTGATGGACAAGCCCGACGTGGACCTGATCGAAGGCCTGTCGCCCGCGATCTCCATCGAGCAGAAGGCCGCCGGCCACAACCCGCGCTCCACCGTCGGCACCATCACCGAGATCCATGACTACCTGCGCCTGCTGTATGCGCGGGTGGGCACGCCCTATTGCCCCGAGCACGGCCTGCCGCTGGAAGCGCAGAGCGTGAGCCAGATGGTGGACGCCGTGCTGGCCTGGCCGGCCGAGACGCGCCTGGCGATCCTGGCGCCGCTGGCCCGCGCCCGCAAGGGCAGCTTCGAGGACGAAAGCGCGTCGCTGCAGGCGCAGGGCTTCGTGCGCCTGCGCGTGAACGGCGAGATGGTGGAACTGGACAGCCTGCCGCCGCTGAAGAAGAACGAGAAGCACGACATCGACGTGGTGGTGGACCGCCTGCGCGTGCGCCCGGAAAGCCAGCAGCGCCTGGCCGAGAGCTTCGAGACCGCGCTGGGCCTGGCCGAAGGCCGCATCATCGCGCTGGACATGGACTCCGGCCGCGAGCAGATGTTCTCCAGCCGCTACGCCTGTCCCGTGTGCAGCCACGGCCTGCCCGAGCTGGAGCCGCGGCTGTTCAGCTTCAACAACCCGGTGGGCGCCTGCCCCAGTTGCGACGGCATCGGCCAGCTGGGTTTCTTCGATCCCAAGCGTGTCGTGGCCTTCCCGGAACTGAGCCTGGCCTCCGGCGCCATCCGCGGCTGGGACCGCCGCAACGCCTTCACGCATTCGCTGCTGACCAGCCTGGCCACGCACTACGACTTCGACATCGAATCCCCGTTCGAAAGCCTGCCCGAGGACACGCGCCACATCGTGCTGTATGGGTCGGGCCAGGAGGAAATCTCCTTCTTCTACCTGAACGAGAAAGGCAAAAGCTCGGTCAAGCGCCACGCCTTCGAAGGCGTCATTCCCAACCTGGAGCGGCGCTGGCGCGAAACCGATTCGCCGGCCGTGCGCGAGGAACTGGGCAAGTACCGCGCCATCCGCACCTGCCCGGACTGCGGCGGCTCTCGCCTGCGTCCCGAGGCGCGCCACGTTCGCATCGGCGACGATGAGCCGGGCAGCTACCTGCCGCGCGCCACGCTCGCCTCGCCGGGCAGCCGCATCGAGAAGGAAGCGCGCGGCCGCGAGTCGGGCCTGGCCATCTATGAAGTGGAGGCGATGCCCCTGTCGGACTGCCTGGCGTGGTTCCGCAAGCTGGCGCTGACCGGCGCGCGCCAGGAGATCGCCGAGCGCATCGTGCGCGAGATCGAGGCGCGCCTGGCCTTCCTGAACAACGTGGGCCTGAATTATCTGTCGCTGGACCGCAGCGCCGACACGATCTCGGGCGGCGAAGCCCAGCGCATCCGCCTGGCCAGCCAGATCGGCTCGGGCCTGACGGGCGTCATGTACGTGCTGGACGAGCCGTCCATCGGCCTGCACCAGCGCGACAACGACCGGCTGATCGGCACGCTGAAGCACCTGCGGGATCTCGGCAACAGCGTCATCGTGGTCGAGCACGACGAGGACATGATCCGCGAGGCCGACTGGGTCGTGGACATGGGCCCGGGCGCCGGCGAACACGGCGGCCAGGTGGTGGCCGACGGCACGCCCGAGCAGGTGCAGCAGTCGCCGGCCTCGCTGACCGGCCAGTTCCTGAGCGGCGCGCGCGAAATCGCCGTCCCCAGGCGCCGCGCCTTCGACGACGAGCAGGTGTGGCTGGAGCTGACGGGCGCCACGGGCAACAACCTGAAGTCGGTGGACCTGCGCATCCCGGCCGGACGGCTGGTGTGCATCAGCGGCGTCTCGGGCTCGGGCAAGTCGACGCTGGTGAACGACACGCTGGCGACCGCCGTGTCGCGCGCGCTGCACAACGCCCAGACCGAACCCGCGCCCTATGTGGCCATGAACGGCCTGGAGCATTTCGACAAGATCATCAGCGTCGACCAGAGCCCCATCGGCCGCACGCCGCGCAGCAATCCGGCCACCTACACGGGCCTCTTCACGCCCATCCGCGAACTCTTCGCGGGCGTGCCGGAAGCCCGCAGCCGCGGCTACGACCCGGGCCGCTTCAGCTTCAACGTGAAGGGCGGCCGTTGCGAGGCCTGCCAGGGCGACGGCGTGGTGAAGGTGGAAATGCACTTCCTGCCCGACATGTACGTGCCCTGCGACACCTGCCACGGCAAGCGCTACAACCGCGAGACGCTGGAAATCCGCTATCGCGGGCGCAACATCAGCGAGGTGCTGGACCTGACGGTGGAGCAGGCGCTGGAATACTTCGACTCGGTGCCCGCCATCTCGCGCAAGCTGCACACGCTGGTGGACGTGGGCCTGTCGTATGTGCGCCTGGGCCAGAGCGCCACGACGCTGTCGGGCGGCGAGGCGCAGCGCGTGAAGCTGTCGCTGGAGCTGTCGCGCCGCAGCACCGGGCGCACGCTGTACATCCTGGACGAGCCCACCACCGGCCTGCACTTCGCCGACATCGAACTGCTGCTGCAGGTGCTGAACCAGCTGGTGGAAGCCGGCAACACGGTGGTGGTCATCGAGCACAACCTGGACGTCATCAAGACCGCCGACTGGGTGGTCGACATGGGCCCCGAGGGCGGCGGCGGCGGCGGCCGCATCGTGGCGCAAGGCACGCCCGAAGACGTGGCGGCCTCCGCCGAAAGCCACACCGGCAAATACCTGGCGCGCGTGCTGAAGCGCTGAGCCCGCCGCTCAATCGCCCAGCGCCCGCCCCTCGCGCCGGGGGTCGGCGCCGCCTTCCAGCGTGCCATCGCGCTGGATCACGATGCCATGCACGCCGCTGGGAAACGGCAGCACCTGCACGGCATGGCCCATGCGCTGGAGCGCGGGCGCCAGCTTCGCCACCGACGTGCCCGCCTCCAGTTCCGTCGCCTTGTTGCGGCTGCCGAAGTTCGGCAGGTCGATGGCCGCCTGGATGTCCAGGTTCCAGTCCAGCACCCCCACCAGCGTCTTGGCGACATAGTTGATGATGGCGCTGCCGCCCGGCGACCCCAGCACCATGTAGGGCTGGCCGCTGCGGAACACCAGCGTGGGCGCCATGGAACTGCGCGGGCGCTTGCCCGGTTCCACACGGTTGGCCGCGGCGCGGCCGGCGTCGTCGGTGCCCGACAGCGAGAAGTCCGTCAGCTCGTTGTTGAGCAGGAAGCCGCGCACGAAGATCTTGCTGCCGAACTCCGATTCGATGGTGGTGGTCATGGACAAGGCATTGCCGTCGTCGTCCACCGCCACCAGGTGGCTGGTGCTGGGCAGCTCGGGCGTGGCGTCCACGCCGCGCTGCGCCAGCAGGCCGGCGGGGTCGCCCGGCGCGGCCTCGCCCATGCTGCGGTCCGGGCGTATCAACGCGCCACGCGCCTGCACATAGACGGGATCCAGCATGGCCTTGACCGGTACGTCCACGAAATCCGGATCGGCCACATACCGGTCGCGGTCGGCATAGGCCAGGCGGCCTGCCTCCGAGAAAAAGTGCACGGCCGCCAGCGACGCGGGCTTCTGCTCACGCAAGGCATGCTGCTCCAGCATGCCCAGCATCTGCAGCACCGCGATGCCGCCGCTGCTGGGCGGCGCCATGCCGCACACCTGGTAGATGCGATAACGCCCGCACACCGGCTCGCGCTCGCGCGCCTGGTAGCCGCGCAGGTCGGCCTCCGACAGGTCGCCTGGCACCGCATGGCCGCGCACGGCCGCCACGATGTCGCGCGCGATCGGGCCGGTATGGAACGCGTCCGCGCCGCGCGCGGCCACCGCGCGCAACACCTCGGCGAACGCGGGATTCTTCAGCCGATGGCCCACCGGCCAGGCGGCGCCGTCGGCTTGCAGGAAATACGCCGCCGCCGCGGGCTGGCGCGCCAGCGCACGATTGCCTGCAGTCAAGGCGTGCAGGCGCGGCGACACGGGAAAACCTGCCTCGGCCAGGTCGATGGCGGGCTGGAACAGCGTGGCCCAGGGCAGTTTTCCATGCTGGCGATGCGCCAGTTCCAGCATGCGCAACAGCCCGGGCGTGCCAACCGACAGCCCGCTGTTGACCGCGGCATCGAACGGGATCGCCTTGCCGTCCTTCAGGAACCGGTCCGCACCCGCCGAGGCCGGCGCGGTCTCGCGGCCATCGTAGCTGCGCAGCGTCTGGTCTCTGGCGGTGTAGAGCATGAGGAAAGCGCCCCCGCCGATGCCCGAGGACTGCGGCTCGACCAGGTTCAACACCAGCTGCGCGGCAATGGCCGCATCCATCACGCCGCCGCCCTTGCGCAGCATGCGCTGTCCGGCTTCCGACGCCAGCGGGTTCGCCGTTGCCACCATGTGCTTGCTTGCGTGCGCCAGGGCATGCGCGCCGCGTCCGCTGGCGGCCTCGGGGTTACGGTCTTCCTGCGCGACAGCGGGCGCGTCCGGCTGCGGTCCGCGCGTCCAGCCCGCCTGCGGCGCCGCCACCAACAACCAGGCCAGCGCGGCCGATGCCAAGGATCTGCAAGGTGACATGTCACGTTCTCCTTCTTTACGTCTTTGGTCTCGCCCGGCACCTGCAACGCTGCGCGCCGCGTCCCGCAACCAGTAGAATTTCCTCACCCTCAAGCCCACCGACCGGGAAGCCCGCGTGTACACCCTGCTCATCGCCAACAAGAACTACTCCTCGTGGTCCATGCGGGCCTGGCTTGCGTTGCGCGCGGCCGGCGTGCCCTTCCAGGAGCGCAAGCTCACGCTCTTCTCGGCGGAGTTCAGCCGCGAGATTGCCGGCGCCAGCCCCGCCGGGCTTGTCCCGGTCCTGCTCGATGAAGGCTTTGCCGTGTGGGACTCGCTGGCCATCTGCGAATACGTGGCCGAGCGGCACCCGGAAGCCGGTCTGTGGCCCGCCGAGGCGCGTGCCCGTGCCCGCGCCCGCTCGCTGGCCTCGCAGATGCACAGCGGCTTCATTCAGCTGCGCAGCGCGCTGCCCATGAACATCGAAGCCAACTTGCCCGGCATCGATTTCCCGCAAGCCGCTCGCGAAGACATCACACGGCTGCAATCGCTGTGGCTGGACACCCGCCGCGAATTCGGCCGCGGCGGCCCGTTCCTCTTCGGCAACTTCTCGGCCGCCGATGCGTTCTATGCCCCGGTGGTCAGCCGCTTCCAGACCTACGGCATCACGACATCGGCGCCGGTACAGGAATACATGGACGCCGTCTGCGGCCTGCCCGCCTTCCAGCAATGGTGCCAGGAGGCGCGCGAGGAAGGCGTCTTCGTCCCGGAAGACGAACCCTACCGCAAGCAGCGCTGAGCGCCCGCAGGCAACCTTGCTTTACAGCACGCCCGCCTTGCGCAGGCTCTCCTGCGTGGCGGGCTCGCAGGCAAGCGGCTTGCCTGCGTCCAGCTCGCAACGCTGCGCGCCATCGCCCGTCCACACGTCATAGAGCTTGCCCGGCGCCTCATCGCGCCCTGGCAGGTTGCGGCCATCCCAGCGGCCCCAGCTCACGCGCAGCGGCGAACCGGCGCCGCACTTGCGACCGCCCTGCTTTTCACACGCGCTGAAGGCCGCCTGCAGCGCGGCCATCTCGGTGGGGTAGCCGCACACCAGGCCTTGCGACAATTCATTGCCCGAGCCCGCGTGCACCGCCGCCACCCAATTGCCGGCGCACAGCGCCTGCACCGTCACCGAGGGATCGGTGCCCGGCCGGCCCTGGCCGCGCTGGCGCAACACCAGCGCAGGCACGTCATCCTGCTTGAGCGTGTCGACGAAGAACAGGCGGCAGGCGGCTTGCGGCTCGCACACCTGCACGATCACCAGCCGGTTGGGCCCTTCGACGTTGCCATGCACCGTCAGCGGCGTGCCGGTGGGCGCGGGCGGCAGGGATTGCTGGTCCTGCGCCTGGGCGCCGCCGGCCAGGCCGGCGAACAAGGCGGCAACCGCCAGGGCGGCAGGCAGGGAAGAATGGGGCTTGCGTCGTGATGACATGCGGGTCTCCTCTGTGGTCCTGCGGACGCGGTGCAACGAATGGGCCAACATGACCCGGTCGGGATCGACCCGGTCAGATCGACTCGGTCAGATCGACTCGTCCATGTGGAACAAGCGCCGGTGCTCGCGGATGGCGTAGCGGTCGGTCATGCCGGCAATGTAATCAGAAATGGCGCGGGCCTGCGCGGTGTCGCCCTTGCGCCGGTAATCCGGGGGCAGCAGGCGCGGTTCGTCCAGGAAGGCGTTGAACAGTTCGCGCACGATGCGCCGCGCCTTCGTGGTCATGCGCATGACCTTGAAATGACGGTACAGATTGGCGAACAGGAAGCGCTTGAGTTCCTCGGCCTCGCGGCGCACGGGCTCGGAGAACCCCGCCAGCGCCGGGCTGCTGCGCACGTCGTCGACGCTGCGCGGATCGGCGTCGGCAATGCGCCCGGCCGTGGATGCGGTCAAGTCGGTGATGAACGCGTTGATCATGCGGCGGATCGTTTCGGTCGTCAGGCGCTTGACCGGCAGCCCGGGATACTGGGCTTCGACGCCGCGATAGTGGCGCGCAAAACCCTCCAGTTCCAGCAAGCCGTCCAGCGTGATCAGGCCCGAACGCAGGCCGTCGTCGATGTCGTGGTTGTTGTAGGCGATCTCATCGGCCAGGTTGGCCAGTTGCGCCTCGACCGAAGGCTGGCTGCGGTCGAGGAAACGCTGGCCCACTTCGCCCAGCAGCCGCGCATGGGCAACCGAGCAATGCTTCAGGATGCCCTCGCGCGTCTCGAAGCACAGGTTCAGGCCGTTGAAGGCCGCATAGCGCTCTTCGAGTTCGTCGACCACGCGCAGGCTTTGCAGGTTGTGCTCGAAGCCGCCCGCCTCGGGCGCGCGCTCGCGCATGCAGGCGTTCAGCTCGTCCTGGCCGGCATGGCCGAAAGGGGTGTGTCCCAGATCGTGCGCCAGCGCGATGGCCTCGATCAGGTCTTCGTTCAGGCGCAGGCTGCGCGCCAGCGTGCGGGCGATCTGCGCCACTTCCAGGCTGTGCGTGAGCCGCGTACGGAAGAGATCGCCCTCGTGGTTCACGAAGACCTGGGTCTTGTATTCCAGCCGGCGGAAGGCATTGGCGTGGATGATGCGGTCGCGGTCGCGCTGGAACTCGCTGCGGTTGGCGGGCGCGGCCTCGGGATGCCGGCGGCCGCGGGTGCGCGCGGGGTCGCAGGCGTAAGGCGCCAGGCCCGCAGGCGGAAGAACGCCAGCCGCGGGGTTGGCCGCAGGGTCGGCCTTCGTTGCAATCACGTCGGCCGTCCCGGTCATGCTGGGCTCGCTTGCTGGGGATTCAGGTGGATGGCCTGTTCGACAGGCAGGCAGGAGGTCAGCGCCAGCACCTCGCGCACCGCCGCTTCCGGCGCGCGCTGCGTCACCGCGCGGCCGATTTCAGGCAAGAGCACGAAGCGGATCTCGCCGCCCTCGGCCTTCTTGTCCACGCGCATGAGGTCCAGCGCGCGGTCCGCGCCCAGGTCGGGCGACACCACCGGGCAGCCGATGGCATCGACCAGCGCGCGCACGCGCGCCACGTCCGCCTCGGGGAAGCCGGTGACGCGCGCCGACAGTTCGGCGGCCTGCACCATGCCACAGCCCACGGCCTCGCCGTGCAGCCACTCGCCATAGCCCAGGCCCGCCTCGATGGCGTGGCCAAAGGTGTGGCCCAGGTTCAGGATGGCCCGCAGGCCCGATTCACGCTCGTCCTGCGAGACCACATAGGCCTTCAGTTCGCAGGAGCGCTGGATGGCGTAGGTGAGCGCCTGCGGGTCCAGCGCGCGCAGCGCGGCCGCGTTGGCTTCGCACCATTCGAAGAACGGCGCGTCGAGGATCAGGCCGTACTTGATGACCTCGGCCAGGCCGGCCGAGATCTCGCGCGCCGGCAAGGTGCGCAGCACGTCGGTATCGATTTCCACCGCCACCGGCTGGTGAAAGGCGCCAACCATGTTCTTGCCCAGCGGATGATTGATGCCGGTCTTGCCGCCCACCGAGGAGTCGACCTGGGCCAGCAGCGTGGTGGGCACCTGCACGAAGCGCACGCCACGCATATAGGACGCGGCGGCGAAGCCGCACATGTCGCCGATCACGCCGCCGCCCAGCGCCACCAGCACGCCCTTGCGGTCGTAGCGGTGGCTGAGCAGGCCGTCGAAGATCAGGTTCAGGGTCTGCCAATCCTTGTGCGCCTCGCCATCGGGCAGCTCGATGCGCACCACCCGCTTGCCCGTCCTGGCCAGCGCGGCCTCGGCCCGCTCGGCATACAGCGCCGCAATGGTGGGATTGGTGACCAGCGCCACCGCGGTGGCGTCGGCCGGAATGCTGTCCGCCAGGGCGTCCAGCCTGCCCGGGGCGATATGGATGGGGTATTGGCCGCCCGGCGTGTCCACGGCAACGGTCGTCATAGTCGTTTCTCGCAATCTTGCAGCAGGGGGAGGATGGTCTTGACCACGGTGGGCACGGGCATGGCGCCGGTTTCCACGATCAGGTCCGCCACCTCTTGGTAAAGCGGCTCGCGCTGGGTCAGCAGGCTGGCCAGCGTGGCGCGGGGATTCGGGGTGGCCAGCAGCGGCCGGTTCCGGTCACGGCAGGTCCGGCGATACAGTTCGTCGACGTTGGCCCGCAGATAGACGATGACGCCGGACGTTTTGAGGGCCTGGCGGTTCGCCTCGGCCAGGACGGCGCCGCCGCCCGTGGCCAGCACGATGCCGCGGCGCGCGACGCAGGCGGCCAGCGCGGCGGACTCGCGCTTGCGAAAGCCCGTTTCGCCTTCGATCTCGAAGATGGTGGGGATCCGGACGCCGCAGCGCGCTTCCAATTCGTGGTCCAGGTCCAGGAACTCACGGCCCAGCGCCCGGGCCAGGCCCCGGCCGATGGTGGTCTTGCCCGCGCCCATCATGCCCACCAGGATGATGGGCAGGTCATAAGGCAGCGACACGGTCTCGGCCGGCGGCTGGGGGACGGGGTCGGGGGTCGGTGCCGCGTCAGGGCAGGGACTCGAAAGCGCGTTCATCCCGGCATTATCACACTGCGCGGAGTTGCCGGGGCGCTACACTGAACGATTCGGTTACAGAAACCTCTGGCCTACCCGGGTGTCTATGTAAGCTACCCCGTAAAATCGCTGGCGATGAGCAAAACCCCCTCCCCCCGTACCAACAAGCGCGACGAGGCCCCGGCGGCCTCCTCTGGCTCGTGGATCACCCGCTTCCTGGTCAAAAGCGCCATTTTCTTCGCCGGCCTGGGCCTGTGCGGTGCATTGCTGGTCGGCATGGCGCTTGCGCTGGCCTGGCCCAACCTGCCCGACCTGAACGCCATGACGGACTACCGCCCGCGGGTGCCGCTGCGCGTCTTCACGGCGGACAACGTCCTGATCGGGGAATTCGGCGAGGAGCGCCGCAACGTCCTGCGCTTCAACGAGATTCCCGACGTGATGAAGTCGGCGGTGCTCGCGGCCGAGGACGACCGTTTCTACCAGCACGGCGGCATCGACTGGATGGGGGTCGCGCGTGCCGGCCTGACCAACATCATCAGCATGTCCAAGAGCCAGGGGGCCAGCACGATCACCATGCAGGTGGCGCGCAATTTCTACCTGTCCTCGGAAAAGACCTACTCGCGCAAGTTCTACGAACTGCTGCTCACGTTCAAGATCGAATCGCAGCTCACCAAGGACCAGATCCTCGAGCTGTACATGAACCAGATCTACCTGGGCCATCGCGCCTACGGTTTCGCGGCAGCCTCGCGCACCTATTTCGGCAAGCCGCTGGCGGAAGTCACCGCCGCCGAGGCCGCCATGCTGGCCGGCATCCCGAAGGCGCCCTCGCGCTTCAACCCCATCGCCAACTTCCCGCGCGCCGAGCTGCGCCAGCGCTATGTGCTGGGCCGCATGCAATCGCTGGGCTACCTGACGCCCGACGAATACAAGACCGCGATGGCCGAGAAGATCGAGCTGCGCTCGGCCCAGGGAACGCCCGCCGGCGGCTACGCCATCCACGGCGAATACGTCGCCGAACTGGCGCGCCAGCTGCTCTATGGCGTGTACCAGGACAACGTCTATTCGCGCGGCCTGAACATCTACACCACCGTCACCTCCAAGGACCAGGAGGCCGCCTATCGCGCCGTGCGCGAAGGCATCATGGACTACACCCGCCGCGCCCCGTACCCCGGCCCCGAAGAACAGCTTGAGATGCCCGCCGGCATCGAGAACGACGCGGCGGCGCTGGACGAATTCCTGGACCCGGTCTTCGACAAGTACCCCGACAGCCAGGACATGCTGACCGGCGTCGTGCTGGCGGCCAGCCCCACGGAAGTCCGCGTGGCGCGAAGCTCGCGCGAAACCGTGGTGATCAACGACAAGAAGTCCATCGCCATCGTGGCGCGCGCGCTGAATGACCGCGCCAAGCCCGAGGCGCGCCTGCGCCGCGGCTCGGTGGTCTACCTGCACAAGAACGGCGACGACTGGGAAATCCTGAACATGCCTTCGGTGCAGGCGGCTTTCGTGTCGGTGGTGCCGCAGGACGGCGCCATCCGCGCCATGATCGGCGGCTTCGACTACAACCGCGGCAACTTCAACCGCGTGACGCAGGCCTGGCGCCAGCCGGGCTCCAGCTTCAAGCCCTTCATCTATGCGGCCTCGCTGGAGCGCGGCCTGACGCCCGCCACGCAGATCTCGGACATGCCCTTCGAGATGACGGCCGCGCAGACCGGCTCGCGGGCCTGGGCGCCGAAGAACTACGGCGGCGCCTACGAACCCATGCTGACGATGCGCAACGCACTGTACAAGTCCAAGAACATGGTGTCCATCCGCATCCTGCAGGCCATCACGCCGCAGTACGCGCAGGACTACGTGACCCGCTTCGGCTTCGACAAGTCGCGCCAGCCCGCCGTCCTGCCGATGGCGCTGGGCGCGGGCCAGGTCACCCCGCTGCAACTGGCGGGCGGCTACTCGGTCTTCGCCAATGGCGGCTACCGCATCACGCCCTACCTGATCGACCGCGTCACCGACGCCACCGGCCGCACCATCATGCAATCGCGCCCCACCGTGGCCGGTGACGCCGCGGCACGCGCCATCGACCCGCGCACCGCCTACGTCATGGACGACATGCTGCGTGGCGTGGCCACCTCGGGCACGGCGGCGCGCGCCCGCGCCATTCTGAAGCGCGGCGACATCGCCGGCAAGACGGGCACCACCAACGACTCGGTCGACGCCTGGTTCGCCGGCTACACGCCGTCGCTGGTGGGCATCGCCTGGATGGGCCACGACCAGCCGCGTTCGCTCGGCTCGCGCGAGACGGGCGGCGGCGCATCGATGCCGATCTGGGTGAACTACATGCAGACGGCCCTGAAGGGCGTGCCGGAGCAGCAGCGCACGCGTCCCGACGGCCTGATCGTGGACGGCGGCGAGTTCTACTTCTCCGAGTTCCCGCCCGGCCAGGCCGTGGCCCGCCTGGGCCTGCCCGAGCCGGACTCGCTGGGCGACTTCCTGAACAACCTGATCGGCGGTGGCGGCCCCACCCCGCCCGAGTTGTCGCAGGACGGCAACCCGCCCTGGCGCGAAGGACAGCACGTCACGCCATGACGAGTGAAAAAGGGCGGCCCGCAAGGCCGCCCTTTTTTCATTGCGCAGCAAGGCCTGCGCCTTTCAGGCCGCCCCGCGCGTCTCCACATACAACGCATACAGCGAATGGCTGCTCGCCATGAACAGCCGGTTGCGCTTCGCGCCGCCGAAGCACAGGTTGGCGCAGCGCTCGGGCAGGCGGATGTGGCCGATGGGCTTGCCCGCGGGGTTGAAGACCATTACGCCGTCCAGCTCCTCGGGCTTGGCGTCGGGCGCGCCGCTGCTGCCCCAGCCGCACCACAGGTTGCCCGCCTCGTCGCACTTGATGCCGTCGATGGCGCCAGGGCCGTTGGCGTCGATGTGCAGGCGCTTGTTCGAGAGCTTGCCGTCGGCCCCCACGTCATAGGCCCAGATGCCGCGCGAAGGCTGGCGCCGTCCTTCCACCACGTACAGCACCTTCTCGTCCGGCGAGAAGCACAGACCGTTGATGCCGGCCAGGTCGTCCAGCAGGCGCGTGACCTGCTTGCCGTCGGGCGCGATGCGATAGAGCCCGTGCGGCAGTTCGGGCGTGGCCTTCTCGCCTTCCCAGTGCCCGCCGATGCCGAAAGGCGGATCGGTGAACCAGATGGAGCCATCGCCGCGGCACACGATGTCATTGGGCGAGTTGAAGGGCTTGCCTTCATAGCGGTCGGCCAGCACCGTGATGCTGCCGTCGTATTCCGTGCGCGTCACGCGGCGCGTCAGGTGCTCGCACACCAGCAGGCGGCCTTGCCTGTCACGCGCCAGGCCGTTGCTGAAATTGGCTGGATGGCGGAAGACGCTGGCCTCGCCCGTCGTCTCGTCCCAACGGATGATGCGGTCGTTGGGAATGTCCGAGAACAGCAGGTAGCGGCCATCGCCTACCCACACCGGCCCTTCGGCCCAGCGAAAGCCCGTGGCCAGCTGCTCCACGCTGCTGCTGTAGATGCGGTACTTGGCGAACTCAGGATCGAGGACGCGCACCGCCGGGTCGGGATAGCGCTGGTTGGGCGTGAAGGAAAACGCCTGCGCCTGCGCGAAGCCCACGGGCGCGGCGGCCAAGGCCGCGCCCATCAGGCGGCGTCGGCCGGGTTGCGTCAGATCGGTGCTGTCCATCGGTGTCTCCTCTTTTCTGGTGTTGCGATGGCAGGAAGAAAAACGGCCTGTCGCAAGACAGGCCGCCTGGAAATGCATGCGCGGCCCAACCAGACCAAGCCCTGGCGGCGACGAGGCCTCAGGTCACCGGGCCCGGGTTGAAGAGCGCCAGCGCGTTGTGCAGCTTCAGCTTCTCGGCACAGGTCTGCTTGCGCCCGCTGGCCACGTCCAGCATCAGCTGGAAAAGCTCCCAGCCCACGTCCTCGATGGTGGCCTCGCCGGTGGCGATGCGCCCGGCGTTCACGTCCATCAGGTCGTGCCAGCGGCGCGCCAGGTCCGAGCGCGTGGCCACCTTCACGACCGGCACCTGCGCCAGGCCATAGGGCGTGCCCCGGCCCGTGGTGAACACGTGCAGCGTCATGCCGGCTGCCAGTTGCAGCGTGCCGCAGATGAAGTCGCTGGCGGGCGTGGCCGCGAAGATGAGGCCCTTCTGCTCAAGCCGCTCGCCCGGCGACAGCACGCCGGTGATGGGCGTGGTGCCCGACTTCACGATGGAGCCCATCGCCTTCTCGACGATGTTCGACAGCCCGCCCTTCTTGTTGCCGGGCGTGGTGTTGGCGCTGCGGTCCGCGCGGCCGCGTTCCAGATAGGCGTCGTACCAGGCCATCTCGCGCACCAGCGCATCGGCCACTTCGGGGGTGGCTGCGCGCGCGGTGAGCTGGTCGATGCCGTCACGCACCTCGGTGTTCTCCGAGAACATCACGGCCGCGCCGCCGCGCACCAGCAGGTCCACCGCGAAACCCAGCGCCGGGTTGGCGGTGACGCCCGAGAACGCGTCGCTGCCGCCGCACTGCACGCCCACCACCAGGTCGGAGATGGGGCAGGTCTCGCGCTTGCGCGCATTCAGCTTCCGCAGGTGGCGCTCGGCCGTCTGCATGATGGAATCGATCATCGACTGGAAGCCGACGTTGGCCTCGTCCTGCAGCACGATGGTCTCGACCGCGTCGGCGCCCGCCATGCCTTCGCCGGCGCGGATGGGAATGGCGCGCGGCGCCAGCAGGCGATCGGGCTGCAGCTTCTCACAGCCCAGGCTCACCACCATGGTGGTGCCGCCGAAGTTCGGATTGCGGCTGATGTTGTGCAGCGTGCGGATGGGCACGGCCGCGCCGGGTGCGTCGATGGCCACGCCACAGCCGTAGGTGTGCTCGATGCCGACCACGTCGTCCACGTTCGGATAGCGCGGCAGCATTTCCTCGCGGATGCGGCGCACCGCGTGTTCGACGACGCCTTGCACGCATTGCACGGTGGTGCTGATGGCCAGGATGTTGCGCGTGCCGACGGTGCCGTCGGCGTTGCGATAGCCCTCGAAGGTATAGCCTTCCAGCGGCGGCAGCGCTTCCACCTTGCGCGTGGCGATGGGCAGCTTGTCATCCAGTTCGGGGGCCGTGGGCATGGTGGTGACGCGCTCGTTCACCCAACTGCCCCGCGGCAGGGCCTGCGCGGCGTAGCCCACCACGACGTTGTAGCGCATGACCGCGTCGCCGGGCGCGAAGTCGACCAGCGCGACCTTGTGGCCCTGCGGCACGGCCTCGACGAGCTGGAGGCCGTCAGGCAGCATGGTGCCCGCCGGCAGGCCACCGTCGTTGGCGACGATGGCAACGTTGTCCTGGGGATGGACCTTGATGAGCAAAGGGGCTTGCCCGACTACGACCGACATGGGGATTCCTTTATTGGCTTGAGCGCGACAGCCCGCCAGCGCGTCGCTTCGTTATCGTACAACCAAACCGCTTTTCCGCGACGACCCTGCGGCTCGACCATGGGATTTCCCTAGGTATGGCGGTTTTCCCACGGCCTGCAGGCTTGAGACCTAAAAATTCTTGTTGTACGATGACCTACCTTTTGGCGGCCGGTGCAAGGCGCCGCCCTACCCGGGCCGACTCAACCATTCGATTCGGCCACAGACGGACGCTTCAGTCATGACGACTCCTCAGGAACTCAAGGCAATCGTTTCGGAAGGCCTGCTCTCCTTCCCGATCACCGACTTCGACAAGAACGGCGACTTCAACGCCAAGACCTACGCCGCCCGCCTCGAATGG